>ENA-UOZI01000009-UOZI01000009.1-food-metagenome-genome-assembly--contig:-NODE-9-length-160283-cov-154.488966_pt1 | contig 160283 bp, 168 predicted proteins | sample MGYA00249871_ERZ772729 | MGnify/ENA primary metagenome ERZ772729 (study PRJEB29005, sample SAMN08379449) | food metagenome | isolation source: cheese - non spiked | study: EMG produced TPA metagenomics... | reverse complement strand
TGATGAAGGCTAATGCTGTCGGTTTATGGAAAAGTTGCTTTGGGTAAACAAAAAAACGGCCCCAGAAGGGGCCGTTTATATTGCCAGACAGCGCTACTGATTAAGCGGATTTTTTCGCTTTTTTCTCAGCTTTAGCCGGAGCGGCTTCTTTTTTCGCTGCAGTTTCACCTTCTACATAATCACGACCGTAGTAGGTATCCAGCAGGATCTGTTTCAGCTCGGAGATCAGCGGGTAACGCGGGTTAGCGCCGGTGCACTGGTCATCGAACGCATCTTCAGACAGTTTATCCACGTTCGCCAGGAAGTCTGCTTCCTGAACGCCAGCTTCACGGATAGATTTCGGAATACCCAGTTCAGCTTTCAGCGTTTCCAGCCATGCCAGCAGTTTCTCGATCTTAGCAGCAGTACGGTCGCCCGGTGCGCTCAGACCCAGGTGGTCGGCAATTTCAGCATAACGACGGCGAGCCTGCGGACGGTCATACTGGCTGAATGCAGTCTGCTTGGTCGGGTTGTCGTTCGCATTGTAGCGAATAACGTTACAAATCAGCAGGGCGTTTGCCAGACCGTGCGGAATATGGAACTGGGAACCCAGTTTGTGCGCCATTGAGTGACATACACCCAGGAAGGCGTTCGCAAACGCGATACCCGCGATAGTCGCTGCACTGTGAACACGTTCACGCGCTACCGGATTTTTAGACCCTTCGTGGTAGGACGCTGGCAGATATTCTTTCAGCAGTTTCAGTGCCTGCAGAGCCTGACCATCAGAGAACTCAGATGCCAGTACAGAAACATAAGCTTCCATGGCGTGAGTTACTGCGTCCAGACCACCGAAAGCACACAGGGACTTCGGCATGTCCATAACCAGGTTGGCGTCGACAATCGCCATATCCGGAGTCAGCGCATAGTCTGCCAGCGGATATTTCTGACCAGTAGCGTCGTCAGTTACAACCGCAAACGGAGTGACTTCAGAACCTGTACCAGAAGTGGTGGTGACAGCGATCATTTTCGCTTTCACGCCCATTTTCGGGAACTTGTAGATACGTTTACGGATATCCATAAAGCGCAGCGCCAGCTCTTCGAAGTGAGTTTCCGGATGTTCGTACATAACCCACATGATCTTCGCGGCGTCCATCGGGGAACCACCACCCAGCGCGATAATCACGTCTGGTTTGAAGGAGTTTGCCAGTTCTGCACCTTTACGAACGATGCTCAGGGTCGGGTCCGCTTCTACTTCGAAGAAGACTTCAGTTTCAACGCCTGCTGCTTTCAGTACGGAAGTGATCTGATCAGCATAACCATTGTTGAACAGGAAGCGGTCAGTCACGATGAGCGCACGTTTGTGGCCATCAGTAATCACTTCATCCAGCGCGATTGGCAGGGAGCCACGGCGGAAGTAGATAGATTTCGGAAGTTTGTGCCACAACATGTTTTCAGCTCGCTTAGCAACGGTTTTCTTGTTGATCAGGTGTTTCGGACCAACGTTTTCAGAGATGGAGTTACCACCCCAAGAACCACAACCCAGAGTCAGGGAAGGTGCGAGTTTGAAGTTATACAGGTCACCGATACCACCCTGAGACGCTGGGGTGTTAATCAGGATACGAGCCGTTTTCATTTTCTGACCGAAGTAAGAAACGCGAGCCGGTTGGTTATCCTGGTCAGTGTACAGGCAAGAGGTATGACCGATACCGCCCATAGCAACCAGTTTCTCTGCTTTTTCTACCGCGTCTTCGAAATCTTTAGCGCGGTACATTGCCAGAGTCGGGGACAGTTTTTCATGTGCGAACGGTTCGCTTTCATCAACAACGGTCACTTCACCGATCAGAATCTTGGTGTTTTCTGGTACAGAGAAGCCTGCCAGTTCAGCAATTTTATAGGCTGGCTGACCAACGATAGCCGCGTTCAGCGCACCGTTTTTCAGGATAACATCCTGAACAGCTTTCAGCTCTTTACCCTGCAACAGATAGCCGCCGTGGGTTGCAAAACGTTCACGTACAGCGTCATAAACAGAGTCAACAACAACAACAGACTGTTCAGAAGCACAGATTACGCCGTTGTCGAAGGTTTTGGACATCAGTACAGATGCAACTGCACGTTTGATATCAGCAGTTTCATCGATAACAACTGGAGTGTTGCCCGCGCCTACACCGATAGCTGGTTTACCGGAGCTGTATGCGGCTTTAACCATGCCCGGACCACCAGTCGCGAGGATCAGGTTGATGTCTGGGTGGTGCATCAGTGCGTTAGACAGTTCAACAGAAGGTTGATCGATCCAGCCGATCAGATCTTTCGGAGCACCGGCAGCGATAGCAGCCTGCAGAACGATATCAGCCGCTTTGTTGGTGGCATCTTTTGCACGCGGGTGCGGGGAGAAGATAATGGCGTTACGGGTCTTCAGACTGATCAGCGATTTGAAGATAGCAGTTGAAGTCGGGTTAGTGGTCGGAACGATACCGCAAATAATACCGATTGGTTCAGCGATAGTGATGGTACCAAAAGTGTCGTCTTCAGACAGAACACCACAGGTTTTTTCATCTTTATAGGCGTTGTAGATATATTCAGAAGCAAAGTGGTTTTTGATCACTTTATCTTCGACGATACCCATGCCGGATTCGGCAACGGCCATTTTCGCGAGTGGGATTCGAGCATCTGCAGCAGCCAGAGCGGCGGCGCGGAAGATTTTGTCTACTTGCTCTTGAGTGAAACTGGCATATTCACGCTGGGCTTTTTTTACACGCTCTACGAGTGCGTTAAGTTCAGCGACATTAGTAACAGCCATAATGCTCTCCTGATAATGTTAAACTTTTTTAGTAAATCATCTGCTCGAATACGAGAGTATAGTCAGTGCGGTGATGATTTGCTTAACCTATGAAAATCAAAAGCTTACTCGCGCTCACACTCACTGTGATTTACTAAAAGAGTTTAAACATTAGAGTTATTATCTCTAATGCGTCACTTCCAGGTGGCGTAAGCAAGATTACTCACTTCTGGGTACTGATTACGTGATCCAAATCAAATTTTTGCAAAGCTGACACCTTTCAGCATCGCTTTTCGCCATTATAGCTAACAGTTAATAAATTGTAGTATGATTTGGTGGCTACATTAGCATGTTTTGCACAACTAGATAACAATAACGAATGATAGCAATTTTAAGTAGTTAGGAGGTGAAAAATGCTGTCAAAAGGCGTATTGTCAGCGCGTCTTTTCAACCTTATTTATGGCTAACATTATCCGGCTTTTGCTTCGGAGCTAACCGTGATTCAGACCTTTTTTGATTTTCCCGTTTACTTCAAATTTTTCATCGGGTTATTTGCGCTGGTCAACCCGGTAGGGATTATTCCCGTCTTTATCAGCATGACCAGTTATCAGACAGCGGCAGCGCGAAACAAAACTAACCTTACAGCCAACCTGTCTGTGGCCATTATCTTGTGGATCTCGCTTTTTCTCGGCGACACGATTCTGCAACTTTTTGGTATATCAATTGATTCGTTCCGTATCGCCGGGGGCATCCTGGTGGTGACGATAGCGATGTCGATGATCAGCGGCAAGCTTGGCGAGGATAAACAGAACAAGCAAGAAAAATCAGAAACCGCGGTACGTGAAAGCATTGGTGTGGTGCCATTGGCGTTGCCGTTGATGGCGGGGCCAGGGGCGATCAGTTCTACCATCGTCTGGGGTACGCGTTATCACAGCATTAGCTATCTGTTTGGTTTCTTTGTGGCTATTGCATTGTTCGCTTTATGTTGCTGGGGATTGTTCCGCATGGCACCGTGGCTGGTACGGGTTTTACGCCAGACCGGCATCAACGTGATTACGCGTATTATGGGGCTATTGCTGATGGCATTGGGGATTGAATTTATCGTTACTGGTATTAAGGGGATTTTCCCCGGCCTGCTTAATTAATTCCTTTCAAATGAAACGGAGCTGCCATGCTCCGTTTACTTCGTCATTATTTTTACTTTGTTCCCGCGCAGTTATCAAAAGCAAAAGGAATAGGTAAAAATATTCTTCTCAAATTACAGTTAGTTATAAGGATTTCCTTAACTGCTTCTCCTCACCATCATGTTATTTTCGCCACATCATAATCCTGGGCTTGCTGAAGAATAATTGAAATGATATTAGTAATTCCACTGCCTTTGGTAGAGGAAAGTGCTAAATAATAATCAATTGTTAAATTATTGTGCATTTCACTACTGGAACTGTAATCAGAAAAGATAGACATGCTTAGCCAATCTCTATTTGATTGAATTGAAAGATGTTTGTTAAGGCATGGATGCAAGCTATAGATTCTGATACGGTCAATAAAAGAGAATTGCTTAACAATTTTGCAAAATGTATTGGCGAGTAAGAACCGCATTTGGTACTTTCCGGGCAACCGCCAGACGATTATTTATTGGTAATGAGAATAATTAACAATTAAAGAGCGTCGCGAAAGAATAATGTGTCTCGACAGGGGAGACACAGTACGAATCGACATAAGGTGATCGTCTGAATCACCAGAATAAATAAAGTCGGTGATAGTAATACGTAACGATAAAGTAACCTGACAGCAGAAAGTCTCCGAGCCTGTGCAGGGTCCCAATCCGGGATTACACATGCTGGTTAATACCAGTAATTATAATGAGGGAGTCCAAAAAACAATGACCAACATCACCAAGAGAAGTTTAGTAGCAGCTGGCGTTCTGGCTGCGCTAATGGCAGGGAATGTCGCGCTGGCAGCTGATGTACCCGCAGGCGTCACACTGGCGGAAAAACAAACACTGGTACGTAACAATGGTTCAGAAGTTCAGTCATTAGATCCGCACAAAATTGAAGGTGTTCCGGAGTCTAATATCAGCCGAGACCTGTTTGAAGGCTTAATGGTCAGCGATCTTGACGGTCATCCAGCACCTGGCGTCGCTGAATCCTGGGATAATAAAGACGCGAAAGTCTGGACCTTCCATTTGCGTAAAGATGCGAAATGGTCTGATGGCACGCCAGTCACAGCACAAGACTTTGTGTATAGCTGGCAACGTTCTGTTGATCCGAACACTGCTTCTCCGTATGCCAGTTATCTGCAATATGGGCATATCGCCGGTATTGATGAAATTCTTGAAGGGAAAAAACCGATTACCGATCTCGGCGTGAAAGCTATTGATGATCACACATTAGAAGTCACCTTAAGTGAACCCGTTCCGTACTTCTATAAATTACTTGTTCACCCATCAACTTCACCGGTGCCAAAAGCCGCTATCGAGAAATTCGGCGAAAAATGGACCCAGCCTGGTAATATCGTCACCAACGGTGCCTATACCTTAAAAGATTGGGTCGTAAACGAACGAATCGTTCTTGAACGCAGCCCGACCTACTGGAACAACGCGAAAACCGTTATTAACCAGGTAACCTATTTGCCTATTGCTTCTGAAGTTACCGATGTCAACCGCTACCGTAGTGGTGAAATCGACATGACTTATAACAACATGCCGATCGAATTGTTCCAGAAGCTGAAAAAAGAGATCCCGGACGAAGTTCACGTTGATCCATACCTGTGCACTTACTATTACGAAATTAACAACCAGAAACCGCCATTCAACGATGTGCGTGTGCGTACCGCACTGAAACTAGGTATGGACCGCGATATCATTGTTAATAAAGTGAAAGCGCAGGGCGACATGCCCGCCTATGGTTACACTCCACCGTATACTGATGGCGCAAAATTGACTCAGCCGGAATGGTTTGGCTGGAGCCAGGAAAAACGTAACGAAGAAGCGAAAAAACTGCTGGCTGAAGCGGGTTATACCGCAGACAAACCGTTGACCATCAACCTGTTGTATAACACCTCCGATCTGCATAAAAAGCTGGCGATTGCTGCCTCTTCATTGTGGAAGAAAAACATTGGTGTAAACGTCAAACTGGTTAACCAGGAGTGGAAAACGTTCCTCGACACCCGTCACCAGGGTACTTTTGATGTGGCCCGTGCAGGCTGGTGTGCTGACTACAACGAACCAACTTCCTTCCTGAACACCATGCTTTCGAACAGCTCGATGAATACCGCGCATTATAAGAGCCCGGCCTTTGACAGCATTATGGCGGAAACGCTGAAAGTGACTGACGAGGCGCAGCGCACAGCTCTGTACACTAAAGCAGAACAACAGCTGGATAAGGATTCGGCCATTGTTCCTGTTTATTACTACGTGAATGCGCGTCTGGTGAAACCGTGGGTTGGTGGCTATACCGGCAAAGATCCGCTGGATAATACCTATACCCGGAATATGTACATTGTGAAGCACTAATGGCAATACGTGGGGCAGGAGTGTCCTGCTCCACGGTGTCTGATTTTTATCGCATTACAGAAGGCACAGGCCAGAAGGTAGGGCAATGTTAAAATTTATTCTACGTCGCTGTCTGGAAGCGATTCCGACGCTATTTATTCTTATTACTATTTCGTTCTTTATGATGCGCCTCGCGCCGGGAAGCCCTTTTACCGGCGAACGTACTTTACCGCCAGAAGTGATGGCCAATATCGAAGCGAAATATCATCTTAATGATCCGATCATGACACAGTATTTCAGCTACCTGAAACAACTGGCGCACGGTGATTTCGGTCCATCGTTTAAATATAAAGATTATTCGGTCAATGACCTGGTTGCATCCAGTTTTCCCGTTTCTGCCAAACTGGGAGCCGCAGCATTTTTCCTTGCGGTAATACTGGGTGTTAGTGCTGGCGTTATTGCCGCATTAAAACAAAACACCAAATGGGACTATACCGTGATGGGGCTGGCAATGACCGGGGTTGTTATCCCCAGTTTTGTGGTTGCGCCATTATTAGTCATGATATTTGCGATCATTTTGCATTGGCTGCCGGGCGGTGGCTGGAATGGTGGGGCTCTTAAATTCATGATATTGCCGATGGTGGCGTTGTCACTCGCCTATATCGCCAGTATTGCGCGTATTACCCGTGGCTCTATGATTGAAGTATTACACTCCAACTTTATTCGTACTGCCCGGGCGAAAGGGTTACCTATGCGGCGGATCATTTTACGCCACGCATTAAAACCTGCTCTGTTACCCGTGCTCTCCTATATGGGCCCCGCATTTGTCGGCATTATTACCGGTTCTATGGTCATCGAAACCATTTATGGTTTGCCGGGGATTGGGCAACTGTTCGTTAATGGCGCATTGAACCGTGACTATTCCTTAGTGTTAAGCCTGACCATCCTGGTTGGTGCTTTAACCATTTTGTTTAATGCCATTGTCGATGTGCTATATGCGGTTATCGACCCGAAAATCCGTTACTGATACTGGAGCTCGCGATGATGTTAAGTAAGAAAAACAGCGAGACGCTGGAAAATTTCAGTGAAAAGCTGGAGGTCGAAGGGCGCAGCTTGTGGCAGGACGCACGTCGACGTTTTATGCATAACCGTGCGGCGGTTGCCAGTCTGATAGTGCTGGTGCTGATCGCGTTATTTGTAATCCTGGCACCGATGCTTTCGCAGTTTGCCTATGACGATACTGACTGGGCGATGATGTCCAGCGCCCCGGATATGGAGTCCGGTCACTACTTTGGTACTGACTCATCCGGTCGCGACCTGCTTGTGCGCGTTGCGATTGGCGGGCGTATCTCACTCATGGTCGGTGTTGCTGCGGCACTGGTGGCAGTGGTCGTGGGGACACTTTACGGTTCGCTTTCCGGTTATCTGGGCGGTAAAGTGGATTCGGTAATGATGCGTCTGCTGGAAATCCTCAACTCCTTCCCATTCATGTTCTTCGTCATTTTGCTTGTGACCTTTTTCGGTCAAAACATCCTGCTGATTTTCGTGGCGATTGGCATGGTTTCCTGGCTGGATATGGCTCGTATTGTGCGTGGGCAAACCCTGAGTCTGAAGCGCAAAGAGTTTATTGAGGCGGCACAAGTTGGCGGTGTATCGACATCGGGCATTGTTATTCGCCACATTGTGCCGAATGTACTCGGTGTGGTGGTGGTCTACGCATCACTTCTGGTGCCCAGCATGATCCTCTTTGAATCTTTCCTTAGCTTCCTGGGGTTGGGTACGCAAGAGCCGTTAAGCAGCTGGGGTGCATTGCTGAGTGATGGCGCGAACTCGATGGAAGTCTCTCCATGGTTATTGTTGTTCCCAGCGGGATTCCTCGTGGTGACGCTGTTTTGTTTCAACTTTATCGGCGATGGCTTGCGTGATGCCCTCGACCCGAAAGATCGTTAAGGAGTGCAGCCATGAGCGTAATTGAAACTGCAACTGTGCCGCTCGCACAACAACAGGCTGACGCACTGCTGAACGTGAAAGATTTGCGTGTCACCTTTAGTACCCCGGACGGCGACGTCACGGCGGTCAATGATTTGAATTTTTCCCTACGTGCCGGAGAAACGCTGGGTATTGTAGGTGAGTCTGGTTCGGGTAAATCGCAAACTGCATTTGCGTTGATGGGCCTGTTGGCTGCCAACGGACGTATTGGCGGATCGGCAACCTTCAATGGGCGTGAAATCCTCAATTTGCCAGAGCATGAACTCAATAAACTGCGCGCTGAACAAATCTCAATGATTTTTCAGGACCCAATGACTTCGTTGAATCCCTATATGCGCGTCGGTGAGCAGTTAATGGAAGTGCTGATGCTGCATAAGAACATGAGCAAAGCTGAGGCGTTTGAAGAGTCGGTGCGGATGCTCGATGCGGTAAAAATGCCGGAAGCGCGTAAACGCATGAAAATGTACCCGCACGAATTTTCTGGCGGCATGCGTCAGCGAGTCATGATTGCGATGGCATTGCTATGTCGACCTAAGCTACTGATTGCGGATGAACCCACTACTGCGCTGGACGTCACCGTACAGGCGCAGATCATGACGCTATTAAATGAACTGAAGCGGGAATTTAATACCGCCATCATTATGATCACCCACGATCTTGGCGTGGTGGCGGGGATCTGTGACAAAGTGCTGGTAATGTACGCCGGGCGCACGATGGAATATGGCAATGCGCGCGATGTCTTTTATCAACCCGTTCATCCTTATTCTATCGGTTTGCTCAACGCGGTGCCGCGTCTTGATGCGGAAGGTGAAACAATGTTGACCATCCCGGGTAATCCGCCAAACTTGCTGCGATTACCGAAAGGTTGCCCGTTCCAGCCACGTTGTCCACATGCGATGGAAATTTGTAGTAGCGCACCGCCGCTGGAAGAGTTTACGCCTGGCCGTCTGCGTGCTTGCTTTAAACCGGTGGAGGAACTGTTATGAATGCTGTAACTGAAGGAAGAAAAGTCCTCCTTGAAATCGCCGATCTTAAAGTGCACTTTGAAATCAAAGATGGCAAACAGTGGTTCTGGCAACCGCCGAAAACGCTCAAAGCCGTCGATGGTGTCACTCTTCGCCTGTATGAAGGGGAAACATTAGGTGTGGTAGGGGAATCGGGATGCGGTAAGTCCACCTTTGCTCGCGCCATCATCGGTTTGGTCAAGGCGACCGACGGTCATGTTGCCTGGTTAGGTAAAGAGTTGCTGGGCATGAAGCCCGATGAATGGCGTGCCGTTCGCAGTGATATTCAGATGATTTTCCAGGATCCGTTGGCATCGCTAAACCCGCGTATGACCATCGGCGAGATCATCGCTGAACCACTGCGTACTTATCATCCGAAAATGTCACGCCAGGAAGTTCGCGAGCGCGTGAAGGCGATGATGCTGAAAGTCGGGTTATTGCCTAACCTGATTAACCGCTATCCGCATGAGTTCTCCGGTGGGCAGTGCCAGCGTATCGGGATTGCTCGTGCTCTTATTCTTGAACCGAAGCTGATTATCTGCGATGAGCCGGTTTCGGCGCTGGACGTGTCAATTCAGGCGCAGGTGGTCAACCTGCTCCAGCAGCTGCAACGTGAGATGGGATTGTCATTAATTTTTATCGCTCATGACCTGGCCGTGGTAAAACACATTTCCGATCGTGTGTTGGTGATGTATCTCGGCCATGCGGTAGAACTGGGGACCTATGATGAGGTCTACCACAATCCACTACATCCTTACACCAGGGCATTGATGTCGGCAGTCCCCATACCTGATCCGGATCTGGAGAAGAACAAAACCATCCAGTTACTGGAAGGGGAATTACCGTCGCCGATCAACCCGCCTTCCGGTTGTGTTTTCCGTACCCGTTGCCCGATTGCCGGTCCGGAGTGCGCCAAAACACGTCCTGTTCTGGAGGGGAGTTTCAGACACGCCGTTTCTTGCCTGAAAGTCGATCCGCTTTAAACACAATAAGGGCTGACAGTTGTCAGCCCTTTTTCACGCCGAAAGCGATTATTTATTCCCGCCAGATGATATGGCAAAGTTTGTGATCTTTTTCGCGGCATAACAGAATGCGGGCGAAAACATCGTTGATTTCACCATCTTCACTGTCCGCCAGACCAATCACCACTTCGGCAAAAAAGTCTGGGTTCAAATCGAAATCAACATGTTCCTGCCAGTCTTCCGCCGGATCGAATAACTCCGCGCCGCCGCGCTCTTCAAACTGAAGATTGAACAGCAGAACATCAGCTGGATCGAGATTGTCGGCAGCCAGTTCGAGAAAAATATCGTAGGCCTGCTCAAGCGTTTCATCTTCAGTCAGGCGATTGTTTAGATCCATATCCATAGTCACTACCTGTTTAACCTCTGTTGGCGACGTTTTACAGCAACGGACTGAAGAAGTAAAACAGTCGCTCGGCGACACGTTGCCATAATGGACGTTTTAGCCATAAACGGGCATCGAGCAGACGTGAACGCGAAATATAATCGTCCTGAACGGCGGCAAGGTCTGCACCAAAACCTTTATCGTCGATTGCCAGGGTAATCTCGAAATTCAGCCACAGACTACGCATATCAAGGTTAACGGTGCCAACCAGACTTAGTTCGCCATCGACCAGCACGCTCTTGGTATGCAGTAACCCGCCTTCAAACTGATAAATTTTAACCCCAGCAGCAAGAAGTTCCGTAAAGAATGCGCGACTGGCCCAGCCGACCAGCATCGAGTCATTTTTTCGCGGAAGGATAATACTGACATCCACCCCGCGCTGCGCCGCCGTGCAAATCGCATGAAGTAAATCATCGCTTGGCACAAAGTAGGGCGTGGTCATGATCAAATATTCACGCGCCGAATAAGCCGCAGTCAATAATGCCTGGTGAATGAGATCTTCCGGAAAGCCGGGGCCAGAAGCAATTGTGTGAATGGTGTGACCGCTGGCCTGTTCAAACGGCATAATATTGACATCTGGTGGTGGCGGCAGAATACGTTTTCCGGTTTCAATCTCCCAGTCGCAGGAATAAATAATCCCCATCGCGGTGGCGATGGGGCCTTCCATACGCGCCATCAGATCAATCCATTGCCCTACGCCCGCATCTTGTTTGAAGTAGCGAGGATCGACCATATTCATGCTGCCGGTGTACGCGATGTAATTATCGATCATGATCATCTTGCGATGTTGGCGCAGGTCCATACGGCGTAAAAACACACGCATCAGATTGACCTTTAAGGCTTCGACCACTTCAATACCGGCATTACGCATTAGCTCGGGCCACGGGCTGCGGAAAAAAGCCACACTCCCGGCGGAGTCGAGCATCAATCGGCAATGAATACCACGCCGTGCAGCCGCCATTAATGATTCAGCCACCTGGTCCGCCATGCCGCCGGGCTGCCAGATATAAAACACCATCTCAATATTATGGCGCGCGAGCTGGATGTCGCGGATTAACGCCTGCATCACATCATCTGACTCGGTCATCAGTTGTAGCTGATTCCCTTTGACCCCAGCGATCCCCTGACGACGCTCGCAAAGCTTGAATAATGGCGCAGCGACACTGCTATTTTCTTCGGCGAAGATATGCTTACAGGCTTTAAGGTCGTTAAGCCATTTTGCGGTGGAAGGCCACATCGCTCTGGCGCGCTCAGCGCGGCGTTTGCCTAAATGGAGCTCGCCAACGGCAAGATAGGCAATAATTCCGACTAACGGCAGAATGTAAATAATCAACAGCCAGGCCATCGCGGAGGGAACTGCGCGTCGTTTCATTAGAATGCGTAAAGTTACGCCTGCAATGAGCAACCAGTATCCCAGAATGGCCAACCAACTCACCAACGTATAAACGGTTGTCATAGATTAGAAATCCTTTTGAAAGCGCATTGTTATGAGTTTACGCATATGGATTCATCTGGCAAATAAAAACGCGGGAAAAGCACTGGTCAGCGTCGGGGGTGGGGGTATAATGACCATTCTGTTATTGCATAGAGTAGTTAACATGAAGCGGAGTAGAACGGAAGTGGGGCGCTGGCGCATGCAGCGTCAGGCTAGCCGACGTAAATCGCGTTGGCTTGAGGGGCAATCGCGCCGAAATATGCGTATCCACAGCATCAGGAAGTGCATTCTAAACAAACAGCGTAACTCGTTATTGTTTGCGATCTACAATATCTAAATATACTGGGCACCATTGCGGTGCCCAATAAGTTTACTCTTTCGTCTTTAAACTCTATTTTTGCACTGATTCTTTACTGTCAGCTTTCGTTTCTTGTTCATCGTTATCGCTGAAAATGCCATGACCGGAGTTCAACAACATTGAAACGAGCATATCATTATTAATCTCTTCACCATTTAAAACTCGCGCCAGAATTTCGCTGCCAAACAGTTGCGGTGAGAGAATGATATCCGGATGTACCATCTTAATCTTATTCAGGTTTTTGCTATCACTGACGGCGAGAACTGTTTTGACATCACTGCTCATATCTTTTGCCGAGAGTACAACAAACGCGTTATCTGCATCGTTATCACTCAGCGCCAGAATGGCCCGGCAGCGATCGATTCCCGCTTTCTTTAATACTGAACTGTCATTACTGTCACCGGGGATAACATCAGCGTTATCGCCTAAGCGTTGCTCAAGTTGCTTGATATCATCTTCAGGCAAGTTGCTGATAACCGTTACGTTTTGTCCGCGTTGATTCAGTTGCAGGATCGTATTGATGGCGAGAATCGAATGTCCGCAAACAATAAAATGATCTTTACGATGCATTGTATGATTGTTTCCTTTTACAAGTTTGTTGAATCCCCCGCGGATAAGCGGACCAAAAATTGAGGTCATAGATGTGGCAAAAACGGTAATGCCGGAAATAATGACCGAAATAGTGAACAATCGTGCTGATTCAGAAACAGGGACAATATCGCCATAGCCGACGGTTGACATGGTTTCTATCGAAAAATAGAACGCGGTCATCAAACTTTCTATTCGCGGATTAAAACCTTCGCTTAAATAAAGCGCACCGTAGGTTGAGTAAAACAGTAATGTCGTGAAACTAATAAATGCAAAAATTGTCCCGGCTGCGGCGCTACTGTGGGAGAAGTCTTTGCGCAGTATCAGCAAAAACACCAGCGTAAAAATGCAAAATCCAATACTAAATTTCAGCCAGGGATAAAAATGCAGGGTGTAAATTAGCGCTATCAACAACAAAATGATACTGATTGCCCATGCGAGCTTTGCCCGGAACAGTAAGCCAATGGAGTTCAGGACAAGAAAGACGCCGAGCATAAATAGTGGGGCGTTTGCCAGCAAGGAGAGATCCAACTCTGAAAATGCTTTGATATGGAAAATATCAAGCAAATTGACCGACATACCATAGATTGTTTTAAAAATAAGCAATCCATTTAAAAAGACGGCCAGCGCGAGAATGTCGTGCCGTAGGGTCACCCATAAATTTGTTGCTGTTTGTTTGAATGTAGCCCAGTGACTCACTGATACCTCTGTAACCACAATTTTGTTTAATTATCTTAGCGTGCACATTTTCTGAACATACATGCAGCGCGTGAATGTGTTAAACAATAGTAGATGACTTTATCGGCAGTAATCAAAGGTTTTGAGCGAGCAACTCTGCGTCAGGAAAGGGCATTTTCCTGAATATGCTCACATCATATAAAGAAATACAGATAAAGTTATTATCTGCTTGTGGTAGTGAATGCACTGACCGGCTATAAGGAAAGGCCAAACAAGAACACGGTTGCAAAAACCGTGCCCTTAAATATTGAATCTCTATTCAGAACACTTTCTTAAATGGTTTCACTGAAACGTGTTCATAGACTCCTGCCGCTACGTACGGGTCAGCATCGGCCCAGGCCTGAGCTGCTTCCAGCGATTCAAATTCAGCAATAACGGTTGAGCCAGTAAATCCCGCAGCCCCTGGATCGTTACTGTCTACCGCTGGCATTGGACCAGCTGTCAACAAACGACCTTCATCATGCAGTAACTGTAAACGTGCTAAATGTGCCGGACGAACGGAAAGGCGTTTTTCGAGGCTATCAGCTTTGTCTTGAGCGTAAATAACATACAACACGGGCACAACTCCTTGTTCGGGAAAGTTGTAAAGTACGTTATTTGAAAGGGCGAAGATCTGCAACGGAAAGATGATGTCTTTGTTAAGACCATGCATAAATTAAGGTCAATTACGCCAAAAATGACATTTTCACTGATTCTGATCGTCTTGCCTTATTGAATATGATTGCTATTTGCATTTAAAATCGAGACTTGGTTTTTCTACTGAAATGATTATGACTTCAATGACCCTTGATTTACCTCGCCGCTTCCCCTGGCCGACGTTACTTTCGGTCTGCATTCATGGTGCTGTTGTGGCGGGTCTGCTCTATACCTCGGTACATCAGGTTATTGAACTACCTGCGCCTGCGCAGCCAATTTCTGTCACGATGGTTGCGCCTGCTGATCTCGAACCGCCACAAGCCGTTCAGCCGCCACCGGAGCCGGTGGTAGAGCCAGAACCGGAACCTGAGCCGATCCCCGAACCGCCAAAAGAAGCACCGGTGGTCATTGAAAAGCCGAAGCCGAAACCTAAGCCAAAACCGAAGCCGGTGAAAAAGGTACAGGAGCAGCCAAAACGCGATATCAAACCCGTAGAGTCGCGTCCGGCATCACCGTTTGAAAATACGGCACCCGCGCGCCCCACATCAAGTACGGCAACGGCTGCAACCAGCAAGCCGGTTACCAGTGTGGCTTCAGGACCACGCGCATTAAGCCGTAATCAGCCGCAGTATCCGGCACGAGCACAGGCATTGCGCATTGAAGGGCAGGTTAAAGTTAAATTTGACGTCACGCCGGATGGTCGCGTGGATAACGTACAAATCCTCTCAGCCAAGCCTGCGAACATGTTTGAGCGTGAGGTGAAAAATGCGATGCGCAGATGGCGTTATGAGCCGGGTAAGCCAGGCAGTGGGATTGTGGTGAATATCCTGTTTAAAATTAACGGCACCACCGAAATTCAGTAAGCAGAAAGTCAAAAGCCTCCGACCGGAGGCTTTTGACTATTACTCAACAGGTAAGGCGCGAGGTTTTCCTTCAGGATCAACCGCGACATACTTAAATAATGCTTCTGTCGCTTTATAGCGTTGCCCGATTGGTTCAGACGCTACTTTTTTCACCCACACTTCAATATTAATGCTGACCGATGTCGTCCCTTTCTGGACACAGCGTGCATAGCAGCACACCACATCGCCGACCGCAACCGGCCGTAAGAAAGTCATTCCTTCAACCCGCACAGTCACTACGCGACCGTGGGCAATTTCTTTTGCCAGAATAGCGCCGCCAATATCCATTTGTGACATTAACCAACCACCAAAGATGTCACCATTGGCATTGGTATCGGCGGGCATGGCTAAAGTACGTAAAACAAGATCGCCCTGAGGGACGTTATGTGTTGTAGACATGGTAAAACCGACTTAAAAGGAAAATCACAGGCGCGATGCTACTATGATTTTCCTGAGGAGAACAGAGGAGATACAGCGCCAGCCCCGAAGGACTGGCAGTCTGGTTAGGATTTATCTTCCTGCGGCATGTGGCGGTAGATATAGATACCGCTTAACAATGTGAAGATTAAGGTAAGGGCGGTCAGGCCAAAGACTTTAAAGTTGACCCAAATATTTTGCGGCAGCCAGAATGCGATGTAGATGTTTGCCAGACCGCAAAGGATAAAGAAAACAGCCCAGGCCAGATTCAGCTTCGACCATACCGGTTGCGGCAGCGTGAGTTCTTTACCCAGCATCCGCTGAATTAGCGGCTTTTTCATCACCCATTGGCTGACTAACAGGGCTCCCGCAAATAGAGCATAAATGACTGTAACCTTCCATTTAATAAACTCATCATTGTGGAAGAACAGCGTCAAGCCACCGAAGACGACCACCAGAACAAAAGTGATCAGGGCCATCTTCTCAACCTTACGAAAGCGAACCCAGCTATAGATAAGCACAATCGCCGTGGCGACGATCAGCGCCGCAGTAGCCGCATAGATGTCATAAATCTTGTAAAACGCGAAAAAGACAACCAGCGGTAAAAAATCAAGAAACTGCTTCATTTTACGATTCCGTAATCAAATGCTTAAGGTTATTGGCGAATCAACATATACAGGCGGAACAGATAGATGAGCAATATGGCAGAAATCAGGTTGCTCAAGGTGTTCGCCAGTACGGCACCAATTTCCGGGGTTAATGCGGCAAAAGAAGAGGCAAAAAGCAGCAACAGTGTTTTTGCCAGCAACCAGCTCAGTACTGCGGGTGCCACCAGACGCATATTCGCCCAAGTCAGCCGCATACTGCTACGCATCGAGGCAAAAATGCCCATTTTGTCCTGTACCAGCATCACCGGTGCCAGGGCCAGTAAAATGGCCATGATAATTCCCGGAACGACCACCAGCATGATGCCAATCTGTACTAAAAGGGTAGTCAGAAAAATCAGAATAAATAACTTGGGCAATATCGGCGCACTGGCACCAATAGCTCGCAGCGCACTGACTCTCTGACCCGCAGACACCAACTGGATAATTAATATTACGCCTCCGGCGAGAATGGCGTTACCGATTAATCCTGAAAAAGTGGACGCCGCTGAAGCCTGCAGCAAAATTTGTTGCTGTTCCGGTGACATATTCTGAACCAGGTCGAACAACCCACTACTGCCGCTAACGGGCACGCCGTCATTGAGCTGCGCAAGCTGTGCATCACTGGGTGAGAAAACATGCCCTAACACCACTGTGATAAACGCACATAGCAACGATACCAACAGAATGGTCATAAATTGATTACGGAAGAAATTTCCGGTGTCACGGTATACGGACTGCGCCGTGATAGACATGCACTCTCCTTGAGTTTTATGCAGGTGTTAATTAGCGGGCAATTGTACCCTGGTTAAGCCTCGGGTGGCAGCATCAGGTCTTGTATGGAAAAGCATATCTTTGTAAAGCGGAGGTAATTGCTGGCCTTCAGGCGTGGGCAAACCGCGGCAAGTGGCGATCGAGTTAATATTTGCGTAGAGAAAATATTTAAAAATTGATTTAAATCACATTAACCAGGATTCTCAATGCAACTTCTAAATTAATCCAGATCAATAAATGGTGAATTATCATATGTAATGTGATCTATGTAGGATCATTTGTTACTCCAATGTAGGTATATTCGTCACGTTTTTATAACCATAACGACGGAGCGGATATGAAAAAGTTAACAGTGGCGGTTTTGGCAGTAACAACTCTTCTTTCTGGCAGTGCCTTTGCGCATGAAGCAGGCGAATTTTTTATGCGTGCAGGTTCTGCAACCGTACGTCCAACAGAAGGTGCTGGTGGTACGTTAGGAAGTCTGGGTGGATTCAGCGTGACCAATAACACTCAACTGGGCTTGACGTTTACTTATATGGCGACCGACAACATTGGTGTGGAATTACTGGCAGCGACGCCGTTCCGCCATAAAATCGGCACCCGGGCGACCGGCGATATTGCAACCGTTCACCATCTGCCGCCAACACTGATGGCGCAGTGGTATTTTGGTGATGCCAGCAGCAAATTCCGTCCTTACGTTGGGGCCGGTATTAACTACACCACCTTCTTTGATAATGGATTTAACGATCATGGCAAAGAGGCGGGGCTTTCCGATCTCAGTCTGAAAGATTCCTGGGGAGCTGCCGGGCAGGTGGGGGTTGATTATCTGATTAACCGTGACTGGTTGGTTAACATGTCAGTGTGGTACATGGATATCGATACCACCGCCAATTATAAGCTAGGCGGTGCACAGCAACACGATAGCGTACGCCTCGATCCGTGGGTGTTTATGTTCTCAGCAGGATATCGTTTTTAATTCCGCACAAAAACGACCCCGTAATATACGGGGTCAATAAGGACATGGTATAAAGGGTATTATTTCTTCGCTTCTACGCCATCAGTTTCAGAACGAATTAAAAATTTCTCAGTTGTTTGCGGAATATGCTGAATCAGCCAGTCGGCCATTTGCTTTTCCTCATTTAAAATCGCTTCGATGATCGGAATTGAGACTGTATCACCGGCATTTTTTGCTGCTGCTAATAATGAGGTGTAACAGGCGATTTCAAATTGCTCGAAGACATATCCGCTAATAGAGCCTTTAACTATTTCATCAGAAGGGAATATACCACCGATTGACTGCCCAAGCGCAGCCATTTTACTCATGGAATCTTTAATGACTGAACGTGAAATGTCATTACGATCAAGAATAGTTTCCAGTTGAACAATCTGGTTTTTGGTTTCACTAAGATGTTGTTCAATACGAGCGCGTAGTTCAGGATAATTATCTATACGGCTGACCATGGATTCAAGCATAGATTCGGCTTGCTTTTCCATTGCGTGGGCGTCACGTAACCAGTCATGATAATGTTCAATACGATTCATGAAAATGTCCTCTTTATAAAATGACTAAAAGTTAAAATTCATATTTCAGGCTTTATTTTCGGCTTTCTTATTTACGTTATTAAGGGCCAGATCAGTCAGTTTGATGTCGGTGGCCTTTTCTTCTTCCAGGGTTTCTTTCAGAAGCTTCGCTGCTTTACGGTAACCTAATTGTTCAGCCAGCGTCGCTAATGTCCCGTAACTGGCAATCTCATAATGCTCGACTTTCTGTGCTGCGGCAATCAGTGCGGCATCACGCACTTCGTTTTTCTCGGTACTTTCGATGACCTCATTAGCTTCTTCAATAAGACCTTCCATTGCCACACATTTCATGCGCTTAATTTTCAGGTTCGATTCGGACTCCACAACTTGATCAATACGTTCAATCTGTCCATGAGTTTCCTCGAGGTGCGCATGAAAAGCCTGACTTAATTTTTCATTTGATGTTGCTCTTGCGAGTTTTGCCAGTGCCCGGGTTAATTGTTTTTCTGCGCTGTAGGTATCTGAAAGCAGGTGAATAAATACATCTTCAATGGTCTTCATATTCATATTTTTCTCCAGTGAAATCACTGCGAGCCATACGGCCCGCAGATGCAATTATCTTTATCAGCTGATATTAATAATTAACGGTGAATCAGGATTTGCCTGATTTATTACCACCGCTTTGTTGACCGCCTTTTTTACCCGCTTCAGATGCGCGTTGCGGATCATTTTTAAAATTACCGCCGCTATGCTGACCGCCTTTACGGCCTGCGTCGGATGCCTTCTCACGGTCTTCGGCGAAATTTCCTGAACCACCACGATGTTCGGCCATGTTATTTCTCCCGTTGCGTTGCATTGTTTCATTAATATGAGTGTTGTGTGTCGACACTCATTAAAATTAGTCGCTAATGAGAATTAGTCAAATTAAGCGCAACGAGAAGATAGAGGGAAAATATATTTTGAGGAACATTCTGGATATATTAACAATTACCTGAGGAATAAGTGACTTAGAGAAAATTATTGATTTTACTGGTGTTATGTTGCGGGATTAATTTGTTTGATTATATTACTGTTGGGCGGAAAAATGACGTAAGTTGACGTTCGACCGGGGTAAGCGAAACGGTAAAAAGATAAATATTAAATGAATTTAGGATTTTTCCGGCTTCATTAAAGAAAGTTAAAATGCCGCCAGCGGAACTGGCGGCTGTGGGATTAACTGCGCGTCGCCGCTTTCATCGGTTGTACAAAAACTTTCAGTGCCGCCAGCATTTTCTCTGGCTCATTAATATGTTGCTCGATGATTTTAACAATGGCCGAACCAGAAATCGCGCCCGCAGCTCCTGCATCAATCGCTGCTTTTACCTGATCCGGGGCGGAAATACCAAACCCCTGCAATGGAGGTGCAGCGTTGTACTCTTTCAGCTTCGCAACCAGATGATTGAGGGGTAACGCGGCGCGGTTTTCTGCGCCGGTCACGCCCGCTCGTGACAGCAAATAGGTGTAACCACGACCGTAAGAGGCTATCTGGCGCAGCAGGTCGTCATCGGCATTTGGCGGGCAGATGAAGATAGGTGCGACATTATGGCGCAACGCGGCCTGGCGGAAGGGCGCGGACTCTTCAATTGGCACATCGGCAACCAGCACCGAATCGACGCCGACTTTCTCGCACTGGGCATAAAACTCATCAATGCCTTTGTTAAACACCAGATTGGCATACATCAACAGGCCAATGGGAATGGTCGGGTGTTTCTGGCGAATCAGTGCCAGCATTTCAAAACATTGTGCCGGAGTCACACCTGCCGCAAAGGCGCGCAGAGTGGCGTTTTGAATGGTCGGGCCATCCGCCAGTGGGTCGGAGAAGGGGATACCTAACTCCAGCGCGTCAGCACCGGCTTCAATTAGCGTATCGATAATTTTCAATGACTGCTCAATGCCCGGATCACCGAGCGTGACGAAAGGAACGAATGCGCCTTCTTTGCGCTCCTTCAACTGGGCAAACAGAGATTCGTAGCGTTCCATCAGATTTCCCCTCGTGCTTTCAAAATATCGTGAACGGTGAAGATGTCTTTATCGCCGCGACCGGAAAGGTTAACCACCAGTAGCTGCTCTTTATCCGGGTTTTCGCGCATCATTTTCAACGCATGGGCCAGGGCGTGGGAGGATTCCAGCGCCGGGATGATCCCTTCGTGCAGGCACAGCGTTTTGAAGGCTTCAAGGGCTTCATCATCGGTAATAGACACGTAATCAGCGCGTCCAGTGCTGTTAAGATACGCGTGTTGTGGGCCGACAGACGGGAAATCCAGTCCGGCGGAGATGGAGTAAGATTCTTCAATCTGCCCGTCTTCGGTTTGCATCATCGGCGCTTTCATACCGAAATAGATACCCACGCGACCATGTTTTAGCGGTGCGCCGTGCTCGCCAGTTTCGATACCGTGACCACCTGGCTCCACACCAATCAGGCCGACGTTGGTTTCATTGATGAAATCAGCAAACATGCCGATGGCATTCGAACCGCCGCCAACACAGGCGATAACGGCATCCGGCAGGCGACCTTCTCTTTCCAGAATCTGCGCTTTGGTTTCTTCGCCAATCATCCGCTGAAACTCACGCACAATGGTCGGATAAGGATGCGGGCCAGCTGCGGTGCCCAGCATATAGTGCGCGGTTTCGTAACTACCGGACCAGTCGCGCAGCGCCTCGTTACAGGCATCTTTCAGCGTCGCGGAACCGCTATGCACCGGGATCACTTCCGCACCCATTAAGCGCATACGAAAAACGTTAGGCGACTGGCGTTCAACGTCTTTGGCACCCATATAAATACGGCATTTCAGGCCGAGCAGGGCGCTGGCAAGGGCCGACGCCACGCCATGCTGACCGGCACCGGTTTCGGCGATGATTTCGGTTTTACCCATCCGCTTCGCCAGCAACGCCTGCCCCAGCACCTGGTTAGTTTTATGCGCGCCGCCGTGCAGCAAATCTTCACGCTTGAGATACAGCGTGGTGTTCGTCCCGGCTGTAATGTTCTGGCATTTGGTCAGCGCGGTTGGACGCCCGGCATAGTTTTTCAGCAGGTCGTTGAACTGAGCCTGAAATTCAGGATCTTTTTGCGCACTGACAAAAGCTTCTTCCAGCTGGCGCAGAGCAGGCATCAGGATTTGTGGCACGTACATGCCGCCAAACTCACCAAAATAGGGGTTAAGTAATGTTGTCATTGTTCCTTTCCTTAATATGCGCGCAGCGTCTGGAAAACCGAGGCCAAAAGACGTGCGTCTTTGATGCCCGGTTGCGACTCTACAGCAGAATTAAAATCAAGTCCGGCGCAGCCGGTTTGTGCCGCTTCCACGCAGTTATCTGCGCCTAAGCCCCCCGCCAGCAGAACGTTGCCAAGCGATTGACCATTTAATAGTGACCAGTCAAAACGTTGCCCGCTTCCACCCTGGCCGTTGTCTAAAACATATTTATCAACGTGCTGAAACTCGCGGGCGGGCAGGGTTTCACCGACGCTTAATGCTTTCCAGATGGCAACATGTGCTGGCAGAGCTTCACGCAGCGTATCGATATACAGCTGTTCTTCATTACCATGCAGTTGCACTGCCGCCAGCGATAACACCTTAGCTTTGTCCACCACATCGGCAATATCGTGATTGCGGAACACGCCAACATACTGCAACGGTGCCGCAGCCATCACTTCCTGCGCCTGTTCAACGTTGACGCAACGCGGTGATGTCGCAACAAAAATCAACCCACCGTAAATCGCGCCCGCGTCATAAGCTGCTTTAGCATCTTGCCCACGCGTCAGGCCACATACTTTATTCTCACCCAGCAACACCCGGCGCACGGCGGCGTGCAAATCGTCATGGGCCATCAACGCCGAACCAATCAGAAAACCGTTAGCGAAGTGGCTTAACTCGCGCACCTGAGCGTAAGTATTGATGCCGGATTCGCTGATTACCGTCACGTTGTGCCCCAGTTTCGGCGCAAGCTCGCGGGTACGGTTGAGATCAATCGACAAATCACGCAGATCGCGGTTGTTGATGCCAACGACCTTTGCCCCCAATGCAATGGCACGCTCCAGTTCCTCTTCATTACTGACTTCGGTCAGCACACCCATCTCCAGACTGTGGGCGACGGCGGCAAGCTGGCGATATTGTTCGTCATCCAGTACTGAAAGCATTAATAAGCAGGCATCAGCCTGGTAATAGCGCGCCAGATAGATCTGGTAAGGATCGATAATGAAGTCTTTACATAAAATCGGCTGCGGGGCGATTTGGCTGACGATGGGGAGGAAATCAAAGCTCCCCTGAAAATATTTCTCATCAGTCAGCACCGAAATTGCCGAAGCGTAATGTTTATAAATGGCGGCAATGCGTGCTGGATCGAAATCATCACGGATCACGCCTTTTGACGGCGACGCTTTCTTGCACTCCAGAATAAACGCCGTGCGCGCACCCTGTAGCGCATCATAAAAATGTCGCGTGCTCGGCTGAACCTCATTCTGAAAACTGGCCAGCGGTTGCTGCTGTTTGCGGGTTTCTACCCAAATCGCCTTGTCTGCGACGATTTTCGCTAAAACGGTTTGCATCATTTACCCTCGTGCCGCCAGTGCGGTAACTCTGTCGTAAGCGGAACCACTGCGCAGTACCTCAAGAACGGTTTGCGCATTGGCTTGCAGATCTTCATGGCCATGCAGGCGCATTAACATGGCGACGTTCGCAGCGACGGCTGCTTCATGGGCGGCGTCGCCTTTACCTTGTAACAAGCGTGTTAAAATGTCACGGTTTTCTTCCGGTGTTCCGCCTGCCAGTTGCTCCTGGTGGTAGGGAGTCAGGCCAAAATCTTCAGCGGTCAATTGATAGCTCTTAATTTCGCCGTCATGCAGCTCGGCAACGATTGTCGGCGCGTGTAATGAAACTTCATCCATCCCGCCGCTGTGCACCACCGCCGCGCGTTGATACCCCAGCACGCGCAAGGTTTCGGCAATCGGCAGCACCAGTTCCGGACTATAAACACCAATTAACGCCAGCGGCGGATGCGCCGGGTTAATCAATGGCCCCAGCACATTGAACAGGGTGCGGGTTTTCAGTTGCTGGCGAACCGGCATCGCGTGGCGGAATCCGGTGTGATACTTCGGCGCAAAGAGGAAACATACACCTAACTCATCCAGCGCCTGGCGCGATTTATCGGCGTTCATATCAAGATTAATACCGAACGCCGCCAGCAGATCGGACGAACCAGATTTACTGGAGACGCTACGGTTGCCGTGTTTCGCCACTTTCAGCCCACAGGCCGCGGCGACAAACGCACTGGCGGTAGAAATATTGATACTGTTGCTGCCGTCACCGCCAGTACCGACGATATCAGCAAACAGATAATCCGGGCGCGGGAACGGCGCGGCGTTTTCCAGTAGCGCGGTTGCTGCTCCGGCGATCTCGTTCGGGTGCTCACCGCGAATTTTCATGCTCACCAGCGCCGCCGCCAGTTGTTCCGGCTTCAGCTCGCCACGCACCACCGCTGAAAACAGCTGGTGGCTTTCTTGTTGGCTAAGCGTCTGCGCCTGATACAGTTTTTCCAGAATCGGTTGCAGCGTGTTGGCTGGCTCTAGTTTCTGCTGCGCCCAGGCCAGCGTTTGTTCCAGCAGGCGAGCGCCCTGGGTGGTGAGAATGGATTCCGGATGGAACTGGAATCCACAAACGCGATCCGCATCGTGACGTACTGCCATCACCATGCCATTAAAATGGGCGTTGATGGTTAAACCGGCCGGAATGTTACTGCCAACCAGCGAGTGATAACGCGCCACCGGCAGCGGGTTTGTTAATCCGGCAAACATCGCCTGACCGTCATGTTCAATGCTCGACGCTTTACCGTGAAGAATTTCGCCCGCCTGACCGACATACCCCCCATAAGCTTCGACAATCGCCTGATGACCGAGGCAAATGCCAATAATGGGCAGCTTGCCACGCAAGCGGGTGAGGAGTTCCGGCATACAACCGGCTTCGCTCGGCACACCGGGGCCAGGAGAAAGCATCAGTACCGGATTGCTCATCGTCGCCAGGCGTTCAATTAAGGTCTGCGCCGGAATATGGTTGCGGTAAATCACCACATTATGCCCATTGCTGCGCAACTGATCTGCCAGGTTGTACGTAAAAGAGTCGATATTATCGAGCAGCAGAATGTCAGCCATCAGAAAGTCTCCTGTGCATGATGCGCGGTGGCAATAGCGCGCAGTACAGCGCGGGCTTTATTACGGGTTTCGTCGGCTTCCGACTGCGGAACAGAATCAAGGACTACGCCAGCACCGGCTTGCACGGTGGCGATACCGTTTTCCACCAGCGCCGAGCGGATCACAATGCAGGTGTCGAGATCGCCATGCGCGGTGAAATAACCTACCGCGCCGCCGTAGCTGCCGCGGCGACGACCTTCCGCCTCGGCAATTAACTGCATGGCGCGCACTTTCGGCGCACCGCTTAACGTCCCCATATTCATACAGGCGCGGTAAGCGTGTAGGGCGTCGAGATCGTGGCGCAGTTCACCGACCACGCGGGAGACCAGGTGCATCACGTAAGAGTAACGGTCAACTTTGGTGAGGTCGGCGACGTAGCGGCTGCCGGGGGTGCAAATGCGTGCCAGATCATTACGGGCAAGATCCACCAGCATCAGATGTTCAGAAAGCTCTTTATGATCGGTACGCATTTCCAGTTCGATGCGGCTGTCGAGGTCTCTGTCCAGCGAGCCATCGGCACGACGACCGCGTGGACGTGTTCCGGCAATCGGGTAGATCTCAATCTGGCGGCTGGTGGCGTCATACTTGAGCGAACTTTCCGGCGACGCGCCAAACAGGGTGAAATCATTATCCTGCATAAAAAACATGTACGGGCTGGGATTACTCTTTTTCAGCACGTAATAGGCCGCCAGCGGTGACGGGCAGGGCAGAGAGAAACGGCGAGATGGCACCACCTGGAAAATTTCTCCAGCGCGAATCGCTTTTTGCAACAAACGCACTACGCCACCGAACTCTTCATCGCTCTGATTACATTCACAACGCATATGCGGCACGGAAACCACCGGCAGCGGCGGCGCGGCTTCGGTCAGTTGCTGACGTAGTTCGTTCAGGCGAGCAGTGAGACGTTGTTTTTCTTCTTCATTCGGAGCAAACAGGCTGGCCTGAATACGGGTGCTTTTTTTCTGATGGTCAATCACCATCAGAGTTTCAGCGAGATAAAAACAGAAATCAGGGCAGTTATTTTCCGCTGACAGTTGCGGTAAATCTTCAAATCCCGCCACAAGGTCATAAGAGAACAGGCCGCCGAAGAACATTGCTTCTCGTTCTTCCTTCGGTACATTCAACAGATTCTGCAATAAACGGAAAGCGTCAAAAACCGAAAGGGAGCATAAGCGAGCGTCTTCATCCAGCAGTGGACTGACAGGGGGGAAGCGCAGCACACGGCAGTTTGGTGATTGTTCATTTTCCACACCCGCAGGCAGGGCGTTATCCAGTAGTGTCAGCAGGGCTTCGCCGTTGCCGGAAAGTGCCTGGATTGTGACAGTGTCACCTAAAGCTGTAATGCGCAGCGCACTGTCTACCAGCAGCAGGCTTTTTAAATCATCTTTGCTGTCGATATCTGCGGATTCCAGCAGCAGCGTTGCCGGACGATCCCCACACAACTGGTGAAAAAGCGCGGTGGGATTGTCGCGATAAGCGCCTTCGCAGGTTAGCAGTTCGAGAGTCGGTTTTTGTGTTTGCATTGTTATTCTCTAATTTTGTTCAAAAAAAAGCCCGCTCATTAGGCGGGCTGGGTATCTGATTGCTTTACGCATGGTGAATACACTGCCCGTTTCAGGAAGTGCGCCACCAACCTTTCAGTACGAAAATTGCTTTCATTGTCGATACCCTTTTTACGTGAACTTGCGTACTAGTTAACTGGTTCGATGATTAATTGTCAACAGCTCATTTCAGAATATTTGCCAGAACCGTTATGATGTCGGCGCAAAAAACATTATCCAGAACGGGAGTGCGCCTTGAGCGACACGAATTATGCAGTGATTTACGACCTGCACAGCCATACCACAGCTTCCGATGGCTGCCTGACGCCAGAAGCATTGGTGCACCGTGCAGTCGAGATGCGCGTCGGCACCCTGGCGATCACCGACCATGACACCACAGCTGCAATCGCGCCAGCAAGAGAGGAAATTTCACGTTCGGGACTGGCGTTGAATCTTATTCCCGGCGTGGAAATTTCCACGGTCTGGGAAAATCATGAAATTCATATTGTCGGGCTGAATATTGATATTACTCATCCGCTAATGTGTGAGTTCCTCGCGCAGCAGACAGAACGGCGCAATCAGCGGGCGCAGCTGATTGCCGAAAGACTTGAAAAAGCGCAAATACCTGGGGCGCTGGAAGGCGCACAACGACTGGCGCAGGGCGGCGCAGTGACGCGCGGTCATTTTGCGCGTTTCCTTGTTGAGTGCGGCAAAGCCAGTTCAATGGCGGATGTCTTTAAAAAGTATCTGGCGCGCGGGAAAACCGGATACGTTCCGCCACAGTGGTGTACAATAGAACAAGCTATTGATGTCATTCATCATTCTGGCGGTAAGGCGGTGCTAGCTCATCCTGGGCGGTACAATCTTAGTGCTAAATGGCTGAAAAGATTGGTTGCGCATTTTGCCGAACACCACGGTGACGCGATGGAAGTCGCGCAGTGCCAGCAATCGCCCAATGAACGTACCCAGCTGGCGGCCCTTGCGCGTCAGCATCATTTATGGGCATCACAAGGATCTGATTTTCATCAGCCATGCCCGTGGATCGAACTGGGTCGTAAACTCTGGCTGCCCGCAGGCGTTGAAGGCGTCTGGCAGCTATGGGAACAGCCGCAGAACACCACAGAGAGGGAATTATGAGCCAGTTTTTTTATATTCATCCTGATAACCCACAGCAACGTCTGATCAACCAGGCGGTGGAGATCGTGCGTAAAGGCGGGGTGATTGTTTATCCAACTGATTCCGGCTATGCGCTCGGCTGTAAAATTGAAGATAAAAACGCGATGGAGCGTATTTGTCGTATTCGCCAGCTGCCGGACGGTCACAACTTTACCCTGATGTGTCGCGATCTTTCTGAACTCTCGACCTATTCATTTGTTGATAACGTTGCGTTTCGTTTAATGAAAAACAACACGCCGGGCAACTATACCTTCATCTTGAAGGGGACGAAGGAAGTGCCACGCCGTCTGTTGCAGGAAAAACGCAAAACCATCGGTATGCGTGTGCCTTCTAACCCGATTGCGCAGGCGTTGCTTGAAGCACTGGGCGAACCGATGCTTTCCACTTCGCTAATGCTGCCAGGCAGCGAATTTACCGAATCCGATCCCGAAGAAATTAAAGACCGTCTGGAAAAACAGGTAGATTTGATTATTCACGGCGGTTATCTCGGGCAGAAACCAACAACGGTTATTGATCTTACCGATGATACGCCGGTCGTGGTGCGTGAAGGCGTAGGTGATGTGAAGCCTTTCTTATAAGTGCGTAACTCTGTATACTACGCGGCCTTAAAATGGCGCTATACGGCGCCATTGATTCTCCTGTTCGACGCCTGTGAAGGCGACACTAAAAGGAAGCTCTATGAGCGAAAAATTACAGAAAGTGCTGGCCCGCGCTGGCCACGGCTCCCGCCGTGAAATCGAATCTATTATTGAAGCCGGTCGTGTGAGTGTTGATGGCAAAATTGCTAAACTCGGCGATCGCGTTGAAGTTACCCCTGGGCTGAAAATTCGTATCGATGGTCATCTGATTTCGGTACGTGAGTCCGCTGAACAAATTTGTCGCGTTCTGGCCTATTACAAACCGGAAGGTGAGTTGTGTACCCGTAACGATCCGGAAGGGCGTCCGACGGTGTTTGACCGTCTGCCAAAGCTGCGTGGCGCACGCTGGATTGCCGTAGGTCGTCTGGACGTTAACACCTGTGGTCTGCTGCTGTTCACCACCGATGGTGAACTGGCAAACCGTTTAATGCATCCAAGCCGTGAAGTTGAACGTGAATACGCCGTGCGTGTATTTGGTCAGGTTGACGACGCGAAACTGCGTGATTTGAGTCGTGGCGTGCAACTGGAAGATGGTCCGGCAGCTTTTAAAACCATCAAGTTCAGCGGCGGCGAAGGGATCAACCAGTGGTACAACGTGACTCTGACCGAAGGCCGTAACCGTGAAGTTCGTCGTCTGTGGGAAGCGGTTGGTGTGCAGGTGAGCCGCCTGATCCGTGTTCGTTACGGTGATATCCCACTGCCAAAAGGTCTGCCACGCGGTGGCTGGACGGAGCTGGACCTCGCCCAGACTAACTATCTGCGCGAACTGGTGGAGCTACCGCCAGAAACCAGCTCTAAAGTCGCTGTAGAAAAAGACCGTCGTCGCATGAAGGCGAATCAGATTCGTCGTGCGGTGAAACGTCACAGTCAGGTGAGCGGCGGTCGTCGTTCTGGCGGACGTAATAACGGTTAATCAAAGTATGCCGGACGTCATATCCGGCATTTTTACAGATTAGTAATCAATCCCTATCTGCGCTTTTACACCGGCATCAAACGCATGTTTGACGGGGCGTAATTCACTTACCGTATCTGCCAGTTCAAGAATATCCCGATGACAACCACGACCCGTGATAATCACCGTCTGTTGATGTGGACGTTCATTTAACGCCTGCACCACTTCTTCCAGTGGCAAATAGTCATACGCCACCATATACGTCAGTTCATCAAGCAAAACCATATCCAGTGAGGAATCAGCAAGCATCCGCTTTGCATGTTGCCAGACTTCGCGGCAGGCGGCGGTATCAGACTCGCGGTTTTGTGTATCCCAGGTAAAGCCCGTTGCCATCACCTGAAACTCAACGCCATGTGGCTCCAGCAGATTGCGTTCGCCATTAGGCCAGGTGCCTTTAATAAACTGCACGACGCCCACTTTTTTTCCGTGACCAACTGCGCGTGTTGCCGTACCAAATGCCGCGGTGGTTTTGCCTTTTCCATTGCCGGTAAAGACGATGATAATACCGCGTTCATCCTGGGCCTGGGCCACACGAGCATCTACTTTTTCTTTCACTCGCTGCTGACGCTGTTGGTAGCGTTCATCACTCATTGGGAAATTCCTGGTTTACGGCCCGGTTGGGCGTCAAAGGTCATGCCGGTTTTACGGCGGCTGTCATCGCCCATCAGCCAGAGGTAGAGCGGCATGATATCAGCGGGTGTTTTAAGTTTCTGTGGATCTTCGGTCGGGAAGGCGCTTGCGCGCATTGCGGTGCGCGTACCGCCTGGGTTAATGCAGTTGACGCGCAGGCGCTGCTGATATTCATCGGCCAGTACCTGCATCATCCCTTCGGTGGCAAATTTCGACGCTGCATATGCACCCCAGTTAGCTCGTCCCTGACGTCCAACGCTTGATGAAGTAAAGACCAGTGAACCGGCGTCCGATTTGAGTAATAAAGGAAGCAGTGCCTGGGTGAGCATAAAGGTGGCATTAACGTTGACCTGCATGACGTCCTGCCAGACCTGCGGATTTTGTTCGCTCATTGGGCAAATATCGCCGAGCAATCCGGCATTATGCAAAACACCATCCAGACGCGGATAATTAACGACAATGCGCTGTGCCAGTTGTTGGCAATCTTCGGACGTGCAGGTCAGCAAATCGAGAATAAACCACTGTGGCTGACGTCCAGTTTCTTCGTTTATGTGGCTGGCTACCTGACGTAATTTTTCTTCATTACGGCCCAACAGAATCACTGTCGCACCATAGCGTGCATACGTCATCGCGGCTTCACGGCCAATCCCATCGCTGGCTCCCGTCACCAGGATAATGCGATCATTGAGTAAATCTTGTTTTGGCTGGTAATGCATGGCTACTCCTCAACGACGTTGTCTGTCGCGCTGCCAGTGTACTTTATGACTTTGGGGCTTTATGCCTGAAACAGAAGGGCATTTCAATCAGCCTGGGGCGATAACACCGCAAAATGGATACTTTGTCATACTTTCGCTGCAATAACATCTCTGCGAGACGGCTTAACATGCCTGTTGTAAACTGTGAGCCAAAGCGTTGTTTAACCAAGGTGGGGACTCGTGGAATTGTTGTCTGAATATGGTTTGTTTTTGGCGAAAATCGTTACCGTTGTGCTAGCGATTGCGGCGATTGCCGCCATTATTGTCAATGTTGCTCAACGTAATAAACGCCAGCGTGGCGAGTTACGGGTCAACAATCTCAGCGAACAGTATAAGGAGATGAAAGAAGAACTAGCCGCGGCGCTGATGGACTCACATCAGCAAAAACAGTGGCACAAAGCGCAGAAGAAAAAGCACAAGCAAGAAGCGAAAGCAGCAAAAGCGAAAGCCAAACTGGGCGAGGTGGCAACTGACAGTAAACCTCGCGTCTGGGTGCTGGATTTTAAAGGCAGCATGGACGCCCATGAAGTGAACTCGCTACGTGAAGAGATAACGGCTGTACTCGCAGCATTCAAACCGCAGGATCAGGTTGTGCTACGTCTGGAAAGCCCTGGTGGCATGGTGCATGGTTACGGGTTGGCGGCTTCGCAGCTGCAGCGTCTGCGTGATAAAAACATTCCTTTAACTGTTACGGTAGACAAAGTCGCTGCCAGCGGCGGTTACATGATGGCCTGTGTGGCGGACAAAATTGTTTCCGCACCGTTTGCTATTGTGGGTTCCATTGGGGTGGTGGCGCAAATGCCCAACTTTAACCGCTTCCTGAAAAGCAAAGATATTGATATCGAACTGCACACTGCCGGGCAGTATAAGCGTACTCTGACGTTGCTGGGTGAAAATACCGAAGAAGGGCGGGAGAAATTCCGCGAAGAGTTGAACGAAACGCATCAGTTGTTTAAAGATTTTGTGAAGCGTATGCGTCCGTCTCTGGATATTGAACAGGTGGCAACGGGTGAACACTGGTACGGACAACAGGCGGTAGAGAAAGGCCTGGTTGATGAAATCAACACCAGTGATGAAGTTATTCTTAGCCTGATGGAAGGCCGTGAAGTGGTTAATGTACGCTATATGCAGCGTAAACGACTCATTGACCGATTCACCGGCAGCGCGGCAGAGAGCGCCGATCGATTGTTGCTACGCTGGTGGCAGCGGGGTCAAAAGCCATTGATGTAAAAGACAAACGCGAGGCTAAGACCTCGCGTTTTGCTTTAATCAACCAGATGATATTTTTCTGAAAGCACATGGGCCAGGTGTTTGAACATATTAAACACCGCGGTGCTTTTGGCTGTTGGCAATCCTTGTTCATCTAAAAAGTAGTCGCCGGTAAATACCAGCACGCCATTACGCTGCGTGACGCCGGTGGCTTCAATCCCTGCGAGCGTATCCTCATGCTCACGAATGATTTTGTTGGCCTCTTTCAACAGCGTTTCGCGGTCGATGGGTTGTGTCTCTTTGTTCATTATTTACTCCTTAAACAAGGACATTAGTCTACGCCAGGCATGGCTTGCAGACAAATATACCACGCTGGTGGCAAGAGCGCCTTACTGGTAACTTTGGATTTTGCATGCTAATAAAGTTGCGTATCGGATTTTATCAGGTACAGTGTGACGCTTTCGTCAATCTGGCAATAGATTTGCTTGACATTCGACCAAAATTCCGTCGTGCTATAGCGCCTGTAGGCCAAGACCTGTTAACTCAGTCACCTGAATTTTCGTGAACAGAGTCACGACAAGGGGTTGATATCCGCAGAGAACGAGTCCATATCGGTAACTCGTTGCCAGTGGAAGGTTTATCAACGTGCGACGCATTCCTGGAAGAATCAAATTAGGTAAGGTGAATATGGGTAAAGCTCTTGTCATCGTTGAGTCCCCGGCAAAAGCCAAAACGATCAACAAGTATCTGGGTAGTGACTACGTGGTGAAATCCAGCGTCGGTCACATCCGCGATTTGCCGACCAGTGGCTCAGCTGCCAAAAAGAGTGCCGACTCTACCTCCACCAAGACGGCTAAAAAGCCTAAAAAGGATGAACGTGGCGCTCTCGTCAACCGTATGGGGGTTGACCCGTGGCACAATTGGGAGGCGCACTATGAAGTGTTGCCTGGTAAAGAGAAGGTCGTCTCTGAACTGAAACAACTGGCTGAAAAAGCCGACCACATCTATCTCGCAACCGACCTTGACCGCGAAGGGGAAGCCATTGCATGGCACCTGCGGGAAGTGATTGGGGGTGATGATGCGCGCTATAGCCGAGTGGTGTTTAACGAAATTACTAAAAACGCGATCCGCCAGGCATTTAATAAACCGGGTGAGCTGAATATTGATCGTGTTAATGCCCAGCAGGCGCGTCGCTTTATGGACCGCGTGGTGGGGTATATGGTTTCGCCGCTGCTATGGAAAAAGATCGCTCGTGGTCTGTCTGCCGGTCGTGTGCAGTCGGTGGCGGTTCGCCTGGTGGTCGAGCGTGAGCGTGAAATTAAAGCGTTCGTGCCGGAAGAGTTCTGGGAAGTCGATGCCAGCACGACCACGCCATCTGGTGAAGCGTTGGCGTTACAGGTGACTCATCAGAACGACAAACCGTTCCGTCCGGTCAACAAAGAACAAACTCAGGCTGCGGTAAGTCTGCTGGAAAAAGCGCGCTACAGCGTGCTGGAACGTGAAGACAAACCGACAACCAGTAAACCTGGCGCTCCTTTTATTACCTCTACGCTGCAACAAGCTGCCAGCACCCGTCTTGGATTTGGCGTGAAAAAAACCATGATGATGGCGCAGCGTTTGTATGAAGCAGGCTATATCACTTACATGCGTACCGACTCCACTAACCTGAGTCAGGACGCGGTAAATATGGTTCGCGGTTATATCAGCGATAATTTTGGTAAGAAATATCTGCCGGAAAGTCCGAATCAGTACGCCAGCAAAGAAAACTCACAGGAAGCGCACGAAGCGATTCGTCCTTCTGACGTCAATGTGATGGCGGAATCGCTGAAGGATATGGAAGCAGATGCGCAGAAACTGTACCAGTTAATCTGGCGTCAGTTCGTAGCCTGCCAGATGACCCCAGCGAAATATGACTCCACGACGCTGACCGTTGGTGCGGGCGATTTCCGCCTGAAAGCACGCGGTCGTATTTTGCGTTTTGATGGCTGGACAAAAGTGATGCCTGCGTTGCGTAAAGGCGATGAAGATCGCATCTTACCAGCAGTTAATAAAGGCGATGCTCTGACGCTCGTTGAACTTACACCAGCCCAGCACTTTACCAAGCCGCCAGCCCGTTTCAGTGAAGCATCGCTGGTTAAAGAGCTGGAAAAACGTGGTATCGGTCGTCCGTCTACCTATGCGTCGATCATTTCGACCATTCAGGATCGTGGCTACGTGCGAGTAGAAAATCGTCGTTTCTATGCGGAAAAAATGGGCGAAATCGTCACCGATCGCCTTGAAGAAAATTTCCGCGAGTTAATGAACTACGACTTTACCGCGCAGATGGAAAACAGCCTCGACCAGGTGGCAAATCACGAAGCAGAGTGGAAAGCTGTACTGGATCACTTCTTCTCGGATTTCACCCAGCAGTTAGATAAAGCTGAAAAAGATCCGGAAGAGGGTGGTATGCGCCCGAACCAGATGGTTCTGACCAGCATTGACTGCCCGACTTGTGGTCGCAAAATGGGGATTCGCACAGCGAGCACCGGGGTATTCCTTGGCTGTTCTGGCTATGCGCTGCCGCCGAAAGAGCGTTGCAAAACCACCATTAACCTGGTGCCGGAAAACGAAGTGCTGAACGTGCTGGAAGGCGAAGATGCTGAAACCAACGCGCTGCGCGCAAAACGTCGTTGCCCGAAATGCGGCACGGCGATGGACAGCTATCTCATCGATCCGAAACGTAAGTTGCATGTCTGTGGTAATAACCCAACCTGCGACGGTTACGAGATCGAAGAGGGCGAATTCCGCATTAAAGGTTATGACGGCCCGATCGTTGAGTGTGAAAAATGTGGCTCTGAAATGCACCTGAAAATGGGGCGTTTCGGTAAATACATGGCCTGCACCAACGAAGAGTGTAAAAACACACGTAAGATTTTACGTAACGGCGAAGTGGCACCACCGAAAGAAGATCCGGTGCCATTACCTGAGCTGCCGTGCGAAAAATCAGATGCTTATTTCGTGCTGCGTGACGGTGCTGCCGGTGTGTTCCTGGCTGCCAACACTTTCCCGAAATCGCGTGAAACGCGTGCGCCACTGGTGGAAGAGCTTTATCGCTTCCGCGACCGTCTGCCGGAAAAACTGCGTTATCTGGCCGATGCGCCACAGCAGGATCCGGAAGGTAATAAGACCATGGTTCGCTTTAGCCGTAAAACCAAACAGCAATATGTCTCTTCGGAAAAAGACGGAAAGGCGACTGGCTGGTCAGCATTTTATGTTGATGGCAAATGGGTTGAAGGAAAAAAATAACCTTTAATTCTGTCAGGTTTTTATAAACAAAGGGTCGCGAAAGCGGCCCTTTTTTATTGCATATTATTTTTTCTTCAAACCTATACACTAAGGCTATAAATGATATAGTGGTTATAGTTAGCACCTTTTTTATTATTAAATCGTATTAGTCACCCGCCAGGTGTGACGAAAAAACGATGTTCTGATGGCGTCTAAGTGGATGGTTTAACATGAAATTACAACAACTTCGCTATATTGTTGAGGTGGTCAATCATAACCTGAATGTCTCATCAACAGCGGAAGGACTTTACACATCACAACCCGGGATCAGTAAACAAGTCAGAATGCTGGAAGACGAGCTAGGCATTCAAATTTTTTCCCGAAGCGGCAAGCACCTGACGCAGGTAACGCCAGCAGGACAAGAAATAATTCGTATCGCTCGCGAAGTCCTGTCGAAAGTCGATGCCATAAAATCGGTTGCCGGTGAGCACACCTGGCCGGATAAAGGCTCGCTGTATATCGCCACCACGCATACCCAGGCACGCTACGCGTTACCAAACGTTATCAAAGGCTTTATTGAGCGTTATCCCCGCGTTTCTTTGCATATGCACCAGGGCTCGCCGACACAAATTGCTGATGCCGTCTCTAAAGGCAATGCTGATTTCGCTATCGCCACAGAAGCGCTGCATCTGTATGAAGATTTAGTGATGTTACCGTGCTACCACTGGAATCGGGCTATTGTAGTCACTCCGGATCACCCGCTGGCAGGCAAAAAAGCCATTACCATTGAAGAACTGGCGCAATATCCGTTGGTGACATATACCTTCGGCTTTACCGGACGTTCAGAACTGGATACTGCCTTTAACCGCGCAGGGTTAACGCCGCGTATCGTCTTCACGGCAACGGATGCTGACGTCATTAAAACTTACGTCCGGTTAGGGCTGGGGGTAGGGGTCATTGCCAGCATGGCGGTGGATCCGGTCGCCGATCCCGACCTTGTGCGTGTTGATGCTCACGATATCTTCAGCCACAGTACAACCAAAATTGGTTTTCGCCGTAGTACTTTCTTGCGCAGTTATATGTATGATTTCATTCAGCGTTTTGCACCGCATTTAACGCGTGATGTCGTTGATGCGGCTGTCGCATTGCGCTCTAATGAAGAAATTGAGGTCATGTTTAAAGATATAAAACTGCCGGAAAAATAATTTTTTGCGTTATTTTCGGCACCTTTTATGTAGCGAAGGTGCCGGAATATATTCTCTTTTGTTACTTATTTCTATACCGTGCACAATATTTTTATCCCTCATATTTATAGGGTAAATTACCTGTAAAGTAGTGTCTAATTACCCGCCTCGCAAACTCCAGTTTTCAAATATCTATTTCAGGTCAAAAGATTGAATTATTCACTGAGACGATTCGTAAATTCGCTGGATTTTTGACTAAAGTTTCTTTAGGATTTGTCTCATCGTATGATTAATTACACCAATCGTTCAACGTCTTGCTGATAAGTGATGGCGATTATATGAGGTTAGCAATGCCTTCTGGAAATCAGGAACCCCGCCGCGATCCTGAATTAAAACGTAAAGCCTGGCTGGCGGTTTTTCTTGGTTCTGCACTTTTCTGGGTGGTTGTCGCACTGCTGATTTGGAAAGTGTGGGGATAACTATGGTCGGTCAGGAGCAACTGGAGTCGTCACCATTATGCCAGCATAGTGACAATGAAACAGAAACGAAACGGGAATGTTCCGTCGTTATTCCAGACGACTGGCAACTAACATCGCAGCAGCAAGCCTTTATAGAACTGTTTGCTGAAGATGATCAGCCGAAACAATAATTATCATCATTCTTATTACCCATTTTTAATGAATTACAGGGCTTTTAATACACCGCAGCAATAACAGGTTGAGTTATCTCAACACAAAGTAATAACCGTTAAGGGTGTAGCCTATGATCAACACAAATATGAAATATTGGTCCTGGATGGGCGCGTTTTCTCTGTCGATGCTCTTCTGGGCCGAACTCCTCTGGATCATTACTCACTGATCCTTGACCCCGCTGCGGCGGGGTTGTCATTTGCTTTGCCACAAGGTTTCTCCTCTTTTATCAATTTGGGTTGTTATCAAATCGTTACGCGATGTTTGTGTTATCTTTAATATTCACCCTGAAGAGAATCAGGGCTTCGCAACCCTGTCATTAAGGAGGAGCTATGTCGTCAACCCTACGAGAAGCCAGTAAGGACACGTTGCAGGCCAAAGATAAAACTTACCACTACTACAGCCTGCCGCTTGCTGCTAAATCACTGGGCGATATCACCCGTCTGCCCAAGTCACTCAAAGTTTTGCTCGAAAACCTGCTGCGCTGGCAGGATGGTAACTCGGTTACCGAAGAGGATATCCACGCGCTGGCAGGATGGCTGAAAAATGCCCATGCTGACCGTGAAATTGCCTACCGCCCGGCAAGGGTGCTGATGCAGGACTTTACCGGCGTACCTGCCGTTGTTGATCTGGCGGCAATGCGCGAAGCGGTTAAACGCCTCGGCGGCGATACTGCAAAGGTTAACCCGCTCTCACCGGTCGACCTGGTCATTGACCACTCGGTGACCGTCGATCGTTTTGGTGATGATGAGGCATTTGAAGAAAACGTACGCCTGGAAATGGAGCGCAACCACGAACGTTATGTGTTCCTGAAATGGGGAAAGCAAGCGTTCAGTCGGTTTAGCGTCGTGCCGCCAGGCACAGGCATTTGCCATCAGGTTAACCTCGAATATCTCGGCAAAGCAGTGTGGAGTGAATTGCAGGACGGTGAATGGATTGCTTATCCGGATACACTCGTTGGTACTGACTCGCACACCACTATGATCAACGGCCTTGGCGTGCTGGGGTGGGGCGTGGGTGGGATCGAAGCAGAAGCCGCAATGTTAGGCCAGCCGGTTTCCATGCTTATCCCGGACGTAGTGGGCTTTAAACTTACCGGTAAATTACGTGAAGGTATTACCGCCACAGACCTGGTTCTCACTGTTACCCAAATGCTGCGCAAACATGGCGTGGTGGGGAAATTCGTCGAATTTTATGGTGATGGTCTGGATTCACTACCGCTGGCGGATCGCGCCACCATTGCCAATATGTCGCCAGAATATGGTGCCACCTGTGGCTTCTTCCCAATCGATGCTGTAACCCTCGATTACATGCGTTTAAGCGGGCGCAGCGAAGATCAGGTTGAGTTGGTCGAAAAATATGCCAAAGCGCAGGGCATGTGGCGTAACCCGGGCGATGAACCGATTTTTACCAGTACGTTAGAACTGGATATGAATGACGTTGAAGCGAGCCTAGCAGGGCCAAAACGCCCACAGGATCGCGTTGCACTGCCCGATGTACCAAAAGCATTTGCCGCCAGTAACGAACTGGAAGTGAATGCCACGCATAAAGATCGCCAGCCGGTCGATTATGTTATGAACGGACATCAGTATCAGTTACCTGATGGCGCTGTGGTCATTGCTGCGATAACCTCGTGCACCAACACCTCTAACCCAAGTGTGCTGATGGCCGCAGGCTTGCTGGCGAAAAAAGCCGTAACTCTGGGCCTCAAGCGGCAACCGTGGGTCAAAGCGTCGCTGGCACCGGGTTCGAAAGTCGTTTCTGATTATCTGGCAAAAGCGAAACTGACACCGTATCTCGACGAACTGGGGTTTAACCTTGTGGGATACGGTTGTACCACCTGTATTGGTAACTCTGGGCCGCTGCCCGATCCTATCGAAACGGCAATCAAAAAAGGCGATTTAACCGTCGGTGCAGTGCTGTCCGGCAACCGTAACTTTGAAGGCCGTATCCATCCGCTGGTTAAAACTAACTGGCTGGCCTCGCCGCCGCTGGTGGTTGCCTATGCGCTGGCGGGAAATATGAATATCAACCTGGCTGCTGAGCCTATTGGTCATGATCGTAAAGGCGACCCGGTTTATCTGAAAGATATCTGGCCATCGGCACAAGAAATTGCCCGTGCGGTAGAACAAGTCTCCACAGAAATGTTCCGCAAAGAGTACGCAGAAGTTTTTGAAGGCACAGCAGAGTGGAAGGAAATTAACGTCACACGATCCGATACCTACGGTTGGCAGGAGGACTCAACCTATATTCGCTTATCGCCTTTCTTTGATGAAATGCAGGCAACACCAGCACCAGTGGAAGATATTCACGGTGCGCGGATCCTCGCAATGCTGGGGGATTCAGTCACCACTGACCATATCTCTCCGGCGGGCAGTATTAAGCCCGACAGCCCAGCGGGTCGATATCTACAAGGTCGGGGTGTTGAGCGAAAAGACTTTAACTCCTACGGTTCGCGGCGTGGTAACCATGAAGTGATGATGCGCGGCACCTTCGCCAATATTCGCATCCGTAATGAAATGGTGCCTGGCGTTGAAGGGGGGATGACGCGGCATTTACCTGACAGCGACGTAGTCTCTATTTATGATGCTGCGATGCGCTATAAGCAGGAACAAACGCCGCTGGCGGTGATTGCCGGGAAAGAGTATGGATCAGGCTCAAGCCGTGACTGGGCGGCAAAAGGTCCTCGTCTGCTTGGAATTCGTGTGGTGATTGCCGAATCGTTTGAACGAATTCACCGTTCGAATTTAATTGGCATGGGCATCCTGCCGCTGGAATTTCCGCAAGGCGTAACGCGTAAAACGTTAGGACTAACCGGGGAAGAGAAGATTGATATTGGCGATCTGCAAAATCTACAACCCGGTGCGACGGTTCCGGTGACGCTTACGCGCGCGGATGGTAGCCAGGAGGTCGTACCCTGCCGTTGTCGTATCGACACCGCGACGGAGTTGACCTACTACCAGAACGACGGCATTTTGCATTATGTCATTCGTAATATGTTGAAGTAACAAGTATTTGCTTGCCGGTTATTTTGCTTCCGGCAAGCAAACTAATTACACAATGCAAGAGGGTTATTTGTTCAGCAAATGGCCCATTTTCTCGGCTTTGGTATCGAGATAATGTTCGTTATTGGGGTTACGACCTACAATCAATGGTACGCGTTCAACAATATTAATCCCTGCTTCGGTCAGAATTTCGACTTTTTTCGGGTTATTGGTTAACAAGCGGACTTCATTGACGCCAAGGAGTTTGAACATATCAGCGCAAAGAGTGAAGTCGCGCTCATCAGCGGCGAAGCCTAACTGGTGGTTAGCCTCTACGGTATCGTAACCTTGATCCTGCAGTGCGTAAGCGCGGATTTTATTCAGCAGACCAATGTTACGACCTTCCTGACGGTGATACAGCAAAATACCACGGCCTTCCTCGGCAATTTGCGTCAATGCCGCTTCGAGCTGGAAGCCACAATCGCAGCGCAAGCTGAACAGGGCGTCACCGGTCAGACATTCGGAATGGACGCGCGCAAGTACCGGGGTATGCCCGGAAATATCGCCATAGACTAGCGCGACATGATCGTGTCCGGTTGCCAGTTCTTCAAATCCCACCATCAGGAAATCGCCCCATGGGGTTGGCAGTTTGGCTTCTGCCACACGTTTAAGCTGCATGAAATTCTCCAGATAATGCTGGTTCTGTATTGGCTTATTTTGCCATAACGAGAAGGGGTTCACCTAATCACGACGCGTCGATCGTTCACGGAATGGCACAAATCTGTCAATTTTTCCTGGAACTGGCGTTTTCAGTTATGATTGTGGGACTTATCAAAAAGGAGAGGCCATGCGTTCGATTGCCAGACGTACCGCAGTGGGAGCTGCACTATTGCTTGTCATGCCAGTAGCCGTATGGATTTCTGGCTGGCGTTGGCAACCTGGAGAACAAAGTTGGCTACTAAAAGCGGCTTTTTGGGTTACTGAAACTGTCACCCAGCCCTGGGGCGTCATTACACATTTGATTTTATTCGGCTGGTTTCTCTGGTGTCTGCGTTTTCGCATTAAGGCTGCCTTTGTATTATTTGCCATTCTGGCGGCCGCAATCCTTGTGGGACAAGGCGTTAAATCCTGGATCAAAGACAAAGTCCAGGAACCACGACCTTTTGTTATCTGGCTGGAAAAAACACATCATATTCCGGTTGATGAGTTCTACACTTTAAAGCGAGCAGAACGCGGAAATTTAGTGAAAGAACAGTTGGCTGAAGAGAAAAATATCCCACAATATTTGCGTTCACACTGGCAGAAAGAGACGGGGTTTGCCTTTCCTTCCGGTCACACGATGTTTGCTGCCAGTTGGGCACTGCTGGCCGTTGGTTTGCTGTGGCCGCGTCGGCGAACGTTAACCATTGCTATCTTGCTGGTCTGGGCAACGGGAGTCATGGGAAGCCGCCTGCTGCTCGGGATGCATTGGCCACGCGATCTGGTAGTAGCTACGTTGATTTCGTGGGCGCTGGTGGCGGTGGCAACGTGGCTTGCGCAACGAATTTGTGGGCCATTAACACCACCTGCGGAAGAAAATCGCGAAATAGCGCAACGAGAACAAGAAAGTTAACGCTGGTTGATTTTCCGAATTTAGCCCTTAAATCATCAACAATGCGCGTGGATGCCATTTCGCAGACGGCGCGAAAATGGTACTTTAAAGGGCTATTGCGGTAAGTTGACCATAATTTATTCGCTCTAACCACATAACGGGAAGTAATGTGAAATATTTACTCATTTTCTTACTGGTGTTAGCGATCTTCGTGATTTCGGTCACGTTGGGTGCGCAGAACGATCAACAGGTGACGTTTAATTATCTGTTAGCGCAAGGGGAGTACCGTATTTCCACATTGCTGGCGGTATTGTTTGCTGCGGGGTTTGCTATCGGTTGGTTGATTTGTGGCCTGTTCTGGCTGCGAGTTCGTGTTTCCCTGGCGCGCGCTGAACGTAAAATAAAGCGACTGGAAAACCAGCTTTCACCCGCGACTGACGTGGCTGTAGTGCCGCACTCGTCAGCGGCGAAGGAATAACTTTCTATGCTGGAGTTGTTGTTTCTGCTTTTGCCTGTAGCCGCTGCCTATGGCTGGTATATGGGCCGCAGAAGTGCGCAACAAAACAAGCAAGATGAAGCCAACCGCTTGTCGCGTGATTACGTAGCGGGGGTTAACTTCCTGCTTAGTAATCAACAGGATAAAGCGGTAGACCTGTTTCTCGATATGCTTAAAGAGGATACAGGCACCGTTGAAGCCCACCTTACGCTCGGAAACCTGTTCCGTTCGCGTGGCGAAGTTGATCGCGCTATTCGCATCCATCAGACCCTAATGGAAAGCGCCTCGCTGACCTATGAACAGCGTCTGTTGGCGATTCAACAACTAGGGCGTGATTACATGGCCGCCGGGTTATACGACCGCGCGGAAGACATGTTCAATCAGCTGACCGATGAAACTGACTTCCGCATTGGCGCTCTGCAACAGTTGCTACAAATCTACCAGGCTACCAGTGAGTGGCAGAAAGCAATTGATGTTGCCGAACGCCTGGTGAAGCTGGGTAAAGATAAACAGCGCGTCGAAATTGCCCATTTCTACTGTGAGTTAGCCCTGCAGCATATGGCCAGCGACGATCTCGATCGTGCCATGACCTTGCTAAAAAAAGGGGCGGCGGCAGATAAAAACAGCGCCCGCGTATCCATCATGATGGGACGCGTGTTTATGGCGAAAGGAGAATACGCCAAAGCCGTCGAAAGTTTGCAACGCGTGATATCCCAGGACAGAGAACTGGTCAGCGAAACGCTGGAAATGTTGCAAACCTGCTATCAGCAGTTGGGTAAAACTGCCGAATGGGCAGAATTCCTGCAACGCGCGGTGGAAGAGAACACCGGTGCCGATGCTGAATTGATGCTTGCTGATATCATCGAAGCGCGCGACGGTAGTGAGGCCGCACAGGTCTATATTACGCGCCAGCTTCAGCGTCATCCGACCATGCGTGTGTTCCATAAGTTAATGGATTACCACTTAAATGAAGCGGAAGAAGGGCGTGCCAAAGAGAGCCTGATGGTGCTGCGTGACATGGTTGGCGAAAAGGTACGTAGTAAGCCTCGTTATCGCTGCCAGAAATGTGGTTTTACCGCATACACCCTCTACTGGCATTGTCCGTCTTGTCGGGCCTGGTCAACCATTAAACCGATTCGCGGTCTTGATGGCCTGTAATTTTTAAAAAAATCCTACTTTAGTTACAACATACTAGTTATTGATGTTCCATTGTGCTCCGGCAACGACGGCGCAGAAAAAGCCTGCCAGGGGAAAAATCGCAACTGTTAATTTTTTATTTCCACGGGTAGAATGCTCGCCGTTTACCTGTTTCGCGCCACTTCCGGTGCCCATCATCAAGAAGGTCTGGTCATGACGTTAACTGCTTCATCTTCTTCCCGCGCTGTTACGAATTCTCCTGTGGTTGTTGCCCTTGATTATCATAATCGTGATGACGCGCTGTCCTTTGTCGACAAGATCGACCCACGCGATTGTCGTCTGAAGGTCGGCAAAGAGATGTTTACATTGTTTGGGCCACAGTTTGTGCGCGAACTTCAACAGCGTGGTTTTGATATCTTTCTTGACCTGAAATTCCACGATATTCCTAACACTGCTGCGCACGCTGTCGCTGCTGCAGCTGACTTAGGCGTGTGGATGGTGAATGTTCATGCCTCTGGTGGGGCGCGTATGATGACCGCAGCGCGTGAGGCACTGGTTCCGTTTGGCAAAGATGCACCGCTTTTGATTGCTGTGACAGTGTTGACCAGCATGGAAGCCAGCGACCTGGTCGATCTTGGCATGACACTGTCACCTGCAGATTATGCAGAACGTCTGGCGGCACTGACGCAAAAATGTGGCCTTGATGGTGTGGTGTGTTCTGCTCAGGAAGCTGTGCGCTTTAAAGAGGTATTCGGTCAGGAGTTCAAACTGGTTACGCCGGGCATTCGTCCGCAGGGGAGTGAAGCTGGTGACCAGCGCCGCATTATGACGCCAGAACAGGCGTTGTCGGCTGGTGTTGATTATATGGTGATTGGTCGCCCGGTAACGCAATCGGTAGATCCAGCGCAGACGCTGAAAGCGATCAACGCCTCTTTACAGCGGAGTGCATGATGAGTGATTCCAACAGCCGTCTGGTCTACTCAACGGAAACCGGACGTATTGATGAGCCCAAAGCGGCCCCTGTACGCCCTAAAGGCGACGGTGTGGTGCGTATTCAGCGTCAGACCAGTGGACGTAAAGGTAAGGGCGTTTGCCTGATTACCGGTGTCGATCTCGATGATGCCGAACTGACAAAACTTGCAGCGGAACTGAAGAAAAAATGCGGCTGCGGCGGAGCAGTTAAAGATGGAGTTATTGAAATCCAGGGCGATAAGCGTGATTTATTAAAATCACTACTTGAAGCGAAAGGGATGAAGGTAAAACTCGCAGGTGGTTAACATAAAAAGCCACGGATATATCCGTGGCTTTCGAATATTTTACTGTGTGTATTATTCAGTTATTTCGTACTGAACAGAATCAAGCGTATTATAATTGCGAGTCGATAATCGACATTTATTTACGATTATTTACCGACCTGGTGACCAATAACACCACCGACAGCTGCACCACCTAATGTACCCAACGTACTGCCATCGGTCAGTACTGCACCGCCTAATGCCCCTGCACCCGCGCCGATTGCGGTGTTGCGGTCCCGTTTAGACCAGTTAGAACAGGCACTCAGAGACATTGCCAGGGTAATTGCCAGAACAGCCGCGGTCATTTTTTTGCTCGTTACAAACATAATACTCTCTCCTGAATTTATGATTCACGGAAGTAAGCTCTCTATAACTATAATAGCTAAGAATAAGCCTGGTGAAATTATTCCGTGAAATCTGCTCGCGCGCAGGGTTATATCACGCAGGTGATAATGACTTCCTGTTATATCGCTGATAATAATTTTATATCTTGAGAGTGTTAATAACAGGTAAATAGTCTTAATTATCAACCAGGAATCATCTTAGAGCGGATGATTTGCCAAACTGCAAATCATCCGTAGAGAAGGGAAATGGTTAAATGTCAACGACGTGAACGGTGAGTTTACTGTGCTCAAGATGCATCAGATCGCTGGCGCGTATTTTCGAATCGGTAATCACGCGATTGAATCGCTCAACGGGACCGATGGAGTATGAATGTACAGCACCAAATTTCGAGCTGTCAGTCAGGACTATCGCTTCGCACTCTTTTTCCAGCACGGCATTGACCACATCGGTACGCATCATATCGCGACCGGTGAATCCAGTTTCAGGTTGCCAGCCATCAATACCAATAAATGCTTTGCTGAAATGTACCTGCTGGATGCACTGGCGTGTCAAAGGGCCAACCATACTTTCGCTTTTTTTCTGGTACACGCCACCGAGCAAAATGACTTCACAAGGCGCGTCTTTCAGCAAATGCGCAATGTAGCTGCTGACTGTGATGATAGTGACATTTTTCTTCTGTTCGCCCAGAGTCCGGGCGAGCAGGGCATTGCTGCTACCATTTTCGATAAAGATGGTTTCGCCCGGTTGAACCAGTGACGCGGCAAACTCGGCGAGTTCACGCTTCAGCGTATAGTTGCTCATCATACGGGTTTCGACGTCATCACTATCAAGCGAAACTGCAAAGCCATGTGCACGGCGGAGGTAACTCAGTTTTTCGAGGGTGTTGAGATCCTGGCGAATGGTAACTTCAGAAACTCCAGTGGCTTTTGCCAGATCGGTTACGCTAACCTGACCCTGGTCAATGACCATCTGTAGAATAGTTTGTTGTCGGGAATTCATCGCTGTAATTCTTATAACGTTATAATACTAAATAAAAAAATACTGACGCGCCGGGCATCCTCAAATAGGAAAACCTGAAGGCACGATTGTTAAATCTCCCACGGTGCCTTCGGGATGTCTGGCGTAGATTCAGCAACCTGGCGCAAGAGTTCTGCTTTAAGTATCTCGAGATTATGGATCGCAGAGTGGTAATCGCCTGCCACAAGGATATCTAACACAATATCAATACGTTCGGCAACGCGCTGGGCATCAAATTCAGACATCAAGGACATCCTTATAGCAAAAGTGGAAAATGAATAATGCAAAAATTGCCGCTAAAAGAGAAGTGTTTAACAGCAACGGCTAATTATCATCCAGGAATACGATATATAATGACGGGATATAGCGCTAAGTATATATATTCATCTACTTATGCGCGCTTCAGATAGCGTTTATACCAGCGTTCGAAGGCGACGGCGGGCATCGGTTTGGCAAACAAAAATCCTTGCCGCTCATTGATCCCGTTCTTGGTTAAAAAAGCATCTTCCTTTGCACTCTCTACACCTTCGGCGATCACCTGAAGATTCAATGCCTGGGCCACAGCGACGATCGCCCGGACCAGTGACTGCGAGACAGGTTGTTTGTGAATATCTCGAACAAAAACCTGGTCAAGTTTGATGGCATCGATCGGAAAGCGCGCCAGTTGCGAAAGTGAAGAGTAGCCGGTACCAAAATCATCCAGATGCACTTGCGCACCTAGTTGGCTAAATTGTTGAATAACAGACAGTGCCAGTTCATCATTCTCAATCAGACAACTCTCTGTCAGTTCAACATCTATAGGGCAGTATTCAAAATTGAGTTCCTGGAGAACCTGTTTCAGGGCGGTGAAAATGGTTTGATCGGCGAGCTGACGTGCAGAAATATTTACCGCCACTCGCAGGTTAATACCTTTATCCCGCCACTTCGCCACCTGGCGTACGACATCGAGAATCACCCAACGGCCTAAAGGCACAATTAGCCCTGACTCTTCGGCGTAGGAAATGAAGTCCAACGGTGGAATCAACCCACGTTCAGGTGACTGCCAACGTACTAGTGCTTCCAGACTGCGCACTTCGCCACGCCAGGTGATTTTCGGTTGATAGTGAATAACCAACTGATCGTTTTCCAGTGCTTTACGCAAGTTGGTATCCAGCCAGAGATATTCAAATACCCGTTGATTCATTTCTGGGGTAAAAACGCAAAATTGTCCTCGTCCGCCTTCCTTCGCTGTGTACATTGCTGTGTCGGCGTGACGAATAATAGCCGTGCTGTCTGAACCATGTTCGGGAGAGAGTGCAATACCTACTGAACAGCTGGTATAAACTTCAATTAAACCAATGCGAAAGGGGAGCCGTAAGCGGGTCAAAATTCGTGATGCCATTGCTTCCAGCGCGCTTTGTGAGGTGTTGGATGCCAGTACCAGAAACTCATCGCCACCTGGACGCGCCAACACCTGGTCATGTTCGAGACAGCTTAAAATAGCCAATGACACGTCGCGTAATAACTGGTCACCAAACAAATGCCCATAGGCGTCGTTGACCTTTTTGAAATTATCCAAATCAAGATACACAACCCCAACTTTATTGTTATCTGCATGATTAATAGCGTGATCGATTAAATCCTGCATTGCGTTACGATTCGGCAGTCCGGTGATACTGTCGGTATTTGCCAGAATACGCAGTCGCTCCTGAGCGCGGCGCTCTTCGGTAATGTCGGTGCCGGAACAGATTAAAAAAATCTCGTTTTTGCCACTGCCGCTGTGGACAAATTTATTGCGAAACAGAAACAGCCGCTGGCCTTTACGTGTTGGTATCCACAGTTCGACTTCATATGCATTGCCGCTTCGAAAAAATACACGGTTATTGCGCCTGGATGCCGCAGCTTCACGACGGCTCATAAACAGTTTAAACACGCTTTGGCCAATGACGTCGTGTTCTTTCAACCCAGTGTAATCTTCACATAACCGATTGAAGCGTTGGATATTCCCCCGGCTGTCGAGAATCACTATTGCGGAATGTGCTTCAGAAACTACCTGCTCAGCAAAGGAAAGCCCGTGTGATAAATCACGAGCAACTGCCGGTGTGTCATGCCATGCAGACGCGTTGCCAGCCCATTCCCGTTTATTGATTTTTCGTCCTACCAGATGCACAGAAAGATCGCTCTCATCGACGGTCAGACTCATCATCAGGCTGGAGGTGATGACCGTCATTTCCCTGATGCGAGCAGCCTGTTCGGCAGATAACTGCAAAGTACGATCAGGTTCTGTGGTTTCGGTGGTAGAAAAGCGCAAAACATCGCTGCTTTCCGTCAACCGCCAGTATGGATTGTGCGATCCGAGAAAGTTGTACAACGTTGTGGACTCCCTAACGGTTTTCATGATGCATATCCTCCGGTTAACTGCGGAGTCCGCGGTTAAATAAAAGGAACAACATGACTTACATGAAATTAACGGCGGCTAAACGCATTGTTTTTTTTATATATTTATTTGTAATCCAGTTTTGGAAAAACGCCAGTTTTCAAACGAAAGTCAGTTAAAAAATCTGCCTGGATATAATGAAGGTAGAGCGGGGAAATAAACGGCCCATCCATGAGGAATGGGCCGTGAAAGGAGATTACGCGACCGGGCGCGCAATAATGCTGCGGGTTTCCATGCGGACTTCGGCAATGGTGACGTCAATAACGTCAGTTACTTTGTAAACCGTTTCACCTTTAATTTGTACAGTGCCGTTTTCCTGGCTGCAAACCAGTTCATCGCGCACAGCGTGTAAGAAAGGTGCCGGAATAAAGGCGATAGCGCCGTTATCAACCAAACGCACACGCATGCCGCCACGGCTGATATCGACAATTTCCGCCGCGAAACGGGTGTCGGTCCCGGCTTTGTCTTTCAGGAAGCGTGCGTATAACCAGTCGCCAACATCACGTTCTGCCATCCGGTTGAGACGGCGACGCTCGGCCATTTGGACAGTGATTTCATCCTGTGGGCGCGTCGCAGTTTCGCCTTTGATAACCGCTTTCAGCAGACGGTGGTTGATCATGTCGCCATATTTACGGATCGGCGAAGTCCAGGTGGCGTATGCTTCCAGACCGAGGCCAAAGTGAGGACCGGGTTCAGTGCTAATTTCAGCAAATGACTGGAAGCGACGAATGCGGCTGTCGAGGAAACCAGTTGGTTGCGCGTCCAGTTCACGACGCAGTTTGCAGAAACCGTCCAGCGTGAGCACTTCTTCGGCATCGACATGCAGACCGTGCGTTTTCAGCAACGCTGCCAGCGCGTCGGCATTTGCCGGATCAAAGCCCATATGCACGTTATAGATGCCAAAACCGAGCTTATCGCGCAGTACGCGGGCCGCACAAATGTTAGCGGCAATCATCGCTTCTTCGACGATACGGTTGGCAATGCGACGGGGCTCGGCGACGATATCCAGCACTTCACCTTTTTCACCGAGAATAAAGCGGTAATCCGGGCGATCTTTAAACACCAGTGCGTGGTTATGACGCCACTCGCCGCGGCGTTGGCAAATTTGCGCTAACAAACGGACTTGTTCGGCAATTGCTTCACTTTCAGGCTGCCAGTCACCGGTATTTTCCAGCCAGTCAGAAACCTGGTCATACACCAGCTTCGCTTTGGATTCGATGGTGGCGGCAAAGAATTCGATATTATCTTCAATGGTGCCATCAGCGGAGAGCGTCATGCGGCATGCCAGTACCGGGCGGACTTCATTGGCGCGCAGTGAGCAGAGATCGTCAGAAAGCTCGCGAGGCAGCATAGGGATGTTGAAGCCAGGCAGATAGTTGGTGAATGCGCGAATTTTCGCGGCTTTGTCCAGCTTGCTGCCTTCTGCAATCCACGCGGTTGGATCGGCAATCGCCACAATCAGCTGAAGTTTGTCATCCGGCAACGCCTTAGCGAAAAGGGCGTCATCCATATCTTCTGTGCTGGCACTGTCGATGGTGACAAAATCCAGCGCGGTCAGATCTTCACGAACCAGACCTTCATCGAGCATTTCGGTAGCGACGCCGTCTGGTGCTTCTTTTTCCAGATTATGGCGCGCAAGTGTAACCCACCACGGTACAAAGTGGTCGTCACCAAAAGTGATGTATTGTGTCAGTTCAGCATAGAAAGAACGATCGCCTTTCAGCGGATGACGGCGCATTTCGGCAACCGCCCAGTCGCCTTCTTTAAACTCGTGGTTCAGGCCACGGGCTGCGCGGCAAGGAATGGCGTCTTTTAAGAGTGGATGATCAGGAACGATGGCCAGACGGTCATTTTTGCCCTGAACTTTACCCACGAAACGAGTCAGGAACGGTTCAACCAGTTCTTCTGGCTCTGCGGATTCACGTTCTTTTTCACTGTGGATCACCGCGATAATTCGGTCGCCATGCATGACTTTTTTCATCTGCGGCGGCGGAATGAAATAACTTTTTTGCGCGTCGACTTCCAGGAAGCCAAAGCCTTTTTCTGTGGCTTTTACCACCCCTTCAGCGCGTGGCGTCTGGGAATGCAGTTGCTGTTTAAGCTGCGCTAGCAGCGGGTTGTCCTGAAACATAATTGTCTATTTTGGTGGCCATTAGAGCGGCTGACAGTTTTACGCGAATCTGTCTGACGCGGCAAGGTTAATATGTCTCACCCAACGCGATTTTTAAGCGATTTATCCAGCCACACAGCCCGCTCCATACCAGCAGATTAATAATCTGCGTTGATGATTTTTCGTGTTCGAGTAAAGGGCTGAACTGGGCGGCGCTAAAGCGATCGGGTGCTCGGGTCAGCCATTGTATCGCCTGAACGGTAGCGTGCTCAACAGAATGACGGTCAGCCCATTGGTTAATTTCATTTTCGCCCTTGCGCAGAAGGGGGCTGATTTTTTTATATTCATTTGATGAATCCATACAGGCGGCAAAACAAGCAGGACTGCCATTTATCCGCGCGCATAACAACGCCGCAAGCTTATTATCCGGCTGTGTATTAACCCGTGTACTGTTTAACAACCTTTCGAGAAGGGAAAGTGAAATAGGGTGGAGAGAGAGTGTTTCGGCCAGTTGGCAAAGTTCTGCTGTTGAACTTTTTGTGTACTCTTCAGGTAGTTTTTCCACCTCATAGCTGCTTCGCCAGCGTATTGATTCATCAGCAAACAGTGACGCGTCGGCGTAGTTTTGTATTTCCAGACCGGGTAACCAGCGTACCGGGTGCCCGAGATAAGCCTGAAATGTCGCAATGGTCCGCGCCTGAAAGCCAATAAAACCAATGATTTGGTTAATGATCACACAGTCCCAGGCAGTAAGACCGACGTCATTCAGATGCTGGCGCGATCGGTTGTCGATAATAGAAGGCGAGCTAGCCAGTTGGCGGGCATATTGCGTGATTTGTGCCAACCTATGATTGCTTTCCCTGGAGGAATCAGGCCCGGGGAGCGGCGTAAGTCGCGCCGAATAGTAGTTACATAACCGCTGGACGCCGCAAACCTGAGCAACCGTCAGGGCCGTAGACAAGCGTTCATAAGCGGTGAAGGTCTGTGAACGGGTCACGGTAAGCTGGTCAGGGAACAATTCCACTGCAAGAACGCGCGCAGGGACCAGCCATGAAAGGAAGGGAGCCAGCGTTTCTTCATCAAGGATCACGTCGAGCAGAAAGGGATCGCTGACCTTTGCGGCTTCCGGGACCAGAGGCAGAACGTCATACTCCGCAGTACTGGATTGCGTTTCATGATACCAGTGGCTTTTGCCGGTGATGTGGCGTTGTTCCATGGGCGCTCCTTGGTCGTAAAGGAAATCGTTATCCTGACGCAAGGCGGGAAGGGGAGAAAGACGGATCGGCGATAACAAATATCAGAAAGGTATAACAGAGATAACGGGCGGCAGAACGCCGCCCAATATTTACCAACAGAATGATTATTTCAATTCGAGTTCGTTCATTGCAGCGATGCTGAAACCGCCGTCAACGTGGACCACTTCACCGGAGATACCGGCAGAGAGATCGGAGCACAGGAATGCCGCGGAGTTACCCACATCTTCAATAGTAACGGTACGGCGAATCGGGGTAACGGCTTCGCAATGAGCCAGCATTTTGCGGAAGTCTTTGATACCGGAGGCCGCCAGAGTACGGATCGGACCAGCAGAGATGGCGTTAACACGCACACCTTCCGGACCCATCGCGTTCGCCATATAGCGCACGTTCGCTTCCAGAGACGCTTTTGCCAGACCCATAACGTTGTAGTTCGGGATAGCGCGCTCAGCGCCAAGGTAGGAAAGGGTCAGCAGGGCAGAACCCGGATTCAGCATGGAGCGGCAAGCTTTTGCCATTGCAACGAAGCTGTAGGAGCTGATGTCGTGGGCAATTTTGAAGCCTTCACGGGTAACGGCGTTAACATAGTCACCATCCAGCTGATCGCCAGGTGCAAAACCAATAGAGTGTACGAAACCGTCAAATTTCGGCCAAACTTTCCCCAGTTCAGCGAACATGGTGTCGATGCTGGCATCTTCTGCAACATCGCACTGCAGAACGATGTCAGAACCCAATTGAGCGGCAAATTCTTCTACGCGGCCTTTCAGTTTGTCGTTCTGGTAGGTGAATGCCAGTTCAGCTCCTTCGCGGTGCATCGCCTGAGCGATACCGTAGGCGATGGATAGTTTGCTGGCAACACCGGTTACCAGAATGCGCTTACCGGAAAGAAAACCCATAGCTTTAATCCTTATTGTTGATGCTTGTTGTGCCTGAAAATCAGGCGATTCGTCGTTTTAGTAAACAGTACGAACAGATAAACGGTTATTATAATCAACCTGGCTGTGAGTAGCTATAGTTGCCAGGTCCGACCGGAGCAGGCTGCGGCAGGGTGGGCGCTTTTCCCCTTACCCTAACCCTCTCCCCAGAGGGGCGAGGGGACCATATTGTGCAAATATTGTTACCCCAGCAACAAACAGGCTCATACAGCCCCTAACCCTTTTATGGCGATGGCTGGGATGGTTCAGACCTTGCCGAATATTCTCCAGCACTGTCTCCATGTTTTCACCACAACAGCTATTCGGCTCGGTCGGCCCCCTCGCCCTTTCAGGGTGAGGGTGACCGGCGGTTCAGTTCCTGCAGAATAATCTCCAGCACCGCCTCCTCATTACAATCAATCTCGTTATGCCAGAAACGCAGCACGGTCCAGCTCTGCGACTCAAGCCAGCTAGTGCGCTTGGTATCATAGGCAACTGCCAAATCATGCTGCCCACCATCCAGCTCAACGACTACGCGCGCCGAGCAGCAAGCAAAATCGAGAATGTAGCTCCCCACCGGATGTTGACGGCGAAATTTGAAATCACCAAAACGTCGGCTGCGAAGATATCGCCAGAGCTTTCGTTCCTGCAAAGTGAGATTGCGTCTTAAATCACGCGCATTTGATTTTATTTTATCCATCACCTCATTCTGACAAGATTTAATCTCTTGTCAGAATGAGGTGGATAATCTGGAAGGAGGATTCAGAAAATTAGCGATCTTTACGCCACGCATCCGCTGTCAATGCTTCGCCAAAGTGCCCGGCAATCAGCCGTTTGGTGAGTTCATGCAGCGGCGATGCCAGCACATCCGCGGTGCTGCCTCGTTCGACAACCTCGCCCTGATGCATCACCAGCACCTGGTCGCTAATGTGCTTCATCATTCCGATATGCTGGGTAACATAAATATACGAAATGCCCTGTTTTTCCTGTAACTCCAGCATCAGATTAATCAACTGCGAACGCATCGACATATCCAGTGAAGCGAGGGCTTCATCGGCAATAATGACTTTTGGGCGCAATATCAGCGCGCGCGCCAGACCCAGACGCTGTTTTTGTCCGGGTGCCAACATATGCGGATAGTAACTGACGTGATCCGGTAGCAGCCCAACCATACGCATCGTTTCAATAATCTGTTTGCGACGCTGTTCCGGTTCCAGGTCGGTGTTCAGGCGCAGTGGAAAATCCAGAATTTGCGAGATACGTTGACGGGGATTCAACGAGGTCGAAGGATCCTGAAAAATCATGCGAATACGCTGACTGCGGAAGGAATAATCGCCAAAATGCAGTGGATGATCGTCAATCAATAACTCGCCGCTGGTAGGCTCTATCATTCCCGCCAGCATTTTTGCCAGCGTGGATTTACCCGAACCATTCTCGCCAATAATCGCCAGTGTCTGGCCTTCACGTAGCGTAAAGCTCAAGGGTTTTACCGCTTCTACGGTCTGACGACGAAACCAGCCGGTCCGGTAGCGGAACGTTTTACTTAAATTACGCACTTCAAGCAGCGTTTCGATCATCTCACTCTTTCTCCATGTTCAGCGGGAAATGACAGGCATAGAGATGATTTTTCGCCCCCGTCAAACGTGGCGTCACAATGCATTCTCGTTGTGCATACGGGCAACGTGGCCCCAGACGACAACCAATCGGTAACTGTTCCAGCAGTGGGATAGCGCCGGGCAGCGTATTGAGGCGACTTTTATGCGGCATCGCGCTGCCGAAGTCTGGTATCGCGCGGATCAGCGCCTGGGTATAAGGATGATGTGGCATCGTCACCAACTCCTTACTCGGCGCGGTTTCCACTGTTTGACCGCAGTAAAGCACGTTAATTTTATCCGCCCATTGGCTAAGCATTTGTAAGTCATGGCTGATAAGCAAAATAGTGGTATTGCTGTTTTGGTTGAGACGCGTCAGCAGGCGAAAGATTTGCGCCTGGGTTGTTGGCTCCATTGAGTTGGTCGGTTCGTCAGCAATCAGCAGACGCGGTTGATTCGCCAGTGCAATGGCTATCATCACTTTCTGACATTCACCTTCGGTCAACTCATAGGGAAAACTGCGCATCGCATCTTTGTGATCTTTAATCCCCACGCGGTGCAGCAGTTCAATGGCACGGCGTTTGCGCCAGCCAAAACGCTGCCACCAACGGCCTTTATAGGTCCAGGCTGGGATGTTTTGCATCAACTGGCGACCCACACGTTCTGAAGGGTCAAGACACGACTGCGGTTCCTGGAAAATCATCGACACGTTATGGCCAACCAGTTTGCGCCGTTCGCGTGCGGAGAGACGCAGCAAATCGATATCATCAAAACGCATACGGTCAGCAGTAACACGCCAGTTATCTTTATTCACCCCACAAATCGCTTTCGCAATCAAACTCTTGCCGGAACCGGATTCACCAACAAGACCGCGGATTTCACCTTCGGTTAAGGTCATACTTACCCGGTCGACGGCTTTAACCCACTCATCACCGGTTTTAAATTCAATGGTCAGGTTACGAATATCGAGTAATGGCATTATTCCACCCCCGCAATAATCGCACGACGAACGCCATCGCCAAGGAGGTTAACCAACAACACGCTAATCATAATTGCCGCACCTGGCAGCATGACAGTCCACGGGGCGACATAAATCAGTTCCAGCGCATCACCGAGCATCGCTCCCCATTCAGGCGAGGGGAGTTGTGCGCCGAGATCGAGAAAGCCCAGCGCGGCGATATCGAGAATTGCCATCGACAGTGCGCGGGTGATCTCGGTGACCAGCCCGGCGGTGATGTTTGGCATCACAGCAAACCAGAGAATATTCAGCGTTGATGCGCCATCCAGACGGGCGGCGATAACGTACTCTTTTTCCAGTTCGTCATGCACCATGCTGTAAATCGAACGTACCATACGCGGCAGCAATGCCAGCCAGACAGCAAACATAGCGTGGGACAAACTCGGTCCGGCAAACGCTACAACGATAATTGCCAGCAGCAGCGAAGGGATCGCCAGTAAGGTATCCAGAATATGGTTAAGCACCGCTGAGCGTAGGCCGTGCGTCGCCCCGGCGAAGGTGCCCAGTACCAGGCCACAGATCGTCGCGGCAAGCGTCACCACAAATGCGCCACCCACGGTTGGCGCAGCTCCGCTCAGTAAACGGCTTAAAACATCGCGTCCGAGGTCGTCAGTCCCCAGGAAGAAAGAAACTTCGCCATAGCGCGACCATGACGGCGGCAATAATTGGTAACCGAGAAATTGCTGGTCGATGCCGTAAGGCGCAAACCAGCCGCCAAAAATACACAGTACAGCCAGCCCCGCGCAGCCGTACAGGCCGACCATCGCAGAGGCGTCACTATAAAATTTGCGCCAGGCGGTACGCAGCGTGCCCGGCGGGCGCTTTTCGCTGTATACGCTATCGTAAGGCATACCATTCCTTATGTTTCAGAGGGTTAGCCATGGCACCCAAAATATCAGAAATCACGTTAACAATAATGACCAGTGAGCCACACACCATCACTCCGGCGGAAATGGCTGCGTAATCCTGCTGGCGGATGGCGTTAATTAACCAGCGCCCTAAACCCGGCCAGCTAAAAACCATTTCGGTGATCATCGCCAGCGTCAGCATGGTGGAAAACTGTAAGCCCAGGCGAGGAATAACCGGCGGTAACGCGTTATGCAGAACGTGGCGACGCAAAATAGTAAAGCGCGACAAACCGCGGGTCGCCGCCGCTTTTACATAGTTCTGGTCATACACTTCGATAGTGCTGATACGCATCAGGCGGATCACTTCAGTTGTTGGCGCAACCGACAGGGTGATCACGGGCAATATCATATGGCGGATTGCGCTCATGATCATTTCATCCCGCCATGGTGAGTCCGAAAGCCAGGCATCAATCAACGCAAAACCGGTAATCGGTTTCACTTCGTAGAGCAGATCGAAACGCCCTGAAACGGGCAACCAACCTAGCGTGAGTGAACAAAACAGCGTCAACAGAAGCGCCAGCCAGAACACCGGGATTGAAAAGCCCAGTAAGGCGATGGCGTTGATCAAGTTATCCTGCCACTTATGGCGCGTAATCCCGGCAATCATCCCCACGGGGATGCCAACAATCAGCGCAAAACCGAAGGCGAGGATGCACAGTTCCATCGTCGCCGGGAAGACCTCTTTTAACTGTTCGGCAATTGGTTGACCGTTAATGCTGGAAACACCAAAATCCCAGTGGATCAGGCCATTAAACCAGAACACCCAGGCATTCCACAGTGACGCGCCTTGTAACGGCGCGTGTGGAGTGAAATAGCTCAAACTGAAGCCAACGAAGGTCAGCAGGAACAAGGTAACAATCAATAACAAAATGCGGCGTAAGGTGAAGATAATCATGGCTTTTTCACCTCATCCTGTTTCTCGCGATACACCCCAGCAAAGGAGGCGTTACCAAACGGGCTAAGTACCAGACCTTTGATATCGTACCGATAGGCCTGCAAACGCAATGACGACGCCAGCGGCAAAATGGGCAATTCCTGCGCCAGAATACTCTGCGCTTCGTCATAGGCTTCAATACGCGCTGCCAGCTGCTGCGAGGAGAGCGCCTTACGCAACACGCTGTCGAATTTCGGATCGCACCAGTGGGCGAGGTTGGTCTGTGAATGAATTGCCGCGCAGCTCAGTAAAGGACGGAAGAAACTGTCCGGGTCGTTACTGTCCGTCGCCCAACCGGATAACGTCAGATCATGGCTCATATCCATCAACCGCGCCTCCTGAAAGCGACCTTCTACCGGCACAATCACCACTTTTACGCCAACCTGCGCCATATCCGCCTGAATCAGTTCGGCAGTTTTCAGTGGACTGGGGTTCCACGCCTGCGAACGTGTGGGCACCCACAGTTTCAGCGTTAAATTTTCCAGCCCCAACGACTTCAACTGTTCGCGCGATTTCGCCGGATCGTATTCAGTAATTTTAGCCTCGTTGTCATAGGCCCACGAGGCGCGCGGTAAAATAGAGGCCGCCGTTTCAGCCGTACCATAATAGATGGATTGCATCAGGCGCTGGTTATTAATCGCCAGTGCCAGCGCATGGCGGACAGCGGGATTATTTAGCGGCGGTTTGGCGGTGTTAAATGCCAGATAGGCGACGTTCATCCCGGGACGCAGCGTTAAACGCAAGCGCGGGTCGTCACGCAAAATGGATAGCTGGCTGGCAGCAGGCCAGGCCAGAACGTCGCATTCACCAGTCAGGAGTTTCGACAGACGTCCGGTGCCGCCGGAGCCTAAATCCACCACCACCTGCGGCATTAACGGTTTACCGCGCCAGAAGTCATCATGACGTTGTAGGCGAATAAATTGCCCGGCGCGGTATTCCGACAATTGATACGGACCGGTGCCGACCGGTTGACGGTCGAGTTGCTCCTGGCGATCTTCTTTCTCTAACTTCCGGGCATATTCTGCCGACATGACCGAAGCATAATGGGTTGCGAGGTGCCACAAAAAAGAAGCATCCGGCTGGGCGAGTCGGAACTCAACGGTATGATTATCCAGTTTGCGGACGCTTTTCACGTTATCGGCAAATTGCAGGCTGTCGAAGTAGGGGAAGTTGCTGCCGTTGACGTTATGCCACGGGTTGTTGCGGTCAAAAATTCGCTGGAAGGTAAACACCACATCGTCGGCATTCATTTTACGAGTGGGAGTAAACCAGTCGGTTTTTTGAAACGGAACATCGCGACGCAGGTGGAAGCGATAGGTCGCGCCGTTGTCGAGTACTTCCCAGCTTTCGGCAAGTTCCGGCATCAGGCGATAGGTATAGGGATCGACATCCAGCAGTCGATCATAAAACTGGGCGGCAAGGGTATCGACAATTAACCCACTGCTCGCTTTGGATGGGTTAAAGGTGTTGACTTGCCCGCTGACGCAATAGACAAAACCGCTGTCGCGGATATCAGCATGCGGGGGGGATTCAGGCGCGGCGATTGCCTGACCACTCACAAGTCCAGCAATCACCAAAAGAGACGATAATACCTGGCGCATAATATTAAGGGATTTTATGTAAAGAGGCTATCTTACTAATATTTAATGACATTTGCCATTACCGTTTGTGTTCAGGGGTCGTAATGAGGGCCGTGTGGTTGGTCGTTGAACAGGTGGCGTCGCCATCTGTTCAACATTCGTACCCGTGATTTCTCTATAACTATAACTCACAGAACAACTTAGCGAGGAGCAGAGCGGTACGATCGTGAGAAACCCATTAAAGCACGCTGCAGTGCGTGTCATTGTTAGCCGGATGCGGCGTGAACGCTTTATCCGAACAACGATACTGACCGATCGTCTGCAATTAAATAATTACTCATTACCCCATTGATTCAAAAACTCTGCGATCTCATCAATGCGTACGGGATTAATCCCCGCTTCAGCAGCCATTTCATGTTGGGCTTCTTCGCTGATCTCTTCATTGTTCATCAAACGGGTGAGCAGTAACTGGAAGTAGTGGGCCAGCGGTGTGCGTTCAGCCTCTGCGACAGGCTCTGCGCATTCGGTCGCGTACTCATCGGCAATATCAAAATATTTTAGCGGGATATCGTGGTTCATTATTTGCCCCTGGGGTTAATGCGCTAAGCATAAGGGCGGATGATAGCACTCGTGATCCGGGTCATACATCTTTTTATAGTTAATGGCGCGGCGCGTTACCCTCAGGCAGGATAATGCGCCGCGCATCCGGCTATTACGTTTCGCTCACCGGCGTTCTGTCACCTTCGTACAGCGGCACTTTGCGATAGCGGCGGATCAGATACCACAAATATGCGCCGCCTAACGAAGCCCATACCAGACCGAGTGTCAGTGACGTTGACTCTAGGTTAACCCACAGCACACCCACCGTCAGCGCGCCAACCAGCGGCATCAGCAAATAGTGGAAGTGATCCTTCCAGCTTTTATTCATTCCTTTACGCCGCCAGAAATGATTAAACACCGACAGATTCACGAAGGTAAACGCCACCAGAGCACCGAAGTTAATCAGTGCTGTCGCGGTGACTAAATCAAAGAACAGCGCCGACAGCGCGACAATCCCGACCATAATGACGTTGAGTGCCGGAGTCCGCCATTTTGGGTGCACATAGCCAAACACGCGCTCCGGAAACACATTGTCACGCCCCATCACATACAGCAGACGCGACACGCTGGCATGTGAAGCCAGGCCAGACGCTAATGTGTTCACAAACGTGGTGCAGAGGAAAATCGACTGAAAGAGCTTGCCGCCGACGTACAGCGCAATTTCAGGCAGTGCGGCGTCCGGGTCTTTAAAGCGGCTGATATCGGGAAAGAACAGCTGCATAAAGAACGACGCCGCGATAAAGATAACGCCGCCGTATACCGCCGTCAGGAAGATGGCTTTCGGGATCACGCGTGCGGCGTCCGGCGTCTCTTCCGAAAGCGTGGTCACCGCATCGAAACCGAGGAACGAGAAACAGACAATCGTCGCACCGGTAATAATCGGGATCAGGTGCGCGTTCTCGCTGATAAACGGCTGAAGTGACCAGACGGTGCCAACGCCTTCTCCTTTATGCAGTCCCTGAACCACCAGGAAGATAAACACCACCATGATGGAGATTTGCACCAGTACAAACAGGGTATTGAAGTTAGCGACCAGGTTGACGCTCTTCAGATTCGCGGCGGTTAAAATGGCGACGAAGGTTACCACCCACACCCACGGCGGCACTTCCGGGAAGAGGGCGGAGAGATAGATTTTCGCCAACAAAACGTTGATCATTGGCAAAAAGAGATAATCCAGCAGTGATGACCAGCCGACCATAAATCCGACGTGCGGATTAATCGACTTTTGCGCGTAGGTATAGGCCGAACCGGCCTCCGGAAACTGGCGAACCAGTTTGCCGTAGCTGATAGCGGTAAACAGCACGCCCGCCAGCGCCAGCAAATAGGACGCTGGAACGTGACCGTCGCTAATGCCGGAGACAATACCAAAAGTATCAAATACGGTCATCGGCGTGAGATAGGCCAGACCCATCATTACCACCTGCCACAATTTCAGTGATTTTCGCAGACGGGTTTTGCCGGGTTGCGCAGCAATATTCAGTGGTGAATTAATAGCCATAATTGCTGCCTCCCCTGCGTAATAAGGTTTGCGGTCGTGTCGACCTGAAATCAAACCTGTTTAGCAAGGGAAGCAAAGGGGGCGGAGTCCAGTCAGTCGCAGGAGGGGCGCATACGCAGCCTCCCTCGCCATGCGGGGATTTAATCATCGGCATCATCTCATTTCCTCGTCACAGTCTTAATCGTTAACGGAAGCCCGTTGCCGCCCGCGCTCCATAACGCGACATCCGGGAAATGTCTGGATTACCAGCAAATGTCAGGCCTGGCTCCGCTCAGGCCGATGAAACAACCCCGCAAGGGGTATTACGCGTTTTTCAACATCCACTCAATTTCTGTTTCTGTGATGAGGCGCTCAAACTGCAACAGCTCATCATTTTTACAGGCGTGATACACATGGCAAAACCGTTCGCCTAAATAGCGGCGCAGGTGATCATTCTCGATAAACTCACCCAGGGCATCGCTCTGGCGAATCGGGAAGGGTAAGCCTTCCTGTTCCAGCCCGTTGCCTTCGACTTCTTCCTGCAACGGCAGCTCGTTATCAAGGCCATGCAAAATACCGGCAAAAATCGCTGCCATCACCAGATATGGGTTGGCATCGGCACCCGCCACGCGATATTCCACGCGGTGATTATGACGGTCGCCGCACGGAATACGCAGGGCGACGGTGCGGTTGTTATGGCCCCACGACGCCTGCGTCGGCACATACATTCCCGGCTGGAAGCGGCGATACGAGTTCACGTTTGGTGCCAGCAACGCCATCGACGACGGCATCAGGTCAATCATCCCGGCGAGCATCTTTTTCAGCAGCGGCGAATCTTCGCCTTCCGCGTCAGAAAGCACGTTCTCGCCACGGTTATTTTGCATACTGATATGGATATGCATTCCGCTGCCCGCGTGCTCTTCATACGGCTTCGCCATAAAAGTGGCGTGCATCTTATGCTTTTCTGCCATCAGACGCACCAGGCGTTTTAGCGCCAGCGCATCATCGCAGGCTTCCAGCACGTTATCGGTATGGTAAAGATTGATTTCAAACTGACCTGGCGAGGCCTCGGCGACCGCGCCATCTGCCGGAATTAACTGTAACTGCGCCAGTTCATCAATATCATTGAGCACATCGGCGAAGTGGTTGAGGTTATCAACGGAGTAAACCTGGCTTTGTGTATTGCGGTCATCGGTGCCGGGCGCGCAGGGCGGTTGCAGATACCCTTCAGCGTCGCGCTGGCGATCCAGTAAATAGAACTCCAGCTCTACCGCTACGACCGGGAACAATCCGCGCTGGCGCAGCTGCTGCCACAGGCGGTTAAGAACGTTCCGCGGCTCAACGTCAAAGGGAGCGCCATCTTCATCGACCATGGTCAGGAGCATCTGACCGATAAACTCTGGATCGGCGGCAGAAGGGGTTAAGGAACCGAGAACAGGAACACAGGTACGATCCGGCTCGCCCATTTCCTGACCCAGACCCGCTTCTTCTACTACGTTGCCCAGAATATCCATTGCAAACACCGAGGCCGGGAAATAACACCCTTTCTCGAGCTTCTTCAGGCTTGAAACAGGAATACGTTTTCCACGGAAGCAACCATTCAAATCGGTAAGTAAAACATCAACATATTGCGTATTCGGGTAGCGCTCCAGGTAGCGTTTCACTTCCTGCGTAAAGGCGCTACCCCGCCTCTCTTCTGACTGCTGAACAAAGTTCTCTACTTCAACGATATTGGTTTCCATGATTCTTCGCCTTTGGTTTGTTTTCCGCTCGTTATCAAAGCGTAAAATATAATGACCACCATTCGAATCTGTATGCAAACCAAATGTTTGTCAAATGTTAAATTGAGTTTGCAAAAATGAAAACCCACTGCTAGATTGAAAAAATATTGAACATAAAGGTCATTTAAACCGCAGTAATGGCGATAATTTAGTCCACTTTGTGAGATTGAGCATGGAAAATATAATGAACAATCCGGTTATCGGTGTCGTAATGTGCAGGAACAGGCTTAAGGGTCATGTGACCCAGACTCTGCAAGAAAAGTACCTGAATGCCATCATCCACGCAGGCGGCTTGCCAATTGCGCTACCACATGCGCTGGCGGAACCGTCATTACTTGAACAACTTTTGCCGAAACTCGATGGCATTTATCTTCCTGGTAGTCCCAGCAATGTGCAGCCGCACCTATATGGTGAAAACGGCGATGAGCCTGACGCCGATCCCGGGCGTGATCTTCTGAGCATGGCGTTAATTAATGCCGCACTCGAAAGGCGCATCCCCATTTTCGCCATCTGCCGGGGTTTACAGGAACTGGTGGTGGCAACCGGTGGTTCGTTGCATCGCAAGCTGTGCGAACAGCCTGAATTGCTGGAACATCGGGAAGATCCCGAACTGCCGGTGGAACAGCAATATGCACCGTCGCATGAAGTTCAGGTTGAAGAGGGGGCATTACTGTCTGCGTTGTTACCTGAATGTAGCAACTTTTGGGTAAACTCTCTGCATGGGCAAGGGGCGAAGGTCGTTAGCCCACGGTTGCGTGTTGAAGCTCGCTCGCCGGATGGCTTAGTTGAGGCGGTTAGCGTCATCAATCATCCTTTTGCGCTGGGCGTACAGTGGCACCCGGAATGGAACAGTAGCGAGTACGCGCTTTCGCGTATATTGTTCGAGGGCTTTATCACCGCTTGTAAGCACCATATCGCTGAAAAACAGCGACTCTGACCACTACAGTTTAAGGAAATGCAAATATGAGTGATGAGGGACTGGCGCCAGGAAAACGCTTGTCGGAAATCCGCCAGCAGCAGGGGCTTTCACAACGTCGTGCCGCCGAACTCTCCGGGCTGACTCACAGTGCTATCAGTACGATAGAACAAGATAAAGTCAGCCCTGCCATCAGTACGCTGCAAAAGCTGCTGAAGGTGTATGGTCTGTCACTCTCGGAATTCTTTTCCGAGCCGGAAAAACCTGATGAGCCGCAGGTCGTCATTAATCAGGACGACTTAATTGAGATGGGCAGTCAGGGTGTGTCAATGAAGCTGGTTCATAACGGTAACCCGAATCGCACGCTGGCGATGATCTTTGAAACGTACCAGCCGGGCACAACCACTGGGGAAAGAATTAAGCATCAGGGTGAGGAAATAGGCACAGTACTGGAAGGTGAAATTGTTCTGACGATTAATGGTCAGGATTACCACCTCGTCGCGGGGCAAAGTTATGCCATTAATACCGGCATACCGCACAGTTTCAGTAATACGTCGGCAGGTATTTGCCGAATTATCAGCGCCCATACGCCCACCACGTTTTAATCTTTTTGTTCTGTAAGCCGGGTAAGCGCAATGCGCCCGGCAATCTATACACAAAATCATTCAAGTTGCATCAAGGCGGCAAGTGAGCGAATCCCGATGAGCTTACTCAGGTAAGTGATTCGGGGGAGCGAACGCAGCCAAGGCAGAGGCGGCTTGAAGGATGAAGTGTATATAAAGAATGTCGCCAGAAATAAACGGGCATACGGCCCGGGGATCTCTGCGCCCTGACGTTCACAAACTGCATATATCTGATAGACGTGAAACAGGAGTCATAATGAATTTTCATCATCTGGCTTACTGGCAGGATAAAGCGTTAAGTCTCGCCATTGAAAACCGCTTATTTATTAACGGTGAATATACTGCTGCGGCGGAAAATGAAACCTTTGAAACCGTTGATCCGGTCACCCAGGCACCGCTGGCGAAAATTGCCCGCGGCAAGAGCGTCGATATCGACCGTGCGGTGAGCGCAGCACGCGGCGTATTTGAACGCGGCGACTGGTCACTCTCTTCTCCGGCTAAACGTAAAGCGGTACTGAATAAACTCGCCGATTTAATGGAAGCCCACGCCGAAGAGCTGGCACTGCTGGAAACTCTCGACACCGGCAAACCGATTCGTCACAGTCTGCGTGATGATATTCCCGGCGCGGCGCGCGCCATTCGCTGGTACGCCGAAGCGATCGACAAAGTGTATGGCGAAGTGGCGACCACCAGTAGCCATGAGCTGGCGATGATCGTGCGTGAACCGGTCGGCGTGATTGCCGCCATCGTGCCGTGGAACTTCCCGCTGTTGCTGACTTGCTGGAAACTCGGCCCGGCGCTGGCGGCGGGAAACAGCGTGATTCTAAAACCGTCTGAAAAATCACCGCTCAGTGCGATTCGTCTCGCGGGGCTGGCGAAAGAAGCAGGCTTGCCGGATGGTGTGTTGAACGTGGTGACGGGTTTTGGTCATGAAGCGGGGCAGGCGCTGTCGCGTCATAACGATATCGACGCCATTGCCTTTACCGGTTCAACCCGTACCGGGAAACAGCTGCTGAAAGATGCGGGCGACAGCAACATGAAACGCGTCTGGCTGGAAGCGGGCGGCAAAAGCGCCAACATCGTTTTCGCCGATTGTTCGGATCTGCAAAAAGCGGCGAGCTCCACCGCAGCAGGCATCTTCTACAACCAGGGTCAGGTGTGCATCGCCGGAACACGCCTGTTGCTGGAAGAGAGCATCGCCGATGAATTCTTAGCCCTGTTAAAACAGCAGGCGCAAAACTGGCAGCCGGGCCATCCACTTGATCCCGCAACCACCATGGGCACTTTAATCGACTGCGCCCACGCCGACTCGGTCCATAGCTTTATTCGGGAAGGCGAAAGCAAAGGGCAACTGCTGCTGGATGGTCGTAACGCTGAGCTGGCTGCCGCCATCGGCCCGACCATCTTTGTGGATGTAGACCCGAATGCGTCCTTAAGCCGCGAAGAGATTTTCGGTCCGGTGCTGGTGGTCACGCGTTTCACATCAGAAGACCAGGCGCTACAGCTTGCCAACGACAGCCAGTACGGCCTTGGCGCGGCGGTATGGACGCGCGACCTCTCCCGCGCGCACCGCATGAGCCGCCGCCTGAAGGCTGGTTCCGTCTTCGTCAATAACTACAACGACGGCGATATGACCGTGCCGTTTGGCGGCTATAAGCAGAGCGGCAACGGTCGCGACAAATCCCTGCATGCCCTTGAAAAATTCACCGAACTGAAAACCATCTGGATAAGCCTGGAGGCCTGAAATGACCGAACATACCAGCAGTTACTACGCCGCCAGTGCGAATAAATACGCGCCATTCGACACGCTGAATGAGTCGATTTCCTGCGACGTTTGCGTGGTCGGCGGCGGCTATACCGGGCTCTCTTCCGCGCTGCATCTGGCGGAAGCGGGCTTTGACGTGGTGGTTCTTGAAGCCTCACGCATCGGCTTCGGCGCAAGCGGACGCAATGGCGGGCAGCTTGTGAACTCCTACAGCCGCGACATCGACGTGATCGAAAAAAACTACGGCATGGACACCGCCCGTATGCTCGGCAGCATGATGTTCGAGGGTGGCGAGATCATCCGCGAACGTATCAAACGTTATCAGATTGACTGCGACTATCGTCCCGGCGGTCTGTTTGTGGCGATGAATGATAAACAACTCGCCACACTCGAAGAGCAGAAAGAGAACTGGGAACGCTACGGCAATAAACAGCTGGAGCTGCTGGACGCCAACGCTATTCGCCGCGAGGTCGCCAGCGATCGCTACACTGGTGCGCTGCTGGATCACAGCGGTGGGCATATTCATCCGCTAAACCTCGCCATTGGCGAAGCGGACGCCATCCGCCTCAACGGCGGGCGCGTGTATGAACTTTCTGCCGTGACGCAGATCCAGCACACCACGCCAGCCGTTGTGCGAACTGCCAAAGGTCAGGTGACGGCGAAGTATGTGATTGTCGCCGGGAATGCGTATCTGGGCGATAAAGTAGAGCCGGAACTGGCGAAACGCAGCATGCCGTGCGGCACGCAGGTGATCACCACCGAACGGCTGTCGGAAGATTTAGCCCGTTCGCTGATCCCGAAAAACTACTGTGTGGAAGACTGTAACTATCTGCTTGATTACTACCGTCTTACCGCCGACAACCGCCTGCTGTACGGCGGCGGCGTGGTCTACGGCGCGCGCGACCCGGATGACGTTGAGCGCCTTGTGGTGCCGAAACTGCTGAAAACCTTCCCGCAGCTGAAGGGCGTGAAAATTGATTACCGCTGGACGGGCAACTTCCTGCTGACCCTGTCGCGTATGCCGCAGTTTGGTCGCCTCGATACCAACATCTATTACATGCAGGGCTACAGCGGCCACGGCGTGACCTGTACTCATCTAGCCGGACGTTTGATTGCCGAACTGCTGCGCGGCGACGCCGAACGTTTCGATGCCTTCGCCAATCTGCCGCATTACCCGTTCCCCGGCGGGCGCACGCTGCGTGTGCCGTTTACCGCGATGGGCGCGGCGTATTACAGCCTGCGCGATCGTCTGGGCGTTTAATTTCCGATTAACCGTGAAGAGTCAAAAGGTGTGAAACATGAGCAACAATGAATTCCATCAGCGTCGTCTTTCTGCCACTCCGCGCGGGGTTGGCGTGATGTGTAACTTCTTCGCCCAGTCGGCTGAAAACGCCACGCTGAAGGATGTTGAGGGCAACGAGTACATCGATTTCGCCGCAGGCATTGCGGTGCTGAATACCGGACATCGCCACCCTGATCTGGTCGCGGCGGTGGAGCAGCAACTGCAACAGTTTACCCACACCGCGTATCAGATTGTGCCGTATGAAAGCTACGTCACCCTGGCGGAGAAAATCAACGCCCTTGCCCCGGTGAGCGGGCAGGCCAAAACCGCGTTCTTCACCACCGGTGCGGAAGCGGTGGAAAACGCGGTGAAAATTGCTCGCGCCCATACCGGACGCCCTGGCGTGATTGCGTTTAGCGGCGGCTTTCACGGTCGTACGTATATGACCATGGCGCTGACCGGAAAAGTTGCGCCGTACAAAATCGGCTTCGGCCCGTTCCCTGGTTCGGTGTATCACGTACCTTATCCGTCAGATTTACACGGCATTTCAACACAGGACTCCCTCGACGCCATCGAACGCTTGTTTAAATCAGACATCGAAGCGAAGCAGGTGGCGGCGATTATTTTCGAACCGGTGCAGGGCGAGGGCGGTTTCAACGTTGCGCCAAAAGAGCTGGTTGCCGCTATTCGCCGCCTGTGCGACGAGCACGGTATTGTGATGATTGCTGATGAAGTGCAAAGCGGCTTTGCGCGTACCGGTAAGCTGTTTGCCATGGATCATTACGCCGATAAGCCGGATTTAATGACGATGGCGAAAAGCCTCGCGGGCGGGATGCCGCTTTCGGGCGTGGTCGGTAACGCGAATATTATGGACGCACCCGCGCCGGGCGGGCTTGGCGGCACCTACGCCGGTAACCCGCTGGCGGTGGCTGCCGCGCACGCAGTGCTCAACATTATCGACAAAGAATCACTCTGCGAACGCGCGAATCAACTGGGCCAGCGTCTGACAAACACGCTGATTGATGCCAAAGAAAGCGTTCCGGCCATCGCGGCGGTACGCGGTCTGGGGTCTATGATTGCGGCAGAGTTTAACGATCCGCAAACGGGCGAGCCGTCAGCGGCGATTGCACAGAAAATCCAGCAACGCGCGCTGGCGCAGGGGCTGCTCCTGCTGACCTGTGGCGCATACGGCAACGTGATTCGCTTCCTGTATCCGCTGACCATCCCGGATGCGCAATTCGATGCGGCAATGAAAATTTTGCAGGATGCGCTGAGCGATTAATAGCCCAACGCAATAATGTCTGATGCGCTGCGCTTATCAGGCCTGCAAACGACGTATTGATTATGTATGCCGAATAAAGCATTCACGCCGCATCCGGCAAGTTGTATTGCTCAACTTCGCTAAATCTGGTGCTTTTTCAACAACGCGCGGAACTGATGATAAGTTAACCCCAGTAATTCAGCCGCGCGCTTCTGGTTATATTTCCCTTGTTGCAAACTGAGTTGCAGCAACTCTTTTTCCTGCTGCATCTGAAACTCACGTAAATCCAGCGGCAGTGTTGGAAGCGAGGTGGTTTCTGAAACGGCGATAGCGTCTTCAGGCGGACGCCGTTTAAAGGGATCAATAATGATGTCATCAAGCGGATAATCGCTGGTGCCGTGGCGATACACTGAACGTTCCACCACGTTTTTCAATTCACGAATATTTCCCGGCCAACGATAATTCAGCAATGTTTCTCTGGCGCGCTCCGTAAACCCCGGGAACAGAGGCAGCTTGATTTCCCGACACATCTGGATGGCAAAGTGTTCTGCCATCAACATTATGTCGCTTTCGCGCTCGCGCAGTGGTGGCAGTTGTACAACATCAAAAGCCAGTCGGTCGAGCAGGTCAGCGCGAAAAGTGCCTTCATTGACCATCGCCGGGAGATCGGCATTCGTCGCGCATACCAACCGCACATTCACCTGCAATGGCTGGCTGCCGCCAACGCGCTCCAGTTCACCGTACTCAATCACGCGCAATAATTTCTCCTGCACCATCATCGGTGCCGTAGCGAGTTCATCAAGAAATAGCGTACCGCCGTCGGCACGTTCAAATCTCCCTGGATGACGTTTTTGCGCACCGGTAAACGCCCCCGCTTCGTGACCAAACAGTTCGGAATCCAGCAGATTTTCATTTAACGCCGCGCAGTTAAGGGAAATAAACGGCCCTTGCCAACGGGAGGAGAGATAATGCAGGCGGCTGGCAATCAGCTCTTTACCGGTGCCGCGTTCGCCGATGATGAGCACCGGTTTGTCCAGCGGTGCGAGATGCGAAACCTGTTCCAGCACTTCGAGAAAGCTGTTCGCCTCACCAAGTAAATTATCTTTGTATTCTGCCATGATGAAATTCGCCACTTGTTAGTGTAATTCGCTAACTCATCCTGGCATGTTGCTGTTGATTCTTCAATCAGATCTTTATAAATCAAAAAGATAAAAAATTGGCACGCAAATTGTATTAACAGTTCAGCAGGACAATCCTGAACGCAGAAATCAAGAGGACAACATTATGGGTATTTTTTCTCGCTTTGCCGACATCGTGAATGCCAACATCAACGCTCTGTTAGAGAAAGCGGAAGATCCACAGAAACTGGTTCGTCTGATGATCCAGGAGATGGAAGATACACTGGTTGAAGTACGTTCTACTTCGGCGCGCGCGTTGGCAGAAAAGAAACAGCTGACTCGCCGTATTGAACAAGCGTCGGCGCGTGAAGTTGAATGGCAGGAAAAAGCCGAACTGGCGCTGCTGAAAGAGAGAGAGGATCTGGCACGTGCAGCGTTAATTGAAAAACAGAAACTGACCGATCTGATTAAGTCCCTGGAACATGAAGTGACGCTGGTGGACGATACGCTGGCACGCATGAAGAAAGAGATTGGCGAGCTGGAAAACAAATTGAGCGAAACACGCGCTCGCCAGCAGGCATTGATGTTACGTCATCAGGCGGCAAACTCGTCGCGCGATGTGCGTCGTCAGCTGGACAGTGGCAAACTGGATGAAGCAATGGCTCGTTTCGAATCTTTCGAACGTCGTATTGACCAGATGGAAGCGGAAGCAGAAAGCCACAGCTTCGGTAAACAAAAATCGCTGGACGATCAGTTTGCCGAACTGAAAGCCGATGATGCAATCAGCGAACAACTGGCACAATTAAAAGCCAAAATGAAGCAAGACAATCAATAATAACATCCAGGCGGCGTCCGAACGCGCCGCCGCTCATCGTCTAAGGAGTACTTATGAGCGCGCTATTTCTGGCTATTCCGTTAACCATTTTTGTGCTGTTTGTTTTACCGATCTGGTTATGGCTGCATTACAGCAATCGTTCTGGTCGCAGTGAATTGTCGCAAAGTGAGCAGCAGCGATTAGCGCAACTGGCTGATGAAGCAAAACGGATGCGCGAACGTATTCAGGCGCTGGAATCTATTCTTGATGCAGAACATCCGAACTGGAGGGATCGCTAATGGCGGGCATTAATCTCAATAAAAAATTATGGCGTATTCCACAGCAGGGCATGGTCCGCGGCGTCTGCGCCGGGATTGCCAACTATTTTGATGTACCGGCAAAACTGGTGCGTATCCTGGTGGTGCTGTCGATTTTCTTCGGTCTGGCGCTGTTTACCCTGGTTGCTTACATCATTTTGTCATTTGCGCTTGATCCAATGCCGGACAACATGGCCTTTGGTGAGCAGCTACCTTCCAGCAGCGAATTGCTGGATGAAGTCGACCGTGAACTGGCGGCAAGTGAAACGCGTTTACGCGAGATGGAACGTTATGTCACTTCCGATACTTTCACGTTACGTAGCCGTTTCCGTCAACTGTGAGGAAAGTTATGAATACTCGCTGGCAACAGGCCGGGCAAAAGGTAAAGCCTGGTTTCAAATTAGCAGGCAAGCTGGTACTTCTTACCGCACTGCGCTATGGCCCGGCGGGTGTAGCGGGCTGGGCGATAAAATCAGTTGCTCGCCGACCGCTGAAAATGTTGCTGGCTGTGGCGCTGGAACCGCTGTTAAGTCGGGCTGCTAATAAACTGGCACAGCGTTATAAAAGGTGAGGGGAGTTTCGCAAAAATTGTTAAATCTCAGGCGTATAATGGATGGCAATTTTCATCCATAGAAGGACGCTTACATGTTTAAAAAAGGCTTACTTGCTCTGGCACTGGTGTTTTCACTGCCCGTTTTCGCCGCTGAACACTGGATCGATGTTCGTGTTCCAGAGCAGTATCAGCAAGAGCACGTTCAGGGGGCCATCAATATTCCCCTGAAGGAAGTGAAAGAGCGCATTGCCACCGCCGTTCCGGATAAAAACGACACCGTGAAAGTGTATTGCAATGCCGGACGCCAGTCAGGGCAAGCAAAAGAGATCCTTAGCGAGATGGGATATACCCACGTTGAGAACGCCGGTGGCCTGAAAGACATCGCAATGCCGAAGGTCAAAGGTTAAAAGAATTCACCATGAGCGGCGCTTATGCGCCGTTTTTTTTCTGTCACACCTTATTTACATCCCCATAGATTATTTGCGTCAGCTCACAAATACGCTTTTTCCCTGGTAAAAAATGATTTCCTGCGTGACTAAAACCCTTGTGCTCAATTGACAGTTTATTTTCTGCGGAGTAGTCTCTCGTTTCATGGGACCGCTACCACGGAAAGGCAACATGAAACAGAAAATTACGGATTACCTGGACGAAATCTACGGTGGAACATTTACCGCAACTCATTTACAGAAACTTGTAACGCGTCTTGAGAGTGCGAAACGATTAATTACACAGCGACGTAAAAAACACTGGGATGAAAGTGATGTCGTGTTAATTACCTATGCCGATCAATTTCACAGCAATGATTTAAAACCATTACCCACATTTAATCAGTTTTACCATCAATGGCTGCAAAGCATTTTTTCACATGTTCATTTGTTGCCGTTTTATCCATGGTCATCTGATGATGGCTTTTCGGTAATTGATTATCATCAGGTCGCCAGTGAAGCGGGGGAGTGGCAGGATATTCAGCAACTCGGTGAATGCAGTCATTTAATGTTTGATTTTGTCTGCAACCATATGTCGGCAAAAAGTGAATGGTTTAAAAACTATTTACAACAGCATCCAGGTTTTGAAGATTTTTTTATTGCCGTTGACCCGCAAACCGATCTCAGCGCCGTCACTCGCCCGCGTGCGTTACCGTTATTAACGCCATTCCAGATGCGCGATCATTCAACGCGCCATTTATGGACCACCTTTAGTGACGATCAAATTGACCTGAATTACCGTAGCCCTGAAGTGTTGCTGGCGATGGTGGATGTTTTACTCTGTTACCTTGCGAAAGGTGCTGAGTATGTCCGCCTGGATGCCGTTGGCTTTATGTGGAAAGAGCCGGGAACAAGCTGCATCCATCTGGAAAAAACACATCTGATTATCAAACTGTTACGGTCGATTATTGATAACGTTGCGCCAGGTACAGTGATCATTACCGAGACCAATGTTCCGCATAAAGACAACATTGCTTACTTTGGCGCAGGCGATGACGAAGCACATATGGTGTACCAGTTCTCGCTGCCGCCACTGGTGCTGCATGCGGTGCAAAAACAGAACGTTGAGGCGCTTTGTGCGTGGGCGCAAAACCTGACACTACCTTCCAGCAACACCACCTGGTTTAACTTCCTCGCCTCTCACGATGGCATCGGGCTAAACCCGCTACGGGGCTTGTTGCCTGAAAGCGAAATATTAGAGCTGGTCGAGGCGTTACAGCAGGAAGGTGCATTAGTAAACTGGAAAAATAATCCCGACGGTACACGCAGTCCGTATGAAATAAATGTGACCTATATGGATGCGTTAAGCCGCCGTGAGAGTAGCGATGAAGAACGTTGCGCCAGGTTTATTCTCGCCCATGCGATTTTGTTAAGTTTCCCCGGTGTGCCAGCGATATATATTCAAAGTATTCTTGGCTCGCGTAATGATTACGCAGGTGTCGAAAAACTCGGATATAACCGTGCGATTAACCGTAAAAAATATCACAGTAAAGAGATAACCCGAGAACTGAACGATGAAGCTACATTAAGGCATGCGGTATATCATGAGTTGTCGCGTTTAATTACACTTCGTCGCAGCCATAACGAGTTTCATCCGGATAATAATTTTACCATTGATACGATTAATTCATCCGTAATGCGTATTCAAAGAAGTAACGCTGATGGTAATTGTCTGACTGGATTGTTTAATGTCAGTAAAAATATTCAGCATGTAAATATTACTAATCTGCATGGTCGGGATCTGATTAGTGAAGTTGATATATTGGGTAATGAAATAACGCTGCGCCCCTGGCAGGTTATGTGGATTAAATAAAAAGGAACATCTCATGATTAAATCAAAAATCGTGCTGTTATCAGCACTGGTTTCCTGCGCCCTGATTTCAGGCTGTAAAGAAGAAAATAAAACGAATGTATCCATCGAATTTATGCATTCTTCGGTGGAGCAGGAGCGCCAGGCCGTTATCAGTAAATTGATTGCCCGTTTTGAAAAAGAAAACCCTGGCATCACCGTTAAGCAAGTGCCCGTGGAAGAAGATGCCTATAACACTAAAGTCATTACTCTTTCACGTAGCGGTTCGCTGCCGGAAGTGATCGAAACCAGCCATGACTACGCCAAAGTGATGGACAAAGAGCAGCTTATCGATCGCAAAGCGGTTGCCACAGTCATCAGCAACGTTGGTGAAGGCGCGTTTTACGATGGCGTACTGCGTATTGTGCGTACCGAAGATGGTAGCGCATGGACCGGTGTTCCTGTCAGCGCCTGGATTGGCGGTATCTGGTATCGCAAAGATGTGCTGGCAAAAGCGGGGCTTGAGGAGCCGAAAAACTGGCAACAGCTGCTGGACGTTGCACAGAAACTGAATGACCCGGCGAATAAAAAATACGGCATTGCGCTGCCTACAGCAGAAAGCGTGTTGACGGAACAATCCTTCTCCCAGTTTGCGTTATCCAACCAGGCTAACGTCTTTAACGCCGAAGGCAAAATCACCCTTGATACACCAGAGATGATGCAGGCACTGACCTATTACCGCGACCTTGCTGCCAACACTATGCCGGGTTCTAACGACATCATGGAAGTGAAAGACGCCTTTATGAACGGCACCGCGCCGATGGCGATTTACTCCACCTATATCCTTCCGGCTGTGATTAAAGAAGGCGACCCGAAAAACGTCGGTTTCGTGGTGCCAACCGAGAAAAACTCTGCGGTCTACGGCATGTTGACCTCGCTGACCATTACCGCCGGGCAAAAGACCGAAGAGACGGAAGCAGCTGAAAAATTTGTCACCTTTATGGAGCAGGCAGACAACATTGCCGACTGGGTGATGATGTCGCCAGGTGCTGCGCTGCCGGTGAATAAAGCGGTTGTCACTACCGCCACCTGGAAAGACAACGACGTTATTAAGGCGCTGGGTGAACTACCGAATCAGCTAATCGGTGAACTGCCAAATATTCAGGTCTTTGGTGCAGTAGGGGATAAAAACTTTACCCGCATGGGTGATGTGACGGGTTCTGGCGTGGTGAGCTCCATGGTGCATAACGTCACCGTGGGTAAAGCCGATCTCCCTGGCACGCTGCAAGCGAGCCAGAAAAAGCTGGATGAACTGATCGAACAGCACTAAACCCAGGACAGGAATCCGCAATGAACAGGCTTTTTTCAGGTCGTTCCGATATGCCCTTTGCGCTGCTGCTTCTCGCGCCCAGCTTATTACTGCTGGGTGGTCTGGTTGCCTGGCCAATGGTGTCGAATATCGAAATCAGTTTTTTACGTCTGCCGCTCAATCCCAACATCGAGTCAACCTTTGTTGGGGTGAGTAACTATGTGCGTATCCTCTCCGATCCCGGCTTCTGGCACTCGCTGTGGATGACGGTCTGGTATACCGCGCTGGTGGTGGCGGGCAGCACCGTGCTCGGGCTGGCAGTGGCGATGTTTTTCAACCGCGAGTTCCGTCTGCGCAAAACCGCGCGTTCGCTGGTGATCCTCTCCTACGTAACGCCGTCCATTTCGCTGGTGTTTGCCTGGAAATACATGTTCAACAACGGCTACGGCATTGTGAACTACCTCGGCGTCGATCTTCTGCATCTCTATGAGCAGGCACCGCTGTGGTTCGATAATCCGGGCAGTAGCTTTGTGCTGGTGGTGCTGTTCGCCATCTGGCGCTACTTCCCGTATGCCTTTATCTCGTTTCTGGCGATTTTGCAGACCATCGACAAATCGCTGTACGAAGCGGCAGAGATGGATGGCGCTAATGCCTGGCAACGGTTTCGTATCGTCACGCTGCCCGCGATTATGCCGGTCCTGGCGACGGTGGTGACCCTGCGCACCATCTGGATGTTCTACATGTTCGCGGATGTTTATTTGCTGACGACCAAGGTCGATATTCTCGGTGTATATCTCTACAAAACCGCCTTTGCCTTTAATGATTTAGGAAAAGCGGCGGCGATCTCGGTGGTGCTCTTCATCATTATTTTCGCTGTCATTCTGCTGACCAGGAAACGGGTGAACCTCAATGGCAACAAATAAACGCACACTCAGTCGCATCGGTTTTTACTGCGGGCTGGCGCTGTTTCTCATCATCACGCTGTTTCCATTTTTTGTGATGCTGATGACCTCGTTCAAGGGCGCGAAAGAGGCGATCTCACTGCATCCTACGCTGCTGCCGCAGCAGTGGACGCTGGAGCATTACGTCGACATTTTTAACCCGATGATTTTCCCGTTTGTCGACTACTTCCGTAACAGTCTGGTGGTGTCGGTGGTTTCATCCGTGGTGGCGGTATTCCTCGGCATTCTTGGGGCTTACGCGCTTTCCCGCCTGCGCTTTAAAGGTCGGATGACCATCAATGCCAGCTTTTACACGGTGTATATGTTCTCTGGCATTTTGCTGGTGGTGCCGCTGTTCAAAATCATCACCGCGCTGGGCATTTACGACACTGAGATGGCGCTGATCATCACCATGGTGACGCAAACTCTGCCCACCGCCGTGTTTATGCTGAAAAGCTACTTCGACACCATCCCCGATGAGATCGAAGAAGCGGCGATGATGGATGGCCTCAACCGTCTGCAAATTATCTTCCGCATCACCGTGCCGTTGGCGATGTCCGGGCTGATATCCGTGTTCGTCTACTGCTTTATGGTGGCGTGGAACGACTATCTGTTTGCGTCGATCTTCCTCTCCAGCGCCAGCAATTTCACCTTACCGGTGGGCCTGAACGCGCTGTTCAGTACGCCAGATTACATCTGGGGACGGATGATGGCGGCCTCACTGGTGACCGCATTGCCGGTGGTGATTATGTATGCGCTTTCGGAACGTTTTATTAAGAGTGGTTTGACCGCCGGTGGCGTGAAGGGCTAAAGCGGCCAGTTTCTTTACAAGGAGTTTTAAATGAAAAAGTTAGTAGCCACAGCACCGCGTGTTGCTGCGCTGGTTGAGTATGAAGATCGGGCGATTTTAGCCAATGAAGTGAAGATCCGCGTGCGTTTCGGCGCACCGAAACACGGAACGGAAGTGGTCGACTTCCGCGCCGCCAGCCCGTTTATCGATGAAGACTTTAACGGCGAATGGCAGATGTTCACTCCGCGTCCGGCAGATGCGCCGCGCGGCATTGAGTTTGGCAAATTCCAGCTTGGAAACATGGTGGTTGGCGACATTATCGAGTGCGGCAGCGACGTTACCGACTACGCGGTGGACGACAGCGTATGCGGCTACGGCCCGCTCTCCGAGACGGTCATCATTAACGCGGTGAATAACTACAAGCTGCGCAAAATGCCGGAAGGCAGCTCGTGGAAAAACGCCGTTTGTTACGACCCGGCGCAGTTTGCCATGAGCGGCGTGCGCGATGCCAACGTGCGCGTGGGTGATTTTGTTGTGGTGGTAGGGCTTGGCGCGATTGGTCAAATTGCCATTCAACTGGCGAAACGCGCTGGCGCGTCGGTGGTGATTGGCGTCGATCCTATCGCCCATCGCTGTGATATTGCCCGTCGCCACGGCGCGGATTTCTGCCTTAACCCCATTGGTACTGACGTAGGCAAAGAGATCAAAACGCTGACCGGCAAGCAGGGTGCCGATGTGATTATCGAAACCAGCGGCTATGCCGACGCGCTGCAATCGGCGTTCCGCGGTCTGGCCTACGGTGGCACCATCTCCTATGTCGCGTTTGCCAAACCATTTGCTGAAGGTTTTAACCTCGGACGCGAAGCGCATTTCAATAACGCCAAAATTGTTTTCTCCCGCGCGTGCAGCGAACCGAACCCGGATTATCCGCGCTGGAGCCGTAAGCGTATTGAAGAAACCTGCTGGGAACTGCTGATGAACGGTTATCTCAATTGCGAAGATTTAATCGACCCGGTAGTGACCTTTGCCAATAGCCCGGAAAGCTACATGCAGTATGTCGATCAGCATCCGGAACAGAGCATCAAAATGGGCGTTACGTTTTAATTCAAAGGAATGAAAAAATGAAAATAGGCACACAGAATCAGGCATTCTTTCCGGAAAACATTCTGGAGAAATTTCGTTATATCAAAGAGATGGGCTTCGATGGTTTTGAGATTGACGGCAAACTGCTGGTCAACAACATCGAAGAAGTCAAAGCAGCAATCAAAGAAACCGGTTTACCGGTGACCACCGCCTGCGGTGGCTATGACGGCTGGATTGGTGACTTTATTGAAGAGCGTCGTCTTAATGGCTTAAAGCAGATCGAACGCATTCTCGAAGCGCTGGCAGAAGTGGGGGGTAAGGGTATCGTCGTTCCGGCAGCGTGGGGCATGTTTACCTTCCGCTTACCGCCGATGACCTCGCCGCGCAGCCTGAACGGCGATCGTAAAATGGTGAGTGATTCCCTGCGCGTACTTGAACAGGTCGCCGCGCGTACCGGAACCGTGGTGTATCTCGAACCGTTAAACCGCTATCAGGATCATATGATCAACACCCTCGCCGATGCCCGCCGTTACATCGTCGAAAACGATCTTAAACATGTACAGATTATCGGCGATTTCTATCACATGAATATCGAAGAAGATAACCTGGCGCAGGCGCTGCATGACAACCGCGACCTGCTCGGTCATGTGCATATTGCGGATAACCATCGCTACCAGCCGGGCAGCGGCACCCTGGATTTCCACGCGCTGTTTGAACAGCTGCGCGCGGATAACTATCAGGGCTATGTAGTGTACGAAGGGCGTATCCGGGCGGAAGATCCTGCCCAGGCGTACCGTGATTCGTTGGCCTGGTTGCGTACCTGCTAAGAGGTCTTTGTGAAAAGTGCAATGACAAGCTCTCCGCTGCGGGTCGCGATAATAGGCGCAGGCCAGGTGGCGGATAAGGTTCATGCTTCGTACTACTGCACCCGCAACGATCTGGAACTGGTGGCTGTCTGTGACAGCCGCCTTTCCCAGGCGCAGGCGCTGGCAGAAAAATACGGGAATGCATCCGTGTGGGACGATCCGCAGGCCATGCTGCTGGCGGTGAAACCTGATGTGGTTAGCGTCTGCTCACCTAACCGTTTTCATTACGAACATACCCTGATGGCACTGGAAGCGGGCTGCCATGTGATGTGCGAAAAACCGCCCGCCATGACGCCAGAACAGGCGCGGGAAATGTGCGATACCGCGCGCAAACTGGGCAAGGTGCTGGCCTACGACTTTCACCATCGTTTTGCGCTCGATACGCAACAGCTGCGTGAACAGGTGACCAACGGCGTTTTGGGAGAGATTTACGTTACCACCGCCCGCGCCCTGCGTCGCTGCGGCGTTCCCGGCTGGGGTGTCTTTACCAATAAAGAACTGCAGGGTGGTGGCCCGCTGATCGACATCGGCATTCATATGCTGGATGCTGCGATGTATGTGCTGGGCTTTCCGGCGGTGAAAAGCGTGAATGCGCATAGCTTTCAAAAGATCGGCACGCAAAAGAGCTGCGGTCAATTTGGCGAGTGGGATCCGGCAACTTACAGCGTCGAAGATTCGTTATTTGGCACCATTGAATTTCATAACGGCGGCATTCTGTGGCTGGAAACGTCATTTGCACTCAACATCCGCGAACAGTCGATTATGAACGTCAGCTTTTGTGGTGATAAAGCCGGTGCGACGCTGTTTCCAGCACATATCTACACCGATAACAACGGTGAATTAATGACGCTGATGCAACGGGAACTGGCAGACGACAACCGCCATTTGCGCAGCATGGAAGCCTTTATCAATCACGTACAGGGCAAGCCCGTGATGATAGCCGACGCCGAGCAGGGGTACATCATCCAGCAACTGGTGGCGGCGTTGTATCAATCCGCAGAAACAGGGACGCGTGTGGAATTATGACCAGGCCAGTAACGTTATCAGAACCCCATTTCAGCCAGCATACCCTGAACAAGTATGCATCGCTGATGGCGCAGGGGAACGGCTATCTTGGGCTTCGCGCCAGCCATGAAGAAGATTACACGCGCCAGACGCGAGGGATGTATCTGGCGGGGCTGTATCATCGGGCGGGAAAAGGTGAAATCAACGAACTGGTGAACCTGCCTGATATCTTGGGGATGGAGATTGCCATAAATGGTGAGGTTTTCTCGTTATCCCGCGAAGCCTGGCAGCGTGAACTTGACTTTGCCAGTGGAGAATTACGCCGTAGCGTTGTCTGGCGTACCAGCAACGGCACAGGTTACACCATCGCCAGCCGTCGCTTTGTTTCGGCAGACCAACTGCCGCTCATTGTGCTGGAAATCACTATTACGCCACTGGACGCCGACGCGTCAGTGCTGATTTCAACAGGTATCGACGCCACGCAAACCAACCACGGTCGCCAACATCTCGACGAAACCCAGGTGCGGGTGTTTGGTCAGCATCTGATGCAGGGGATCTACACCACCCAGGATGGACGCAGTGATGTGGCCATCAGCTGTTGCTGTATGGTGAGCGGTGATGTGCAGCAATGCTATACCGCCAAAGAGCGCCGTTTGCAGCAACATACCAGTGCGCAGCTTCATGCAGGCGAGACAGTGACGTTGCAAAAACTGGTGTGGATCGACTGGCGGGATGACAGGCAAGCCGTTTTAGACGAGTGGGGCAGCGCGTCGCTTCGCCAGCTTGAAATGTGCGCGCAGCAGAGTTACGACCAACTTCTTGCAGTATCAACAGAAAACTGGCGTCAATGGTGGCAGAAACGTCGTATCACGGTAAATGGCGGCGAAGCGCACGATCAGCAAGCGTTAGATTATGCGCTTTATCATCTGCGCATCATGACGCCTGCCCACGACGAGCGCAGCAGCATTGCGGCAAAAGGCTTAACCGGCGAAGGCTACAAAGGCCACGTTTTCTGGGATACAGAAGTATTTTTGTTACCGTTTCATCTGTTTAGCGATCCGACGGTTGCCCGAAGTTTACTGCGTTATCGCTGGCACAACTTGCCAGGCGCGCAGGAGAAAGCGCGACGCAACGGCTGGCAGGGCGCGCTATTTCCGTGGGAAAGCGCGCGCAGCGGCGAAGAAGAGACGCCGGAATTTGCCGCCATTAACATTCGCACCGGGCTGCGGCAAAAAGTGGCCTCGGCGCAGGCGGAACATCATCTGGTGGCCGATATCGCCTGGGCGGTTATTCAATACTGGCAGACCACGGGGGATGAAAGTTTCATTGCGCATGAAGGCATGGCGCTACTTCTGGAAACTGCAAAGTTCTGGATTAGCCGCGCGGTGAGGGTTAACGACCGTCTGGAAATTCATGATGTTATTGGGCCTGACGAATATACCGAACATGTCAATAATAACGCCTTCACCAGCTATATGGCGTATTACAACGTCCAGCAGGCGCTGAGTATTGCCCGCCAGTTTGGCTGTAGCGACGATGCGTTTATCCATCGCGCCGAAATGTTCCTTAAAGAACTGCGGCTGCCAGAAATTCAGCCCGACGGCGTTTTGCCGCAGGATGATTCGTTTATGGCTAAGCCGGCGATTAATCTGGCGAAATACAAAGCGGCGGCGGGGAAGCAAACCATTCTGCTGGATTATTCACGCGCAGAAGTGAACGAGATGCAAATCCTCAAACAAGCTGATGTGGTGATGCTCAATTACATGCTGCCGGAGCAGTTCTCAGCGGCATCGTGTCTTGCCAATCTGCAATTTTATGAACCGCGCACTATTCACGACTCGTCATTAAGTAAAGCAATCCACGGCATTGTTGCCGCACGCTGTGGCCTGCTGACCCAAAGTTATCAGTTCTGGCGCGAGGGGACTGAAATCGATCTTGGTGCTGATCCGCATAGTTGTGATGATGGTATCCATGCTGCCGCAACTGGCGCTATCTGGCTGGGGGCGATTCAGGGTTTTGCCGGGGTGAGCGTGCGTGACGGTGAATTGCATCTCAATCCGGCGTTACCTGAGCAGTGGCAACAGTTGTCTTTCCCTCTGTTCTGGCAGGGCTGCGAATTACAGGTCACTCTTGACGCGCAGCGTATTGCGATTCGAACTTCTGCGCCCGTTTCACTGCGTTTGAACGGTCAGCTTATATCCGTGGCTGAAGAATCTGTTTTCTGTTTGGGTGATTTTATTTTGCCCTTCAATGGGACCGCTACCACACATCAGGAGGATGAATGAAACTGCAAGGGGTAATTTTCGATCTGGATGGTGTAATCACCGATACCGCGCATCTGCATTTCCAGGCGTGGCAGCAGATTGCCGCTGAAATTGGCATCAGCATTGATGCGCAGTTTAACGAATCCCTAAAAGGGATCAGCCGCGATGAGTCTCTGCGGCGCATTCTGCAACACGGGGGCAAAGAGGGCGACTTTAACTCGCAGGAGAGGGCGCAACTGGCGTATCGCAAAAATCTGCTCTATGTCCACTCACTGCGCGAGTTGACGGTCAGCGCTGTTCTACCCGGCATTCGCTCTTTGCTGGCAGATCTCCGTGCACAGCAGATCCCGGTTGGGCTGGCTTCTGTCTCCCTGAATGCGCCGACGATTTTAGCGGCGCTGGAGCTGCGCGAGTTTTTCACCTTCTGCGCGGATGCTTCCCAACTTAAAAACTCGAAACCGGATCCGGAAATCTTTCTCGCTGCCTGTGCCGGGCTGGGCGTGCCGCCGCAGGCATGTATCGGCATTGAAGATGCGCAGGCGGGCATTGACGCCATTAACGCCAGCGGTATGCGCTCGGTGGGGATCGGCGCGGGCTTAACCGGGGCGCAATTACTGTTGCCTTCAACGGACTCTCTGACCTGGTCGCGGTTATCGGCCTTCTGGCAAAACGTATAGCAAAGGAATCAACATGGCTCAGCTTTCGTTACAACATATTCAAAAAATCTACGATAACCAGGTGCATGTGGTGAAGGACTTCAACCTGGAAATTGCCGATAAAGAGTTCATCGTGTTTGTCGGCCCGTCGGGCTGCGGTAAGTCGACCACCCTGCGCATGATTGCCGGGCTTGAGGAGATCAGCGGCGGCGATCTGTTGATCGACGGCAAACGAATGAATGACGTTCCAGCCAAAGCACGCAATATAGCGATGGTGTTCCAGAACTACGCGTTGTATCCGCATATGACGGTTTACGACAACATGGCGTTTGGCCTGAAGATGCAAAAAATCGCCAAAGAGGTGATTGATGAGCGGGTGAACTGGGCGGCGCAAATTCTCGGCCTGCGTGAGTACCTGAAACGCAAGCCGGGCGCGCTTTCCGGCGGGCAACGCCAGCGTGTGGCGCTCGGGCGGGCGATTGTGCGCGAAGCGGGCGTGTTTTTAATGGATGAACCGCTCTCTAACCTTGATGCCAAGCTGCGCGTGCAAATGCGCGCAGAGATCAGCAAGCTACACCAGAAGCTGAATACCACCATGATCTACGTGACCCACGATCAGACCGAAGCGATGACCATGGCGACGCGGATTGTGATTATGAAGGATGGGATTGTTCAGCAAGTTGGTGCGCCGAAAACGGTTTATAACCAACCAGCGAATATGTTTGTTGCCGGATTTATTGGATCACCGGCGATGAATTTTATTCGTGGCACGATCGATGGCGATAAATTCGTTACGGAAACGCTTAAATTAACCATTCCCGAAGAGAAATTAGCGGTTCTGAAAACACAGGGAAGTTTGCATAAGCCCATCGTGATGGGAATACGTCCGGAAGATATTCATCCGGACGCGCAAGAGGAAAATAACATTTCCGCCAAAATTAGCGTGGCAGAATTAACCGGTGCGGAATTTATGCTCTACACCACGGTTGGGGGGCACGAGTTAGTGGTCCGTGCTGGTGCGTTAAATGATTATCATGCAGGAGAAAATATCACTATTCATTTTGATATGACGAAATGTCATTTCTTTGATGCAGAAACGGAAATAGCAATTCGCTAAATACAGGGGGAAGGCATTCCCCCAGAATAATACAAGGAACAATAATGAAAAAGTTATTACCCTGTACCGCACTGGTGATGTGTGCGGGAATGGCCTGCGCACAGGCCGAGGAAAGGAACGACTGGCACTTTAATATCGGCGCGATGTACGAAATAGAAAACGTCGAGGGTTATGGCGAAGATATGGATGGGCTGGCGGAGCCTTCAGTCTATTTTAATGCCGCCAACGGGCCGTGGAGAATTGCTCTGGCCTATTATCAGGAAGGGCCGGTAGATTATAGCGCGGGTAAACGTGGAACGTGGTTTGATCGCCCGGAGCTGGAGGTGCATTATCAGTTCCTCGAAAACGATGATTTCAGTTTCGGCCTGACCGGCGGTTTCCGTAATTATGGTTATCACTACGTTGATGAACCGGGTAAAGACACGGCGAATATGCAGCGCTGGAAAATCGCGCCAGACTGGGATGTGAAACTGACTGACGATTTACGTTTCAACGGTTGGTTGTCGATGTATAAATTTGCCAACGATCTGAACACGACCGGTTACGCTGATACCCGAGTCGAAACGGAAACAGGCCTGCAATATACCTTCAACGAAACGGTTGCCTTGCGAGTGAACTATTATCTCGAGCGCGGCTTTAATATGGACGACAGCCGCAATAACGGTGAGTTTTCTACGCAAGAAATTCGCGCCTATTTGCCGCTGACGCTCGGCAACCACTCGGTGACGCCGTATACGCGCATTGGGCTGGATCGCTGGAGTAACTGGGACTGGCAGGATGATATCGAACGTGAAGGCCATGATTTTAACCGTGTGGGTTTATTTTACGGTTATGATTTCCAGAATGGTCTTTCCGTTTCGCTGGAATACGCGTTTGAGTGGCAGGATCACGACGAAGGCGACAGCGATAAATTCCATTATGCAGGTGTCGGCGTAAATTACTCGTTCTGATAATGGGCTAAATTGCCGGATGCGGCGCGAGTACTTTATCCGATCTATAAATGTAGGCCGGATAAGATGCGCTAGCATCGCATCCGGCATTCAGGCAAGGTAGCTGGTATTTATTTCAGCGTCATATGCGTGGCAACGGTAATATTCTGTGGTGACGGTTTTCCAGAAATTAAGCGGAATAATAACTCGCAGCTTTGTTGACCTAACTCCTGTGTTGGGATATCAATACCGCCTGGCGCAGGCGTTAAAATAAACGACAGCGTTTCATTACTATAACCCACCACCGCTAACTGCTGCGGAATAGCAATATTTTTCTCTGCTGCCGCACGATAAATACTCATTAATTTCAGGCTGTCAGTAGCAAACACTGCCTCAGGCAACGGTGACTGGCTTAATAATTCCCGCGCGGCTTGCAGTGCTGTTTCATGGGTATAACCGCCGTCAACAATCCATTCATCACGCACTGCAATATTATGCGCAGCCAGGCTCTGCTTATAACCATTTACCCGATCCACTGAAACATGGACATCAAGCGGAGCATGCAGGCAGGCAATATTTTGATGCCCACTTTCAATTAATGCATCGGTCAACGCAATGCTGTCGCCAAAATTATCGGTATCGACAGAATAAACATGGGCATATTGACCTTCAACTTTGCCAATCACCACGACAGGAATATCGTATTTATCAAGTTGGGCAAAAAATGACTCATCCGCTGGCGAACTTAGCATAATAATGCCTTTAATCATTTTCTGCTTAATTTTGCTTTCACATTTTTGTAAGTCTTCTGCCGGATTGTGCGACGTCTGCAATATCACGTCGAAACCTTCCTCTTCAGCTTTGGCGGTGATGGCATGCAAAACTTCAGAGAAAAACGGATTACCCGCCGTAGTTTTGGTCGAACGGGTAGAAATCACCATAATGGCATCAAAACCCGAAGAGGTCAGCGCGCGGGCCAGCTTGTTTGGCTGATACTGTAATTCTTCAATGGCCCGTAACACTTTTTCGCGCGCTTCCGGGGAGATATTAGTTTGCTTATTCAGCACGCGTGATACGGTGGATTTTGATACGCCTGCAACCCTGGCAATATCATAAATAGTAGGGGACATAGGTCAGGAACTCCGTCCGAACGTGAATGCTGCACATCTTATGGAGTTCGCCCGTCGATGACAACACGGGCAGTTGATAATCAATGGCCTGGCCCCCACATTCATATCCTTACGAATGATTTTTTTCTGGTCTTCAGAGCAGCACAGGACAGCAATGAAGCGACTTAAAAATGAACTTAATGCGCTGGTGAATCGGGGTGTCGACAGACATCTGCGCCTCGCCGTAACCGGACTAAGCCGCAGCGGCAAAACAGCGTTTATCACTGCGATGGTCAATCAGTTGCTCAATATTCACGCCGGAGCACGCTTGCCGCTGTTAAGCGCGGTGCGTGAAGAGCGCCTGCTGGGCGTGAAACGCATTCCCCAGCGTGACTTTGGCATTCCGCGCTTCACCTATGATGAAGGGCTGGCGCAGTTATATGGCGATCCACCCGCCTGGCCAACGCCAACGCGCGGCGTCAGTGAAATCCGCCTGGCGCTACGTTTTAAATCGAACGATTCGCTGCTACGCCACTTCAAGGACACCTCCACGCTGTATCTGGAGATTGTGGATTATCCCGGCGAATGGTTGCTCGACCTGCCGATGCTGGCGCAGGACTATTTAAGCTGGTCACGCCAGATGACGGGCTTACTCAATGGTCAGCGCGGCGAATGGTCGGTCAAATGGCGAATGATGTGCGAAGGGCTGGACCCGCTAGCACCTGCCGACGAAAACCGGCTGGCAGACATTGCCGCCGCGTGGACCGATTATCTCCACCACTGTAAACAGCAGGGGCTGCACTTTATTCAGCCAGGGCGCTTTGTCTTGCCAGGAGATATGGCAGGTGCGCCCGCGCTGCAATTCTTCCCGTGGCCGGATGTCGATGCCTGGGGCGAGTCCAAACTGGCGCAGGCCGATAAGCACACCAATGCCGGAATGCTGCGCGAGCGGTTTAATTATTACTGCGAGAAGGTGGTAAAGGGGTTCTATAAGAATCATTTTCTGCGCTTTGACCGCCAGATTGTGCTGGTTGATTGCCTGCAACCTCTCAACAGTGGGCCACAGGCATTTAATGATATGCGTCTGGCACTGACGCAGCTGATGCAAAGTTTCCACTACGGGCAGCGTACCTTGTTCCGGCGTTTGTTTTCGCCGGTTATCGATAAGCTATTGTTTGCTGCCACTAAAGCGGACCATGTGACCATCGATCAGCACGCCAATATGGTTTCATTACTGCAACAACTGATTCAGGATGCCTGGCAAAATGCGGCGTTTGAAGGGATTAGTATGGATTGCCTGGGGCTGGCCTCGGTGCAGGCGACCACCAGCGGCATTATTGATGTTAACGGTGAGAAAATCCCGGCGCTACGCGGTATTCGACTCAGCGATGGCGCACCGCTCACTGTTTATCCTGGCGAAGTTCCCGCTCGTTTGCCCGGTCAGGCGTTCTGGGATAAGCAAGGCTTCCAGTTTGAGGCGTTTCGTCCGCAGGTGATGGATGTCGACAAACCGCTGCCGCATATTCGCCTTGATGCCGCGCTTGAATTTTTAATAGGAGATAAATTGCGATGACCGAACCGTTAAAACCACGTATTGATTTCGACGGTCCGCTGGAGGTCGATCAGAATCCAAAATTCAGGGCGCAGCAGACCTTTGACGAAAATCAGGCGCAAAATTTTGCCCCGGCCACGCTCGATGAAGCGCCTGAAGAAGAGGGGCAAGTTGAAGCGGTAATGGATGCAGCGTTACGTCCGAAACGCAGCCTGTGGCGCAAAATGGTGATGGGCGGGCTGGCTCTGTTTGGCGCAAGCGTTGTCGGGCAGGGTGTACAGTGGACAATGAATGCCTGGCAAACTCAGGACTGGGTGGCGCTGGGTGGATGTGCCGCTGGGGCATTGATTATCGGCGCTGGCGTAGGTTCTGTGGTAACAGAGTGGCGGCGCTTATGGCGCTTGCGACAGCGCGCCCATGAACGCGACGAAGCGCGCGATTTGTTGCACAGCCACGGCACGGGCAAAGGCCGCGCATTTTGCGAAAAACTGGCGCAGCAGGCGGGTATTGATCAGTCTCATCCAGCGCTGCAACGCTGGTATGCCTCAATCCATGAAACGCAAAACGACCGTGAAGTGGTCAGTTTGTATGCGCATTTGGTCCAGCCAGTTTTAGATGCCCAGGCGCGGCGCGAAATCAGCCGTTCGGCGGCGGAATCAACGTTGATGATTGCGGTCAGCCCGCTGGCGTTGGTCGATATGGCGTTTATCGCCTGGCGCAATCTGCGTTTAATTAATCGCATCGCCACGCTGTATGGCATTGAACTGGGGTATTACAGCCGTTTGCGTCTGTTTAAGCTGGTATTGCTGAATATCGCTTTTGCCGGAGCCAGCGAACTGGTGCGCGAAGTGGGGATGGACTGGATGTCGCAAGATCTCGCTGCTCGTTTGTCTACCCGCGCAGCTCAGGGAATTGGTGCTGGACTTCTGACGGCACGACTCGGGATTAAAGCTATGGAGCTTTGCCGCCCGCTGCCGTGGATTGACGATGACAAACCTCGCCTCGGGGATTTCCGTCGTCAGCTTATCGGTCAGGTGAAAGAAACGCTGCAAAAAGGCAAAACGCCCAGCGAAAAATAATGCAATATCGGGTGCTGACCGGATATCTTTACGCCGAAGTGCCCGTTTTTCCGTCTTTGTGTCAATGATTGTTGACAGAAACCTTCCTGCTATCCAAATAGTGTCATATCATCATATTAATTGTTCTTTTTTCAGGTGAAGGTTCCCATGCGTCTGGAAGTCTTTTGTGAAGACCGACTCGGTCTGACCCGCGAATTACTCGATCTACTCGTGCTAAGAGGCATTGATTTACGCGGTATTGAGATTGACCCCATTGGGCGAATCTACCTCAATTTTGCTGAACTGGAGTTTGAGAGTTTCAGCAGTCTGATGGCCGAAATACGCCGTATTGCAGGTGTTACCGATGTGCGTACTGTCCCGTGGATGCCTTCCGAACGTGAGCATCTGGCGTTGAGCGCGTTACTGGAGGCGTTGCCTGAACCTGTGCTCTCTGTCGATATGAAAAGCAAAGTGGATATGGCAAACCCGGCGAGCTGTCAGCTTTTTGGGCAAAAATTGGATCGCCTGCGCAACCATACCGCCGCACAATTGATTAACGGCTTTAATTTTTTACGTTGGCTGGAAAGCGAACCGCAAGATTCGCATAACGAGCATGTTGTTATTAATGGGCAGAATTTCCTGATGGAGATTACGCCTGTTTATCTTCAGGATGAAAATGATCAACACGTCCTGACCGGTGCGGTGGTGATGTTGCGATCAACGATTCGTATGGGCCGTCAGTTGCAAAATGTTGCCGCCCAGGACGTCAGCGCCTTTAGTCAAATTGTCGCCGTCAGCCCGAAAATGAAGCATGTTGTCGAACAGGCGCAGAAACTGGCGATGCTAAGCGCGCCGCTGCTGATTACGGGTGACACAGGTACAGGTAAAGATCTTTTTGCCTACGCCTGCCATCAGGCAAGCCCCAGAGCGGGCAAACCTTACCTGGCGCTGAATTGCGCGTCTATACCAGAAGATGCGGTCGAGAGTGAACTGTTTGGTCATGCTCCGGAAGGGAAGAAAGGATTCTTTGAGCAGGCGAACGGTGGTTCGGTGCTGTTGGATGAAATAGGTGAGATGTCACCACGGATGCAGGCGAAATTACTGCGTTTCCTTAATGATGGCACTTTCCGTCGGGTTGGCGAAGACCATGAGGTGCATGTCGATGTGCGGGTGATTTGCGCTACGCAGAAGAATCTGGTCGAACTGGTGCAAAAAGGCGTGTTCCGTGAAGATCTCTATTATCGTCTGAACGTGTTGACGCTCAATCTGCCGCCGCTACGTGACTGTCCGCAGGACATCATGCCGTTAACTGAGCTGTTCGTCGCCCGCTTTGCCGACGAGCAGGGCGTGCCGCGTCCGAAACTGGCCGCTGACCTGAATACTGTACTTACGCGTTATGCGTGGCCGGGAAATGTGCGGCAGTTAAAGAACGCTATCTATCGCGCACTGACACAACTGGACGGTTATGAGCTGCGTCCACAGGATATTTTGTTGCCGGATTATGACGCCGCAACGGTAGCCGTGGGCGAAGATGCGATGGAAGGTTCGCTGGATGAAATCACCAGCCGTTTTGAACGCTCGGTATTAACCCAGCTTTATCGCAATTATCCCAGCACGCGCAAACTGGCAAAACGTCTCGGCGTTTCACATACCGCGATTGCCAATAAGTTGCGGGAATATGGCTTAAGCCAGAAGAAGAACGAAGAGTAAGCGCGAATATGCCTGATGGTGCAACACCATCAGGCATATTAACTTATGCTTTCAGTACCGCCAGAGCTGCTTCGTAATCCGGCTCGGTGGTGATTTCATCCACCAGCTGGCTGAAAATCACATTGTCATTTTCATCAATAACCACAACGGCACGCGCTGCCAGACCTTTCAGTGGGCCATCAGCAATTGCCACACCGTAGGCTTGCAGGAATTCAGCGTTACGGAAAGTGGAGAGGGTGATAACGTTGTTCAGACCTTCTGCGCCGCAGAAACGAGACTGGGCGAACGGCAGATCGGCAGAAATACACAGCACAACGGTGTTGTCGATCTCGGTTGCCAGTTGGTTAAACTTACGTACTGATACGGCGCAAACACCGGTATCAATACTCGGGAAAATGTTCAGCACTTTGCGTTTACCCGCAAACTGACCGAGGGTGACGTCAGACAGATCTTTTGCCACGAGAGTAAAAGTCTGCGCTTTGCTACCCGCCTGCGGGATGGAATTGGCGACTGTAACCGGGTTGCCCTGGAAATGAACGGTTTGTGACATGATTATCTTTCCTGTTTACATATAGTTAACGTCACACCTAGTTTATGCTAACTGTCAATAACACAGCAAACGCTATTTGCGCTTAATCCGCAGACCACCGCGACAACAAGGAGTAAAGATGAGAACCGTTAAGGTATTTGAGGAAGCCTGGCCCTTACATACCCCGTTTGTGATTGCCCGGGGAAGTCGCAGTGAAGCGCACGTGGTGGTGGTTGAACTGGAAGAAGAAGGCATTAAAGGCACCGGCGAATGCACGCCGTATCCGCGTTATGGGGAAAGTGATGCCTCGGTAATGGCGCAAATTATGAGCGTCGTGCCGCAATTAGAGAAAGGGCTTACACGGGAGGAGTTGCAAAAAATTCTCCCTGCCGGCGCAGCACGTAATGCGCTGGATTGTGCATTGTGGGATCTGGCCGCGCGAAAACAGCAGCAATCGCTGGCTGATTTGATCGGCATAACGCTTCCCGGGACAGTCACCACTGCACAGACGGTAGTCATCGGTACGCCTGATCAGATGGCCAATAGCGCATCAACACTCTGGCAGGCCGGCGCGAAATTACTGAAAGTGAAGCTGGATAACCATCTTATCAGTGAGCGGATGGTGGCAATTCGCACAGCTGTGCCCGATGCCACGCTGATCGTTGATGCAAATGAATCCTGGCGTGCAGAAGGGTTGGCGGCACGTTGCCAGCTATTGGCGGATTTAGGCGTTGCGATGCTTGAACAACCGCTTCCTGCGCAGGACGATGCGGCGCTGGAGAATTTTATTCATCCGTTGCCGATTTGTGCTGATGAGAGTTGTCATACACGTAGCAATCTGAAGGCGCTGAAAGGGCGCTATGAGATGGTTAACATTAAGCTCGATAAAACCGGTGGTCTGACGGAAGCGCTGGCGCTGGCGACTGAAGCGCGTGCACAAGGTTTCAGTCTGATGCTGGGCTGCATGTTGTGTACCTCTCGTGCCATTAGCGCCGCTTTACCGCTGGTGCCGCAGGTCAGTTTCGCCGATCTTGACGGACCGACCTGGCTGGCGGTAGATGTGGAACCGGCGCTTCAGTTCACGACGGGCGAATTGCATCTTTAGGATGCCAGCGCAGCAAGTTTGCCATCGCAAAGAGATATTTTTCGCTGGCTTCGTCGGAGGAGATGGGCGGAAACTCTGCGGTGATGCAATGCAAGTTGAGATCTGCACACCAACTGCCGAAAGAGCCAGGCGTTTCATAACCGACGCTGGTTACCAGAGGCAATTCAAACGCCTGGGCCAGCCATTCGCCTAATTCGCTGTGTCTGGGATCTTCAATACAGGCCAGTGGATCGTGGAATGAGACCACCCAGGCAGGTTGAATGCGGTGTATAAGCTGGCACAGCGCCTGGGTTTCAGGTTCTGAGCCAGGTTTGTCACCTGTCAGTAATACGACATCACGTTCTTCAGCGGCGCTGTTCCAGCGATAAACCGTTTCACCTTCCTTCCAGTTCGCCGCCGGAAAGTTTCTGTTTAAATCCACACCATTAGCATTGGCCCGTAACCCCAGCTGGCAGCCGTCAGGATTCACACACAGCACCACATGATGGCGGCGCAAAGAAGGTGTCAACGTCCGCAGAGCACAGGAGAGCGTGACGACCGAAGAGTTTTCATCACCGTGAGTGCCAGCCAGAATCAAACCACTTTCGCGGCTGGCTGCAGGGGCAGGAAACCAGATTAACGGCGCGCCCAATAATGAACGTCCGTAATGTTCTGTTCCGGGCGGAAATGCGCCGCGTTCGGCGCGTGGGCGGTTTACGGTCATGATCGTCTCTGGTTCAGGAAGTATTACAGGCAGTGTTGTGCAAATTTTGCGGATTATCAAATCCTTTTCTTCAACGCTATGTCATCGATCTTGTATCACTTTTTTGCCGGAAGTTGTTTGCATTTTTATTGATGTGCAGATATTAGAATTATGCTGACTTAGATGTAAGTCGTAATGTTATATACATGGCGTATTTTATTCTTACTGGTTCTACACATGTTAATCGCATCGGATTGATCAGTTCACCTTAATAAGTTTAATAAATCGTACTGCACATAGTACATTACGATGGTAACTATGTAATTGATTTAAATGAATAATGGCTTGTCACCATCAGTCACGGGTTGATTGATACCTATATTATCACCAATGTGTTTCTCAGGTTTATCGATGATATCTGTGATTAATGCTGCGACACTCTTACGTGATACGATCGTACCTTTGAATGGTTCATTGCGTGAGGTAAGCTCATAATCAATAATATCTTCATCAGTCAGCCAGGCAGGGCGAAGAATTGTATATTCCAGTCCAGAAGCCTCAATTGCATCCGCAGCCCTGCGGAATGGTTTTAGGGGCTCACCAATAACTGCATTATTCCATTCGCCAAATTTTCCTGGAACTTCATCATAAATACCGAGGGAAAGAACAAAGATCAGACGTTTAACATCACAGGCTTTCATCGCAGCGATCACTGAATTTGCCTGAATATCTAAATCTTCCCCCGTAAGGTTGGCATACACAACGTCCTGTCCCTGCATGGCCTGCTTCAGTGCTGCATGATTCAGTACATCTCCCATAATAATCTTGCTATTAGTTGGATAGGGTTTGTGGATTTTTGCTGGCTGACGGGCAAATAAAGTTTGTTTAATGGTTTGTTTATCTGCCAGTTGATTAATCACATGGCGGGCTATCTGACCGCCAGCACCAAGAATCAGTACATTTTTCATAATATTTCTCATGAAACTTATCCCAGATGGGTGTTGAAAAAAGGAATAACTTTTTCCAGCGCCTCCTGAACTGCTTCCGGTTTGTCATACAGTTCATAATGTGAGAAATCGGGTAATGAAACTAACTGACGATCCTGCGAAACCATCGCCCGGCCATAGACTTCCAGTCCATCACGATAAGCACCGAAGGCACCGACTTTTTCACCAACTACTACCATCACCGGCTGAGTCAGTAACACTTCAGTAAATGCGAAGGCATCCCAGGCCAGCGTTTTCTGTGCATGTGAGAACAACATTTTTGTCGCACCTCCCGGTTGTTGCCCGCGTGGTGTTTTATAGTAGTCAGTTGCTTCATAAACATCGCGTTCGGTCAGTCCATGGGATTTTGCTGCATCCAGGCTGGCGGGAAGTAATTCGTTGATCTGTAATTCTCCACCACGAGCCTCTTTGGTTCGTTGCGACGCCATTGCATTCAATGCGCCAATCGGATCGTAATTGCTGAAACCTTCCCGAAAAAGACGCCCGATATTAACACCCGTAATACTCACTACTGCTTTAATTCGTTTTTCTGTCAGCGCGGCATTAATGGCATAGCCACCACCCCCACACACTCCCAGCACGCCAATACGTTCAGCATTAACATATGGCAGAGTTACTGCATAATCGATAACACGGCTAATATCCTCTACGCGCTGTGTCGGATCTTCTATCCAGCGAGGCTCCCCACCAGATTCTCCCTGGAAACTGGCGTCATAAGCGAGAACGAGATAGCCTTTTTCAGCCAATGCTTTGCCATAGATATTGCCAGACGTCTGCTCCTTACAACTGCCAAAAGGATGGACGCTGATAATCGCCGGATACTGTTTTGACTCATCAAAATTTGGTGGAAACTGAATATTGGCAGCAATATGCCAGGCCATATCACTATTGCGGATTTGAATATGTTTCATTACAGAGTTTCCTCAAAGAACGGAGCTAATACTGAAATTGCTTCAGCCACATAGGCTTTGCCGTCATAAAGATCCATATGGTTTGCGCCTTCAACAATGTGATAGCGTTTATCCTGGCTTGATGCCCGATCGTACAGGTCGTCACTCATCCATTTGCTCCCTGCCTGGCTGCCCGCCACAATCTGCATCGGCTGAGTCAGGTACACTTCCGCCATATGGTAAGCATCATAGGTAATAATCTGGTTAAGGCTGCGCAAAGTAGCGTAACCCGGTGCTGTTGGATACTGCGCGCGAGGGGTGTGGTAATACTCCCAGGCCTGACGCAGTTCTTCGTTCGGCGCATCGGACTCCTTCATTGGTGCCAGTGGCATAACGGCATATTCTCCGCTGCTAATATCGCTGGTTCGGGCGTTTGAACCCGCTTCAACGTATGGCAGGGCATCAATAGATTTCACATTGTTTTCCCAACCATTACGGAACATCGAACCAATATTGACCGCACTAACGGTACCGATGGCCTTGATGCGGCGATCCTGAATTGCAGCATTGGCTGTATATCCTGCACCGGCACAAATTCCCATCGCACCAATTCGGGTATTGTCGACATAAGAAAGCGTTGTCAGGTAATCAATCACGGCACTGATGTCTTCAGTACGAATGTATGGGTTTTCTAACTGACGCGGCTCGCCGCCACTTTCACCTTGATAAGATGCGTCATAAGCAATAGTGACAAATCCCTTTTCCGCCAGTTTTTTGGCATAGGTTCCGGCCGTTTGTTCTTTAACGCCCCCACCTGGGTGAGATACCACAATTGCCTGATACTGACGGGTTTCATCAAATTTTGGAGGGAAATAGATCACTGCAGACAAAGAGATGGTTGGATTATTGCTGTTAGTGAAGCTGACTTTATTATTCATCATTCCGTTCCTCATGGAGTTGTCGGTTCGTTTTAACGGTTGGTGATATCACTATAGATATTGATCATTAAGTTGATTAGACCCAAAATCATGATTAGACCTATCATTTAAATGATTAATAGATTGCATGGAGATACTGAATGAAGCGTGAAGAAATCGCTGATCTGATGGCGTTTGTCGTCGTTGCAGAGGAGCGTAGCTTCACTCGTGCAGCAGCCCGCCTGAGCATGGCGCAGTCAGCTTTAAGCCAGATAGTGCGTCGTATAGAAGAACGATTGGGATTGCGGCTTCTGACGCGAACCACGCGCAGCGTTGTTCCAACTGAAGCGGGCGAGCATCTTTTGTCTGTTCTTGGCCCTATGTTGCATGACATAGATTCAGCCCTGGCATCCCTGAGCGAGCTGCAGAACCGCCCATCCGGGACAATACGTATTACTACTGTAGAACATGCAGCAAAAACGATATTGTTACCAGCAATGCGCACATTCCTGAAATCGCATCCTGAAATTGATATTCAGCTCACCATTGATTATGGTTTGACCGATGTCGTTTCTGAACGTTTTGATGCAGGCGTCCGTCTGGGTGGGGAGATGGATAAAGATATGATCGCCATTCGAATCGGGCCAGATATACCAATGGCTATTGTTGGCTCACCGGATTATTTTTCTCGCCGAAGTGTTCCAACGTCAGTGTCACAATTAATAGATCATCAGGCAATTAATTTGTATCTTCCCACATCGGGTACAGCAAATCGCTGGAGATTAATACGCGGTGGACGTGAAGTTCGTGTTCGCATGGAAGGTCAGCTTTTACTGAATACGATAGACCTGATCATTGATGCTGCAATTGATGGGCATGGATTGGCGTATCTACCTTATGATCAGGTTGAGCGGGCTATTAAAGAAAAAAAACTGATACGTGTTTTGGATAAATTCACACCAGATTTACCCGGTTATCACCTGTACTATCCACACCGTCGACATGCTGGCTCGGCATTCTCATTATTTATAGATAGGCTGAAGTATAAAGGTGCTGTTTAGCACTACTTGCTGATACATTAATTTAATTTCTCTCTTAACGTATTCTCAGTTCCTATCAACGTTTTGGTTATTTTTTATTCTTCGTACAATGGCGACAGATGCTGATTATGATACCGAAAACTGGTTTGAACGTGCGAAGCCTGAATGTAGTGTTCGGTGTTCTATGTGCTTTACCGCATTTTGGCGTCGATTATTTACACTAAATCTGATTTAATATATTGATACATAAAACATTTTATGCTTCCTGTGTCACTTTTTTGATGGAAGTTGTTTGCATTTCTTTAAGGCGAAACAAATAATTACGCATCAATTTTAATGTCGGTTAGAGGGAAACTTATGAAGCACTCTGTTTCAGTCACGTGTTGTGCGCTGTTGGTCAGCAGCATTTCTCTTTCGTATGCTGCAGAAGTTCCGAGCGGCACAGTACTGGCAGAGAAGCAGGAGCTGGTGCGCCACATTAAAGATGAGCCTGCGTCGCTGGATCCCGCTAAAGCCGTGGGCCTGCCAGAGATTCAGGTCATTCGCGATCTGTTTGAAGGACTGGTGAATCAGAACGAGAAAGGGGAGATTGTCCCCGGCGTTGCGACTCAGTGGAAAAGTAATGACAACCGTATCTGGACTTTTACCCTGCGCGATAACGCAAAATGGGCGGATGGCACACCGGTAACGGCGCAAGATTTTGTCTACAGCTGGCAACGTCTGGTGGACCCGAAAACGCTATCGCCATTTGCATGGTTTGCCGCGCTGGCGGGAATCAACAACGCACAGGCGATTATTGATGGTAAAGCTACGCCTGACCAGCTTGGCGTCACCGCAGTTGATGCCCATACCTTGAAAATTCAGCTTGATAAACCGTTGCCGTGGTTTGTGAATTTAACCGCTAACTTTGCCTTCTTCCCGGTGCAAAAAGCCAACGTAGAAAGCGGTAAAGAGTGGACGAAACCCGGAAATCTGATCGGCAATGGCGCTTATGTTCTTAAAGAACGCGTAGTCAATGAAAAACTGGTCGTGGTACCGAATACCCATTATTGGGATAACGCCAAAACGGTACTGCAAAAAGTGACCTTCCTGCCAATTAATCAGGAATCCGCAGCCACTAAGCGTTACCTCGCGGGGGATATTGATATCACCGAATCCTTCCCGAAAAATATGTATCAGAAGCTGTTGAAGGATATTCCGGGGCAGGTTTATACGCCGCCGCAGCTCGGGACCTATTATTATGCGTTTAACACGCAAAAAGGGCCGACGGCAGATCAGCGCGTTCGTCTGGCATTAAGTATGACGATAGATCGCCGCCTGATGACCGAAAAAGTATTAGGGACGGGCGAAAAGCCAGCGTGGCATTTTACACCAGATGTTACCGCCGGATTTACGCCGGAACCTTCGCCGTTTGAACAAATGAGTCAGGAAGAACTGAATGCGCAGGCAAAAACTTTGTTGAGCGCAGCTGGTTATGGTCCGCAAAAACCGCTGAAGCTGACGCTTTTGTATAACACTTCAGAAAACCATCAAAAAATTGCGATTGCTGTAGCATCGATGTGGAAAAAGAACCTTGGCGTAGATGTTAAATTGCAAAATCAGGAATGGAAAACCTATATCGATAGCCGTAACACCGGCAATTTTGATGTTATCCGCGCCTCATGGGTGGGGGATTATAATGAACCCTCCACTTTCCTGACATTATTAACGTCAACGCATTCAGGAAATATTTCACGCTTTAACAATCCGGCATACGACAAAGTTCTGGCCCAGGCATCGACGGAAAATACCGTTAAAGCGCGTAATGCCGATTACAACGCGGCAGAAAAAATCCTCATGGAGCAAGCACCGATTGCACCAATTTATCAATATACCAATGGACGATTAATCAAGCCGTGGCTGAAAGGTTATCCCATTAATAACCCGGAAGATGTGGCGTACAGCCGGACTATGTATATTGTGAAGCATTGATGTGATGGGAACTGGCGTTACCCTTGTGGATAACGCCAGTGATGTCTGATTTAGCGCCCCTGTTCCTGCGGTGTAATGTTATCCATATACAGCGTCTGGCTGGGGAAGGCAAAGTCCGCGCCGTGTGACTGCACAATATCGATAATCTTCAAATAAACGTCTTGCTGTGCAGCAAGCCATTCAGCCCATACCGTGGTTTTGGTAAAGCAATAAACCATAATATTCAATGACGAGTCGGCAAACTGGTTGAAATAAACCAGTAAGGTTTGTCGCTGGTCGATGGCCGGGTGATTTTTCAGCATCTCACGTACGGCTTCGACAATAACGCCCACTTTTGCCGCATCCTCATAACGTAAACCAATGGTCGTGGTAATGCGGCGGTTGGTCATTCGTCCTGGGTTTTCTACGCTGATCGACGAAAACAGCGAGTTCGGTACGTACAATGGACGATTATCAAAGGTCGTAATTTTGGTAATTCGCCAGCCAATTTCCGCTACTGTACCTTCGATATTTCTGTCCGGTGAACGGATCCAGTCGCCAATACTGAAAGGACGGTCGAAATAGAGCATGATCCCGGAAAAGAAATTACTCAGAATATCTTTACCGGCCATACCGACAGCCAGACCACCAATACCACCAAAGGTCAGCAAGCCAGAAAGGCTCATGCCGAAATGTTCGCCATAAAGCAGAACAAGCACCACAATAATGGTGATTTTGATAATGCGCGACATAATCCGCGCACTGGTGATATCGCGACCTTTTTTAATCTGCTGTTTTTCAAACTGATTAATCAGCAAAAATAGCTTAATCGTCAGAATAACCGCAATCAGGGACGTACAGATAAAATCGATAACGCCTGGGGTGATAAATTTGAGTTTATAGTTTTCTATAACATAATTAATAATGCTACCAACAGCACTGATAATTATGGTGTAGATTAAAAATTGCACCGCATGGAATAAAAAACCTTTTCTTTTACGATTTCCGCGGCGAAACCAAAAGCTCATCAGAATCAATGCTGCGCAGCTACCGAAAATAATGACCAGATTAAGCGCATTATTTGTAAACAGTTCAGCGATCATTGTTTTATCAGGCTCCTCCAGATAATTGTCGTCATGCCGGAAACCCCTGGCGGGGCTATTTTACCGCGACAATTCATTCAGATCATCAATAGTCAGGGAAGGAAGTAGCAATATTAGCTAACTAATCAATGCGTTGATTGTAAATCCAGCTAAGAGGTGAGGTTTTCAGAGCAGACAACGGTGAAATGTCATGGTATTGTTACGTTTAGGTAACAAGAAATTTGTCTGCACAAGGATTACATCATGATTATGGCGAAACTGAAGTCAGCGAAAGGGAAGAAATTTCTCTTTGGTTTGTTGGCGGTTTTCATTATTGCGGCGTCGGTTGTGACTCGCGCGACTATCGGCGGCGTTATAGAACAGTACAATATTCCGCTGTCTGAGTGGACGACATCAATGTATGTGATTCAGTCATCGATGATTTTTGTTTATAGCCTGGTCTTTACTGTGTTGCTGGCAATCCCGTTGGGAATTTATTTCCTTGGCGGCGAAGAGCAGTAAGTAAAAAATAGGCCCGATAACTCGGGCCTTGTCAGTTATTGAAGAGTCGTTAATCGTCTTCTTCGTCATCCAGTTCAACGGGTGTCTGATACTGGTCAGGTTTAATGACCAACAGATCGCAGCGAAGATGATCAATCACCTGTTCCGCCGTGTTGCCGAGGAATGCTGCTGAAATACCGGTGCGTCCTACCGTGCCCAGAACCACAATCCCCGCCTGTAAGTGCTCCGCCAAATCAGGAATCACCTCTTCTGGCAGACCTTTTTCTACGTGCGTCATGTTTTCATTAATGCCGAATTTCTGCCGCAGAGCTTTCATTGCCAGCAAATGTTGCCCACGAATGGCATCGTTATAAACGCTCGGATCAAATTCCGGCAGTTCAATCGCGATATTAATTGGCGTTACCGGATAAGCGCCAACCAGATGAACTTCGGTATGGTTGACTTGTTCTGCCAGTTCGATCGTCTCTTTGACCAGTTTTTCATTGAGCGCATTATGATACGGCTCTTCACTGGCGAGATTCACCGCCACCAGCGCCTTGCCTCCTTCCGGCCACGGCTGGTCTTTCACCATCCACACCGGGCTTGGGCATTTGCGTAACAGATGCCAGTCCGTTGGCGTAAAAATCACCGCTTCCAGACGGTCATGTTGGTGCGCCATTTTTAGCACCAAATCGTGCCCGCCGCTGATCACTTCCTGAATGATGGCTTCGAAGGGACGGTTATGCCAGACCACTTTAATTTCAATGGGAACGCCAGCATTGAGATAATATTTTGCCTGCTCGTGGATCCAGGCTGTACGCTGGCTGATGACGCCCTGACGCATAGCGGTACGTTCGTCCGGGGAGAGCAGGGTGGTCATTTCGTATGAGAAGTCATAGATCGGCAAAAAGGCTTTAATTTTGCCACCAATCCGTTGATGTAAATAAACAGCTCGCCGCAATGCTGGTTGGTCGTCCTGGTTAGGATCGATAACAACGAGCATGTTCTGATACATAGCCATACAGGGTCTCCTTACAACAACTGTCAACGCAGTTTGTAATTAAAAGATTAACCCATATCTGGTGAATGAAACAGTGATGAACCTTCTGCCAGATCAATAAATCAGAAAAATTTAATGATATGACAGAAGGATAGTGAGTTATGCGGAAAAATCAGGCAACGTTACGCGTATGACCAGCAAGCTGGGCCAGCGCATCGTTATTTTCGATGGTGATGTATTTACCTTTGACTGCCAGCATGCCGCTTTTCTGGAAGCGACCCAGCAGACGGCTGATGGTTTCTACCGTCAGGCCCAGATAGTTACCGATATCGCCACGAGTCATCGTCAGGCGGAATTCACGAGGGGAGAAGCCGCGTTGGGCAAAACGACGGGACAGGTTGTAGATGAATGCAGCCAGACGTTCCTCGGCATTTTTCTTCGACAACAGCAGGATCATGTCCTGATCGCCTTTGATTTCACCGCTCATCAGACGCATCATCTGCTGACGCAGATTCGGCATTTTACCGGACAAATCGTCCAGCGTTTCGAACGGGATTTCACATACCATCGAGGTTTCCAGCGCCTGCGCGAAGCTCGGGTGATGGCCGCTGCCGATGGCGTCAAATCCCACCAGGTCGCCTGCTAAATGGAAACCAGTGATTTGCTCGTCGCCTTGCTCAGTGATGGTATAACTTTTAATCGTACCGGAGCGGATGGCATAAAGCGATTTAAGTTCATCACCAGCCTTAAACAGCGTCTGGCCTTTCTGAATAGGCTTCTTCCGCTCAATGATATTATCAAGCTGATCAAGCTCATGTTCGTTGAGTGTGAACGGGATGCAAAGCTGGCTGATGCTGCAATCCTGGCAATGGATAGCACAACCGCCAGACTGAATGCGCCGTATAATTCGCTTTTCCGGGATCATAGGTCTGCTCAAGCCGTAATTGATATTTGTCAATTTTAACATCTTTTTAGGGAGCAAGTAAGTCTAAGCAAACCTTAACAGCAGAGAATTCCGATATTAGATGTAAATATATGTCTATCTATTTGAAAACCCTTAAGTTGTTAAGGGTAACTTTACATAAAAGTGTGAACAAGCTGGCACAAATTGTTTAATGTTTACAGCAAAAGATAACCTTCGTGGCGCAATAACCACTCTTTTCGCTGAACTCCGCCTGCATATCCGGTCATGGTGCCGTTTCGGCCAATAACCCGATGGCAAGGTACGACGATGCTGATGGGATTCGATCCGTTTGCCGCACCAACGGCACGCGCCGCGCCAGGGCGGCCCAATTGTTCAGCCAGTTGGCCGTAATGCATTACCTGCCCGCAGGGGATAGTGCGTAGAGTTTTCCAGACTTCGCGCTGAAATGGCGTCCCCCCTGTGGCAGTGGGAAGCGTATCAATAATGCTAAGATTACCGGAAAAATAATCACGAAGCTTGTCGCTTAAACCGCCTGGGTTGGTGGCAGAAATGCGCTCATAGCCTTCTTTGCGATAATGGATGTCCAGCAGCTGCACCATGCGTTCGCTGTACTCTTCCCATTCAACCGCCCGCAGGCGAAATTGCTCATCGCAAATCACCCACAGTGGACCCAGTGGCGTGGCAATTTTTTCTTCAAGTAATCTCAGCATCCGTTCTCTCTTAAGACAAACGTGGGTAAATCCCCGGACCTATCGGCAGACCAACAAGATACCACGCCAGCAACATCAGCAGCCATACCACCAAAAAGATAAGCGGATAGGGCAAGACTAACGAATAGTAAGTACCCAGTTTCGCGTCTGGTTTGTAGCGTTGCAGGAATCCAAGAAATAGTGGAACAAAAGGAGATACCGGCGCTAAAGGCAATACGGATGAGTCGGCAATACGAAAGAGGATTTGCGCAAATGCCGGGTGAAAGCCAAGTAGCATAAACATTGGTACGAAAATGGGGGCCAGAATCGACCAGATTGCGGAACCGCTGGCAATAAACATGCATAAGAAAGAGGAAAGCAACGCCAGACCGACAAACGCCGGGATGCCGCTAAGCCCTGAACTTTCAAGTATATCGGTCAGCCCCACGGCGATGAATTTCCCCATGTTGCTCCAGTTAAACATGGCGACAAACTGGGCTAGGGGAAAAACCATCACGATAAATCCCGCCATCTCTTTCATCGGTTCAATCATTAAATGCGGTAAATCCGCCTGACGTCGAATTGTGCGGGTAGCGATGCCATAAGCCAGCGAGACAACAAAGAAAAAAAGAATGATCAGTGGCACGATACCTTTAATAAAGGGTGATGGCATCACGGTGTGATTAATCGGATCGCGCAATATCCCGTTTTCCGGGATCACCATCAGCGCGATCGCAGCAATAAAAAGTAGCGATACGACACCTGCTATGCGTAAACCAAAACGCTGACTTTCGGTCAATGTCTGCAGTTTCTCATCGCTGTTTCCCTGCCATTGACCTAACCGTGGCTCGATGATTTTGTCGGTTATCAGGCCGCCAACAATCGTCAGTACGACTACGGAGCTGGCCATAAAATACCAGTTATCAATTACACTGACGTGCATTTGCGGATTGAACGCAGCCGCCGCTTCCGTGCTGATCCCCGACAGCAACACGTCGGTTGTGACAATCAGTAAATTAGCCGTGAAGCCGCAACCTACGCCTGCAATGGCGGCCAGTAAACCTGCAACTGGATGCCTGCCCACCGCCAGAAAAATCAGCGCACCCATCGGTGGCATGATCACTAACGCCGCATCGGAAGAAATGTGGCTGAAAAAAGCAATAAACAGCACCATATAACTGGCGTAGCGGGCATTAACATGCGATGCCATTTTAACCATTAGCGCTGGCAGTAAGCCGACGCGCTCCGCTAGGCCGGCACCTAAAACCAGCGCCAGGATCGCTCCAAGTGGAGCAAAACCGCTAAAGTTTTTAATCACATTGGGTAAAAACCAGTGTAATCCTTCTACACTGAGCAGGTTTTTCACCACCACCGGCGTACCATCGGTCGGGTTTTTCGCACTGACGCCAAAGGCTGACAAAATTGCCGTCGTCACCATGAGTACGATTATCAAATAGATAAAGAGCAAAAAAGGATGGGGAACCTTGTTACCAATTCTTTCGACCCAGCCATAGAGCTTCCCGGATTGGGAGGACGACGGTATGGATGACATACTCATGGGCATTCCTCGGTTGTTGTGTTTGCGTTGTTGTTGTTATTTTAAAGGTGACGGTGTCACGTTTTTCGGGATAGGGCAGTGATACGGTTGCGTGTCCGTAACTTGCTGATGCTCTTGTTGGCATTCTTGCAATAGCCCTGAATCAATGAAGAGATTGACTGTGGTTGCTGCCATAGTTTTCGCCGCCAGCAGCATTCCTTTATGAGCAATAGATGTTCGCCCCTGGCTAACCAGTTGCCACGTATGTAGCGGTGTACCGACGGCAAAACAGGGGCTGAAACACTGGGCAACAGGCAGTTTCCAACTGACGTCGCCGACATCAGTCGATGCCGCAAGCACGTTATCGGTGGCGGCATATGGAGCGACCTCATTCGCCAGTACCGTTTCACGATGACGTAGTGCAAAAGCCTTGCCGTTTTCGCCACCGGTTGCGGCGATATTATTCAGACTGTTTTGCCGATCGTTGGGGGTGAGCGTAGCCTGAATTTGTTTCGCAAAAGCCAGTTCTTCGGAGTTCCATTCCGGGGTACCAAAATGGGATAGGGCATGGTACATGGCATTTTCTAAGGTGCGATTCGGGAGATAACTGGAACAGGCTTTGTCGAAGCGGCATTCAACCGTGGTTTCGGTCATCAATGCCGCACCTTCGGCGATTTTGGCGACCCGATCATAAATATGCTGCACGTCGGTCATTTCGGGGGCGCGGATAAGATAAAGCACTTCTGCCTGCGCCTGGACCACGTTGGGCGAGATCCCGCCGCTATTTGTGATGGCATAGTGTACGCGCGCTTTTTCAATAATATGTTCGTTGAGGAAGTTGGTGCCAGTGGTCATCAACGTTACGGCATCAAGGGCGCTGCGTCCCAAATGAGGGGAATTCGCGGCATGTGCTGCGATCCCTTTAAAGCACCATGATGCCTGAATGTTTGCCAGCGTGCGGGTATTGAACATGCCGGCAAAGGCTTCCGGGTGCCAGGTGAGTGCCGCATCCACATCATCAAATACCCCCTCGCGGACCATGAACGTTTTACCCGAGCCGCCTTCTTCGCCAGGACAACCATAAAAGCGCACTGTGCCGCCTTGCCCATATTGTTCCAGCCATTTCTTGACGGCTATTGCAGCGGCAAAGGCGGCGGTTCCCAGCAAATTGTGTCCGCAACCGTGACCATTTTCACCGGGCGTCGCGGATGTAGGTTGCGCGCAACCAGCTTGCTGACTTAAACCTGCCAGGGCGTCATATTCTCCCAGCAGGGCGATAACCGGTTTGCCTTGACCAAACGAAGCAATAAATGCATTTGGGATATTGCCTACGTTGCGGGTAACGGTGAAGCTTGCAGATTCCAGCGCCGAAGCCAGATGCTCCGCTGACCAGAACTCTTCAAAACGTGTTTCTGGATGATCCCAGATTTGATCGGCAATATCGGTATAACGTTGGCGATCGGCTTCAATCGCATCGTCGATAAAACGATAGATTTCCTGCATCAGATACCTCGCGTCCAGGGAAAATTGAGCGCGGTGCGCGCCAGCGTTTCGACGGCAATAGCGAGAACCTGCTCGTCAAAATCGAATTTTTCGTTGTGATGACCTGCCGCCAGCTGTGTGCCAAACACCACGTAGGAGGCTTGCCCTTGATGTTGCTGCACGCGGGCCATCATTAATGTGGCATCTTCGGAACCCGCAGGCGCTTCAACACGTTCAATGGCCTGATTGACCCCCGCGACCTGAGCCGCCTGACTTTGCAACCATGCGACCCATTGCGGCGAAGGAGAACTGGCGGTAGCTGCACCCATCAGACGAGTTTCAACGCCGACACCATACATGGTTGCTGCGCCCTGAATCGCTTGTTGTGCACGGTCAAAAACATATTGATTAATGACGTCGCTGGCCCCGCGTGTTTCCACTTTCAGCAACGCCGAGGCAGGAACAACGTTACGGCCGCTTCCTGCCTGCATAACGCCCACGTTTACTCTGGAAGCTCCTTCGCTGTGCGGGGCGATTGCATGCAGTGCAAGAGTTGCTTGTGCTGCCGCCAACAAGGCATTGTGACCGTCTTCTGGTTTTGCGCCTGCGTGAGCGGCGGTACCGGTGAAGTGCGCGTCAAATTTGGTGGTTGCCATAAAATTATCACTGCCGCACACCACGGTGCCCGCAGGTACGCCAGTGCCAATGTGCACGGCAGTAAAATAATCAACATCATCTACGACACCTGCATCGACCATCGCCCGCGCGCCACGCGTACCTTCCTCTGCAGGCTGAAAAATCAGTTTGATGACGCCATGTAGTCCGGACTCGAATTGTTTAAGGGTATGCGCCAGCCCAAGCCCAATGGCGGTATGTCCATCATGACCACAGGCATGCATCATTCCGGCGTTACATGACGCAAAACCGTCGCGGTAGGGGCGATGGCTGACATCCTGCTCTTCACTGAGATCCAGCGCGTCCATATCGACACGGAAAGCCATCACCGGACCGGGGCGACCGGTATCCAGGGTGGCGACGATACCAGTGAAACCACCTTCAAAAACCGCAATCCATTGTGCTAGCGCACCCTGTTGACGAGCGCGCTCGAATTCGCGTTGTAGAGTGAGTTCATCAGGTAGTCCCATCCGGCTACTTTCATTAACTACTTCGCGGCCCAGCGCCAGTGAATAGCCGAGCTGCTGCAATTCTTCCGCAACAAGGGTGGCAGTGCGGAATTCCACCCAGCCAGACTCTGCATAGTGATGAAAATCACGTCGCCAGTGCGATAATTTTGGGGCAAGCGAATTAACAAATTGATTCAAAGACTCCATAACCTTTCCCGTCATCAGTAAAAAGTGTGACCCGGTTCACGTAGCGATAGTTTTTACTTATCACTAACTGATTTTTCACAGTTTTAACCGTTCATAAATTACCCTGACACAATCATCTGCATTAAAGTAGATGCCAGTTTCTTTGGTCTGATAAATAACGGTTATCGGTGGCGTCATGACTTTTCAGGTAAAAATTCATCAAATTCGTGCTTTTGTTGAAGTGGCTCGTCAGGGCAGCATTCGCGGAGCGAGCCGAATGTTGAATATGTCGCAACCGGCACTGAGTAAATCTATTCAGGAGCTGGAAGAAGGATTAGCGGCGCAACTCTTTTTTCGCCGTAGTAAAGGCGTGACGTTAACTGATGCCGGTGAAAGTTTTTATCAGCACGCCAGTCTTATTCTTGAAGAGCTGCGCGCAGCGCAAGAGGAAATTCGCCAACGACAAGGGCAACTGGCAGGGCAGATTAATATCGGCATGGGGGCCAGTATTTCCCGCAGTCTGATGCCAGCTGTCATATCTCGTTTTCATCAGCAGCATCCGCAGGTAAAAGTACGCATTATGGAAGGGCAACTGGTGTCGATGATTAATGAATTGCGTCAGGGAGAATTGGATTTCACCATCAATACCTATTATCAGGGACCGTACGACCACGAATTTACTTTTGAGAAATTACTGGAAAAGCAATTCGCGATCTTTTGCCGCCCGGGACACCCCGCCATTGGTGCCCGTTCGATCAAACAGTTACTGGATTACAGCTGGACAATGCCGACGCCACACGGCAGTTACTACAAACAGTTGAGTGAATTGCTTGACGATCAGGCGCAAACGCCACAGGTCGGTGTAGTCTGCGAGACGTTCTCAGCCTGTATCAGTCTGGTGGCAAAAAGCGATTTTCTCAGCATACTGCCTGAAGAAATGGGCTGCGATCCCTTGCACGGACAGGGGCTGGTGATGTTGCCGGTTAGCGAAATTTTACCGAAAGCGGCCTATTATTTGATTCAGCGGCGTGATAGTCGCCAGACACCACTGACCGCGTCATTAATCACGCAATTCCGGCGAGAATGCGGCTATCTGCAAAGTTAAAACTGCATAAAAAAATAGAGTCTGTCGACATCCGCCAGACTCTACAGTACACACAGCAGTGCATCCGCGTCTTAAGTCCGGCATTGTCTCCTCTGCGCCGGTGACTGTGTTATAACGGTTTTAACCTTTAGTTGCCAATTTTCTTCAGTGACAGATTTCACGAAAATATAAGTTACATTATTAATATCGTGAATGAATAATCATGCATAAGCATTTTGCTTAAAATATCGGCAATATTTGGAACTTATTACTGGAATTTTGGGTAATACGTTGTTGGACCGACCCGGTCTGGTTATCATATCGCGCTCTTAATTGCGGGAGGATGTAACATGAACCTTGACGACAAATCGCTGTTTCTTGACGCCATGGAAGATGTCCAGCCGCTGAAACGTGCTACCGATGTCCACTGGCATCCAACGCGTAACCAACGTGCGCCGCAGCGTATCGACACGCTGCAGCTTGATAATTTCCTCACCACCGGATTTCTCGACATCATCCCACTAAGTCAGCCGCTGGAGTTTCGGCGGGAAGGGTTGCAACATGGGGTGCTGGATAAGCTGCGCAGTGGTAAATATCCGCAACAGGCGAGCCTGAATCTTTTGCGCCAGCCGGTGGAAGAGTGCCGCAAAATGATGTTCAGTTTCATTCAACAAGCCATGGCTGATGGTTTGCGTAACGTGCTGATTATTCATGGCAAAGGACGGGATGATAAATCGCATGCCAATATTGTCCGCAGCTATGTGGCGCGCTGGCTGACCGAATTTGATGATGTTCAGGCATATTGCACTGCGCTACCGCATCATGGCGGCAGCGGGGCGTGTTACGTCGCACTACGTAAAACGGCGCAGGCGAAGCAAGAAAACTGGGAGCGCCACGCTAAGCGCAGTCGTTGATCTCGAGACGCATCCGCGGCTTATGCCGCCAGCACGCGGTTGCGTCCATCATTTTTCGCCCGATACAAAGCATCATCAACGCGTTTAAACAGTTCATCGATGCTTTCATTTCCTTCGTGATGCGCCACACCAATGCTGACGGTAAAGCGTGGTAAGCCCGAAATACTCACTTTTGCCACGCTTACACGGATAGTTTCAGCCAGCGAAAGCGCGGTATCCAGTGGGGTTCTTGGTAGCAATAAGACAAACTCTTCGCCTCCCCAACGAAACACCAAATCGCCTTTGCGAGCGCAACTTTCAAGGGTGCGGGCGAGGGCGCATAACACCTCATCACCTTTAGAATGCCCATAGAGATCGTTAATGTGTTTAAAACGATCGGTGTCGATGAGCAACAAGCTGTAATCCTGGGCGATGGCGAGGTGCTGCATTTGGCCTGGTTCCGTAATGTGATAAAACTGTCGCCGATTCAGTAATCCGGTCATCGCGTCATGGTGAGCAGCATGTTCCAGCTGCTCCTCCAGCCGTTTTTGCTCAGTAATATCATGCACAATACATAACATGAGCTTGTCGCCATAAATTTCAATCGGCCCGGCATAGGTCTGCACATGACGAGTAGATCCATCCGCCAGTTTATGAACAAAATTCAAAGGTTTATGACCGCCGGGTAAATGCGAAATTTCATGCATGATAGGCATGACGCGACGCCCGAGCATATTAATTTCCCAGGTATGTTTCTGGCACATCGTTTCATGGTTATAACCATAGAAATTGAGCGCGGCGAGGTTAGCATCGACGATTTGGCCATCTCGTGAGGGGTCAATCAACAACATTGGTGCAGAGTTAGTCAGAAAAAAGCGCGCATAAAAACCTTGTTTTTTGCGCTGATAATTTGCCGAGCGACTGGCTTTTAAACCCAGCGTTGCCGGCGCTTCGATACCTTCGAAAATAATCACCGGTTCTGCTTCTGTCAGCTTTCGCAAAACAAGCCGACAGCTTAATGCTGTTTCCTCTTCTTTACGCTGAACAGTGAGGATTTCGATAATATCGTGTTGGTTTTGCAGATCGGAGAGGTATTTCGGCAGTTCTTTTTGTGAGGAGACGGAATAGGGACCGGTTCGTAGCTGACTAAACGTGAGGTCTTGCATCAACAGTCGCGCCGCGCTATTGGCATAAATTAACTGTTCCTCAAAGGGCGAAACGATCCAGACAGGACTGGTGAGTAAGTCCAGGGTATTGAAGTTGTGCGTAATCATTGAGATCCCGTTATTTTTATCAATTTTTGTTGCTATCCGATCGCAAAAAAGCCATGTCATATGATCAGATAATTCTGATAATGATAGACGCTATTTAACACTTCACACGGTTTGTATACGGAAAAGCATTTTGCTTTTTGTATTCAATTTAGACAGAATTTTATTAATCATTTCAGGGTAATGGGGTGATGAGATGTTGCGTAACAGGGCCAGAAGGCTAGACTACAAAATAATGCGTTGATGATGGAGGCACTGTGGAAGCGATTAAGGGATCGGACGTTAATGTCCCGGATGCAGTATTTGCCTGGATGCTGGATGGTAGAGGCGGCGTTAAACCGCTGGAAAATACAGATGTGATTGATGAAGCGCATCCCTGCTGGCTCCACCTTAATTATGTACACCATGATAGCGCCCAATGGCTGGCGACAACACCGCTGCTTCCCAATAACGTACGTGATGCGCTGGCGGGCGAGAGCACGCGGCCCCGAGTCAGCCGTCTCGGTGAAGGCACGCTGATTACATTGCGCTGTATAAACGGCAGCACCGATGAACGCCCCGATCAACTGGTCGCCATGCGTGTATATATGGACGGGCGGTTAATTGTTTCGACCCGACAACGCAAAGTGCTGGCGCTGGACGATGTGGTGAGCGATCTGGAAGAGGGCACGGGTCCGACCGATTGCGGAGGGTGGCTGGTGGATGTGTGCGATGCGTTGACCGATCATTCCAGCGAATTTATCGAGCAGCTGCACGATAAAATTATCGACCTTGAAGATAATCTCCTTGATCAGCAAATTCCACCGCGTGGATTCCTGGCTCTGCTGCGCAAACAATTAATCGTGATGCGTCGCTATATGGCACCGCAACGTGATGTTTATGCTCGTCTTGCCAGTGAACGTTTGCCGTGGATGAGCGATGACCAACGCCGTCGGATGCAGGATATTGCCGATCGCCTTGGGCGCGGTCTTGACGAAATCGACGCCTGTATAGCACGGACTGGCGTGATGGCGGATGAAATCGCTCAGGTGATGCAGGAAAATTTAGCTCGTCGTACCTATACAATGTCATTGATGGCAATGGTCTTTTTACCCAGTACCTTTCTGACAGGGTTATTTGGCGTCAACCTTGGTGGGATCCCTGGCGGCGGGTGGCAATTCGGATTTTCAATTTTTTGTATTCTGTTAGTTGTTCTTATTGGTGGTGTTGCTTTATGGTTGCACCGTAGTAAATGGTTGTAACAAAAGCAATTTTTCCGGCTGTCTGTATACAAAAACGCCGCAAAGTTTGAGCGAAGTCAATAAACTCTCTACCCATTCAGGGCAATATCTCCCTTGCAGGTGAATGCAACGTCAAGCGATGGGCGTTGCGCTCCATATTGTCTTACTTCCTTTTTTGAATTACTGCATAGCACAATTGATTCGTACGACGCCGACTTTGATGAGTCGGCTTTTTTTTGCCTGTTATTTATCAGCGTCTACCCTTTAAGAGTCCACCCAATGACCGGAGGGAAATATGACGACACTTATTTATTTGCAAATTCCTGTCCCTGAACCGATTCCTGGCGATCCTGTTCCAGTGCCCGATCCGATCCCTCGCCCGCAACCCATGCCTGACCCACCACCTGATGAAGAACCGATTAAATTGTCGCATCGTGAGCGTAGATCTGCGAGGATACGCGCCTGCTAACTTTGCGTCGATGACCACGAGAATAGATTGTGACCGCTTTTTCTACCCTGAATGTTTTGCCTCCCGCCCAACTCACGAACCTTAATGAGTTGGGTTATTTAACCATGACGCCGGTGCAGGCCGCCGCGCTTCCGGCGATCCTTGCCGGAAAAGATGTTCGCGTGCAGGCGAAAACCGGCAGCGGCAAAACGGCGGCTTTTGGCCTCGGCTTGTTACAGCAAATTGATGCGTCGCTATTTCAAACCCAGGCTTTAGTGCTGTGTCCTACGCGTGAACTGGCGGATCAGGTGGCAGGTGAATTGCGTCGGCTGGCGCGTTTTCTGCCAAATACCAAAATTTTGACGTTGTGCGGTGGTCAACCGTTCGGTATGCAGCGTGATTCGTTGCAACATGCGCCGCATATTATCGTGGCAACGCCGGGTCGTTTGCTGGATCACTTGCAAAAAGGCACGGTATCACTGGATGCGCTGAATACTTTGGTGATGGATGAGGCCGACCGCATGCTGGATATGGGATTTAGCGATGCCATTGATGATGTCATCCGTTATGCGCCTGCATCTCGACAGACGCTTCTGTTTTCGGCAACCTGGCCGGAAGCCATCGCCGCAATCAGCGGACGAGTGCAACGCGATCCTTTGGCGATTGAAATTGACTCAACAGATGCTTTGCCACCCATTGAACAACAATTTTATGAGACATCCAGTAAAGGCAAAATTCCTCTGTTGCAACGGTTATTAAGTTTGCATCAGCCATCCTCTTGTGTGGTGTTTTGCAATACCAAAAAAGATTGCCAGGCTGTCTGCGACGCGCTGAATGAAGTAGGGCAAAGTGCATTGTCGTTACACGGCGATCTGGAGCAACGCGATCGCGATCAGACCCTGGTACGTTTTGCTAACGGTAGCGCCCGTGTACTGGTTGCGACTGATGTTGCTGCGCGTGGTCTGGATATTAAATCGCTTGAGCTGGTGGTGAACTTTGAGCTGGCGTGGGACCCTGAAGTTCATGTACATCGCATCGGCCGTACAGCTCGTGCAGGAAATAGCGGTCTGGCGATCAGTTTCTGTGCTCCGGAAGAAGCACAGCGGGCCAATATCATTTCTGACATGTTGCAGATAAAACTTAACTGGCAAACGCCGCCAGCTAATAGTTCCATTTTGCCGCTGGAAGCAGAAATGGCAACGTTGTGTATCGATGGCGGGAAAAAAGCCAAAATGCGCCCGGGTGATGTATTAGGTGCGCTGACAGGAGACATCGGGCTTGATGGCGCAGATATTGGCAAAATCGCCGTGCATCCGGCGCATGTCTATGTCGCGGTGCGTCAGGCTGTTGCTCATAAAGCATGGAAACAGTTACAGGGCGGGAAGATTAAAGGAAAAACGTGCCGGGTGCGGTTATTAAAATAATGAAATGTTGAATTGCCGGGTGCAAGAGTAAACATCTTATGCGGGATTGCCGGATGCGACGCTGGCCGCGTCTTATCCGGCCTCCATAAGAGTAGCCCGATACGCTTGCGCATCGGGCGCTATCCTGGTTATTTCACTTCAACCACATTCAGCCGTAACTCATCCAACTGATTTTCATCTTCTTCTGGCTGCCAGCCCGCCGGTTGTAGTGGGATCTCTTCGCGATCAAACGCCAGATCACCCCCGTTAACCACTTCAGAACCGTGGGTAATGCCTTTGAAATCGAACAGGTTGGTATCGCACAGATGCGACGGCACCACATTCTGCATCGCGCTGAACATCGTCTCGATACGCCCTGGATAACGTTTATCCCAGTCACGCAACATGTCAGCAATCACCTGACGTTGCAGGTTAGGCTGTGAACCGCACAGGTTGCACGGAATAATCGGGAACGCTTTTGCATCGGCAAATCGCTGAATATCTTTCTCGCGGCAGTAGGCCAGCGGACGAATAACGATATGTTTGCCATCATCGCTCATCAGTTTCGGAGGCATACCTTTCATCTTGCCGCCGTAGAACATATTTAAGAACAACGTTTGCAGGATATCGTCACGATGGTGACCCAACGCGATCTTCGTCGCCCCCAGTTCCGTTGCGGTACGATAAAGGATACCGCGACGAAGGCGAGAACACAGTGAGCAAGTGGTTTTGCCCTCTGGAATCTTCTCTTTCACGATACCGTAAGTATTCTCTTCAACAATCTTGTACTCAACGCCCAGCTTTTCAAGATACTCGGGCAGAACGTGTTCCGGGAAGCCCGGTTGCTTTTGATCGAGGTTAACAGCCACCAGCGAAAAATTGATTGGCGCGCTTTGCTGCAAATTGCGCAGAATCTCCAGCATGGTATAGCTGTCTTTACCCCCGGAGAGGCAAACCATGATGCGATCGCCTTCTTCAATCATATTGAAGTCAGCAATGGCTTCGCCCACGTTACGACGCAGACGTTTTTGTAATTTGTTCAGGTTGTATATCTCTTTCTTCGTATTCTTTTGATTTTCTTGCATTATTTCAGTTCTCTGGTACTAAATGGGGCAAATTGGGGGCAAACTTTGCAACTACGATAACCGCGCATTCAATATAGCTACCTGTTCGTCGTTCATGTCATCAATCCACATACCGTAAATTTCATACACCATCTGCGCAGTTTCATGCCCCATCTGGCTGGCTATAAATGCCGGGTTCGCTCCTGCCGTCAACAGCCAGCAGGCAAAAGTATGTCGCGTATGGTACGGATTACGGCGGCGAATACCAGCACGTTTTACTGCTGCATTCCATCTCGCACCCAAACTGCTTACCGAGTAATAAGGTTTCTGTTTTCCGTTACACATCCTGGGCATGAAAACAAAATGCAGTTTTTGCTTTTCGGTTCTGCCGTACTCCCGATGATAAAAAGTGATTTCGCTTTTGCGATGATGCCCGGTCAGTTTGTATTGCTCCTTCAGTGCTTCAAGAGCTGGCTGTAGTAATGTTACCGTCCGGATCCCGGCATTTGTTTTTGGGGGACCGAACATATCAAGTATCGTCAGGTTTCTTCTGACATTCACAATTCCCTTCTCGAAATCCACATCCTCCCACGCCAGAGCTGCCAGTTCCCCGTGACGAAGCCCGGAGTAAACGGCAAATTTCCACAAGTTTTGGCTCTGTCCTTTTTCACTTTCCATTAATGCATTGAATTCTGTTTTAGATAACGGGTCAGGCTTTATTCTGTTTCGCTGTAATTTTTTTACTCCTTCAAATGGTTTGGTTGATATAAATCCCGACTGATACGCAAAACGTAACAGCGAACAGAGCAGGGCGATATAGTTATCAACTGTGCGCACGGTTCTTCCTTTTTTGTTGGATCTTGGATTATCCAGGTAAAGCGTTTCTCCATGCAGCAGTTCATTCCGGTAGTTTAAGATATCGCTATAACGAATATATGATATCGGGGTACTTTCACAAATTATTATTCTGAGTGTTTTTAATTGTGATTTCGTTTTCTTCATTGTGTTTGTTGTTAACTCTGTCTCTTTAATTTTTGTCCAGATATCACAAAGCTCCCCGAACGTTTTTATGACTCTCGTTGTCACCATTTTTGCCCCAGTGCTGGACTGGGGAAAACGTCTTAAATACTCAAATTCACCGGAGTTTATTTCATGAACTATCAGCGCTCTTAAATTTCCGGCCTTTTTAATATTACTGTTTGTAATCTCCCAGCCTTTTAATGTTTCCCGACATCGTTTTCCTCGAAACATGAACCAGATGCGAATGTTTCTACCTCTAATCTCGACACCTGTTGGTAATTTAGACATATCATGAGTCTTTGATAAACTGATTTATCTTTGGATAGTTGTACCAGATAATCCCTCGTTTGCTGTCTGGCTTACCTAAAGGAGATACTCGTTTGAAGTGGAAGCCCTCCACCCAACAGTTCTGGCGATATGCTTCAATTTGTCTGGCCCCCAGACCAGTGCGAAGCATCAGGCCGTATTCAACCATCCACTCTTCATTAAAGATTACTTGTGCCATCGCATCACCTCTGGCAGGCGCCAATGTTAGACTGAAATTGACGCCTGATGTTGATTATTTATAATCAGCTATGAAGTTTTAATTTGAATACAATGCAATTCACGAGGACTGAAGTTTCTCGCAATTAAAATTTATCAGTTTTACTTTCTGCTCTCTGGAAACGCCTGCTTCTTTTTTACCTGAGAGCATTTTTTCGCATTCTGATTTCGTTAGTTTAGATTTTGAATATCTTGTCCAGTTAGTAGGAGTGCCACCTTCCTTTTCAATTGTAGCGGTAATTTTATACATGAACGCCTCCATTAATATTTTCAGTGGTTCGTTTATTCCATCTTTCGAGCGCTTCTTTTTCACTTCCACCATAGCCAGTTCGGGATTCGCATCCGTTGCATTTTGCCCGGTAATATCCTGAAATGTCTTTCACCGTTACTGATGGACAACCACAAAACGGACATGGTTTAACATCGTCATATCTCAAAGTTTTTGTCATAAAAACTATCTCACGTTGGCGGTGCATTACACCGCCGGGCTGGATTATTCTTCTGGATTATCGATTACACTGTATTCCCCGGCTATAACCGATATGTCGTCTGGATTAATTGTTTCCACCTCTTTTCCATCCATCGATACTGCACGCTGGATTTCAATAGATACCGGCAGATACTTGAACAGTTTTCGTATCACTGTCTTTTTGGCCATGTCTTCAAAGTGTTCATCCCAGATGGACGACGCCCCTTTTGACGCTGCGTTTTTTGCCGCCTTGCTGTGTGTGTCGCGAACTTTTTCTACCTGTTTGCGGGTCATGACTTCAAACTGCACTCCTCCGTCTTTCAGTTTTGCAACAGCATAGACATGGGTTATAGGGGCATCTTCGTTTTCACCGGGACGATGAACCAGTTTTTCATCAAGGCCAAGTTCATAGCTGAATTCATCACATTCACGGACAACACGAGCTGACAGACTGATGATTTGACCTGATCGACGGGCAAGGTCGATCATGCCGCGATAACCGATGATCAGCTGTACGTTCTTCTTACCGTTTTTTGCTTTTCCGTTGCCGAACGGTAGCAGATATGCATGACCGAGGGCGCTACCTGGCTCAAGTCCGAGCTGTGAACACTGTACGATGGCACCGATAAAACTCGTCGAGTCACAGTTTCTTAGTTCCGGTACTTTACGGATTTCTGTTGTAGCAATGCGGATCATGCGTTCCGCTGTCATGTGACGTGGCAGAGCTGCTGCCAGTTGCGCTTTCATTGCCGGGCTGTTAATCACGCACAGCACATCCTTATCGTTAACTGCTGCTGGTGCACGGTTTCCCTGAGTTTTTTGCAGATCGGCTTTTGCGATAGGTGGTTGCTTAGTCATTTGCATACTCCTTAGCCCAGCGGGGCAGTGATAACGTCTTAATAGCTGGCCATTCATCGGTATTTAGGCAGTCAGCCAGGGTCCGCAGATTGCGGTGATATTCCTGCTGGCCTGCCAGTTTTGCTTCTTCGCCCATCATGAAAATCTCAACCGGATAACGTCCGCATTCAACAGTTGTGCTGGCAACCAGAAAAACGAAAGTTGGCTGCACACCAAACTGTGCTTCATAACCGTCACTGTAGAATGCATCCTGAACGTGATAGCGGTAGTCGTAATAAGCCGTTTTGAATCGTTGAATATCCGCTGTGGTTTTCACGTCCATGATCCAGTGAAATTCAGGAATAATTTTGTCCGGACGGCACCGACACAAAATTCCTGTTTCCGGATCTTCCCAGTAAATTGATGATTCAGCGTGTCCGGCGCTTTCAACAAGCCATTGCCCCAGCGGCAAAGCCATAACGCTTTGATACATGAGTTCAATTTTCCGGCCTTCTTCCGCAGTGATAACCGTTTTTCCTGTGCTTGCGCATTCCATCAGAAACGCTTTCTCTTCTTCTTTTCCGGCGTTTGTACGGCGGTTAAATTCAGGTGCTACGATAAAGCGGTTACTGAATTCTTCCGGTTCAAGTACCCGGCAGTGGAAAGCGGTTCCTAAATCGAGCGTTTTTGTCTTTGTAGTGTCCACGGGGGCATTTTTACGCCACAAATACAGTGCCGGAGTATCAGCAATGTCATCGAGCTGAGACTTACTGACACCGGGACCCGCGTGGTAATTCTCATTCGAAATTCCGTAATAAATACCTGGCTCTATGTCTTCTACGATTACGGGATCTGCGACTTCGCCAGTTTCATCACTGCAATCGCGATGCGGATCGCTGCCAGCATTCTCATTGTGCGGATGTTCAGCGCCTTCCATTTCCTCCGGATCTTTTTCCTTAGCTTCAACCTGATTCTCTTCACCGAATGTTTCCTGGTATGTTGCGTCGCCCATCACCGCACCACAGTCAGGGCAGTTATCCCCGCCAGTCTGACCGCAGGCATTGCAGACTATTTCCGGTTCCTGTTGCACTACTGGCTCAGGTTGTTTCGCATCCGGGCTGATTTTTTCCGTTTCTGGCTGGTTCTGGTACACAGAATCGCGAGTCTGGATCCCCTTAACCCATTTCGGATCGTTCGGGTCGCTAATTCCGTCAACAAATTCACCACGTGATGCAGCAAGCAATTTATCGGCATCGACAGGATTTTTTGATGGAATGTTTTTCCGGGCTTCCTGGAGTTCTGCCCGCAGTTCCTGATATTTCGCATCAACAGAATTTACCTGTGACTGAGCATCCAGCGGCTGCGTGTTCTGATGATGTTCAGTTGCATTTGGTTCCACTGTTTCAGCCGTTGCCTGTTCATCTGCCATTGCGCCAGATGGTTGTGGTTTTTCTTCATCGTCCTGTTTTCCTTCTTCTGTTACTCGCTGCGGCATCGGGGCCGAGGAGCGACCGCAGGCAATATCCACGATTTCCGGATCAGGGTTGGCATGATCGGTTTCAGTCAGTACTTTGTTCAGATATTCAGTGACGTGTGCGGGGATGACCTCGATCCCAATTGGTGCTTCTTTTACGGACGCAACCACGATGGCGCGGGAATAATCCAGCCCACCAGGCATGGTGATGAATTTGTCGCGGAAAACAGAAAAGGGTGGTTTATTTTCAGCGATAATTTCCTCGACACGTTTAGCGTGTGCCGGATGAAGGTTATAAATGTCCACGTCCATTGAACGAGCCAGTACGCCAGTGGCTACGTCGCGCGCCAGTGACGTCAGATCGTGAACGAAACCTTCGCCGCGATCGGTGAGGTTCCCGCCGCCAGCATTAGCGCCGGAAGCCGTGCGCGTGATGCGTGAAACACGATTTCCTTTTCGCCATTCTTTTGTCAGAAGACCGCGATCAATGTGTTCGGTATCCAGCCAGGCTGAAATGAAATTCTTAAATTCATAGGGCTGATGTTTTTTCGTGATAGAGAACACTGCCTTAATTGCATCAGTCAGGCGGAGCAGGGCGGCATTATCCAGAGTTGTCGGTTCTGCCATGCTGCGTATGGCCAACAGCAGATTCTGGACATAGCTGTTTTCCTGATCCATCTCAAGAGCAGTAATGTGTTTGCGTTGTTCACGGGTGGCATGATGCAGGTATTTCCGATCCCCGGCTGCATACGTAAAAATGTGCAGAAGACGCTGTGTGAACCGCAAAGTGGCTACAGAGACTTCGCAATCCTGGCAATCCTCGTGGGCGTCTGCCTGCGCGTTTTCTTCCTGGCCTCCCGCCAGTTCTTTGGTTTCTTGAGCATTATCCTGGTGGTGAACGTCGTCTGGCGCTGCTCCCGGTTTTAGTTCCCAGGTCATTGAGTCTTTGCTGAGTTGATAGCGTTCACTCCAGGTAAAATCGATCTCACCTTCAGGGGGAAGGTCATTAACGACAGGAAAATTCGTGGCAACAGGTTTAAAATAGCTGCTCAGTTTTTTACCTGACTTAACGAGCAGGTAGTCCAGAGTGGCACAGGTCGATTCAAAATCGTCGCTTGCCCACAGGACGACGTCAGGTTCACCGGATGATTTTTTCGCTTTCCGTAACAGGAAGAGTGGTTTTGTGCTCATTGTTTTTTAACCTCAACTCAGATTAAAATTCGTTTTGTTCAGTGAATGATCTTGCCGGATACACACTGTTCATAGCCTGCGTATGGCGCAGGCTATTTCTTTCAGATTTCACCGCCTAATTTCATTGCAATCAGAGTTGCCAGAAATCCGGCTTTTTTTTCTGCGGGCAGATTCTTTCCGATGTGAACCAGGCACATTTTTGTGACACCTTCATCAAGTGTTTTTACGTTGCCTGATGGACCGTCGATATCAACCACAGTGAATGGGGTTTCTTTATTTTCTGTTTTAATCACGTAGCCAATATGCTTTCCTTCCAGATTAACCTCGTGAACAATGTCATCGGTAGTTACAACAGTGGCTTCATAATTGGTAATCATGTTTTTCTCCTTAATTAAGGTTGAGCGAATCCCTGCCATTGCTGGCATAAATTCAGTTTCGAATAGTCAGTTAATTAAAGTTCGTGTGCCATCTGGTCTTTTTCGGCACAACTTTCACTACAATATTTTTTCATTTCCGTCGTTGGGATAACTCCACGCATGAAATGAAGTGGTCTTTTAATACTTTTGCTTTCTTCAATTTCTTTATTGCAAAGGTGGTAAGCACATTTTATTTTCTTAGTCATCACCATGACTCCGCCTTTACAGGTAAACCATCACGACCGAGGAAGACTTTAATCATGCAGTCAGTAATGCATGTTTTTGTAGTCAGGTTACGAATATAAAGTTTTCGCTTTTTAATATTGTTTGCCGAGGCAATATATGTCCGGCCTTCATGAAGAATATAGTCACCAGGAGTCACACACTGACGTGGTATTTCATCAGTTCCGAAGTGATGTGCAATCATAATTATCTCCATTTTTACAAATGAACTTTGTTGATGCGGTGCCTAGTGCCTCCAGGTGACTGCAACCAGTTAACAATTACAGTCGGCTTTCCCACCCAAACCAATAAGGACTAACATGACTTTTAACTGTGCCGCGTGCGCTTAGCCGCATTCACCGCATCACAAAATTCACTTTAAAAAGGGCGGACATCAGTCGAACTTCAAGAAAAAACTGATGCCGCCAAGACTACACACAGCAGTGTTGTTATCCACAACCGGAGGCGCACTCCCACCATTTAAATTTAACAGACAAGACCGACTCTTTATGGATATCGGAAATGCGACTTCGTGTTGTGCCCGGTTTTATTTCACCACCTCCGGGCTTTGGTGGTTTCTGCTATACCCCTACAGCGAGAATATTGAATTAATCCAAATAATGGATTAGCAAGTATTTCTGGCAAGCCAGCGACGTGCGCCCGTTTCAGTTTTGAATGTCTTGCTTTTGGTATACGTCATGGCGGTGAACGTTCCATCCTGGTTGGGGAACACGCCGCACACCAAGGATTCGTTATTGCCGAGGTCGATTTTTTGCATTTTTCGCACCTCACATTTTGTTGTTGCGGATAGAGGCTTCTGCCTGCCAGAGATCCCAGTCGTTGCTGCGTAGAGCCTGTACAGCCTGGCTGTAAGTGATATCGCAACAATCCATCAAATACTGAACTACTTCGTAATGCACCATCTTATCTCTCCCCTTAACGCCGGGTGGCGGAACTAACTGCTGCACTGCAAAATTTGAATCCCGCCGTCATGTTCATACGCCTCGGGCTGGCTACTTAACCCCTTACCACTGCCTGGTAACTCGAAGTATTGCCCGGCGTTCTGTGGGGCGGGGTGGGTGGTATGCTGGAACTATAGGTAATGCCTAATTGATTGTCAATAGGCTATGCCTAATGTTTTGGGTGTAACCTAATAGGTGATGGCGACAGGAGAAAGTGATGGGGGGTTAAATAACGGAATCCAGGAGTTTTCCGTCAGACCATATAAGTTTAAGTTCCAGTTTTTGTGATGTTCTGGCTTTTCCGTTCAGATTCTAGAGCTTTCAGATACTTACCCACTTTCATTTCCATCGCTGCTATGTAGGCGCGAACATCGTGGTCAACCCAATCTGGTTCTGTAGCATTTCCAGATAACAGGAAAGCTACAATCGCTCTTATTTCATCAGAGGCTGCTTGATAAAGGTTGTTTATATCTAAAAGTTCACTTTTTGTATCTGAATTGGTGGGGGTTGGTATGGGGTATTCGTTAAGCCCCCAATGCTCTGGACCAACAACATCAGAAAAGAAACGCCATAATTCTGGAAGTTTATCTTTACTTATGGAGCCTTTCTTAATCCAGTCATAAATTGATGGTGGTTGGATTTTGAAGTGGCGTGCGACCTCCGCCTTTGATTTGACGGATCCCGATGCGATTTTTTTGTTAATGGCCTGCTCTATCGCTCGGCCTAAGTCTTTACCACTAAGCATTGCTTAATATTCTCCTATGCTCATTGCATTAGGCAATCCCTACCTTTATCGCATTAGGCATAGCCTATTGACATTTATGTTAGGCGTCGCCTAATATTTCTGTGTGTTTTTGGAGTTCATTCGATGAAAAAAGAGAACTATTCATTCAAGCAAGCTTGTGCTGTTGTCGGTGGGCAATCAGCAATGGCTAGGCTTTTAGGTGTATCACCTCCAAGCGTAAATCAATGGATCAAAGGGGTACGTCAATTGCCTGCCGAGAGATGTCCAGCAATTGAACGAGCAACAAGAGGTGAGGTTCTGTGCGAAGAGCTTCGTCCTGATATTGACTGGTCATATTTACGACGTTCGGCATGTTGTTCGCAGAATATGTCAGTGAAGCAACTAAATGACAGTAACAAATCCTCATTTGATCATACCTGAAACATCAAGAGGCAAATGATTCATGAAAATCAAGCATGAGCACATCGAATCAGTGTTGTTTGCCCTGGCAGCCGAAAAAGGGCAGGCATGGGTAGCCAATGCAATTACTGAAGAATATCTGCGCCAGGGGGGCGGCGAATTGCCCCTGGTTCCAGGCAAGGACTGGAACAATCAGCAGAATATCTATCACCGTTGGTTGAAAGGTGAAACGAAAACGCAAAGAGAAAAAATTCAGAAGCTGATCCCAGCAATTCTGGCAATCCTTCCGCGCGAGTTGCGTCACCGACTCTGCATCTTCGATACCCTGGAACGCCGTGCATTACTGGCGGCGCAGGAAGCGTTAAGTACGGCAATTGATGCGCATGATGATGCAGTCCAGGCCGTTTACCGGAAAGCGCATTTCAGCGGCGGTGGTTCGTCCGGCGATTCTGTTGTTGTTCATTAAGGTGATGTGGTGATGGAAAAATATGAACTGAAAAAATACCGACTTAAAACACTGGAAGGCGAAACATTGCTTCAGCGTATAGCCCGAAATGTTGCCTGGTATGCCATACGACTCTCTCTGCATCGCCATCTTGTTAACGGGTATCCCTCGTCAACGCTGTTGTTCATCAATATCAAAGATAAAGAAAAAGCCGCAGAACACATTCGGTGGATGGAACTGGCGCAGGGACAAGCTCTTGATATTGAGTATGGCGATGAGATCGACTACAGCAAAGCTCAACCGCTGCGCCACGTAATTTTTAGGGGGTGATTATGACATCTTTTCTTTTAGCTTTTGTAGGGCAACGATCAGTTCATCAATTTGGGTTGCATCCATTATCAACTCTAGTTTGTGATAAGCCCCGTAATTTAGCTCCTGTGTGTGGAATTCCTGGGCAAGTATTTTTACTCCTCCGCGATTGAGCATTCCTGAGGTGCTAAAAATTTTTGACTCGGTTCCAGTAATACTGTCCACCCAAAATTTTTGGGGGAATGGAGCAGACTTATCAAATGTAAAAGACATGTCGAACCTCCTTTGGTTCTGTTGATTGGGGAATCACAGATTATATCCGGAGGAAGGTTCGACACCAGATGAGGCAATTATGGTTAAGGCTAAAAATATGCCAAATCCCATGCCAAAAACTAAGGCAAACAATGAGCCTTATCGCAAGGTAAAAATAACGATATGGGATGATCCCAAATTTAGGGCGTTATCTCCTCTGCCTCCAAGTGGACAGAGTTTGTTTATTTATCTGCTGACCAGTCCATTTACCGGGATTATTCCTGGGTTGTTTAAAGCCGGGCGGGCAGCAATGGCTGAAGAGTTGGGGTGGGATATCGAAGCCTTTGACTTAGCCTTAGGCGAAGCCATGAATCTTGGCATGGTGAAAGCAGATATCAAAGCCAGAGTTTTTTGGCTCCCGAATGCTGCGAAACACAATCCGCCAAACTCGATAAATGTCATTAAATCCTGGGCAAAGGCATTCGCTTTAATTCCTGATTGTCCTCTCAAATGGGAGGCCAGGGAATCGCTGAGAGCCGCGTCCTATGGGGTTTCTGAGGCTTTGGGGATGGCATTCGATAAGGCAATCCCTTTGCCTGAGGATAAGCCTAAGGATAAGGCTAACGCTTTGTCATGCGGTATCCAGATAACAGATAACAGATATATAAACCCCACACATAACGCGCGCGTGCGCGAGAGTGCTCCGGCCAGTGAGGCAAATGGCGTGCCGTTGCAGACAGCGGAACCTGATTACCTGGAAGGCCTGAACGAACCCATCGGGAAATTTCCGATGACTGATGGCTGGCATCCGTCGCTGGATTTTCGACGGCGGGCAGCTCTGTGGGGAGTGGCTCTGCCGGAGCCGGAATTTACACCAGCTGAACTTGCCGCCTTCCGGGACTACTGGGCAGCGGAGGGGAAAGTTTTCACGCAGGTTCAGTGGGAGCAGAAATTCGCCCGTCACGTAAATCACGTCAGGGCGCAGGTTAAACCAGTCAGCAAGGGGGTGAACCATGCAGCAGCACCAGGTGGCACCGCATCACGGGCAGTTCAGGAAATTCGGGCAGCACGTGAGCAGTGGGAACGTGAAAACGGATTTATCAGCGACGGAAACGGCCTGGAAGTTGTGGGAACTCATGGGGGAGGTTTATTCGAACCGCTGGACCCAGAAGAACGGGGCCGCACCTTCGAAGCTCTGGATTGCACAGATTGGTGCGATGACTGAGCAGCAAATCCGACAGGTCTGCCGCCAGTGCATGGACCGCTGCCGGACGGGTGAAACATGGCCTCCGGACCTGGCTGAGTTTGTGGCGCTGATTTCGGAAAGCGGGGCCAATCCATTCGGTCTGACGGTGGATGCTGTGATGGAGGAGTACCGACGCTGGCGCAACAAGTCCTGGCGATACGACGGAAGCGATAAATACCCGTGGTCTCAGCCTGTGCTGTATCACATTTGCCTCGAGATGCGTTCAAAGGGGATTGAGCGCCAGATGACCGAAGGGGAGTTAAAACGACTTGCAGAACGGCAACTGGCGAAATGGGCAAAGCATGTTGGTGACGGCTTCAGCGTTCCGCCCGTACGGCGGCAACTGGCAGCACCAGAACGCCCGTCGGGGCCAACACCAATTGAGTTGCTGAAACAGGAATATGAACGCCGGAAAGCGGCTGGTTTTGTTTGAGTTGATAAGTAATTTTACCGGGAGCAAATTTTAATGGAGACTGTTTTTGACGCACTGAAAGCAATGGGAAAAGCCACGTCGGTAGAACTCGCTGCGCGACTTGATATCAGTCGTGAAGAGGTACTGAACGAGCTGTGGGAACTGAAAAAGGCTGGTTTCGTTGATAAAAGCGTATACACCTGGCGTGTGGCTGATAACAACGTTCAGCAGGAACAGCCAGAGCAGGCAGAACTGCCGGAAGAAACCACCACAGCAACAGTAGCGAAAATCTCAGAGTGCGATTTAACCGCGACGATTGAACAACGCGGACCACAAACGGCTGATGAGCTGGCTACATTGTTTGGTACCACATCACGCAAAGTGGCTTCAACGCTGGCAATGGCAATCAGCAAAGGTCGTCTGATTCGCGTAAATCAGGGCGGTAAATTTCGTTACTGCATACCGGGCGATAATTTACCAGCAGAGCCGAAAGCAGCATCGGTAGCGGAAACTGATGGTAAGGCTTTTCCTCAGCCCGCAGGTGTTGCGTTACCAGTACAGGAGGCTGCAACACAGGAAGAAATTAAAACAGATACTGTAGCGGACATTGTGCAGTCGTTGCCATCGTTTACCGAAACGCGGGCGGATGATTTGATTTTGCCATCGCTGCATCTGGCAAACCGCAAACTGCGTCGGGCGAAAAGCCATGTCCAGAAGTGGGAGCGTGTCTGCGCCGCGCTGCGGGAGTTGAACAAGCACCGGGATATTGTTCGCCAGATTACTGATTCTTCCCGCTGTGTTGTATCGGAAAAGTGATTGCCGGAGGCGCTTATGGCAAAAGTATTTACACAAGAAGAGCGGGAAAAAATTAAGGGGCAGGTTGTTGAACTCGTGCGCCAGAATGGGCGCGAGACGTTACGACAACTTGAAGCTAAGACAGGTGCGACAAGATATTTAATGAGCGTTCTCGCCAGAGAGCTGGTTGCCAGTGGCGATGTATATAACTCCGGCTACGGGCTATTTCCCTCTGAACAGGCTCGTAAGGACTGGCAAAACGCCCGCAAAAAACTATCGAGGGCAAAGGTGAAGAAACCTGCTGTAGTTGATCCGGACCTTATCTGGTCATTACCAGACGGAGAAATACGCCGCTATGACAGGCGTCTGAATATAATCTGTCGCGAGTGCCGGAAGAGCGAAGTCATGCAGCGTGTACTGGCGTTCTATCAGGGTAATTTTCAGGATGTGCTGTTGTGAGCCAAATTAACAATCAGGGAACTGCGTGAACTGAAAGAGAAATCATAATCCAAATCTGAATAATTAAATTTAGCACTGTAAATAAAATTTAATCCTTAACCGGAGGGGGGGGCTGCACCCTCAAAATATTAGGAGGCGGCCCGAAAGGGCGGTAATGAAAAATGACTGAATTAACCAAAAAGCAATTAATCGAAGAAGCTAAATTAAAAATAGCGATTGAGAAATGCCACCCCAATTCAGGGATGGCATGGGTAGAGGGCGAATTATTCAAAATTGCTCTGGCATCTCTGGAAGCAGAGCCAGTTGGTGATTTTTATGAATACAAACCGGATGACTGGTATCAGCGTTCGGCTGGAGATAAAGCGCCAAAAAGGACGCCATCCTATGCCGTTTTTCCAGCGCCCGTAGTGCCGGAAGAAATGGATTTGCTTACATGCCATCTCGATGGTGTAACTGAAACATATGCTGAGGGATGGAACGCTTGCCGCGCTGCCCTGCTTCAGGGCAAAGGGGAGCCCGGGAAACAAGTTCGCGAATTGACAATGCTGGTTAAACAATTGGTTAGTCAACTTAAGAAAGCGAAACCGGGCTGCAAATTGCCGGATAAAGTGATGGACTACCTGGAGCGAAGCGGACTTATAAGCGTGGAGGATGTTTTACGATGACCTGGTCTGAAGCATTCACAACGGTAGGAATTGCGATGGCGGTGGCGCTGGTGGTGTATTCGATTTGCCGCTGGGGTTGATAATACTAAATAACCAGCCCTTATGGGGCTGGCTAATCATTTAGAACTGTTCATTGCCATCGAGGTTAGGTAGCATAATTTTTTCAATCAAGGCGAGAGCCTTTTTGTCCCGGTCAGCGAAGTATTTCGGGGCATATTGCGGCAACCAAATATTGTTAAAATGTTCTTTGAAATCTGCTAAATATTCATTTGGGTACAGCCTTGCAGGGTATACGCGACCATCGGGATATTCATGGTCATAGGTAGGGAATGTTTTGGGTTCTACGTTTCTATTATCTCTTAACCATTGTGAAAATACTCTTCCTTGTGAAATGTCAGGAACCATTTTTTCTGGGAGTGTGTACCCTGCTTGTTCAAGAGGTGCAACCAAGTTGAATGTCAGTTCATTAAGAATAGAAAAGTGCGTGTGAGGAATTCTACTACGATTAACCATGTACCGTTTTAAATGTACAGGCATTTCTGCTGTAGTTCTTTCCCCTGACATCCATTCACGAACCCATCTTGAAACCTGGACTGCAAATTTGGGCGATAGCCACTGCGCTAGATTAATAGCGATGTCAGGATGCACCCATGTCCCTTGGTTTTCAGGTCTTCCACCTTTAAATGATTGAATTAACTCCGATATGGGAATTCCCATATCGCGTGATAATTCGTCAAAAAACTCTTGAGTAGTTTTGAGTCTAGTGTAATCAGAGAGCAGTTTGCCCGCAGTTCTACACATTGATGTGGCGTTTATGTAACCATCTTTGGCACGTAAATGTATTATTTCGCCGTCAATTTCACGAGAAATCAAAGATAATTGAAAGGATGTCATTGAAAATTCCTCAAGTTGGAGAGTTCTGGAACATTAAGGCGAGGTGGCCGTAATGCACCATCTGTAATCTTTTGATACTGACGTAATCGGGCCTGATGTGCAACGCCTTGCAAGTATGTAACTCATTGAAAACGATCATTTTTATCTATTGGCATCAAATGGCAAACTGTCATTGTGCGGCTATGGCAAGTGGCAAATGCTTATAAATCATATGGATATAAATAGTACAGAAAGAGTTGTTTTCTCTAGGATATGAGTATACGCCCAATGCTGATTGGTTGAATTTTGTTCTTGTTTTAAAGGGTAAGAGTTTAAAGTGTTGGCAGTGATGTATTGGATAGTTAGAATTGCTGTGGGTGCTTGAGGCTATCTGCCTCGGGCATGATCACCAAAGGTAGATAGAGAAAAGCCCCAGTTAACATTACGCGTCCTGCAAGACGTTTAACATTAATCTGAGGCCATATCTATGCGACACATAGAGATTAGCCTCTTACGGACCGAAAGGTCAAGGAGAAGCAGGCTATGAAGCAGCAAAAGGCGATGTTAATCGCCCTGATCGTCATCTGTTTAACCGTCATAGTGACGGCACTGGTAACGAGGAAAGACCTCTGTGAGGTACGAATCCGAACCGGGCAGACGGAGGTCGCTGTCTTCACAGCTTACGAACCTGAGGAGTAAGAGACCGGGCGAGGGAGAAATCCCTCGCCACCTCTGATGTATTATGCATCCTCAACGCACCCACACTTAACCAGCTTTGGCGGGTTTATTTTATCTGTAAATATTTTTATAAAAATAATGCCCACGCACAGCATAAAACAAAAAGTATTACAGATAAAAAAGGAGCGTAATGTGCAGATTTGTTGTTTTCCATATTTACTCACCTTAATATGATTAATCCTGATAGGGTTGTTATTTCAGTGGTTTTCAAATGAGATATTATGGTGATCTGGTAGATTTGCATAACATTAAAATTTAATTTGTTTAACCGCTTTTAATAATAAGCGTTGTTTTTATCCCAGCAATCTGTTGTTTGGTTTTTATTCCATCAATGTGGGGGCTTTACACTGGAGCCAGTTTATTTATACTTCATTCGTCAGCCTGAACAACTGGCATCTGCTGCACTGCGCCATCGAGAGATTGAGAAATGGCGCATATACAACTGGTCAAACAAACTTCTTCTGGTTTACTTCTCCCGGCGACGCCGGAGAGTTGCGATTTTCTGCATCAAATCAAAATAGGTGAGTGGATACACGCAGACTTTAAGCGTGTGCGTAACTACGCATTCCACAAGCGTTTTTTCAAACTCCTGCAACTGGGTTTCGATTACTGGACTCCGGTCGGTGGGGCGATCACGCCTCGCGAACGAAAACTGGTGTCCGGTTTCGTTGATTACCTGTGTGAATCAGTAGGCCGGGAACATACGCCAGCTCTGAGCGAAGCCGCAGAGCAATATCTGAATACAGTTGCGACACACAGAACCCGTGATACGGCATTGCTAAAGTCGTTTGAGGCTTTCCGCGAGTGGGTAACCATTCAGGCCGGATTTTACACCGAGCATATTTATCCGGACGGTAGTCGTGGGCGTCGGGCGAAATCCATCGCGTTTGCGAATATGGACGAAACCGAGTTTCAGCAGGTTTATAAATCTGTACTGAATGTGCTGTGGAACTGGATTCTGTTCCGTAAATTTTCCTCTCCGGAACAAGTCGAAAATGTGGCCGCGCAGCTACTGGAGTTTGCGTAATGGTGGATTTACGTAAAGCGGCGCGGGGCCAGATGTGCCAGGTCAGAATCCCTGGCTACTGCAATCACAATCCCGAAACTTCTGTGCTGGCGCATTACAGGTTGGCGGGAACGTGCGGAACGGCGATAAAGCCACACGATATGCAGGCAGCGATTGCCTGTAGCTCGTGCCACGATTTAATCGACGGGCGGGTAAAAACAAGCGATTACACCAAAGAAGAATTACGCCTGATGCATGCAGAAGGTGTTTTTCGCACGCAAGAAATCTGGAGAAAGGAAGGTTATTTATGATTTACCCAACAAATACAGGCAAAAGCGGGGAACACCTTCGTCTCACCACGCTGGAAAGTGTCTGGATTCAGGGAAAACTGCGCATGTGGGGGCGCTGGTCGTATATTGGCGGCGGTAAGACGGGGAATATGTTCAACCAGTTGTTGGCCTCTAAAAAGCTGACAAAAACGGCAATTAACGAGGCGCTCCGGAGGATGAAAAAAGCAGGTCTGAACAAGTCTGAACTTGAGGCTTTTTTGCGGGATATGATTAACGGTAAGCAAAAGAGCTGGCTGGCGCATTGTACTGATGCAGAGGCGTTATGTATTGATCGGGTCATAAGTGAGGTGCTGGCAGAGCATCCAGGATTGATTAGCGTCCTTCGTCAACGGTATGAGGGGCGGGGGATGACCAAACGCAAAATGGCTGAATTGCTAAATGATGCACACCCAGAGTGGTGTTTTAGCACATGCGAAAAGCGAATTGCTAATTGGTTGGCCGTTGCTGAGTATGCGCTATACATTCCTATGCGAGAATCATTCGCTCAAAAAACGGCTTGATTTTTTACGCATAAACCGCTTCAATTTTGCTAAGCTTCGCAAAGCTGTATCGCGAGGTGAACCAAGCGCATGAACTTTGATACAACCCGCCATTGAGCGGGTTTTTTATGTCCGAAAAACGGCAGAGAACATAAAACGTGCTGGTGGTTGCGAATACTGGTCTTTCGGCTTGTATTTTTGTAAATCGATATATACTTATCTTGTGACCAGTAATGTCAGGGCAATTGATATGAATGAAGCCTGTTCTGTTGTTTTTGTTCATTCCCCGTTTGTTGTGCTCTTTGAAGGAAAAGAGCTCTCTCTTGAAAGTGGTAGTGCACTTCTTGTCAGGGGGGGAGCTGGATCGTTATTGCCCTTTTCGGAATGTTTTCGGCGAATAAGTCTCAGTGAATCGACAATTAGCCGTTACCTGTTGTGTGGAGACGAAAAACAGGATGTAGTTTTAGTCCGGCAAATACCACGATATCTTTGCGTGAGTTTTCCGAAGGCAGAATTGATGGGCATCCTGATTGATTATCTTTGTGAGGAAAAGATTCATACGGACAATTTAGCGGAAATGCTTTCCTTTTCGTGTCTGGCGTTTTTCTCATCAGAGAAGATGTTTTCGTCGTTTCTGACCGCGTGTATTAGCAATATTAGTGACAGGCTTAGTGCATTGTTTCGTACGGACATTGCAGCAAACTGGACTCTGAGAGATGTGTCTTCGCGGTTATGTATCAGTGAAAGTTTGTTAAAAAAAAGACTGAAAGAAGAAGGCACCTGTTTCAGTGAGTTGTTGCTTACAGAGAGAATGAGAATGGCAGCAATGCTGTTGAATCAATCTCGTTGCGCCATCAACAGAATCGCTGCTCAGTGCGGCTATAATTTTACATCTTATTTTATCAGCGTATTCAGGAGTTATTTTGGTGTTACACCGGCAGGTTACAGGATGGCTGCATTCAATGAGATGAGTTTAAGTGTTACTCAAGAATAATTGAATTTTGCACTCATTGAAAACAGGCTCGCTGCGGCGGGCCTTTTTCATATCCGCGCCGCGCCCGGCGCACATCACATCAGATAACACCACACAAAAGGCATCTGCGGGTGCCTTTGACAGGGTGTTTTTACGGGCCGCTGGAGGCCCTTTTTTATTTGTGGGAGGAAAAAGCATGTCTGAACCCTTATCCGGTTCCGGTACGGCTGTGGCGCTCGGCGGGGCGACGGTATTCGGGCTGTTTACCGGAACGGATTTCGGGATTGTGTTTGGTGCGTTCGCCGGGGCGTTATTTGTGGCAACGATGCCGCAGGCGCTTTCAGCCTGGCGTGTGGCGGCGCATTTTCTGGTGTCGTTCATTATCGGCGTGCTGGGCGCAGAGGTTCTGGCATCCTGGCTGGTAAAGCATACAGGGTTTGACGGTGCGCCTGTCGACGCACTGTGTGCAGTGCTGGTGTCAGTGGTGTCGGTGAAGATTCTCTCGTTCATCCACCAGCAGGATATTGCATCACTTGTGTCCGGCCTGTTCTCCCGTCTGCGGGGTGGAGGAGGCGGCAATGTTAAGTAACCTTCCCGGATTGCTGAATGTAGCGTTATGCACGGTTATCGTGCTGACGCTCTTTTTTTATCGTCGCCGTGATTCCAGACATAAACCGCTGATGTCATGGCTGGCGTGGCTGCTGATGCTGCTGTATGCCTTTGCGCCCCTCAGCTATCTGTGTGGTCGCCCGTTAGCAACGGGCTGGCTGGAAGTGTTTTTTAACCTGCTGTTCTGCGTGCTGGTGATACGCGCACGCGGGAACGTCACAAAAATCTTTCCATTGTTGAGGTGAATATGTCGGGTAAATTCAGATTCAGCCGTCGCAGTGAAAAAAATCTGGAGGGCGTTAAACCACAGCTGGTTGCTGTCGTTCGCCGTGCGCTGGAGCTGACGGAGGTTGATTTCGGTATTACGGAAGGGCTGCGCACGAAAGAACGCCAGAAACAGCTGGTCGCGGAAGGGAAAAGCCAGACCATGAACAGCCGCCACCTGACCGGTGATGCGGTGGATGTTGTTGCCTGGGTTGGCAGCCAGGTGTCATGGGACTGGCCTCTGTACGAGAAAATCGCGCAGGCATTTAAGAAGGCTGCCGCAGAGCTGGGAACTGCCATCGAATGGGGCGGGGACTGGAAAACACTGAAAGACGGGCCTCACTTTCAGTTGAAACGCTGATAACCAGGTGTGTTATGAGCAGAAAACACTGGACACACAGAATGCCGCGAACGGCGGCGAAATGGGCACTGGTAGCGATACTGGTGCCTTTTTTCCTGGTGGGATGCGTTAGCCTGGATAAGGCGCGCCAGCTTTTCGATACGGCTTCTCAGGTCTGCGAAATTGTTGACGGTGTTCGGCAGTGTCTGCAGAACTTATCGCCTGTAAGAGCAGAATATTTTGCTGAAAAATGAAGGATGCGCCATCGTCTGGAAAGCACGAAATTCTGTGTTTGTGGCTACTCAATAAAATAAATTCTTTCTTTCGCTGCGAATACTCAAATGTTGATCAGCGCCCGGTGCGGCGGCGGGCTTCGATATCAGGAGACGATGATGGAAAAAACAAAAAACAAACCGATTGTAATTGGTGCTGATGCTGCTCCGTTTAAGTTTGAGTTGTCTCAACTGGTGGAGATGCGCATCAGTGATGAATGGGGGGAGGTTAAAGCCCGCGCGCAGTATGCGGATGGCGAAAACCAGTACTTGATCCACTACAAAGCAGCTGATGGTCGCGCCACGACGGAGTGGTTTGGTGAGTCAATGCTGGAAGCAACAGAAGATGATTGTCATCCTGGTTGTCCGGTATTTGCCGGTATGAAATTACCGGAAGGCGCAGTTGTTACTGAGTAACAGGCATTACAGCAGCCCTTCAGTGTGAGGGGCTGCGATAATGTCAAAGCTCGTTATCAGCACCCGCCGCGCACCCAGCGCACTGGCCGATAGCGGGCTTTTTTATTCATAAAGCGAGGCTGTATGAGCGAGAAATTGAAGATCGTCTATCGCCCGTTGCAAAAACTGTCTCCGTATGCGCACAACGCCAGGACACACAGCCCTGAGCAGGTGGCACAACTGGTAGAAAGCATTAAGCAATTCGGCTGGACCAATCCGGTGCTGATTGACGAAAAGGGCGAAATTATTGCTGGTCACGGTCGCGTGATGGCGGCTGAGGTGCTCAAAATGGATTCTGTTCCGGTCATTGTTCTGTCTGGCCTGACGGATGATCAGAAAAAGGCGTACCGCCTGGCAGATAATCGCCTGCCGCTCAACGCTGGCTGGGATGAAGAACTGTTACGGGTGGAACTGTCGGAGCTAATCAATGCTGATTTTGATATCTCCCTGACAGGATTCAGCCCAACAGAAATTGATGAACTGTTGATGGAAGTTTTGCCAGGTACCGGAAATGAGGAGGAGCAGTATACGACGAAAATTGATACGCCTGTTTATGAGCCGTCGGGCGATAAACCGGATATCAGTGAACTGTACGACGATACGAAAACTCAGGAGCTGATCAGCCGGATACGTTCGGCGTCCCTTGAGCCTGATATCGAAAAATTCCTCCTGTGCGCGGCAGAACGCCACACGGTGTTTAATTTCAGCAGAATTGCGGATTATTACGCTCACGCCCCCGCTGAAATTCAGCGCCTTTTTGAGGAGTCGGCGCTGGTGATCATTGATTATCAGCAGGCTATTGAAAATGGATTTGTCCGGATGACGCAGCACATGGTGGAGATCATGCATGGCGGGGAGGAGGAATATGCGTGATGATTTTTGCGCCTTTATTCTGACTCACGGGCGACCGGACAAAGTTCTGACTTACCGGACGTTGCGTCGTGCTGGCTATACCGGGAAAATTTTTATCGTTGTTGATGATGAAGATAAGACACGGCATCAGTACATAGTTGAATTTGGTGAACAGGTGCTGGTGTTTTCCAAAGCCGATATAGCCAGTCGTTTTGACGAAGCCGATAATTTCGGTGATCGCCGCTCAATTTTTTACGCCCGTAATGCCTGTTTCGACCTGGCAAAACTGGTCGGGTGTAAATACTTCATTCAGCTCGATGATGATTATCACGAGTTCCAGTTTCGGGTGGATCGCAACTATGACCAGGCCTATTTCCCGATAAGAAAACTGGATGCGATCCTTTCTGAAATGCTGGCGTACTACGAATCAATACCTGCGCTTTCCATCGCTATGTCGCAGGGCGGGGATTTTCTTGGTGACAATGGCGGCCATGCTTCGTGGGTGAAACGCAAGGCAATGAACAGCTTTATCTGTTCGGTTGATCGACCGTTCTCATTCATGGGGCGCATTAACGAGGATGTGAATACGTACACGAATCTCGGTCGCTGTGGTGAATTGTTTATGACGATCGGTGCTGTCCAGTTAGGGCAGAAACAGACGCAGAAAAACAGCGGCGGAATGACCGAGCTGTATCTGGATTCCGGAACCTACGTTAAAAGTTTTTACTCCGTCATGTATGCGCCCTCGTGCGTAAAAATCTCACTGATGGGGGCCAGCCATAAACGCATTCACCATCAGGTCACTTGGAACAACGCTGCAGTAAAAATCCTTCACGAAAAATACAGGAAGAAGACACCCTGCATATCAATGGGGGTGACAAATGATTCCGTATTCGAAAGTCGAGTCTCTGGCAGCGTGCCGGATGACTGCACAACAAATCGCTGACGTTCTGGATGTTGATCTGAACCGACTGAAAGAAAATCGGGAAGCAATGACAGATTTTTACGCATCCATCCGTAAGGGCAGAGCGAAAGGTGAAGCCGAACTACGGGCGGCATTGTTTAAGCTTGCCAGAAAAGGGGATGCCTTTGCCCTGCGTGAACTACTCAGGGTGGATAAAAATCAGGACTAACTAATGAGCAGACCGGACTGGGGGGCGTTGCAGCAGGAATATATTGCTGAATACACCCGCTCCGGTGTATCTCCGGTGGCATGGTGTGAGGCAAGGGGACTGAATTACGCAACAGCCCGTCGTTACATCAAAAAACCTCCGAAAAATGCGCAGACAGAAATGCGCAAAACTGCGCAACAAAGTGCGCAGAAAAAATCTGCGCAGACTGCGCAAAAGCGGAACGGAAAATCTCAGAAAAAAAAGCCAGTATCCGATGCGTGCCTGAATGAGGGCGACGCGGAGGAATTTTCGTTCTGCCCCGATGAATTCGGCATTTCTGACCAGCAGGCTAAGTTTGCGATGCTTGTTGCTCAGGGGAAAAAGCCGACAGAGGCATACCGACTGGCTGGTTATGAGGGGCAAGGTGCGACAGCTAACAGCAACGCCAGCCGTATGCTTAGAAATGCCAGGGTTTATCGTGCTATCAGCTACTTCCGCAATCAGTATCAGAAACGCTATACCGCAGACCTGGATTTACTGGTGAGTCAGTTGATGGCTATTGTCCAGGCCGACCCCAATCAGTTGGCACAATTTCGCCGTGTTAACTGCCGTTATTGCTGGGGCGAGAATCATCTCTACCAGTGGCGTGATATTGCAGAATTCGATAAGGCAGCGGCACAGGCCTCCAGAGATGGCAAACCCGAGCCGGAATATGGAGGCCTCGGCTTTGTTGATAACGCCATACCCAATCCGGATTGTCCGAAGTGCTGCGGTGAGGGAACGGGACAGCTTTATATGGCTGATACCACTCTGCTTGATGGGGATGCGCGACAATTATATGCAGGGGCAAAGCTCGGGAAATTTGGTGTTGAGATCCTGCTGGAGGATAAGGCTGCCGCCCGGCGCGAACTTATCAAGCTGATAATGGCGACGAAAGGAAGTTCTGCTGGTGGTGCAACTGACAGTCGCAATGATCTGGAGCTTGAAGGACTGAGGCTTCGCAACGAAAAGCTGCGCACTGAGATTGAAAACCTCAAAAAAGGCGTGGGTGGTGAGAATAACGAAATAATTATCCACAACTCTCTGCCGATGCCGGGAGTGGATAATGTCGATTGAAATCTACCTCCCAAAACCTCATGAGGGGCAAATAGCTGCATGGACGGCGGCAATAGAGGAACGCTTCCACGCGGTATGCTGTGGTCGTCGCTGGGGTAAAACGGTGATGCTGGTAAACATCGCTACCAGTTTCGCTACGCGGAAATTTGCCGTTCCTACCACCGGGCAACTTATCGCGGGTAGGGTGGGGATTTTTACCGCACAATACCGCCAGTACCAGGAAATCTGGGATGAAATTAGCGCCGTTCTGCAACCGCTGATCCTCAGCCAGTCAAAAAATGAAAAGCGCATTATTCTCCGTAATGGGGGGCGCATCGACTTTTGGGTAACGGACAATAACAAACTGGCCGGGCGTGGGCGTAAATATCACGCTGTGCTGATTGATGAGGCCGCATTCACTAAATCGCCGGAAATGCTCGAGGAAATCTGGCCCCGCGCTATACGCCCGACGCTTGTTGATTACCGTGGCTGTGCGTGGGTATTTTCCACACCAAACGGTATCGACGAGAGCAATTTTTTCTACGCGATATGCCACGATGAATCCCTGGGATTTGTCATGCACCATGCGCCAACTTCATCGAATCCGTATATTCCGAAAGAAGAACTGGAGGAAACGGAGAAGAAATCCGATCCGCGTGTCTGGCAGCAGGAATATCTTGCCGAGTTCGTGGACTGGTCCAAAGACGCGTTACTCGATGTCGATAAGCTGCTGGTGGACGGTCAGCCGATTGAGATGCCGCCGTACTGCGACATGATTTTCGCAGTGATGGATACGGCGCTGAAAGGCGGGACCGAAAATGATGGTACTGGCGTGTTGTATTTCGCTTATGAGTCAACGTATTCGGACGAGCCAAAACTGACGATTATTGACTGGGATGTGACGCAAATTAAAGCGTCATTGCTTCCTGAATATATCCCCGGCGTTTATGAAAACCTCGAGCGCCTCGCGAAATTATGCCGTCCGCGTCTGGGCTGCCAGGGAATTTTTATGGAAGACGCCGCGATGGGGGCAATCCTCAACCAGAAGGCGGAAACCGAAGGCTGGGATATGACGCCGATTAAATCGGCACTAACCAGCAAAGGTAAAGAAGAACGGGCGGTGATGGCATCCAGCTACCACTATCAGGGGATGTGCAAAATCGTCCGGGAGGCTTACGACAAGACCGTTTCATTCAAACGTACCACCGCAAACCACCTCATTAAACAAATCGCCGGGTTCCACCTGGCAGACAAAGACGCGCATAAACGTGCTGATGACCTTTTCGATTGTTATACCTATGGATTGATTATCGCGCACGGTAATTACGCGGCGTTGTAAAAAATCAGGATATTTTTGATGGCAGAGATCGAGATTACTGGCGGCCTCGGTTCAGCACTGATGCATATTCTTGAGGCTGAAGAAATTCAGCCGGGAACCGACATTGGCTATGAATTGTGTAAGCAGCTGTGGCAATTCCATCCTCTGGGCGGAAAACTTGTCGAAAAACCCATACTGATGGCGATGTGTAAGCCGCGCCAGTATAACGTGGAGACAGACCCTGACGAGAGGGTTGTGAGGCGTTTTCAGGAGGTATGGGAACGCATGAAGGTCAACGAGAAGATTAAAAATCTGTTTTTTCTGTCTCGTTGCTACGGTGCTGCAGCGATCGGCGTGGGCACCGACAGCGTTCCATGTCGTGAACCGCTTCCGACGTTCGGACTGACAGAAGATGACGTGTATATCAACGCGTGGGACCCGTTGAACGCTTCCGGTTCGATGGTGACTGACCAGAACCCCAACAGCCCGTTTTTCCAGGAAGCCAATAAAAAACTGAAGATTGGTGGGAAAGACTGGCATCCGTCACGCACACTGAAAATCTTCAACGGCACACCGATTTATCTGGAGTTTCAGAGTTCATCGTTCGGATTCACCGGACGTAGTGTGTTTCAGCGCGTTCTTTATTCCCTGAAATCCTATATCAACACGATGGAGGCGAATGATCTCGTCAGCCAGAAGGCGGGCGTACTGGTAGCTAAAGTTGTGCAGTACGGTTCGAAACTTGACGGGATCATGGCTGCCGCCACGGGACGAAAAAGGGAAAACGTCAAAGAGGCAAAAAATAAAGGTGTGCTTAGTATCGGGAAGGATGAGGACGTTACCTCGCTAAATCTACAAAACATCGATGGTGCGCTAAACGCTGCACGCGACAATATTATTTCCGATATTGCGTCAGGGAGTGACGTTCCGGCGATCCTCATCAAAGAGGAAGCCTTTTCGAATGGTTTCGGTGAGGGGACCGAAGATTCGAAAGCCATCAGCCAGTATATCGATGGTGTACGCCAGCAGATTGAACCCGTGATGGATTATTTCGAACGCCTGGTGCAGTACATCGCCTGGAACGAGGAATTTTATCAGTCGCTGAAAAATGATTACCCGGACATCATAACTGATGACTATAAAACCACGTTTTACCAGTGGCGACGTGAATTTACCGCGACATGGCAGGAGCTGGTGGAGGAGTCGCCGGACAAACGCCGGGAAAGCGACAGTAAAGTTATTCAACAGGCGATAGCACTTTTCTCTGCCGTGTCGCCACAGGTTGATCCTGAAAACCGTGCCGCCGTCACTGAATGGCTGGCAAGCCTTGTTAATGCCACGCAAACCTATGGCGAAGCTCCACTCATCATTGATGTGGACGCGCTGGCGAATTATGAACCACCGAAGCAGGAGACGCCTGATGGCAATTTCCAGCCGGGCGGTGAGGAAGAAGAAACGGATCAGGACGCTATATGAGGTTCTGACGGATGCCGTTAACTACTACGTAAATCACGGGTGGGATAGCGAAAAATCATTGCTCGAATGGTGCCGGAAACTCCGTGTAGCCGCTCAGCGAGAAACCCCTGATGATACCGTAGCCAGAAAACACCTCACCGCTATCTACAGCCGTCTTGTCATCGACGGCGGGGCATTACGGGATCAGCCTCCTGACGGCCCTAAAAAAATCACTGTTGAAAAACTGAAACCTGAGTTTCGCAAGGAACTAGACAGGCGAATTTTCGCCAGTGCCAACCTGATAAAACTCAACCGCGAACAGGCTATCGAGAAAACCATACAGCGTTTTCAGGGATGGGTTACGTCCATTCCGCCTGACGGGGTGAGCGAAATTGATCGCCGGGAAGTGAAGTCCGGTTTTCAGAAGTCCGTGAAGGATATGGATTTTATCAGTCGCCGGGTGGCAATTGACCAGGGACATAAGCTGGCGAGCAACGTTAAGTATCTGCTGGCTGTTCAGAGTGGTGCGATTGCTCTGCGCTGGCATTCTAACTGGCGGCGTCCGGGCTACAAATACCGACAGGACCACAAAGAGCGCGACGAGAAAATTTATCTCCTCCGCGATTCGTGGGCGCTGGAGCAGGGGCTTATTAAGCCCGTATATGGTTTTTATGACGAAATCACTGCTGCCGGGGAGGAGGTTTATTGCAGTTGCGATGCTCTGCCGATCTACGCCCCTCAGAAACTACCCGACGAATTTTTAACGGAGAAGGGCAAACGTGAGTTTAACCGAGCTTGAAGTGGCAGAACGCATCAGGGACGGAACCGTACCGTCTCCGGTGAAATTCTCCAACATGTGGTTGGTGAATTTGCGCATAACCGGAACCGGGCTTGCCTATCGCGCCGGGCTGAAAGAGCACGTCTGGCGTGATCCAAAGCTCTATCTGAACGAGGAGTTTTTAAGGCGATGCAATGGCCTTCCGGTTATCACAAACCATCCTGACGACGCAGTTCTGACGGAGGAGGATTTTAAATCGCGGATCGTCGGTAGCGTCATGCTGCCGTATATCCGGGGTGATGAGGTATGGGCGGTGTGCCGCGTTTACCTCCAGAGCATTGTTGAAGAAATCACTGAGGGGGATGTTTCGACAAGTCCGTCGGTGGTGTTCAACAGCACATCAGGAAATGTGGAAGTACAGGAAGGTGACACCAATTTTTTAATCGAGGGCGTTCCTTTCCTGGTTGATCACATCGCCCTGGTGACGAAAGCCCACGGCTCGCTGGGTGTGTGGGATAAAGACCGGATCCCCGCAGGGGTTGAAGTGACAAACACAGGTGAAATCGAGATGGAAAAAGAAGAACTCCAGGCCCTGTTACAGGGGGTTGTGAGCGATGCCCTGCAAGGCATTAATCAGAAAATCGATGGTGTCGTTACGCGCATGGACTCACTGGAGCAGCGGGACAAAGCGCGGGCGGATGCCGAAGAACAGGCGAAAAAAGAGGCCGAAGAAAAGGCCAAAGCCGATGAAGCCGCAGAGGAACAACGTAAAGCTGATGAAGCTGCGGCAAAGGAGGCGGAAGAAAAAGCCAAAGCTGACGAGGCGGCAGCTAAAGACGCTGAGGAGAAAGCAAAGGCTGATTCCGAAGCGGAAGAACAGCGTAAGGCTGCCGAGGAGGCAGAAAAAGAACGCAATGACTCAGCCCTGGCAGAAGCACAGGCAAAAGCCGACTCCGCATTCAGTGCCTGCGGTAAAAACGCGCCAGCACCGTTTTCTGGTGAAAATGCGCTGGACTACCGCAAGCGTGCGCTAATCGCTATGCAGAAACACTCTCCGGCACATAAGGACGTCAATATTCGCGCGATTGCGGATTCTGCAACGCTGGCTGTGCTTGAGGACGCAATTTTCAGTGCCGCCCGTCAGTCCATCGAAAAAGAAATGATGAGTACGCAGGGGCAACTGCATAAACGTATCCGCAACGATGAAGCCGGACGTCGCATTACTGAATATCAGGGCGATCCGAACGTCTGGCTGAGTGCTTTCAAAATTCCGGGGCGTCGTCTGGCAAAAATTAACACTCAAGGGAGCCTGAACAATGGCTGATATTAACTTTCATCCGTTTAAAAACCGTGGAGCATTTGGTGGCCTTTTTAACGTCGAATCCCGTGGGCTGATGCAGGGGGATGCGCAGGATGATCCGGCAATTCGTCTGCAACTTTGCTCCGGTCGACTGGACAGCAAAATCACTGAACCGGTATGGGGTGGCGTTGGAGTTATGGAGTGCATTGCTCCCGCGAAAGACAGCGTTAACGGCGCGGTAATTAAACAAGCCACGAATGACGCCTGTAACGCCTTTACTGTCTTTAATCAGGCATTTCATGGCATTACCACGCCGGATAATCCGGTGCCGTTATATCTCGCGGGTGGCTTTGTTCACTATTACCGCGTTGGCTCAGGTGCCCGCATTCCTCTCCCTGTCAGTGCAGAAGTTGTTGCGCTGGCTGATGGAAATAACACCGTTGCTGCCAGTGGTTTTGTGTGGGATCTGACGAAAAACATGGTTGATGTTTATTCGGGATCACCCGGCGCTAATCCGAAAGTGGATATTAAGCTGCTGATGGTTTCAGTTGACGGAAACCTGACGGTGAAAAAAGAGGATGGCGGTAACGTTGTCTGGGAAATCGGCAAACCGTGCGGCCTGTTTTTAATTTAAGGGGATATTAATTAATGAGCGCATTTACTCCTGCGACTACTATTGTGTCGCCGTCAATGGTGCTGCCGGAAATGATCGTGCAACAGAGCATGGCTTCCGGGGCGTTTGAAGTCCTGGCTGGTGGTGCTCCAGCGGTAAAAATCAGTTCCAGTGATTTGATGGTCTATCAGAAATATCTGCGCATGACCTCGCAGGCGCAGGTCAGCCAGTCTCTGCCGGGTCAGTTACCGTCTTCCAGTATCTCTGGCGGCTATGACGGAATGATGACTTACCGAATTTCTTCCCGCTCGCAATACAGCTATCTCGATACTGATGCAGCAGATCGCTGGGGCTATTCTCTGATTGAAGGCCTGCGCCTGGCTAACCGTCAGGGACACGCTCAAATGTTGCGTAATATGCTGCTGTATGGCGTGAATGCAGCTAATAACGAGGGGATCACCAACTCACCGAACGCAGTGACGCTGAATCTGGGCAACGACAGCAAAGGTAACGATTCGTACACCACCTGGGATTCCGGCGAGATGGCTAAATTTATGCTTGGCCTGATTGCTGACCAGAAAACCCGCATGTTGCTGCTGGGGCAGCCATTAACGACTGTTATTCTGAGCCCACAGCGATTCATGAAGGCGCTGGAGTGGACAGGAATTGTTGAGCTGACCAGTTACCAGCGTCCTGGTGGTGGTACCGGAACGGTGGGAACGATGGTTAAAGACGTCGCCGATAAGGCGACAGGCGACGACATCATGTTCTGCCAGGACGACACGCTGATCGGTAAAGGCGCTGGTGGTAATGACCTAATCATCGTTACGAACCCGACGATTGAGGTTCCGGAAGCGCGTCACACCATTAACACCAATATTTTCTCCACGCTGGTACCTAACCAGCAGGCCGTCAACGTGATGTTCTGTGATATGGCAGCGCCGACGGAAATCCCGTCCCCTATGCCGGATGGCGGCCTGACCACGTTGTATACCATGCGCGCGACGCCGGGCTGGAACTTCCGCCCTGAGGGGATCACCCTGTTGTCTGCCAAATACGCATAAACGTTCACTCTGATAACGCGGGGAGCTAAATGCTCCCTTTTTTGTGGGAAAAATTTATGAAGCTCTACATCGCTAACTGCTCACGTCAGCCGCACACGTTCAACTACAAACTCCCCGAAAAAACGCAGTCGTTCGGTGTGACAATTCCGTCCGGACGTCAGCATATGATCGAAAATCAGTCCGATATTATCGACCACATCATCCGACAGCATGAGCCTTACGGATTCCAGCGTTGTGACAAGGTGGACAAGAATTTTTCCGGTATCTGCTATTCCATCGATAAACCTGTGAGCGTCGGTCGCATTGAGGATTGCGCGGAGCAGAAAACGGAAAATCTGGAATCCCTGTCAGAAGAAATTCTTGCAGCCAGCGCCGTATCGCTGAATAACGCAGTGGATCAGGCAGTGATTCAAAGTGGCGAAAAACCTCAACCGGGTGGTATTGAAATGGAAATCACCGGGGAAGCGATTAACACTGAACAGGAAAATCCGCCCAGCACAAAGCGAAATATTAAGGTTAAAAAATAATGACCTTGCGTCCGTCACTGGAGGGATTTATTCGCTTTGTTCGTGACGACATGAAAGTACCGGTTCACGCTATTGCTGACGATGATCCGACGCTGGAATGTTGCTTTCAGTCTGCGATGGAGCTAATCCCTCACGATCAGGGGCTGGAGCGTTTACCCATCATCTATGTGCGAACGGTTTATAACGCTGCCGCCTCATTTCTCCTGAATTTCGCTCCCGGCTCGTGGTTTGCCGACCTGAGAAAAAAACTCAACCTTGGGAAACTGGCTACCGGGCTTGTCAGCGCGGCAGCAGACCAGGGGACATCTGGTTCGATCACCATCAGCGACGCGCTGAGTAATCTGTCTTTGCTGGATTTGCAGATGTTACAGGATCCGTATGGACGACAGGTTGTTGCGGTGCTGATGCAGATGGGCACGGTATGGGGTTACACGCCATGAAACTTTGTTTTGGGGTTATCGACCAGCCGTATGACTACGGCGACGAACTGGGAAAAACCACGTTTGACGTGGCCTGTGACCTCGAGGAGCGATACGAAATTTTTACGCACTTCTGGGAAATGCATAAGGACGAGATTATCCAGGAGGCAGGTACTGAACTGGCGTACCAGTTGGTCAATCACTTCAAGTATAAGGCTCCGCTACCTGGCGAGCATTTTCTGGAAGGGACCGGGAAGATTTTCCATATATTTCTTGAAACCGAAGAAATGGCCGGAATGACGATCAACGGAAATCAGGTCCCAACCCAGGCTGCGTTACAGGGTGTTAACTCAAGGCTTAAGGACAAATATACCGGGGAGCGGCGCCCGTCATTCATAGATGGTGGCCTGTTTAAGGGCAGCTTTATAGCGTGGATAGATAACAATGCCGAGTCTTGAAGAATTAGCCGAACAGCACAGTTCGCAGCTCTCGTCCGTTCTTAAATCCGCAGTTGAAACCATCTCGTCAGACCAGGAAATCACGTTCAGGCTCTATGTCCGGCAGGTTCTGCCGCTGGATGGTTTTGTCTATTGGGTTAATGCGGAAATCATCAGTTGCGATGAACTGTGTCGTCTGAATATTGAGTCACCAACTCGTCTGAAAATCAAAGGCAGCCTGCATCGTCAGGTTATTGCGATTCAGGACGAGTCTGTCTCGAAGGATGTGAACAACATTATTTTCACGCCTGTTCAGCAGGTTGATGATTTTAATGTGGAAAATCCCGATGCGATCTATCTCGGTGAGTACGGCGGCGTCCAGTTCGCTTTTTCTCGAATGGAGAGCCGCTATCAGCAGTCGGGTATTTTTCATTATCGCGGCATGGCGATTTTGCCAACCATGCGTTCCCAGATTATCGACTGTGAGGAGGATATCAGCGACGAGCAGATCATATCCAACAGCATCCCGATCTGGCTGCAAATGAAAGATGCCGCGACCGTGTATCCGTCTTACCTGGTACCGCAGAACCTTCGCCCTCCGTATATCGCGGTGGATGTTCGCAACAGTATTCCTTTGCAGGTGGCTCCCGTTGTTTTCGGTGGTGAGCGATTCCAGCTCGTCCAGGATTCGGTTCGCCTGACGCTTTACGGATTCAGCAACAAAATGGCGCTGGATCTTGTCGACTCGGTGGTGAACAGGGCGCTGGAGGAGGAAAAGTTTGGTGTAACCAATATTCCGGTGGTTCAGGACGCAAAGTCGGGACAGGTTGAAATCAACGCTCTGGCGAAGAAAAAGATTGTCGATTTTGACGTGAATTACTACCAGAGCACCGCCCGGGAAATATCCCGGCAGTTGATTGAAAAAGTCATTTGTAAATATGAGGTTAAATAATGGGGTTTAATATCGTCACGGTGAATGTGTCCCAGACCATCGGGGCCATTCCCTCGAATTTGCAGCAGATGTCCGCTGTTCTCTCGTTTGGCTCCACGACTCATGAGCCGGGAAAGCCTGTATTACTCACCCGTAATCAGGATATTAACGATCTGGTAAGAAATCCGATTGCTGCGTTGTCGGCGGCTGCTGCAGGAAAATCTGCGGCAAACGTCACCGTTACGATGACGCTTCCGGAAGGGAGCAACATCCGACGCGAAAACAGTTCTGAGGTGAAAATTGTTGTTTCCGGGTGTTCGCCCGACGCGTGGAATGGCGAATATACTGCTACCGTCACGGATGAAAAAACACTGACCTGGACGATTGCTGATTCTCAGCTTTCCGGTTCGCCAGTGACACTGGGGCAGTTTTCCATTGTTGGCAGTGAAAATCTGGTGACGGCAGTAAACACGTTTTTTGCCCAGGGAAATTCAGTTGGGATTTACCTGCTGGAGCTGGGAGTACAGAAAGGTGGAGTCAGTAAGGAAATAGCTGCACTGAAAGCTTATATGGAAGATCCGCTCCTGCGTTTTTATGCGTATCTGGTGCCGCAGCCGTGGGATGGTGACGCAGAGTTTATCAGTCTGGCAAAACTCCACACCGCCAACGAAGCGATGCAGTATTTCTTCGTGCTGACGAAAACGCCGGACGACACGAATTACGTTTCGCCTTATGCCGGTATTAAGTCGGTTATTGCAACGGCGGATGATACGTACCCGGCGACAAACGCGGCAGCAGCCGTAATGTGGAACTATGTTTCCGCATCACCTTCAGAAATCAACAAGGTGCCGCCGATGGCATTTCGCTATCTACAGGCGGTAAACGCCCACAAGGGCAAAACTTCAATTCTGGTCACGATGACGAAGCAGAATATTAACTACGTCGACACGGGGGCTGAGGGGGGAATTTCCAACACGATTCTGGTGAAAGGCGTTACCAGTGACGGTAACGATATGACGTACTGGTATTCCGTGGACTGGGTGCAGATTAATGTTGATATGCAGCTCGCCAACACGGTGATCAACGGCAGCAATAACTCAATTAACCCGCTTTACTACAACCAGGACGGGATCGACCGTCTACAGCAGGTCGCACAGGCGGTGTTCAATACGGGCGTATCTTACGGCCTGGTCAACGGTCAGCCTGTCGTCGATGCAGTGCCTTTCCGCCAGTATATCAACACTAAGCCCAATGATTACGGTATCGGGCGTTATGCAGGCCTTTCGGCCTCCTATACGCCGATGCGCGGATTTGTCGAAATCATTTTTAACATCAATGTGACAATGCAGCTTTCGTGAGGGACTGAACCGTGCCTAATCCAATGCTCCCCGTTGGCACCCTTAACCGGGTTCGCGCCAGCGTTAAATTCACCTCCCATTCTGAACTGAATGTGTCCGCCTCTTTTCTGGCAAAAGAAGGCGTCGAATTGTCCTTTCAGGGCAATATCACGGAGTTTTTACCCGCTATGACGGGAGCCGTGCAGTCGCCGCAGCCATACATGATTTTACAGGCGCGTGTTCATCTGCTGCGTAGCCAGGCGCTGGGAAAACAATTCAAGGCGCAATGGGAAAAGAATGCCACGATCGGCGACGCAAAAGTGTATAGCGACAGCACGGTGTTCGGTGACTTCGATATCTATAACACGGCGATCACCAACGTGCAGGATATGACCTTCGCCGGGGGCGAGCCGGGTGTGGCCATCACCATTACTGGTACGTATTACATCAACTCTGAAATGTGGGATCTGGTATGAAAATCGCGCGAAATTTAAACCTGATTATTCCTGTCCGGACAGAAAAGGGTAATGGCTGGATCCATGCCACGCCGATCAGCAAAGAGGTGTTTAAAGAGCATTTCTTCATTCTGAGTAAAACTTTTTCTGCCATTTTTTCAGAAGGTCTTGGCGTTGTTGCGGGTCCGCGTATCGCTTTTTTGATGCTGGAGCGGATCTCGCGTGATTCTAATATCTGGGAAGGTGATAAAGGGGTCCGTAATACACTTGTTAATGAGGTCATTCGCCTGGCAAACCTTGTTTACCCAGTGGAGGGTAAAGGCTACGACACAATCCCTCTCGATATGGCGCTGGAGCGTGAAATCATTGATTTGGATGAAGTGGCGGGTGAGCTCATTTTTTTTACATGCGTCTCGTCGATAAATTCACCGGAGCAGGCGAAGGGGACTATGGATGTGGTCAATGGAGTATGGAGCACTCAATGCTCGTTATTGAATCTTACGGAATGGATCGCTTCATTGCCGACATTGAAATCAGCCGCCAGTTCTGGCGCGACGGCGAACACGTCATCAGCGACATCCTCGACTACTCAGCCGGAGCCGGATTCAGAGACATCTGTGCAGATTCCGGCCTAAATGTAAAAACAGCAGCTCAGTTTCGTGAGCTGCTCAAATTCAAAAATCCCGCAGGAGTATTGTGATGGCTGGTAACCAGATGCCAGTTCTGACGCTGGATGTTAATGAAGAACACCTCAGGCGGCTTGAGGCGATATTTGAAAAGTATCGCAACGGACTGATGATTGGCCCTGCCGGTACGCCGCTTAAAATACCTTCAAATACAGGTCCGGGAGGTGGCTCTTGGCAGACAACCACAGGCGGAGAAGCCAATCAGGCTCCCAGGAAACCATCTTCACCCGCGCCAGTTCTGGCTGCTTCCACTGATGGACGTTTAAGGGATGAAAAATGGCGCTTTGTTGGCAGCGGGAAAACACCTGATTCGCTGGTGAGCAACTATAAAGGTCGCGGCGAAACGATGTTTGATAAGTACCTCAGCGGGCTGGGGAAAAACGCCAAACAGACGCTGAAAACTTACAAGCAGATCAATTCTACGCTACGGACGACCACTTCGAGATTAAACAACCTGTTTAAAACCACCGTATCGTGGGGGACAAAACTTGCGGTTATGGGCGTTGCCGGGCCGTTTGGCTTTGGCATGATGGCTCGTAATGTTGTAGAGAAACAGAAAAATGCTGATGAATTGCAGGCAACGCCAGGAGAGTTAAAGGCGGCAGAAAGCACTTATTCGCCTTATTTTTCCGGTGTTGGTAATTTGCTCAATACACTGGCAGCCGCGCAAAATGACACTCAGCATCCTGCCTACAACGGGCTAATTGGATTAGGGATAAATCCTAAAAAAGGGGCAGCAGAAAATCTTCCTGTATTGTTAGAAAGAGTTGCTGCTCTTGCAAAGGAGTATGAGGGAACCGGACTTACTCAGAGCATGCTCAGAGGTCGTGGCCTTGGATGGGTAAATTTTGGTATTGCTAACCAGTTAGTCAAATATCAGGACAAAATACCTGAACTCAACAAAGAGTTTTTATCGCGAGCTTCTCAGAATGACTCGTTGCTCACCTCTGGACATACAAGCCAGTATCAGAATCTTACCAGCAACTTAGAAAATAACTGGGATCAACTTACCAGCGGATTTCAGGGGGCAATGTCGGGTAACTCTGTACAGCTAATTAGAATATCTAATGGTGTAAAGAATGCTGGTCTAAATTTCCTTAACGGTGAGAACTTTAAAAGAATTTTGACTGATGTTGAAACAGGTCTGGATAAACTTGGTAAGTATGTAAATGGCCCGCATTTTAATAACGACCTGAATAATTTTGCCGAAAATGTTGCAAAGGTTGTTAAGGCACTTAGCGGGTTTGTTGGTTTTGCGGTTGAACATCCCTGGCTTTTTGGGGCCGCAGTACTTGCTGGACCATCGAGAGTTGGTGCTGTGGCAGCCACAACGACCGGAGTTGCCGCCCGTGTTGTTGGTGGAAGTCTTCTTGGGGCTACAGCCGGAACAGTAGCTGGATTGGCTATTCCTACAAATGACACACCTACCACCAGTGAGGAAATGAAAGGGCTGGAGGGGCGTTTCAACTTTGATTATTTTAACGAAGTGCAGGAGTGGCAAAAAAACAATCCGGGTAAGGTCTGGCCTGGAGGATTGCAGGGATTTTCAAATCAAGTAAACAGATCTGCATATTTATCCAGAGGGATCAGGAATAACAATCCCGGAAATCTTAATTTCGCAGGACAAAAAGGGGCTACCCTGGAATCGGGGCCAAATGCCCGTTTTGCCAGCTTCCCGACGATGCTGGAAGGCATTGCTGCCTTAGATCGGCAAGTAATGCTATACCTGAAACGCGGCAAAAATACGATTGATCAGATTATTGATATTTATGCCCCTTCATCTGATGGAAATAACACATCGTCCTATAAAAGCTATCTCTCTCAGTACACTGGATTAGGTGTTAAGGAGAAAATCGATGGTTCTAATTTTGAGATAATGAGAAAGCTAATTCAGGGCATTATTAACCATGAAAATGGGGACGCCGCTCGTGCAGTAAGTGGCGATGATGTGATGCGGGCGCTGGCAATGAACCGGGGGAAGGTATATTCACCAAATAATACTTCTCAGGTAATCAGGCTCGACGTTCAACAAAAACCAGGTTCCGACATACTGGCACAACTCGCCGGAATGCAACAAATACCGGGGTAAACCATGTCACTTAATTACTTTGGACAAGCTTTCAAACTGGCGTTTGAAGTATCGCCCATTCTTTTAGTTGATGGCATAGCGTCGAAAATTCCCGGCGGGGTGATGCCGATTGCTGTTTTGACCGAAGGCCTAAGCATTGTGAACGGTCTGCTGCATGGCGAGATTCGTACACGCTCGATGGCGGCATTTACCCCGATGGCGGGGACAACGTTGGTTCAGCAGGATATTTGCAACCTGAATTTCTATAACCAGGTAACGGCAGCGAATGCGACCGTCAAGAAGCCTAACCGGGTAGTCATGCAGATGATCCGTCCGGCATCAACGGAGGACGGTGGCTACATCACTAAGGGGATGACATTCACGGCGCTGAAAATGGCGCTCGATATGCATAACCAGTATGGCGGTTGTTACACCGTAATGACGCCATCTTTCATCTACACGCGCTGTCTGATGCGGTCGTTTATCGATACATCCGGTTTCTCTGAGCAGAACAAGCAGGTTCAGCACACCTGGCAGATTGAGTTTGAGCAACCATTGTCGTCTGTCGAACAAACGGTAAAAACGCTGGCGAGCGTTCTGGATAAATTTGATAAAGGGATGCCGTCAGACGGGGCGCTATCGTGGTCAGGTATTAAGAACCAGGTCGTGCAGGAGTTTGGTTTTGGCTTATGACAACGTTAATTCCTTTCAAACCTGACGGGCGAGGACCATTTCAGTTCACTGCCAGAATCGGAGAATATGAAACATTCGCCCGCGTTCCGTTTAATCTGTATGCAAATCGTTACTACCTGGAACTGAAAGACAGTTCAGGCGACGTGATTGTATACATGCCTTTGATCGCGTCACCTGACAGTTACGACATCAATCTGGCGCTGCCTTGCTCTCCGGGGAAACTTGTTTTTCGCGAAAGTACGAATCAGTTTGAGGTTTCGTAATGCGTTATTACCGACTGGAAATTATTAATCCTAAAACAGGCAAGCCGCCAGTGGATAGCAATGGAAAACCCATTGGACCTTTTGATACCAATGAAACACCAGGATGTGGGTTGCATGTTGAATTTGACTTTGAAGTAACCGGCCTGGATGTAGTCTGTTCGGGTACGATGCTGACGATCTATGGATTACCAATTGACATGCTGAAGCAAAGCGTAAGTTTGCAGGGTTGTCTGGTACGTATGAAAGCTGGCTTTGTTCAGGGGTTACCACTGGCAAATAAGGATCAACAGGGGGAGGTAATCTATGGTGAAATTTATCTGGCCTATGCCAACTGGATCGGCACGAACCAGACTTTAAACCTGGTAATAAATCCAAGCATACGCAAAACCGATGACGGTAACCCTTTTTCAATTGAGGGGCAGGGGGAAGCAGGGGAAAGGGTGGGTGATGTTTTAGTCCGCGCTTTGCAAAAAGCATATCCCAATAAACTTATTGATTGCACAGTCAGCGACAACCTGGTTTTGCCAGAGCCGTGGACGGGCAAATATACGGAGATTGGTTCGCTGGCTATGGTCGTAAAAAACGCCTCTATTGCGATGATGCGTAATGAAAGGTATAGCGGAATCGCCATCAGTATTCTTTCCGACAGAATACGAATCTACGATAACGCATCGGCAAAGTGGGGTGAGCCAAAAACAATTCATGCCCATGAACTGGTCGGGCAGCCGACATGGATAGCGCCGTTTACCGTCAGTTTCAAATGCCCTATGAGAGGCGATATCAGATGTGGTGATGTGGTTAAACTGCCGGAGGGGCTATATTCTGGCGCTGCGTCGATTGTGATGGCTAATACAACGGTACCCAGCGTTATCGCAAAAAATTCGACCACGTTCACCGGGAAATTTCTTGTGAAATCAGTCAGACACATTGGTTCGTATCTGACAGCCGATGGCGATGCCTGGGTGACGGTATTTGAGGCATATGCTGAGAACTGGGCGAGGGTGTAATGTCAAACGCTCAAAAATTACCGTTTCTCCGAACACTGTCGGAGATGATGACCAGTTCTGGTAACCAGCAAGCCGAGCTTAAAGGCCGCGAATTGCCCTGCCATGTTGTCGATATCTGCGGGCAAATAGTGACAGTTCAGTTTGATATGCTGCCGGAGGGGATCAACTTCCCGCAGATAACAATCCCTGTCGCCACATTCCCGTATATCCGTTACCCGATACAGCCGGGCGATCGAGGAGTAACAATTGCCGCTGATGTATCACTGCGCGGTGTGTCCGGATTGGGAACCGGTATGGCAACGCTTTCTTACTCGATGTCGCTCACTCCCCTGTTTTTCGTGCCATTGGCAAACAAGGAGTGGTCCGACGAAGATCCGCAAAAAATCGTTTTGTACGGTCCGGATGGCGCGATCCTCAAAACAGAGGACGGCAGTAGCTCGGTAATGGTGGCTCTGGAAGAAATCAGGCAAAAGTCGAAAGCTGTTTACCTCGAGGCCGAAGATATTTTCCTGAACGGGAAAATTCACCTCAATGGACCGATCGTCCAGGACAAAGCCCAGATGAAGGATACAACCGCTTCGCTGATTGGTCCTCTTAATGTCGAGATGGATGCAGTTATCAACGGCGTGAGCGTCAGCGGCCACAGCCACGATGTGACTGGTGTTCAAAGCGGCAGCAGCACGATTACGTCGAAGAAACCAAATCCTGGTTAATACCGGTTCATTTCACTTTAAATTCTGACCATAAAACGAAAACCCCGACTGTTGGCCCAGTCGGGGTTTTCTGTTTCTCACCTTGAATACGCAAGGGATGATTACGTATGTTTGGAGGTCTTCCGTGATTAATTTTAGCGGAGGAGACTGGATTGTGAAAGCCTTAAAATTAGTGGCAAAAAGCAATACCTTACGACGCATGTATTACACCGCTGCACTCGTAGCTTTAGCATTTGCCTTTTCACCAGTACTGACAGAGTTAGTTAAAGTGATGGGGGCACGATGAGAACATGGGGCCGCGTCACCGACGCGAACGGCAACAAAAAATGGGTTGCAGTAGAATCTGACGCCAACGGTGATTTCTCCTACGGCTGGCTGACGACGCTCATTCAGACGTTAAAGCTGGGATTGGGGGAGTCGCCGTTTTACGCGAATTACGGTATTCCTGCACAGCAGTGCATCGTGCAGCAGATTTACCCAGACTACTATGTGAACATGGTTCAGCAACAGTTTGCTGGGTATTTTGCATCACTGGCAATTTCAAAGGTAGATGGAGCAGATAACCCCACCTATAACATCGATGTTGTGTTTTTTAATGGGACCAGTTACCGGACGCAGGTGCCGGTATGAATCACAGTTTTATGATAAAACTTTTACCTTGGTTTGGAGTGCTGTAGAGAGATATTTTAGGGGGGCGAGTAATTTTCTAAGCTGGAGCATATTGACATATATTATTTCGGATTTGCAAAATACATATTGTTACCATGGAGGAGACAAGCATGGAAAATTTTGCAAATAAGTTAAAAATACACACAGAACATGTTGCAAAAATGGGGGTGTTTTGTACAACTGAAGAAACGACAAAACAAGCACTCATTATGCCATTACTAGATATTCTTGGTTTTACTCCGTATGATCCAAGAAAAGTCAAAGCTGAGTATAGTGCTGACTTCCCCGGGGTTAAGGCTAATGAACGGGTTGATTACGCTTTATTTTGTCATGATGTTCCTGTGATGTTCATTGAGGCGAAATCGTTTTCAGAACAAATTGATAATCACTGCCCACAGCTATCAAGATATTTTAATTCAACACCGGAAGTTACTATATCAGCCATTACAAATGGTGTTGAATGGCGTTTTTTTACGGATTTGAAACAAAAAAACATAATGGATTCAACGCCGTTTTTAAAAATAAGAATGGATTCTCTAACTCACTCCGATATTACACAATTATTTCGTTTTCGTTATGATAAATTCAAACCAGAGGCTTTACGGACACTGGCTGAAGAAAGTGTTTATTTGAATTCATTTACTAAAACAATCAGTTCTAGTCTTCGTGAAGTTGATCTGGAGTTTGTTCGATATGTTGCTAGTCGTTCAAATATTGAGAGACAACTTAATCAGAGATTTCTTGAGTTCGTGACTCCATTAGTTAAACAGGCCGTTGAGCGCGCTGTTAGCGCAATGGTGGTTTCCGGGCTATCTACACAACCGGTAGAGCAAACTAAAGAAAATGATGCAACGGATACACAAGTTAATAACGCCATTGTTGATGAAGAAAACCCCAACATAATAACCACAGCCAAAGAATTGGAGCTATTTGAAAGGGTAAAACAAATCATACAAACAGAAGATAATATAGAATATAAAGATACTGAGTCATATTTTGGTGTGCTATTGAATGGTAAAACTAATAGATGGCTGTTAAGATTTTATGATAAAAAATCTTCATTTATAACTTTACCTATTTCGCTTAGTGAAGTTCAGTTGAATGAAATAAGACGAGCTCGACTTGATACGGATGGTAAAAGGATACATATAACTAATCCGGAAGATATACTTCGCATATCTGGTTTGATTCTGGATTCATACGAGTATGTTAAAAATGATGATAATTTCCGCCGAGGGTCCAGAGTGAGCAGTTTAGAAGAGGTTGAATAAGTAAAAAACCCGCGAAAGCGGGTTTTTTAATGGAGTAAATATGTCAGAAATACCAATTACTATGACCAGTGCGGGGGCGCAGCCTACGCCACCCAATGATTTGCTTGCAAATCTTATCATCAGAGTTGCTGAAAAAGTACCTGGATATACAGCCAACCTTCCGGCGGGGCTTATTACTGACCTTGCCAGCACGGCAGTCGGGGCGCTGGCATTAATAGACCAGGCGCGGGTGGACCTTATTAACTCCGTAAGCCCATACGGCGCAAATATTCCGTTACTGATGCAACTCGGAAACATTTATGGAGCACAGAAGGGATTAAGTACAAATACGGCGGTATACGTGGTATTTGAGGCGTTGCCGGGGTTTGGTATCCCTAAAGGATTTGTTGTCGGTGATGGCAACTACCAGTATGCAGTTTCCCGCGATACGGTGGTGCCGGAAAGTGGGCAGACTGAACCAGTCTACTGTGTGGCCACAACGTCAGGCTCATGGGCTGTACCGGAAGGGACTGTGACGCAGGTTATTACCTCAGTACCAAAAGACCAGCCTGTAAAATGCACGAACCTTACCGCAGGGATGCCAGGTCAGGAGGCGCAGACGTGGGCATCTTACCGCGCCGAAGTCATGGAGTCCGGTATGTTTGGTGTGCAGGGAACACCGGATTGCTATAAAGCGATGCTCAAATCAGTAAGCGGTGTGCGAGAAAACCTGATTTCTTTCCGGCAGTCGTCGCTGGGGAAATGGGTTGCGGTTGTTGGTGGCGGTGATCCGTATGATGTGGCTTATGCGATTTACAAATCTGTACCGGATATTTCGAAACTGACCAACGATGTAAGCAATCCATCCGGTGCGGCAGTGGAAAAACGCACGGTTTCAATAACCGTTTCGCCGGACGTTTATCAGGTGCCGTTCGTTATCCCGTCATCACAAAACGTCATGGTGCTAATCACCTGGAACACGGTGTCTGATGATTATGTTGATCCGGCGGGTATTGCTATGGCTGTGCAGCAAAACGTTGCTGATTACATCAATTCAATTGAAGTCGGACACCCGATAAATCTTCTGCGTATCCAGGATATTTTTACCAGTTCTGTCAGGTTGCTGGTTGATGCGACGTTGATCTCAACAATCAGTGTGAGCATTGGCATTAATGGTCATATTGTTCTTCCGGCAAAAGACACAAGCCTGGTTTATGGCGATACCTATTCCTATTTTTCGACAGTGGCATCACAGGTTCAAGTTAACAAGTATGCAATATCTGACTGAAAAAATTCTCCCTGCTTATCCGTTTGTGCAGTACAGAGATGATCCGAATGTTGTTGCGTTCTTTGATGCATACAATGAAATTGCTCAGGAATACCTCGATTCACTCAACAATCTGGCATTGCCATGCTGGACATCGGAATCAATAACCGGGCAATTGCTGGACTGGATTGCTCTCGGGATTTATGGCGTTGAAAGGCCTTTACTACAGGTTTCCGAGGAGGCTATTGCACGCGGCGCATACGATACCATTGAATACAATACAATCCCTTATGCGGCAATGCGGAATTATGTTCCGGGGCAGGCATCGTATGTTCCGGATGATTATTTCAAGCGAATATTAACTTGGAATTTTTATAAGGCTGACGGTTCGCATTTCTGCATTGACTGGTTAAAGCGCCGTGTGGCACGGTTCATTCATGGGAAAAACGGAATAGACCCGCCGTTGCAGCACACTTTTGATGTGAGCGTGACTGTGTCGGACAGTGTTTTTTCTATTCATATACCAGAATATGGTGATGGTATAGGCTATTTTCTGAAAGATGCCATTGACCAGAAATATGTAAAACTCCCTTTTATTTATTCTTATGCAACAACGGTGATTCAAAAATGATTCTTGGGTTCGGCAATAACGTTGTTTCAGCACTGGCTGGTGATATCACCACGATTCAGACTGATATTCCGGTAATGCCCGGTACAGGGGCTAAATTTGCAAAATTGCTTTCTGCCGATTTTGAAAATAAATCGAACGGGCAACGCGTCTATGCAAAAATTACGCTTACCGATAATAAAGAGTCTGCATTTGAGATTTGTCACTTGGTATCGGTAAGCGGTGATGTGTTGAAAGTCATTCGTGGGCAGGAAGGAACAACCGCGAAAGGTTGGTCCCTTAATGATGTTGTGGCTAACTTTGCCACGCGTGGTTCGGAAAACTATTTCGTACAGATAGCGCAGCTTCAGAGCGGTCATTATATTGCGGGTGTTACTGGTGGCACTGCAAACGCACTGACGCTGGAACTTCCCTCGACGTTTTTTGTTAATGGAGGTACAGATTGGACGCTACGAACCCCGATTATAGTTTTCCCCGTTCAGAACAATACCAACGCGGCGACACTTCAACTAACACTAGGCGGAAAGGTTCTTGGTACGTTCCCACTTTATAAGGGGAACAAGTCCGAGCTGGTAGCGAATGATATCATTAAGGGTATTCCTTTGATTTGCCTTCTTGATAGCGAGAAAAGCTATTTCAGTGTGATAAACCCCGGCAATATCTATTCAGATTTTGATCTGCGATATGTAAAAAAATCTGGTGATTTGATGACCGGGGAGCTGAAAATACGTGGTGTTAATGCATTGAGGATTTTTAACGAGGCTTTTGGCCTTATTTTTCGCCGTTCTGAAGAGTGCCTGCACCTTATCCCTACTAGTGAAGGTCAGGGCGAGAATGGAGATATTGGTCCCCTGCGTCCGCTCACCATTAATTTGCGGACAGGAGAGATATCCATGTCGCATAAAGTGTCTGTTGGCGGTGGTTCTCAGGTCAATGGTGCACTGGGTATCGGCGTTCAGAACGCGCTGGGCGGAAACTCAATTGCTTTCGGGGATAACGATACAGGTATAAAACAAAACGGCGACGGCATTCTGGATGTTTATGCGAATGGACAGCATGTATTTCGTTTCCAGAATGGTGTGGCGATAGCGTTAAAAAATATTCAGGCCGGAAATGCTAAAAAATTCACGTTATCCAGCGCCAACAACTCCACGAAAAACGCAACGTTTAATTTATGGGGTAATTCATCCCGACCTGTAGTTGCAGAGCTTGGTGATGATTCCGGCTGGCATTTTTACAGCCAGAGAAATACCGATGGCAGTATCACATTCGCTGTAAACGGACAGATGACCCCATCAAACTATGGAAATTTCGATGCCCGTTATCAGCAGCGAAATGGCGGCGTGCAGGATGTGCGCTATGGTTCCGAAATGTATTACAAACCTGGCAGCAATGTAATCTCTTGGACATATCACGCTCCTGCGGGACACGGATTGTCAGGGATATCGATATCGGATACTGGTAAAAATTCAGCGGATAACGTCAACGGCGTGTATTACCGACCGCTTCAGAAACTGATTAACGGCACCTGGTATAACGTGGCGAGTGTTTAACAATGTTGCATTTAAAAAATATTACTGCAGGCAATCCGAAAACCGCAGAACAATATCAGATGACAAAACAACATGGTATCACCTGGCTTTTTTCGGAAGATGACCAAAACTGGTATGAAGAGCTGAAAAATTTTGCCAGTGACACCATAAAAATGGTTTACACCGGAGACGGGCGCGTGGTATGGGTTGGTAAGGATGTGACAGGCATTGAACCCCGTAACGCCAGTGTTATTGAAGTTCCTGATATTACCGCTAACCGCCGTATTACCGTGCCTGGTTACTGGTTTTACCGCGACGATAAATTTGTCTTCGACTACAAACTTAAAGCGGAAGATGAGCGCGATGCCCTGTTACAACGGGTCAGCATCATGACCAGCGAATGGGAAAAAGACCTGCTGCTGGGATTAATCAGTGACGACGACAGGGAGAAGCTGAAAGCGTACCGCATTTACGCGAAATCGCTGCAGGCGATGGATTTCAGCACCATCACTGATAAATCCTCATATAACGCCATTGAATGGCCCGTCTCTCTGGAAGCCTCTTCCTGATTTAATTTATCGCGAGAAAAACTATGTCTGTAGTGATATCAGGTGCGCTGATTGATGGCGCAGGCATCCCCATGTACGGATGCCACATAACTCTGAAATCCCGGGTAAACACCTCAGAGGTGTGATGCGCACAGTTGCCGACGTGGTGACAGGAAACTGTGGTGCAGGCGCAGCAGAGCGCGAAACAGCACAGGGACGAGGCGCAATGGATAGTTGATGATCTGAAGGGAAGCAATGCTTCCACGACAAAAAAGGTCTGGCGCAACTCTGTAGTGATACAGACAACGACAGCGAAGTACTGGCAGCCACGCCAAAGGCTGTCAAAACCGTCATGGACGAGACGAAAACAAAAGCGCCACTGGACAGCCCTGCGTTCACCGTCACGCCAGAACTTATCGCCGTGGGAAAGGATGCCAGAAAGCGGGAAATCGAGGTGTGGCGCACAGAACAGGAAGCGCAGCCGTTCACATTCGAATGGAACGGACACACCTGGAATGGCGGCCCCGACTCGCTGGCCCGCCTTTACCCGGTGGTAATGGCTGCAGGGGCTAACTCAGGGCAGTGGGACGTTATGACATGGAGTGATGCTGATAATCAGCAGGTGAAACTGTCGATGACGGAACTGGAGGAGCTGGCTGCAGCTATGGCGCAGGTTGATCGCAATAATGAGATTTATCGTCATCAGCGTGAAATGAAAGAGGAACTGAGCAATCTCCTGGATTTGAAGCAGGTTAGGGAGTTCAGTCCAGAATAAGAAAAAACGTAGTACATCGTATTCAAGAGTATCTATGCTGGCATCGTAGCTGTTTTTAAACAGTAAGTAGCCGTTGAAGGTCACAGGGGAAAAATGCTCTTTGACTTGGCTTCCGGGGACGCACTATTTATCTCTGAACCAGCCCATTAGCGGAAAATGTCACCTGGCTGATGCCTGAGGGGATTGTCGGTGTGGATGATGCGCTCTGGGAGAACGATTAAGGAGTAGGAAAGTTAGCAATGTTCATTTCCAGAGATAAGGTTGAGCAGGTATTGCTGAATGTGAAGCTATCATATAGTTTCATTAGCAATAATATACTTTATATCGTTATTATATGTCAGATAATTCTTTCTATGGGTATCATAGGGGATGATCAATGCCTTGTTGGATTTGTCTTTGTTACCAAACATTAACAATATAAGGTACAACAGTTTTTATCGCTTTTATGAATGAGAAAATGTTCTTATGCATTGATGTATTAAAACTATATGAACAGTGAGCGAAATACCAATAATTGATTGATTAATGTACTATAACAAGTTCTTCGAAATCCATATTGAAAAAATGCTTTGGATTTAATTAAATATCTCTGTAATTTTTATAATGTATGTATAATGGCCGTAATGTTATGTATTTGTTATACCGTTTTTTTCAATAAGACTTATCTGAATATTCCATATAAGACAACTCTTGCGCTATTTTTATCAGATGAATAAAATCCTGCCGCTTATTTTTAAAGCGTCATTTAATTGATTTGAATCTTATCTTTTCAATCTATTTAACATACGTCATTTCTATGAAAAAACTATTTGTAGCCTCTGTTATATTTACAGTTTCAGCAAATTCTTATGCATATAATTCTTATAATGCCGGTGATAATAGCCAGGCAACTGATAGTAATGCGACAGCTATTGGTGCATATGCAAATGCTTCAGGTTCTTCTTCTACAACAATTGGCGCTGTTTCAAAAACCGAAGGAGCCTATAATACTGCAATTGGTTCATATTCTTCATCTCAAGGTAACTCATCGTCAGCTATTGGCGCAAATGCAAATGTTGTTGGAAATAACTCGGTAGCCATTGGTTCATTTAGTAAAGTAAACGGTGATTCAGCTATAGCAAATGGTGCGGGTAGTGAGGCAGTCGCTAATTCTACAAGTGTAGGTGCTGCGTCTAAAGCAACCGGGGAAAACAGTGTTGCATTTGGTTCCTCCGCCCAGGCGACTGCAGGAGATACATTAGCTATTGGTGTAGGGGCTACATCTAATGCAGAAAATGCCATCTCACTAGGCTCACAGAGTGTGGCTGAACATAATAATAGTGTTGCCATCGGCGGGGGAAGTACAACTGACAGAGAGTATAGTGTATCTTTTGGGACGGGTAATACTAATCGACAATTGACCCATGTTGCCGCAGGTACTGAGGATACTGATGGTGTTAACGTTAAGCAACTGAAAGATTATACTGGGAATGAGATAGCTAAAAATAATACCGTAATTAATCAAAACATCAATAATGCCAAGAATGAATCACTGGCATATACAGATCAGCAGGTTACCAAAAATA
>ENA-UOZI01000006-UOZI01000006.1-food-metagenome-genome-assembly--contig:-NODE-6-length-187675-cov-166.980151_pt1 | contig 187675 bp, 172 predicted proteins | sample MGYA00249871_ERZ772729 | MGnify/ENA primary metagenome ERZ772729 (study PRJEB29005, sample SAMN08379449) | food metagenome | isolation source: cheese - non spiked | study: EMG produced TPA metagenomics... | reverse complement strand
ACGGTGACCAGGGATAGGGCTTATGCATAAAAAATAAGCCCGTGTAAGGGAGATTTAGGGTGTCACCAGTAGGGGCTTTCAACGGTACAATGCGGGTTTGAGCGGCATAAATTACCACTGAAAGCCCTTAAACGTTACTCTACTGTGGACACTGTGTGGACACTCTCGGCTTCAGTACCACCTCTTAGCGGATTAAGAGAAATGGCGTCCTGAAGGTACTCTGGCGCAAAATGAGCGTAAACCATAGTTTGCTCAATCCGCGTGTGACCTAGTATCCGTTGTAGCGTGATAATACTTCCTCCATTAATCATGAAATGAGTGGCAAAGCTGTGCCTTAGTGCATGTGTGGCTTGCCCCGTTGGCAAATCCGGTTTTATTGCTTTCATTGTTCGTCTGAAGCGAGGGTAATCAGCATCAGGGAATAAAAAACCTCGTTTGTTATCCGCGATCATTTTGGCAACAGCCTCTGAGATCGGGACGGTGCGTGGTTTGTTTGTTTTCGTTTTAACAAACGTGACGCGGTTATGGATGATATTTTCTGCTTTCAAACGAGCTGCTTCTCCCCAACGTGCTCCTGTACTCAGGCAAAGAATCGCAATCTTTTTATTGTCGCCGTCAAGTGCTGCAAGCAGTAAGGCAATTTCTTCCTGTGTGAGATAGCCTGTTTCTGGTTTTTCCTCCTTAAGCCTCTTTGTCCCTCTGATAGGGTGCTCACCAAAGAATAACTCCGCTTCAATCAGGGCTGTAAACATGCCGCTAATACATGTTAAATCACGATTGATACTCGAAGGTTTAATACCCTGACTTCTTCGGGTGGCGCAGTACTGGCTGATAAGGGATTTCGTGATTTGAAATGCGCATGGGTCATTCGTTATTTTTGTGAAGATTTCAATTTTTCCAAGATTAGATTTCCCATGCTCTTCGTGTTTACCCTTTAAATCCCACCAGATCTGTGTCAGTTCCGACAGACGTCGTTTGTCTGTTGGTTTTGATAGCCATTCTTTATTGTGGTGGTTGTACAACGTGTATTTTTCGAAAGCGACAGCTTCGCTTTTCTTATCAAACTTCCTACGGATGCGTTTTCCGTTACGTCCAGTAGGGCGGATGTCCACTTCATATCGACCATCATCGAGTTTTTTGATTGCCATCAGAAAACCCTCCGAGTGGTACTTTTTTTTGCTACTACTAATCGCTTTTTTCGTGGTGGCTGAAATTTAGCCACCAATAGTAGGCACTTGTGATGAATATATTCACGATAAATTGTTAACCAGTCTTTTGACCGGAGTGGGGCGACGTTGTTTCGTTTTGCCCAAAGTGTGCGAGAGCGGGCGCAATTTGCCCGGCTTCTGGAGCTACCTGATCAGTCATGAACCACAAAGTATATTTAGTAAATCTGGGATGTTGTAAGACCTTCATTATGGCTTCAACTCCAGCGTTTTTTGACCGGCTCTCATAGCTCGAAAGTGAGCTGTAGGCTACACCAGTTAATTCACTGAATTCTTTACGGTTTAACCTTTCAGATTCACGGATTAGCTTCAACTTCTCCGAAACGTCTATTGACATAATTACTCCGATTGCGTAATTTCTTGCTGATAGTGTGAAATGTTGCGCTTCTGGAGTTATCCTTTTAGGCAATAATTAGCCATTAGGAGCCATTAGAAGCACTAAGGGAGAATCGTAGCAGATGAATAGACAGCTTGTAAGCGTGACTGATGCCGTGCCTTATCAGGAGTTTGCAAAACTCATTGGTAAAACTCCAAGAGCTGTAAGGGGCATGATTGAGAAAGGGAAATTACCAGTTATTGAGATTACTGACCCTCAGTCAGTATCGGGGCGTGCTGGTGAATATTGGGTATACCTTCCGGCATGGAATAACGGACTAAAACTGGCTTATGAAAGCCGTCCTAAAGAGATTCGTGACGGCTGGTTGATGTGGTTAGGTCTCGGTGAACCACGTTAAGGAGAACCGTATGAATGAGCCTCGTTGTATTGCTCAGTTATTGCGTAACGAAAGCCCCAGGGCGATTGACTTCACCATCACCCACGGTAAGGGGCGTAAGGGAATCATTATCCGCACCAAAAAACAGAGTCCGTTAAAAAAGGCTCTGACCTTTCTGAAAAGCCGGAGGGTCTGGAAATGACAGTGATGACGCTCAATCTCGTTGAAAAACAGCCAGCAGCTATGCGCCGGATAATTGGTAAGCATCTTGCCGTTCCTCGCTGGCAGGATACATGTGATTATTATAATCAGATGATGGAGCGCGAACGGTTAACGGTTTGCTTCCATGCGCAGTTAAAACAGCGTCACGCAACGATGCGTTTTGAAGAAATGAACGACGTCGAACGTGAACGGCTGGTTTGTGCAATTGATGAATTGCGTGGGGCATTCTCAAAACGCCGGCAGGTTGGCGCAAGTGAGTATGCATATATTAGTTTTTTAACAGTCAGTCAGCGTCGTACTTTATTTATGCATGCCGGATTGACTGAAAAAGAATTCAACCAGCCATACTGGCGAATTAATGAAGAATCATGTTACTGGCGTGATGCTTTATTCCGTGCATTACGTGAATTATTCAGCCTGTTTGAGTATGCACCGACAATTCTGACGTCGGTAAAACCAGAGCAATATCTGCATTAAATAATTAACCAGAGTTTTTAACGCACTTAATCGTGCGGGGCTTCTTTTTGCCTGGAGAAAGTCATGCATACAGTTTCTGAAAATCAGTGCGGTAAATACGCATTACTGCTGCAACAGGCCAGAACCGAAGCACAGGCCGACGCTGCGACGCGCTTTTCTTCTCATCTTGATACCATGATTCGCCACATCACAAAGGCGGAGTTATCCCGCGTGGAGATAGTCGAGCTGCTCAGTCAGGAGTCGGAAAAATTTCACAATATCGGATTGTCTCGCGGGGAGGTGCTTTGATGTCCTGTTCTCATTCAATTGTATTACTGAATAACGCCTTAAAAATCGCCGTTATGAAAAATGGCGATTTGTCTCTTATTCAACTTTGTCTTGATAAAGAAAAACGCGACATCACTGAATCTGTTATCGCGATTTATCAGAATGAATTAAACCTCCTGTCTGATGTGGTCAATTTACTTGTTAAACGCGCTGTATTTCACAAGCAAATTTCCTCCGTGGATGAACTGACAAAATTAACGACAGAAATCGCCAGCTATTGCGCTGATGAATTTAAGAAACTGAACGATAAAAGGAGCTGGTAATGCCGGACAACGTGGATTTTATTCAGGAACAACAGGCTGAATTACTGGAGCGCCAGATTAACGCGGCAAGGGTAAAACATTGCGGTACTTCTGCGCTGGTTTGCGAAGAGTGTGATGCGCCAATACCTGCTGCCCGTCGTGCGGCTTATCCGTCAGCCACGCGTTGTGTTTCCTGCCAGTCAGTCTTTGAAGCAAAAAACAAGCATTACCGGAGAATGGCATGAGTATTCGTATCGAAATTGGCGAACGTTATGTCGTTACCAGTGACAGCTTTCAGTTTATTCTCCACGAGAAAAAGAGAGCGGAAAGCGGTAAAAACGCCGGTCAGGAGTGGCTGGCGGTGGTTGGTTATTACCCGAAATTAAGCCAGCTCGTTTCCGGCCTGATGCATCACGATATTCTGACCGGAAGCGCAAAGTCTTTTGCTGATTTAAACGCGCAGGTTGAGCAACTCAGCAAGCGTTGTTCAGAGGCTTTTGGCTCATATGGCCGTTAAAGCCTCCGGGCATTTTGTCCCTCCGTCAGCATTTGCCGCAGGCACCGGTGAGACGTTTACCGGTGCTTATGCATGGAACGCGCCACGCGAGGCCGTCGGGCGCGAAAGACCCCTTACACGTGACGAGATGCGTCAGGTGCAAGGTGTTTTATCCATGATTAACCGCCTGCCTTACTTTTTGCGCTCGCTGTTTACTTCACGCTATGACTACATCCGGCGCAATAAAAGCCCGGTACACGGGTTTTATTTCCTCACATCCACTTTTCAGCGTCGTTTATGGCCGCGCATTGAACGTGTGAATCAGCGCCATGAAATGAACACCGACGCGTCGTTGCTGTTTCTGGCAGAGCGTGACCATTATGCGCGTCTGCCGGGGATGAATGACAAGGAGCTGAAAAAGTTTGCCGCCCGTATCTCATCGCAGCTTTTCATGATGTATGAGGAACTCAGCGATGCCTGGGTGGATGCGCATGGCGAAAAAGAATCACTGTTTACGGATGAGGCTCAGGCTCACCTGTATGGTCATGTTGCTGGCGCTGCACGAGCTTTCAATATTTCCCCGCTCTACTGGAAAAAATACCGTAAAGGACAGATAACCACGAGGCAGGCATATTCTGCCATTGCCCGCCTGTTTAACGATGAGTGGTGGACTCATCAGCTTAAAGGCCAGCGTATGCGCTGGCATGAGGCGTTACTGATTGCTGTTGGGGAGGTCAATAAAGACCGTTCTCCTTATGCCAGTAAACATGCCATTCGTGATGTGCGTGCGCGCCGCCAGGCAAATCTGGAATTTCTTAAATCGTGTGACCTCGAAAACAGGGAAACCGGCGAGCGCATCGACCTTATCAGTAAGGTGATGGGCAGTATTTCTAATCCTGAAATTCGCCGGATGGAGCTGATGAACACCATCGCCGGTATTGAGCGTTACGCCGCCGCAGAGGGTGATGTGGGGATGTTTATCACGCTTACCGCGCCGTCAAAGTATCACCCGACACGTCAGGTCGGAAAAGGTGAAAGTAAAACCGTCCAGCTTAATCACGGCTGGAACGATGAGGCATTTAATCCAAAGGATGCGCAGCGTTATCTCTGCCGTATCTGGAGCCTGATGCGCACGGCATTCAAGGATAATGATTTACAGGCCTACGGTTTGCGAGTCGTCGAGCCACACCACGACGGAACGCCGCACTGGCATATGATGCTTTTTTGTAATCCACGCCAGCGTAACCAGATTATTGAAATCATGCGTCGCTACGCGCTCAAAGAGGATGGCGACGAAAGAGGAGCCGCGCGAAACCGTTTTCAGGCGAAACACCTTAACCGGGGCGGTGCTGCGGGGTATATCGCGAAGTACATCTCAAAAAATATCGACGGATATGCACTGGATGGTCAGCTCGATAATGATACCGGCAGACCGCTGAAAGACACTGCCGCGGCTGTTACCGCATGGGCGTCAACGTGGCGCATCCCGCAATTTAAAACGGTTGGTCTGCCGACAATGGGGGCTTACCGTGAACTACGCAAATTGCCGCGCGGCGTCAGCATTGCTGATGAGTTTGACGAGCGCGTCGAGGCTGCACGCGCCGCCGCAGACAGTGGTGATTTTGCGCTGTATATCAGCGCGCAGGGCGGGGCAAATGTCCCGCGCGATAGTCAGATTGTCAGGGTTGCCCGTAGTCCGTCGGATGACGTCAACGAATACGAGGAAGAAGTCGAGAGAGTGGTCGGCATTTACGCGCCGCATCTCGGCGCGCGTCATATTCATATCACCAGAACGACGGACTGGCGCATTGTGCCGAAAGTTCCGGTCGTTGAGCCTTTGACTTTAAAAAGCGGCATCGCCGCGCCTCGGAGTCCTGTCAATAACTGTGGAAAGCTCACCGGTGGTGATACTTCGTTACCAGCTCCCACACCTTCTGAGCACGCCGCAGCAGTGCTTAATCTGGTTGATGACGGTGTTATCGAATGGAATGACCCGGAGGTCGTGAAGGCGCTCAGGGGAGCATTAAAACACGGCCTGAGAACGACTGGTCGTCAGCAGAGAAACGGAAGCCCGTTAAAACCACATGAAATAGCGCCATCGGCCAGACTGACCCGGTCAGAACGAATGCAAATTACCCGTATCCGCGTTGACCTCGCTCAGAACGGTATCAGGCCGCAGCGATGGGAGCTTGAGGCGCTGGCACGTGGAGCAACCGTAAATTATGACGGGAAAAAATTCACCTATCTTGTAGATGAGGAGTGGCTGGAGGATATAACGGATATTAAGTGGAGCTAATGATAATTTAACTCCTCGGAATAGAATGTTATGTTCGTTCTTGATAACTGATAATGAGTGATTTAAAAAAAGCCATGTTATGTTACTAACATGGCTTTGGGATATTAATTGCTGTGCTCTTTAAAGAATAGATTAACTTCTTCAGGTGTTATATTGTCATCCATTTTATCAAATTTATCTGTGTCAACGATTTTTGTTTTTCTTAGCAAGGATAATATCTTGGCTTTATTGGGGCTCGTTTCTTTTCCTTGGATCCAGTCAATATTCCATAAATTATTTACAGAAAATGTTTTCTCTTTTGTGAGTTCATCATTTATACGGACGCATAGAGCTGACTTATAAGATTTATTCCACTCTAGGTTTATTTTTGCTTGAGTTCGCTGAAACCATATGTCAAGCATTTCTGTATTGGGTTGTTTATCCAGTTTTTTATGGAGTTGTTCTAGTTTTGTTAATTTTTTTTTGGTGTCATCACCATAAAGAAAACTGAGGAGTTTTGAGAAAATTGCCGTTCCTACTGGGTACGTTGTAGGGTTTTTTGCCATGATGCTTGAAATAATACCAAGCATAGCATCAACCTGTTGGCCGTTATCTTTAATTGACTTTTGCTTAAATAAATCCCTAAGAAAATCATTTAGATATCTAACGGTTGTTTTCGAGTTTGGATGTTTAAGTGAAAATAAATATATTGAATAGAGCATTTTCTGGAGTGACTTATGTCTTTTTTCTTTGATGTAGTCTTTTTTGGCTTGTTTCAACGAATGAAGTATGATGTCTTCATATAGTTCAGTTTTTTTTGAGTTTAGATCTAAACCAAAATCGCCCAACACATTGACTAAACATTTTGATATTATGTCTAAATCATCTTTGCTATTAGAGAAGATCCGGTAATCATCACGGTAGCGTACTACCTTGTAGTTTATTATTTTGAGTTCGTTAGTTTTTTTTCTTAATTCTATATCGATTTGACCCAAGATAAGCTCAGCAAATGTATCCATCAATGTGCTGCCGAGTGGAATACCATTTGTCTGGTTGTTCATCATCATTTGAATGTGGCTGTCAATTAATCCCCCTGGGTTATTTTTGTTTTTTTTCTTCTTTGCATCTTCTTTTGATATGAATACCCATTCAAAACTATGAGTATATATTGATGGGTAGAAGTTTGAGATGTCAGTGCTGAACATGAATTCGTATTCAAGAGCAAGGGCAAGGCTTTTTTGTTCAAAATCTTCCCACCAATTCATTACAGACGCAGCAATGTTTGACGAGTTGTCTTTTCTGACGGGGATGCTTGAACATGTAAAAAGGTCGTTTGATTCAAAAGATTTGAATTTTTCTGTTATGATTTCCCAGGTTGTTGGTGCTGTGATTTTTCTACAGAAGTAGACATAATAAAGGGGATTGATAAGTGTTATCCTACGCCAGCTATATAGACCATCTTTACTGACAAGCACCTCATAATTGATATCTTTACCCATCAGCTCCTTGGCGGTTGGTTCAATTTTAATTTTTTTGTTATGGATAGATGAATTAATATCATTTAATAATGTGGTGAAATTAATATAAGCCGGTAATTCTAAGGTTGTGTAGGAGTCATGGCGAAGAAAATATGACAGTGCTTCTTCACTGGTTAGTTCATATACTTTTTTCATGAGGATAATGCTCTTGTTAGGGATGATGTTTTTTATCATGAAATTGAAGGTATTGCGAGAGGCGGTAGTGCATTTGACTGCGTCTATTTGCATGTGTTTTTGATAACGGTTTTTGTAATCAGGATGGAGCGCAGCACTGAGGAGCGGGACATAATGCAAGTGCATTAAAACCGCCCCATTAAGCGGGCGGGCGAGGCGGGGAAAGCACTGCGCGCTAAACGATGTCGCTGGCTTGCAGTTACCCGGTTGAAATTCTTATTTTTTTGTTGCATTATTCTTAGCGCACCAGCGATTCGCTTGGTATGCGGCAGTCAACAACATTAAATTGTCAGTTTTTGCTTTTACAAAAAAGCGTCCACTATGGACCTATCAGCGAGGCCCCACCGTCGTCAACTACGATGGTGCCGTAGCCGACGACATTACGTACGGTCGAAAGATAGCAGAGGCTGTTGCTGACAATTGTTGATGTAAGCATCTCTGCTGTTCCACCCTTGAGTATGGGAAGACCGTACGTAACTTTGAATTTGAATGGTATGTTTATGGATAAATTTAAACCATACAGCAAATCCAATGCTCCTATCACAACACTTGAAAAGTTGTCAAAGGCTTTATCGATTTCTGTTGAAGAGCTTAAAGCTATTGCAGAATTACCATTAGATGAGAAATATACTCTAAAAGAAATTCCCAAAATTGACGGAAGCAAACGGATTGTCTACTCCCTGCATCCTAAAATGAGATTATTACAGAGTAGAATTAATAAACGTATCTTTAAGGAATTGGTTGTTTTTCCTTCATTTTTGTTTGGTTCAGTTCCCAGTAAAAATGATGTTTTAAATTCTAATGTCAAACGTGACTATGTTTCATGTGCAAAGGCTCATTGTGGAGCAAAAACAGTTCTCAAGGTGGATATAAGTAATTTTTTCGATAATATCCATAGAGATCTGGTTAGGAGCGTGTTTGAGGAGATATTGCATATTAAGGATGAGGCTCTTGAATACTTGGTGGATATATGTACTAAGGATGATTTTGTCGTACAGGGGGCCTTAACATCAAGCTATATAGCAACTTTGTGTTTATTCGCTGTTGAAGGGGATGTGGTAAGACGTGCGCAGAGGAAAGGACTTGTTTATACGCGTTTGGTAGATGATATTACCGTGTCATCTAAAATAAGTAATTATGATTTTTCTCAAATGCAAAGCCATATAGAGAGGGTGCTTTCTGAGCATGACTTGCCGATAAATAAGCACAAAACTAAAATATTTCACTGTTCATCTGAACCTATAAAAGTACATGGTTTAAGAGTTGACTATGACTCACCTCGACTACCATCCGATGAAGTCAAAAGAATCAGGGCATCTATACATAATTTGAAATTACTGGCGGCAAAAAATAACACAAAAACAAGTGTTGCATACAGAAAAGAATTCAATAGATGTATGGGGAGAGTGAATAAGCTTGGCCGTGTTGGGCATGAAAAATATGAATCATTCAAGAAACAGTTGCAGGCAATAAAACCGATGCCATCTAAAAGAGATGTTGCTGTGATTGATGCAGCTATAAAAAGTTTAGAGTTGTCGTATTCGAAAGGTAATCAAAATAAACATTGGTATAAAAGAAAATATGATTTGACGAGATATAAGATGATTATTCTTACTCGCTCTGAATCATTTAAAGAAAAACTGGAGTGTTTTAAATCTAGATTGGCATCTTTAAAACCATTATGAATGCAAATATTAGACTTCTCAAATATATTGTCGGTGTGTCGTCAGCTCTTTTTTTGATTTTTTCGCTAATTTCTCTTTTTGAAACTATTCAGAATGAAAAGCTATATGAGCGTGATATATGCTTCGATAGCCAGTGCTTAAAATTTTTTGCGGAAAAAACATCTGGTATAGTAATGTATTTTCAGGCGTTTGGATGGCTTATAACAACTTTTGTTACCGTTTTTGGTGTTATGATTGCTTTGATGACATATAACGCTGGAGTTAAAAATAATAATAATAGTAATTACACTAGTCATCTGACGATGTTTAGAGAATTTGCAAGTGCTGAGTTAACTAAAAGAAGTAGCATCTATCCAGAGAAAGTTAATTTTTTTAGATGGTATAGGGTTATGTTCCCTGAAGCGCAAGGCGGTGATATATCTGTTTCGAGAGATTATCTAGAAATAATATCTAGAATCAAATGTGTTATTGAGGAAGCCAATGCACATATTACAGAGGAAAATAAAGACTATAAATATAAAACTCATCAGAGAAAAATGATGGCTGTTTTGGATGAAATCGGTATATCGATTAGTAATGGGCCCAAAAATATTTTTATTGAGGTTGAGAGTCAAATTTTGGATTATATCGATACTATTAATTTGTCATTTTGTCACTCCTCATCAGTGATAGAATTAAGTAGAGTAAAAAGGAAGTATATATAGTTAAGTTGGCGGGATTGCATTCCGCCAACTTTATATATTTACTTATAAGTTATAATCAAGGAATTTTATGACTTCCATATCTAACCATTCATTTATTGACTTTATTCTCTCCTGTAATGGAATGAGTTCATTGCGGACAAAGACCTTTGCCACTTTCTCAATATCTCCTAGTGACCCGACATTCTCCGGCTTACCGCCCATCAACTGAAAGGGGATGCGGTGCGCGTCCAGCAGGTCTGCGGCGCTGACTTTTTTGATATTAAAAAAATCGTCCTTCGTCGCCACTTCACTGAGGGGGATAATTTTAATGCCGTCGGCTTTCCCCTGTGGGGCATAGAGAAACAGGTTTTTAAAGTTGTTGCGGCCTTTCGACTTAACCATGTTTTCGCGAAGCATTTCGATATCGTTGCGATCCTGCACGGCATCGGTGACATACATGATGTATCCGGCATGAGCGCCGTTTTCGTAATACTTGCGGCGGAACAGCGTGGCTGATTCATTCAGCCAGGCAGAGTTAAGGGCGCTGAGATATTCCGGCAGACCGTACAGCTCCTGATTAATATCCGGCTCCAGCAGGTGAAACACGGAGCCGGGCGCGAAAGGTGTCGGCTCATGGAAGGACGGCACCCACCAGTAAACATCCTCTTCCACGCCACGGCGGGTATATTTTGCCGGTGAGGTTTCCAGTCTGATGACCTTACCGGTGGTGCTGTAACGCTTTTCCAGAAACGCATTACCGAACACCAGAAAATCCAGCACAAAGCGGCTGAAATCCTGCTGGGAAAGCCACGGATGCGGGATAAATGTCGAGGCCAGAATATTGCGTTTGACGTAAATCGGGGAGCTGTGATGCACGGCAGCACGCAGGCTTTTTGCCAGACCGGTAAAGCTGACCGGTGGCTCATACCATCTGCCGTTACTGATGCACTCAACGTAATCCAGAATGTCACGGCGGTCGAGTACCGGCACCGGCTCGCCAAAGGTGAATGCTTCCATTTTCGGGGCGCTGGCGGTGATTGTTTTTGCCGCAGGTCGCGGTGTTTTCCCTTTTTTCTTGCTCATCAGTAAAACTCCAGAATGGTGGATGTCAGCGGGGTGCTGATACCGGCGGTGAGTGGCTCATTTAACAGGGCGTGCATGGTCGCCCAGGCGAGGTCGGCGTGGCTGGCTTCCTCGCTGCGGCTGGCCTCATAGGTGGCGCTGCGTCCGCTGCTGGTCATGGTCTTGCGGATAGCCATAAACGAGCTGGTGATGTCGGTGGCGCTGACGTCATATTCCAGACAGCCACGGCGGATGACGTCTTTTGCCTTGAGCACCATTGCGGTTTTCATTTCCGGCGTGTAGCGGATGTCGCGCGCGGCGGGATAGAACGAGCGCACGAGCTGGAACACGCCGACACCGAGGCCGGTGGCATCAATACCGATGTATTCGACGTTGTATTTTCCGGTGAGTTTGCGGATGGATTCAGCCTGAGTGGCAAAGTCCATGCCTTTCCACTGGTGACGCTCAAGTATTCTGAATTTGCCACCGGCCACCACCGGCGGTGCCAGCACCACGCATCCGGCGCTGTCGCCACGGTGTGACGGGTCGTAACCAATCCATACCGGACGTGAGCCGAACGGATTGGCGGCAAACGGCGCATAGTCTTCCCATTCTTCCAGCGTGTCGACCATGCAGCGTTGCAGCTCCTCGAACGGGAACACCGACGCCTTGTCGTCAACAAATTCACACATGAACAGGTTTTTAAAATCGTCGGCGCTGTTTTCACGTTTGAGCTGCTCAATGTCGAACAGCGTGCAGCCGCCTTTCAGGGCGTCCTCAATGGTGACAATCTGCCGCCACTGGCCGTCCGCACAGAGAAGCCCACCGGCAAGGGCGTTATGACTGACGTCGATTTCCACGCGTTCGGCGGCGCTGGCGCGTCCCCGGTTAAACAGTTCACCCGACCAGAACGGGTAGGCGTCGTGCGCCAGCGTGGACGGGGTGGAGAAATAGGTCGAGCGCAGGTGGCTCTGTGAGGCCATACCTGATGCCACCTTACGGAGCACCTGAAAATTCGGGATCCAGAAAATCTCGTCGACGTACAGGTCGCCGTTATGGCTCTGCGCGGTGTTGGAGTTGGTGCCGAGAAAAATCAGTTTTGCGCCGTTATTGCCCAGGACAATCGGGTCACCGGTCAGGTCAACGTCAACCAGCCGGGCAAAGGCGATGATGTATTCGCGGAACACATACGCCTGCGTTTTACTGGCCGACAGAAAAATCTGGTTATGACCGGTTTTCAGGGCGCGCAGCAGCGCCTCGCGGGAAAAATAAAACGTCGCGCCAATCTGGCGGGATTTCAGGATATCGCGGATGCGGTGCTCAAGCCCGGCGCGATACCAGTGCAACTGATATTCGAAAGACTGCTCAAAGAAAATCTGCTCCAGCTTTTCGATGGCCTCGTCACTGAAAAAATTCTTTTTCGGTTTGCGACGCCCGCCTTTGTTGCGGTTAGCGACGTTCGGATTAAGGTCTGCCTCGTTGCCGGTCTGACTGTAACGGTTGACCCGTGCCAGTCGTTCAATCTGGCGTCCGAGCAGGTCAATTTCCTTGAAGTCACCGCCGGTTTTCTGCGGTTTGATGATGAGCTGGGTCAGCCGCGCTTCCAGACTCATTTCGACACGGCTGATGGGGGCAACGCTGTCCCAGCCGTCGCGCTGTTTCCAGCTCTGCACCGTCGGGCGTTTCATCTGCAACATGGCGGCAATCTGCGGCACGGAAAACCCCTGCCAGTACAGCAGCGCCGCCTGACGACGCGGGTCGTGTAAAAGAGTGGTGTCTGTGGTGATGGTCATGAATACCTCGCCGTGATGAATACACGGCAAGGCTACTGAGTCGCGCCCCGCGATTCGCTAAGGTGCTGTTGTGTCAGTGATAAGCCATCCGGGACTGATGGCGGAGGATGCGCATCGTCGGGAAACTGATGCCGACATGTGACTCCTCTAATCACTATTCAGGACTCCTGACAATGGCAAAAAAAGTCTCAAAATTCTTTCGTATCGGCGTTGAGGGTGACACCTGTGACGGGCGTGTCATCAGTGCGCAGGATATTCAGGAAATGGCTGAAACCTTTGACCCGCGTGTCTACGGTTGCCGCATTAACCTGGAACATCTGCGCGGCATCCTGCCTGACGGTATTTTTAAACGTTATGGCGATGTGGTCGAACTGAAGGCCGAAAAGATTGATGACGATTCGGCGCTGAAAGGCAAATGGGCGCTGTTTGCGAAAATCACCCCGACCGATGACCTTATCGCGATGAACAAGGCCGCGCAGAAGGTCTATACCTCAATGGAAATTCAGTCGAACTTTGCCAACACCGGCAAATGTTATCTGGTGGGGCTGGCCGTCACCGATGACCCGGCAAGCCTCGGCACGGAATACCTGGAATTCTGCCGCACGGCAAAACACAACCCTCTGAACCGCTTCAAATTAAGCCCTGAAAACCTGATTTCAGTGGCAACGCCCGTTGAGCTGGAATTTGAAGACCTGCCTGAAACCGTGTTCACCGCTCTGACCGAAAAGGTGAAATCCATTTTTGGCCGCAAACAGGCCAGCGATGACGCCCGTCTGAATGACGTGCATGAAGCGGTGACCGCTGTCGCTGAACATGTGCAGGAAAAACTGAGCGCCACTGAGCAGCGCCTCGCTGAGATGGAAACTGCCTTTTCCGCTCTTAAGCAGGAGGTGACTGACAGGGCGGATGAAACCAGTCAGGCATTCAGCCGCCTGAAAAACAGTCTCGACAACACCGAAAGTCTGACCCAGCAGCGCCGCAGCAAGGCCACCGGCGGTGGCGGTGACGCCCTGATGACGAACTGCTGACCGGCGTCAGCCAGTCCGGGAAAACCTTCACGATTAACCCTTAATTTCAGGAAAAACTATGCGCCAGGAAACCCGCTTTAAATTTAATGCCTACCTGTCCCGTGTTGCCGAACTGAACGGCATCGACGCCGGTGATGTGTCGAAAAAATTCACCGTTGAACCGTCGGTCACCCAGACCCTGATGAACACCATGCAGGAGTCCTCTGACTTTCTGACCCGCATCAACATTGTGCCGGTCAGCGAAATGAAAGGGGAAAAAATTGGTATTGGTGTCACCGGCTCCATCGCCAGCACCACCGACACCGCCGGTGGCACCGAGCGTCAGCCGAAGGACTTCTCGAAGCTGGCGTCAAACAAGTACGAATGCGACCAGATTAACTTCGATTTTTATATCCGCTACAAAACGCTGGACCTGTGGGCGCGTTATCAGGATTTCCAGCTCCGTGTCCGTAACGCCATTATCAAACGCCAGTCCCTTGATTTCATCATGGCCGGTTTTAACGGCGTGAGGCGTGCCGAAACCTCTGACCGCAGCAGTAATCCGATGCTGCAGGATGTGGCGGTCGGCTGGCTGCAGAAATACCGCAATGAAGCCCCGGCGCGCGTGATGAGCAAGGTTACTGACGAGGAAGGTCACACGACCTCTGAGGTCATCCGCGTGGGTAAGGGCGGTGATTATGCCAGCCTCGATGCACTGGTGATGGATGCGACCAACAACCTGATTGAACCGTGGTATCAGGAAGACCCGGACCTTGTGGTGATTGTGGGACGTCAGCTACTGGCGGACAAGTATTTCCCCATCGTTAACAAGGAGCAGGATAACAGCGAAATGCTGGCCGCTGACGTCATCATCAGCCAGAAACGCATCGGTAACCTGCCGGCGGTACGCGTCCCGTACTTCCCGGCGGATGCGATGCTCATCACGAAGCTGGAAAACCTGTCCATCTACTACATGGATGACAGCCATCGCCGCGTGATTGAGGAAAACCCGAAACTCGACCGCGTGGAGAACTACGAGTCAATGAACATTGATTACGTGGTGGAAGACTACGCCGCCGGTTGTCTGGTGGAAAAAATCAAGGTCGGTGATTTCTCCACACCGGCTAAGGCGACCGCAGAGCCGGGAGCGTAACCGATGACGAGTCCCGCACAGCGCCACATGATGCGGGTCTCGGCAGCGATGACCGCGCAGCGGGAAGCCGCCCCGCTGCGACATGCAACTGTCTATGAGCAGATGCTGGTTAAGCTCGCCGCAGACCAGCGCACACTGAAAGCGATTTATTCAAAAGAGCTTAAGGCCGCGAAAAAGCGCGAACTGCTGCCGTTCTGGTTGCCGTGGGTGAACGGTGTGCTGGAGCAGGGCAAAGGTGCACAGGATGACATTCTGATGACGGTCATGCTGTGGCGTCTGGATACCGGCGATATTGCCGGTGCGCTGGAGATTGCCCGTTATGCCCTGAAGTACGGTCTGACCATGCCGGGTAAACACCGCCGTACCCCGCCGTACATGTTCACCGAGGAGGTGGCGCTTGCGGCCATGCGCGCTCACGCTGCCGGTGAATCCGTGGATACCCGCCTGCTGACGGAGACCCTTGAACTGACCGCCACGGCAGACATGCCTGATGAAGTGCGCGCAAAGCTGCACAAAATCACCGGTCTGTTTCTGCGTGACGCTGGTGATGCCGCAGGGGCACTGGCGCACCTGCAACGTGCGACACAGCTCGACTGTCAGGCAGGCGTCAAAAAAGAGATTGAACGACTGGAGCGGGAGCTGAAACCGAAGCCGGAGCCGCAGCCAAAAGCAGCCACCCGCGCCCCGCGTAAGAGCCGGAGTGCGACACCGGCAAAACGTGGACGCCCGAAAAAGAAAGCCAGTTAACAACCGAATGCGCCCCGCGCCAGGGCGGCACGCCGGTCAGTGAGGGTGAATCACCTGACACTGCACCGGCGTCCACCGCCCGACTTTTCAGAGGTAGTCATGATGACGCTGATTATTCCGCGAAAGGAGGCTCCCGTGTCCGGTGAGGGTACGGTGGTCATCCCGCAACCGGCAGGCGACGAGCCGGTGATTAAAAACACGTTCTTTTTTCCCGATATCGACCCGAAGCGCGTCCGGGAACGTATGCGCCTTGAGCAGACCGTCGCCCCCGCCCGTCTGCGTGAGGCTATCAAGTCAGGCATGGCGGAGACGAATGCGGAGCTGTACGAGTACCGCGAACAGAAAATTGCCGCCGGTTTTACGCGTCTGGCGGACGTTCCGGCGGACGACATCGACGGTGAAAGCATCAAAGTTTTTTACTACGAGCGCGCCGTGTGTGCGATGGCGACCGCGTCACTTTATGAGCGTTATCGCGGCGTGGATGCCAGTGCGAAAGGCGACAAGAAGGCCGACAGCATAGACAGCACCATTGATGAGCTGTGGCGGGATATGCGCTGGGCAGTGGCGCGCATCCAGGACAAGCCGCGCTGCATCGTGAGTCAAATCTGATGAAGACCTTTGCGCTACAGGGCGACACGCTCGACGCCATTTGTGTCCGGTATTACGGGCGCACTGAGGGCGTGGTCGAAGCCGTGCTCGCCGCAAATCCGGGACTGGCTGAACTGGGCGCGGTGCTGCCGCACGGCACCGCCGTCGAACTGCCCGACGTTCAGACCGCGCCCGTGGCTGAAACTGTCAATCTGTGGGAGTAACGCATGACAGCAGAAGAAAAAAGCGTCCTGTCGCTTTTCATGATTGGGGTGCTGATTGTTGTCGGCAAGGTGCTTGCCGGTGGTGAACCCATCACCCCGCGTCTGTTTATCGGGCGCATGTTGCTCGGTGGTTTTGTCTCGATGGTTGCCGGTGTTGTTCTGGTGCAGTTTCCTGACCTGTCACTGCCTGCGGTGTGCGGCATCGGCTCCATGCTGGGTATCGCCGGTTATCAGGTGATTGAGATTGCCATTCAGCGCCGCTTTAAGGGCAGGGGGAAACAGTAATGCCGGTTATTAACACGCATCAGAATATCGCCGCCTTTCTCGACATGCTGGCCGTGTCCGAAGGGACGGCGAACCATCCGCTGACGAAAAGCCGGGGCTATGACGTGATAGTCACCGGACTGGACGGAAAGCCGGAAATTTTCACCGACTACAGTGACCACCCGTTCGCACATGGTCGACCAGCGAAGGTGTTTAACCGTCGCGGTGAAAAATCCACGGCCTCCGGTCGCTATCAGCAGCTTTACCTGTTCTGGCCGCATTACCGCAAACAACTTGCCCTGCCGGATTTCAGTCCGTTGTCACAGGACAGACTCGCCATTCAGTTGATCCGCGAACGCGGTGCACTGGATGACATCCGGGCGGGACGCATTGAGCGCGCCATTTCACGCTGTCGCAATATCTGGGCGTCCCTGCCGGGTGCCGGTTACGGTCAGCGTGAGCATTCACTGGAAAAACTGGTCACCGTCTGGCGTACCGCTGGCGGCGTACCGGCTTAAACGGAGTAAACACCATGAAGAAATTATCCCTTTCACTGATGCTGAACGTGTTGCTGGCGCTGATGCTGGCACTGTCCCTGATTTACCCGCAGAGCGTGGCCGTCAATTTTGTCGCCGCCTGGGCGATTCTGGCGACGTTTATCTCGCTGGTCGCTGCCGGGTGGATTTTTACCGCGCTGATTTATCTTGTGGCGTCGCTGTTTTTCCGGCTGATACGTAAAGCCTGTCGTCAGCGTCTTGAGGGGCGGGAACTATGTCAAAGCTGATGATTGTGCTGGTCGTGTTGTTATCGCTGGCGGTGGCCGGTCTGTTTCTGGTGAAACACAAAAATGCCAGCCTGCGCACCTCACTGGACAGGGTAAACAACGTAGCCAGCGAGCAGCAGGCGACCATCACCATGCTGAAAAATCAGCTTCATGTTGCGCTCACCAGGGCAGACAAAAACGAGCTGGCGCAGGTGGCACTGCGTCAGGAACTGGAGAACGCCGCGAAGCGTGAAGCACAGCGCGAGAAAACCATCACGAGGTTACTCAATGAAAACGAAGATTTTCGCCGCTGGTACGGCGCTGACCTGCCTGATGCTGTGCGCCGGTTGCACCAGCGCCCCGCCTGCACCGACGCCAGTGATTGTCCACAACGCCTGCCCGAACGTGAGCCTTTGCCCGATGCCGGGCAGTGACCCGGAGACGAACGGCGATTTAAGTGCCGATATCCGGCAGCTTGAGAACGCGCTGGCACGCTGTGCCAGCCAGGTAAAAATGGTTAAACACTGTCAGGACGAAAACGATGCTCAAACCCGACAGCCTGCGCAGGGCGCTGACTGATGCCGTCACGGTGCTGAAAACTAACCCCGATATGCTGCGGATATTCGTGGATAACGGGAGTATTGCCTCCACGCTGGCGGCGTCGCTGTCGTTCGAAAAGCGTTACACGCTCAATGTGATTGTGACCGACTTTACCGGTGATTTTGACCTGCTCATCGTGCCGGTGCTGGCGTGGCTGCGGGAAAATCAGCCCGACATCATGACCACCGACGAAGGCCAGAAAAAGGGCTTCACGTTTTATGCGGACATCAACAATGACAGCAGCTTTGATATCAGCATCAGCCTGATGCTGACCGAGCGCACGCTGGTCAGTGAGGTTGGCGGCGCACTGCATGTGAAAAATATCCCGGAACCTCCGCCGCCGGAGCCGGTCACCCGCCCGATGGAGCTTTATATCAATGGTGAACTGGTGAGCAAGTGGGATGAATGAGTTTAAGCGTTTTGAAGACCGTCTGACCGGACTGATTGAATCACTGTCACCGTCAGGGCGTCGGCGACTGAGCACCGAATTGGCGAAACGTCTGCGGCAGAGTCAGCAGCGCCGGGTGATGGCACAGAAAGCCCCGGACGGCACACCCTACGCGCCACGCCAGCAGCAGCGCGCCAGAAAAAAGACCGGTCGTGTTAAGCGAAAAATGTTTGCGAAACTTATCACCAGTCGTTTTTTGCATATCCGCGCCAGCCCGGAACAGGCATCAATGGAATTTTACGGCGGGAAGTCGCCGAAAATCGCCAGTGTGCATCAGTTCGGTCTGTCGGAAGAAACCCGGAAAGACGGTAAGAAAATTGATTATCCGGCGCGTCCTCTGCTCGGCTTTACCTGTGAGGATGTGCAGATGATTGAAGAGATTATCCTGGCTCACCTTGAGCGTTAGTTTTATCCAGGCAGAGGCTGATGCGCAATTAAACATTGAGCGGCCATGCTGGTCGCTCAATGTTTAGAGGTTTATGAGTGATTTTTATTTGATGCTTTGTATTCTAAAACCTTCTTATTGGCGTAAAAGAATTTTGTATATGACAGGAATATAACCAGACCTGAAGTGAAATAGACGAGGGATAGTATTAATAATGCTTTTTTGTGACTGTTATTATCTTTAATCTCCTGACTTAACCATTCGGAGTCCTCCTCGTTTAGCTGTAAGAGCTTATTGCAGGCGATCTCAGGAAGTGTGTCTTTTATAAATACGTTTTGCAGTCTCTTGCAATCGGCAAGGCTATAAGTTTTATTAAATTCAACTGCTTTATTTTTGAAGGGTAAAAGAACTTTGTCACTATAAACATAGTACATCATGTTTTTATATGGTATGCCTATGGCATCCCTTACTATAACGGATTGTTCGTTGTGTATGTAACATGCGAGAAGAATGTAAAAAATACTGGCCAGAATTACAATTATTGTTTTAATTATGTGTGGTGGCTTTGTTATGTCACCCCAGATGCGAGTAAGGAAAAAATACGATGTTTTTAGTTTTCCATCAATCAGTCCCTGCTGTATCATTCTCACATTTTCAATGCCTGATACATTGATTCCGTTAATTATTTTAAATAGTTGAATGTCGCGCCACTCGCGGTCAAGTCTTTTTAATTTTTTGTCTGAATATCCAAAATTGAAATAATGTGCAATAAGCCTCATAAGGTTACTTTTACCAAAGCTAAAAAATGCTAATACTGCAAAGCTACAAAGGAAAAAAACGATTAGCCCCCACACATTAGTCACATTATAGCTGACCATTACGCTCTCCTTGAATGTTGTCTGGTAGTTCTACAAATGAATCCAGATAGCATAACTTTTATATATTGTGCAATCTCACATGCATGAACACTCTCGCAAATATTCAGGAACTCGCGCGCGCACTGCGCAACATGATTCGCACCGGCATTATCGTCGAAACCGACCTTAACGCCGGTCGCTGCCGCGTGCAGACCGGCGGCATGTGCACCGACTGGCTTCAGTGGCTGACCCATCGCGCAGGACGTTCGCGCACATGGTGGGCACCTTCCGTGGGGGAACAGGTGCTGATTCTGGCCGTGGGCGGTGAACTCGACACGGCGTTCGTTCTGCCGGGGATTTATTCCGGCGATAACCCTGCGCCGTCTGCGTCGGCTGATGCCCTGCATATCCGTTTCCCTGACGGGGCGGTGATTGAGTATGAACCCGAAACCAGTGCACTCACGGTAAGCGGAATTAAAACGGCCAGCGTGACGGCTTCTGATTCTGTTACTGCCACGGTGCCGGTGGTCATGGTGAAAGCATCAACCCGCGTCACCCTGGACACCCCGGAGGTGGTCTGCACCAACAGGCTGATTACCGGCACGCTGGAAGTGCAGAAGGGCGGGACGATGCGCGGCAACATTGAACACACCGGCGGTGAACTCTCATCAAACGGTAAGGTACTGCATACCCATAAACACCCCGGCGACAGCGGCGGCACAACCGGGAGTCCTTTATGACAGCGCGTTATCTCGGAATGAATCGCAGTGATGGCCTGACTGTCACTGACCTTGAGCATATCAGCCAGAGTATCGGCGATATCCTGCGCACACCGGTCGGCTCACGGGTGATGCGTCGTGATTACGGCTCGTTGCTGGCATCAATGATTGACCAGCCGCAGACCCCGGCGCTTGAGTTGCAGATTAAGGTCGCCTGTTACATGGCGGTGCTGAAATGGGAACCCCGCGTCACCCTGTCATCCGTCACCACTGAGCGCAGTTTTGACGGGCGAATGACGGTCACGTTAACCGGCCAGCACAACGACACCGGCCAGCCACTTTCATTAACCATACCTGTGAGTTGAAACCATGCCGATTATCGACCTGAACCAGCTACCCGCACCAGATGTGGTCGAGGAGCTGGACTTTGAAAGCATTCTCGCTGAACGCAAGGCGACACTGATTTCCCTTTACCCGGAAGATCAGCAGGAGGCGGTCGCCCGTACCCTGACACTGGAATCTGAGCCTCTCGTCAAACTGCTGGAAGAAAATGCTTATCGTGAGCTTATCTGGCGTCAGCGTGTGAATGAGGCCGCACGGGCGGTGATGCTGGCCTGTGCCGCCGGTAATGACCTTGATGTGATTGGTGCCAATTACAACACCACGCGCCTGACTATCACCCCGGCAGATGATTCGACCATTCCGCCGACACCGGCAGTGATGGAATCTGACACCGATTATCGTCTGCGTATTCAGCAGGCTTTTGAGGGCTTAAGCGTCGCCGGGTCAGTGGGAGCCTATCAGTATCATGGTCGCAGTGCTGACGGGCGTGTCGCGGATATTTCTGTCACCAGTCCGTCTCCTGCCTGTGTCACCATCTCTGTGCTGTCACGTGAAAATAACGGCGTCGCATCCGAAGACCTGCTGGCTGTGGTGCGTAACGCCCTTAATGGCGAGGACGTCAGGCCGGTGGCCGACCGCGTGACCGTGCAGTCTGCCGCCATCGTTGAATACCAGATAAACGCCACGCTTTACCTTTACCCTGGTCCCGAAAGCGAACCCATCCGCGCTGCCGCTGTGAAAAAGCTGGAAGCGTATATCACGGCACAGCACCGGCTGGGGCGCGACATCCGTCTGTCTGCCATTTATGCCGCTTTGCATGTGGAAGGTGTGCAGCGTGTCGAACTGGCTGCACCACTGGCCGACATCGTGCTCAACAGTACGCAGGCGTCTTTCTGTACCGAATACCGCGTCGTGACCGGAGGCTCGGATGAGTGATTCGCGACTGCTGCCGACCGGCTCATCACCGCTTGAGGTCGCCGCCGCAAAAGCCTGTGCGGAAATTGAAAAAACGCCGGTCAGTATTCGTGAGCTGTGGAACCCGGACACCTGTCCGGCAAATCTGCTGCCGTGGCTGGCGTGGGCGTTTTCGGTCGACAGGTGGGATGAAAAGTGGCCGGAAGCGACAAAACGCGCCGTTATCCGCGATGCGTATTTCATCCACTGTCATAAAGGCACAATAGGTGCAATCCGGCGTGTGGTGGAGCCGCTCGGCTATCTCATCAACGTGACGGAGTGGTGGGAAAACAGTGACCCGCCCGGCACCTTCCGGCTTGATATTGGTGTACTGGAAAGCGGCATCACAGAGGCAATGTATCAGGAAATGGAACGGCTGATTGCTGATGCCAAACCTGCAAGCCGCCACCTTATTGGCCTGAACATTTCCCGGGACATTCCCGGCTACCTGTTCGCCGGTGGTGTGGCTTACGACGGCGATGTAATTACGGTTTACCCCGGATAAGTGAGGAATAATGAGCACAAAATTCAAAACCGTTATCACCACTGCCGGTGCAGCAAAGCTGGCAGCGGCAACCGCACCGGGAGGGCGGAAGGTCAACATTACCACGATGGCCGTCGGGGATGGCGGTGGTAAATTGCCTGTCCCGGATGCCGGACAGACCGGGCTTATCCACGAAGTCTGGCGACATGCGCTGAACAAAATCAGCCAGGACAAACGAAACAGTAATTATATTATCGCAGAGCTGGTTATTCCGCCGGAGGTGGGCGGTTTCTGGATGCGTGAGCTTGGCCTGTACGATGATGCTGGAACGTTAATTGCCGTGGCGAACATGGCTGAAAGTTATAAGCCAGCTCTTGCCGAAGGCTCAGGGCGTTCGCAGACCTGCCGCATGGTCATCATCGTCAGCAGTGTGGCCTCAGTGGCGCTGACCATTGACACCACAACGGTGATGGCAACGCAGGATTACGTTGATGACAAAATTGCAGAACATGAACAGTCACGACGTCACCCGGACGCCTCGCTGACCGCCAAAGGTTTTACTCAGTTAAGCAGTGCGACCAACAGCACGTCTGAAACACTCGCCGCAACACCAAAAGCGGTAAAAGCAGCATATGACCTTGCTAACGGGAAATACACTGCACAGGACGCCACCACCGCGCGAAAAGGCCTTGTCCAGCTCAGTAGCGCCACCAACAGCGATTCTGAAACGCTTGCGGCAACGCCAAAGGCGGTTAAGACAGCGTATGACCTTGCTAACGGGAAATACACTGCACAGGATGCCACCACAGCGCGAAAAGGTCTTGTCCAGCTCAGTAGCGCCACCAACAGTGATTCTGAAACGCTGGCTGCAACACCAAAAGCGGTGAAGTCTGCCTATGACAATGCTGAAAAACGTCTTCAGAAAGATCAGAACGGTGCGGATATTCCTGATAAAGGACGCTTCCTGAGTAACATTAATGTTTACAGCAAAGGTGAAGTGGATAAGAAAAAGGGAATGCGAAAGTATTCGTTTGCCGCCCCTGCAAATGTCGTTGCCGGGAAGTGGTATCCCGTTATCTTTCGCCGTGCTGCCAGCCTTTCAGGAGAAATGGCATCCCGCGTCGTTATTTCAACTGGTTGTTATAACGGCGATTATGTAATGAATAACTGCGAGTTTAATGGCATGGTTATGCCCGGAGGCTGGACCGATCGTGGTTCATATGCGGCAGGTTATTTCTGGACGTATCAGACCAATGAGCGTTCAATCCATTCCATTGTTACAAGCCTGAAAGATGATGATGTATGTAGTGTTTTTTATGTTGAAGCCAGAGCTTTCCCAGTACAAATTCTTGCAGAGGAAGGGCTAACGGTTATTGTTCCGACAGAGGATTATGTCGTCGGTCAGACGACATATAAGTGGGGGGCAACTAATCCCGCTACAGAAAGCACGAACGTACAGGCTATTCTGGATTTTAAAAATGGACGTGGTTATTACTGTTCACATCCATTTATTTCCAGCCTTTCAGGAAATGCTGCAACAGCAACTAAGTTAGCGAACGCAAGAAATATTAATGGTGTCAGATTTGATGGCTCTGCCGATATAAATATTAATACACTGGTATCCAGAAACCGTGTTACTGCATTAGGTGGGAGCGTAAAGGGGACACCAGGTATTCAGATGTATGAGGCATACAACAATGGCTACCCAACAGCCTATGGTAATGTGCTTCATCTCACTGGCGTAACCGCAGTAGGAGAGGGTGAGTTACTTATTGGCTGGAGTGGAACCAGCGGTGCTCATGCTCCGGCATATATTCGTTCCCGACGAGATACCACAGATGCTAACTGGTCTGGATGGGCGCAACTATATACAACTGCTCATAAACCCTCAGCGGGAGATGTTGGTGCATACACCAAAACTGAGTCAGATTCACGTTATGTGAGAGACATGCGGCTGGGCGGTGCATCTACATATAAACCAGCAAATAATGGTACTACATGGACGCATCAGGCTCCGTCAGGTTGCGTATATACCGGCATTATTGTTCAGGATACCGGCTCAAACTCTGCCGATAACATTGGTGGCGTATATTACAGACCGGTGCAGAAATACATTAACGGGACATGGTATAACGTGGCGCAGGTATAATTTATGCAGCATTTAAAAAATATTACGGCGGGTAATCCAAAAACGGTTGAACAATATCAATTGACAAAGGACTTTGATGTTGTCTGGTTTTTTTCAGAAGATGGTAAGAACTGGTACGAAGAACAAAAGTATTTTGCTGATGACACGATAAAAATAGCGTACGACAAAGATAATATCATCCACTATGTGGAAAAGGATGTGACAGCTATCAGACCGGATGGATTAAGTGTTGTTGAAGTGGCGGATATTACTGCTAACCGACGGGCGGACATTTCAGGGAACTGGATGTTTAAGGACGGCAAAGTGATTAAACGCATTTATACGGCAGAGGAATTACAGCAGCAGGCAGAAATTCGGAAAGCCAGACTTCTTGCAGATGCTGAATCCGTGATTTTGCCGCTGGAGCGCGCGGTCAGACTGAACATGGCAACAGATGAGGAGCGTAGCCGACTGGAATCATGGGAACGCTACAGCGTTCTGGTCAGTCGTGTGGATCCTGCAAATCCTGAATGGCCGGAAATGCCGCAATAAGTTGTATTAGCTTACATATCTATGGCACAGAGTAAAGCCTAATCTGACAGTCCGCTCTGTGCCAGGAGCGGAAGTCGATTGATGACTCACTACTAATTCGTCTTGCTTACTCCTAATGTTGATAAATGTGAATAAGATTAATACTATAAAGAATTATAATTTAATAGACGGCGGTTTAGGTAATGGGCGAGTTCTCAAAATATGTCGGCGAGGTGGGCGAAGAGATAGTCAATGACTTTCTGAAACTCTTTGGATGGAAAAACCTATGTAGTAACAAGCAATTAGATTGCTGCGTGGGAGAACATGCTAAAAAGACACATGGAATAGATGCTTTGTATGTCTACAACTCTATGCTTCAAAAACAATCATTAGTAAGCGTTGTTGTTTCTGCAAAGTATTCATCAGTACCTTACGATAAAGTCAAAACTACTTTTCGCTCACATTTCAAAGACTTGGCACACACCATTGAATGTTATTCAAAATCCCAGTTTAAAAGAACCATAACAAGACAATTTCCAGGTAGTTCAAGAAAAGAAGATATTGGGGTTTTGTTTTATTTAAATAATGATGAAAGCGATTCAAATGATAATATTAAAGGTGAAATCATCAATCATAGAATCGATTCTACCCTCAAGTTCAACGCCATACATCTCGTTGATAACGCAAGAGCAAAATTTTTATACAACTCGATAAGCTTTATCAAGAAAAAGCATGGTGAAATATCTTTTTTCTGTCTTAACACTACCTTAAATGTTTCATCTTCAACAAGACATTCTAAAATAATGCCTGTTGAATACATTACCTCTCCAATAATTCCCATTTCTGTGCCTGATGATAATGGGCGAAAATTTATATTACTTTGCGATTTTAATTACAGTAAAGAATCACTAGGGTTGGTATATAAATTAGCTAGAAAGCTTTGTTCCGATTTCGCAAATCATTATGAGATTTATTTCAATAAATATAATAAACTCACAGACTCCCCTTCAGTTGATGAAGTCAAAATGGCGCAAAATTTTGAAGATGGCTCTGAGGATGTCGTTGGAGATATTACATTAATCGTTGATTCTTATAATAGCACCTTCAGGAGCATTTCTGATGAAAAATGATATTGATTTCATCCCCTCCGGAGATGAACTGAAAAATCTTGTGAGCCAGCAGAACTGTAGCTCTACAATGATCAATAATCTACTTAAAGAAAGAGGGCTTTTTTGCGGAGTGTCTGAAAAATCAGGCACAGTTCCAAACTTGATCACCTCTTTACTAAGCCCTGATGAATCTTATGATTTACTAAGCAGTATTAAAACAAAGGAAAAATTAGATAAAGTAAATTTCAGGAATTTTGATCTTAAGCAAGATGTTGATTTGCTTGGTGAAGTTAGTGGGTTTGTAGATGTTAGTAAAATCACAAAAAATGGTTACATTAATTATGAGATATCAGATTTTAGCGATTTTACATCTCTAGATGGTAGAAGTAATAATTCCGTAATAATGGAGTTCGAAATTTGCAAGACAGATATTCTAGATGATTGGTATATAACTGAGAAGTTCTTTAAAGGATCTGTGGAAATCAAGAAAGACGTTAATGGCATCACTGGTAACTCCCAGCTTTTAATGAATGTAAAACTAAATCACACATCTCCGGAAACTAAAGAAATAGCTGAAAATGTCATAACCTTGATAGAGGAGCATTTGGAAAGAAATAATATAATTGAACATTCGCCTCATCGAGGTAGAGTTCTGATGGATGATTTTGAAAATGAAAACAGAGTAAAATTCCTTAATGAATTAGCATCCCTTCATATTGGATACTTATTCTACCATCAAAAAATAGATGATGTTCATTTTAATCCGGATCATTCTACTGGTTACGAAAAACAATCAGATGCTGTGACTAATTTTCTCGAAAAAGATATTGACCAGTATAGAGTCAAAGGAAATCTAGAGAATATAATATCTATCAAATGGAAACACATACACCCGTATGTACGTGTTACTAAGGTTGTCGCAAGTTACACAATTAGCTATGAATCCTATTCAGGTGAATGTAAGGTTGCATACGAGTTTAGTGAATATGGAAGAAAAACCCCTGTTAATCCTGAATTGTGCATTACCTTTATAAATATAAAGGTTAAAGGTGCGTCGCCCTCTAAAATACATGATATTCAATCAAACATTATGCGTGAGATTGAATTACGTAAAGTAGAATTGCTTACTAAATATAGAAAAGTTGCTGATGCTGAATCAAACAGCTAATTCTATGGTTATGCTCCCGATTGATTAATACCCACTATTAACACGGGAGCAAAGCGAACTTCCGCTCCTCGCTCAAAGCAGACTGTCAGATTTGATAGCATTTGGGCTATGTAAATTGTCAGGCGGAAAATGAGTGAGTACAAATCAGGACAGGCGGGCGAATTGCCCGCATTTTCTTTATCTGTTGTTTCATCCCCTGACCAGCCAGGTCAAATAGCGTCTCATGCTCTGCACAACAGAAAATAGTTGCACCCATTAACCACGGAGTTAAACGGATGAGTGACTATCATCACGGCGTGCAGGTGCTGGAGATTAACGACGGCACCCGCGTCATTTCCACCGTATCCACGGCCATTGTCGGCATGGTCTGCACGGCCAGCGATGCGGATGCGGAAACCTTCCCCCTCAATAAACCTGTGCTGATTACCAATGTGCAGAGCGCAATTGCAAAGGCCGGTAAAAAAGGCACGCTGGCGGCATCGTTGCAGGCCATCGCCGACCAGTCAAAACCGGTCACCGTTGTCGTGCGCGTGGAAGACGGCACCGGCGATGACGAAGAAACGAAACTCGCGCAGACCGTTTCCAATATCATCGGCACCACCGACGAAAACGGTCAGTACACCGGACTGAAAGCCCTGCTGGCGGCGGAGTCGGTAACCGGTGTTAAACCGCGTATTCTCGGTGTGCCGGGACTGGATACCAAAGAGGTGGCTGTTGCACTGGCATCCGTCTGTCAGAAGCTGCGCGCTTTCGGATATATCAGCGCATGGGGCTGTAAGACTATTTCCGAGGTGAAAGCCTACCGCCAGAATTTCAGCCAGCGTGAGCTGATGGTCATCTGGCCGGATTTCCTCGCATGGGATACGGTCAGCAGCACCACCGCCACCGCGTATGCCACCGCCCGTGCGCTGGGTCTGCGCGCTAAAATCGACCAGGAGCAGGGCTGGCATAAAACGCTGTCCAATGTCGGGGTAAACGGTGTTACCGGCATCAGCGCCTCTGTATTCTGGGATTTGCAGGAGTCCGGCACCGATGCTGACCTGTTGAACGAGTCAGGTGTCACAACGCTGATTCGCCGTGACGGTTTCCGCTTCTGGGGTAACCGTACCTGCTCTGATGACCCACTGTTCCTCTTTGAAAACTACACCCGCACCGCGCAGGTGCTGGCCGACACGATGGCTGAGGCGCACATGTGGGCGGTGGATAAGCCCATCACCGCAACGCTGATTCGCGACATCGTTGACGGCATCAATGCCAAATTCCGTGAGCTGAAAACAAACGGCTATATCGTGGATGCGACCTGCTGGTTCAGCGAAGAATCCAACGATGCGGAAACCCTCAAGGCCGGAAAACTGTATATCGACTATGACTATACCCCGGTGCCTCCTCTCGAAAACCTGACCCTGCGCCAGCGTATTACTGATAAATATCTGGCAAATCTGGTCACCTCGGTTAACAGCAATTAAGGAGCCTGACCGATGGCAATGCCGCGCAAACTCAAGTTAATGAACGTCTTTCTGAACGGCTACAGCTATCAGGGCGTTGCAAAGTCCGTCACGCTGCCAAAACTGACCCGTAAGCTCGAAAACTATCGCGGTGCGGGGATGAACGGCAGCGCACCGGTAGACCTCGGCCTTGATGACGATGCGCTGTCAATGGAGTGGTCGCTCGGGGGCTTCCCGGATTCGGTTATCTGGGAACTTTACGCCGCAACCGGTGTGGATGCCGTACCGATTCGTTTTGCAGGCTCTTACCAGCGCGACGATACCGGCGAAACGGTGGCCGTCGAGGTGGTCATGCGTGGACGTCAGAAAGAAATCGACACCGGCGAGGGGAAACAGGGAGAAGATACCGAGTCGAAAATCTCCGTGGTCTGCACTTATTTCCGGCTGACGATGGACGGTAAGGAGCTGGTCGAAATTGACACCATCAACATGATTGAGAAGGTGAACGGCGTCGACCGGCTGGAGCAACACCGCCGCAATATCGGCCTGTGATTTTCATCCGGTCAGCCAGGCTGACCGGTTAACCCCGATTCAGAAGTGAGAAAACCATGAACAAAGAAAATGTGATTACCCTGGACAATCCGGTCAAGCGTGGTGAGCAGGTTATCGAACAGGTCACGCTGATGAAACCCAATGCCGGGACGCTGCGCGGTGTCAGTCTGGCAGCGGTCGCGAACTCCGAAGTCGATGCACTGATTAAGGTGCTGCCGCGCATGACGGCACCGATGCTGACCGAGCAGGAAGTCGCCGCGCTGGAACTGCCTGACCTTGTGGCGCTGGCCGGTAAGGTGGTCGGTTTTTTGTCGCCGAACTCGGTGCAGTGACGTTTCCGAAAAACCTCTCGGTCGATGACCTGATGGCGGATGTGGCAGTGATATTTCACTGGCCGCCATCAGAACTGTATCCCATGAGCCTGACCGAACTCATCACATGGCGCGAAAAGGCGCTCCGGCGAAGCGGAAACACGAATGAGTAACAATGTAAAATTACAGGTATTGCTCAGGGCTGTTGACCAGGCATCCCGCCCGTTTAAATCCATCCGTACAGCGAGCAAGTCGCTGTCGGGGGATATCCGGGAAACACAAAAATCACTGCGCGAGCTGAACGGTCACGCATCCCGTATTGAGGGGTTCCGCAAGACCAGTGCACAGCTCGCCGTGACTGGTCATGCACTTGAAAAGGCGCGGCAGGAAGCCGAAGCCCTTGCCACACAGTTTAAAAATACCGAACGACCGACCCGTGCTCAGGCGAAAGTGCTGGAATCCGCAAAGCGTGCGGCGGAGGACTTACAGGCGAAATATAACCGCCTGACGGATTCCGTTAAACGCCAGCAGCGGGAACTGGCCGCTGTGGGAATTAATACCCGCAATCTTGCACATGATGAGCAGGGACTGAAAAACCGTATCAGTGAAACCACCGCACAGCTTAACCGTCAGCGCGACGCGCTGGCGCGTGTCAGTGCGCAACAGGCAAAACTTAACGCAGTCAAACAGCGTTATCAGGCCGGAAAGGAACTGGCCGGAAATATGGCCTCAGTGGGCGCTGCCGGTGTGGGGATTGCGGCGGCGGGAACGATGGCCGGAGTTAAGTTGCTGATGCCCGGTTATGAGTTTGCGCAGAAAAACTCAGAATTGCAGGCTGTGCTCGGTGTGGCAAAAGACTCCGCCGAAATGGCTGCACTACGCAAGCAGGCGCGCCAGCTCGGCGACAATACCGCCGCCTCGGCGGATGATGCAGCCGGTGCGCAGATTATTATCGCGAAAGCCGGTGGGGATGTTGATGCCATTCAGGCGGCAACGCCGGTCACGCTGAATATGGCGCTGGCGAACCGTCGCACGATGGAAGAAAATGCCGCCCTGCTGATGGGGATGAAATCCGCCTTTCAGCTTTCAAACGATAAGGTCGCTCATATCGGGGATGTTCTCTCCATGACGATGAACAAAACCGCCGCCGATTTTGACGGCATGAGCGATGCGCTGACCTATGCCGCACCTGTGGCAAAAAATGCCGGTGTCAGCATTGAAGAAACCGCCGCAATGGTCGGGGCGCTGCATGATGCAAAAATCACAGGCTCAATGGCGGGTACGGGAAGCCGTGCCGTGTTAAGCCGCCTGCAGGCACCGACGGGAAAAGCATGGGATGCACTCAAAGAGCTTGGTGTGAAAACCTCAGACAGTAAGGGAAACACCCGACCAGTATTTACCATTCTGAAAGAAATGCAGGCCAGTTTTGAGAAAAACCGGCTCGGTACTGCCCAGCAGGCTGAATACATGAAAACCATTTTCGGGGAGGAGGCCAGTTCAGCCGCCGCCGTGCTGATGACTGCCGCCTCAACCGGAAAGCTGGACAAACTGACCGCTGCGTTTAAAGCCTCAGACGGAAAGACCGCAGAACTGGTAAATATCATGCAGGACAACCTCGGAGGTGACTTTAAGGAGTTTCAGTCCGCTTATGAGGCGGTGGGGACTGACCTGTTTGACCAGCAGGAAGGCGCACTGCGTAATCTCACGCAGACGGCCACAAAGTATGTGTTAAAACTCGACGGCTGGATCCAGAAAAACAAATCACTGGCGTCAACCATCGGCATCATTGTCGGTGGTGCACTGGCGCTGACTGGTGTCATCGGTGCCATTGGCCTCGTAGCCTGGCCGGTTATCACCGGCATCAATGCCATCATTGCTGCAGCAGGCGCAATGGGGGCAATTTTCACGACGGTTGGCAGTGCCGTTATGACGGCCATCGGGGCGATTAGCTGGCCGGTAGTGGCCGTGGTGGCCGCCATTGTCGCCGGAGCGTTACTTATCCGTAAATACTGGGAGCCTGTCAGCGCATTCTTTGGCGGTGTGGTTGAAGGGCTGAAAGCGGCATTTGCGCCGGTGGGGGAGCTGTTCACGCCACTGAAACCGGTGTTTGACTGGCTGGGCGAAAAGTTACAGGCCGCGTGGCAGTGGTTTAAAAACCTGATTGCCCCGGTTAAAGCCACCCAGGACACCCTGAACCGTTGCCGTGACACGGGCGTCATGTTCGGGCAGGCACTGGCTGACGCGCTGATGCTGCCGCTTAATGCGTTCAACAAACTGCGCAGCGGTATTGACTGGGTACTGGAAAAACTCGGTGTTATCAACAAAGAGTCAGACACACTTGACCAGACCGCCGCCAGAACTCAAGCCGCCACGTATGGCAGCGTTGGTTATATTCCGGCGACCAGCTCTTATGCAGGCTATCAGGCTTATCAGCCGGTTACGGCACCGGCTGGCCGCTCTTATGTAGACCAGAGTAAAAACGAATATCACATTAACCTGACGGGTGGTTCTGCGCCGGGAACACAGCTTGACCGCCAGTTACAGGATGCGCTCGAAAAATACGAGCGGGATAAACGTGCGCGCGCCCGTGCCAGCATGATGCATGACGGTTAAGGAGGTGACGAAAAATGATGCTCGCGTTAGGTATGTTTGTTTTTATGCGCCAGACGCTGCCACACCAGACCATGCAGCGTGAATCAGATTATCACTGGCCGTCAAATTCCCGTATCGGTAAACGGGATGCCTTTCAGTTTCTCGGTGTTGGCGAGGAAAACATCACGCTTGCCGGTGTGCTTTATCCCGAACTGACCGGCGGAAAGCTGACGATGACCACGCTCAGGCTGATGGCAGAGGAAGGCCGGGCGTGGCCGTTGCTGGATGGCACTGGCATGATTTACGGCATGTATGTCATCAGCAAGGTGAGTGAAACAGGGAGTATTTTCTTTGCAGACGGCACACCCCGGAAAATTGATTTTACGCTGTCGCTCACCCGCGTTGATGAATCACTGGCCGCGCTTTATGGCGATATCGGTAAACAGGCGGAATCGCTCATCGGTAAGGCTGGCAGTATGGCGACTAAATTCACAGGTATGACGGGGGCGGGATAATGCTGGATGCACTGACATTTGATGCAGGCAGTACGCTGACGCCGGATTACATGCTGATGCTCGACAGCAGGGATATTACCGGCAATATCAGCGACCGTCTAATGAGCATGACTCTGACGGATAACCGGGGCTTTGAGGCTGACCAGCTTGATATTGAACTGAACGATGCCGACGGGCAGGTCGGGCTGCCGATTCGTGGCGCTGTCCTGACGGTGTATATCGGCTGGAAAGGTTTTGCCCTGGTATGCAAAGGGAAATTTACCGTTGATGAGGTTGAACACCGGGGCGCGCCGGATGTGGTCACCATCCGCGCCCGGAGTGTAGATTTTCGCGGGACGCTCAATTCCCGCCGTGAAGGCTCCTGGCATGACACCACGCTCGGTGCGATTGTTGAGGCAATAGCCTCCCGTAACAGGCTGGAAGCCAGTGTCGCGCCGTCACTGGCCGGAATTAAAATCCCGCACATCGACCAGTCGCAGGAGTCTGATGCAAAATTCCTGACCCGCCTTGCTGAACGCAACGGCGGTGAGGTGTCGGTAAAAATGGGAAAATTGTTGTTTCTCAAAGCGGGGCAGGGGGTGACGGCCAGCGGTAAAAAAATCCCGCAGATTACCATCACCCGCAGCGACGGCGACCGTCATCATTTTGCGATTGCTGACCGCGGAGCCTACACAGGCGTAACGGCAAAGTGGTTACACACCAAAGACCCGAAGCCGCAAAAGCAGAAGGTAAAACTGAAACGCAAAAAGAAAGAGAAACACCTGCGCGCACTGGAGCACCCGAAAGCGAAACCAGTCACGCAGAAGAAAGCGCCAAAAGTACCGGAAGCGCGCGAAGGTGAATACATGGCCGGTGAGGCTGACAACGTTTTTGCACTGACCACGGTATATGCCACGAAAGCACAGGCCATGCGCGCCGCTCAGGCGAAGTGGGATAAACTGCAACGGGGTGTAGCGGAGTTCTCCATCAGTCTGGCTACCGGTCGGGCAGATATTTACACGGAAACGCCGGTCAAAGTGTCAGGTTTTAAGCGCGTCATAGACGAGCAGGACTGGACAATCACTAAGGTGACACATTTTCTGAATAATAGCGGCTTCACGACGTCCTTGGAGCTTGAGGTCAGGCTTTCTGATGTGGAGTACGAAACAGAAGATGATGAGTGATGTTTTTATTTTATCTGTTTGTTTTATAAGGATAAATTAACTAAAATGGCACCATCAACAAAACCGGAAGAGGTGCTCGCGATGTTTCATTGTCCTTTATGCCAGCATGCCGCACATGCGCGTACAAGCCGCTATATCACTGACACGACAAAAGAGCGTTATCACCAGTGCCAGAACGTGAATTGCAGCGCCACGTTCATCACCTATGAGTCGGTACAGAGATACATCGTGAAGCCGGGAGAAGTCCACGCCGTAAGGCCGCACCCGTTACCGTCAGGGCAGCAAATTATGTGGATGTAATTACAAACAGAAAGCCCCTCAGTCGAGGGGCTTTTTTGTCGATGTGGTCAATGTGTGGACGTGACCAGAAATAAATCCTTTTATTTCATTGAATTACGCGTAAAAAATAAGCCCGTGTAAGGGAGATTACACAGGCTAAGGAGGTGGTTCCTGGTACAGCTAGCATTTTATGGGTTATGTTTTTCAGCGAAACGGATGATAACCTTAATAAATGCAGCTGTATGTGATCGGTTTCTAAGAATTTTCCATCCGGGAAAAATAATCGAAATTAATCACTTACCGTGGGGATTACGCGTGGTTTCCCCGGAGAAATTACGCATCAGCAGCGCGTAATTGAGCTCAAGATCCTGCGGGACCGGGAGCCACACAGTATAACCATCGCCTGGTGCTATCGGCATAGCTTCGCCTTTGGCGTTTTCCATGTGCTCAAGGGTAAAATTAATGTTGCCTTGCGGCGTCATCAGCTCAAGGCTGTCGCCAACGGAGAATTTATTTTTCACCGCTACCGCCGCGAGGTCCCCCTTGCGCTCACCGGTAAACTCACCAACAAACTGCTGGCGGTCAGAAACTGAATAACCGTATTCGTAGTTCTGATAATCGTCGTGAGTATGACGACGCAGGAAACCTTCGGTATAGCCACGATGCGCCAGACCTTCCAGAGTTTCCAGCAGGCTGGTATCGAACGGTTTTCCCGCAGCGGCGTCATCGATAGCTTTGCGGTAAACCTGTGCGGTGCGTGCACAATAGTAGAAAGATTTGGTACGACCTTCGATTTTCAGCGAATGCACGCCCATTTTGGTCAGGCGTTCTACATGGGCGATGGCGCGCAGATCTTTCGAGTTCATGATGTAAGTGCCGTGCTCATCTTCAAACGCGGTCATATACTCGCCCGGACGCTGGGCCTCTTCGATCATAAACACTTTGTCGGTTGGTGCGCCGATACCCAGCGTCGGCTCAACATTTTGCACCGGAATCGGCTCGTACTTGTGTACGATGTTGCCAACATCATCTTCTTTCCCTTCCTGGACGTTGTACTCCCAGCGGCAGGCGTTGGTGCAGGTGCCCTGGTTCGGGTCGCGCTTGTTGATATAGCCAGAGAGCAGGCAGCGACCGGAGTAGGCCATGCACAGCGCGCCGTGAACGAAGATCTCGATCTCCATATCCGGCACCTGATTGCGGATCTCTTCAATCTCTTCCAGCGACAGCTCGCGAGAGAGGATCACGCGGGTCAGGCCCATTTGCTGCCAGAATTTCACCGTCGCCCAGTTCACGGCGTTAGCCTGCACCGAAAGGTGGATCGGCATTTCAGGGAAGTGCTCACGCACCAGCATAATCAGCCCTGGATCGGACATAATCAGCGCATCCGGCCCCATTTCCACCACCGGTTTCAGGTCACGGATAAAGGTTTTCAGCTTGGCGTTGTGCGGTGCAATGTTGACCACGACATAAAACTTTTTCCCCAGCGCGTGGGCTTCATTGATGCCGAGCTGAAGATTTTCGTGGTTGAATTCGTTGTTGCGCACACGCAGGGAATAACGCGGCTGGCCCGCATAAACAGCATCTGCGCCATAAGCGAAAGCGTAACGCATATTTTTCAGCGTTCCCGCCGGGGAAAGGAGTTCCGGTTTAAACATAATTCTCTCGTTCTGATGACAGGTCAGATCCGCTTCACCTGATGAAGCGGTTAGGGGAGTGCCCCCACTTTAAGGGCGGGCATTGTAGCGCAATCGGCGGGTTTAGCTCCAGTGTAAATGTCTGGTGGCGTCCTGGTTTTGGTTAAGGATACGAATGACGATAATTTCCCCTGGTGATTGCAGGAAATAAATGACGTGGCGTTCAAAAGGAAGAACAAAAATACCTTCGCCTAATTCAGGTCTGGGCGTACCTATATTATTGTTACTCAGAATCTGGAGAACGTCTGAAAGATGTTCCACATATCTGTCGGCTTGTGGTTCGCCGAAATGGTGATAGCTGTAATACCAGATGCCTTCTAAATCCTCATTGGCTTTTGGCATGAGTTTAATAATACGCACATTATTTCCTTATCCCTGCTTTCACCTTCCGTAAGAACGCGTCCTTTTCCCACGGCTGAGCTTCACCACTACTCAACCCTTCTGCGAGCATGTCACGTAACGCTTGCAGGCGAGACTCTGCTTGCTTTTCTCGAAGTAATCGCAGTGACTCACGGATCACTTCGCTTTGGGTGCGATAGTCGCCGGATTCAATTAAGGACTCGATAAATTCACGCAACTCATCGCCGAGATCAACCGTCATCGTTCTGGCCATTTTACGCCCGCCTGTAAGTAAAAATCTTACATCAGTGTATGTCATAAACCGGATAGCGTCACGAAAGTATTAGAAGATATTTTGGCACATGAACATGTTCAGGAGGATAAGTATGGGATGGTAAACAAAGAAAGCACAACGAGTGCTCGTCAGTGCCCACTATTTTAATGGCGGCGGTTACTCTTAATTATTAATAACTAAGCGTTATTTGGATATAAAGCCGGACGCCAACAACCCACGCCCGGCATCGTAATTACGTATTGTCTTTCACCGTCTGGCTTGTGCCATTGGCTTTAACGGAGGCAATTCCGGTTTCACGAGATTGCGCGGTGGCGTACATCTGGCTGGAGCCGATAATTTGATGATTAGCGGCTTTCAGATTGAAATAGAATTTGCCGTTACTTGCCGTTTTTTTCTCATAGCGTTCTTCTTGCGGGCTGTTGCTACGCACCGACGCGATGCCCTTTTCCGCAGAGGCTTTTGAGGTATACAGCTCGCTGGTGAGGATAGTCTCACCATTGCCCGCTTTTAGCACAAACCGGAACTGATTATCACTGCTCTTACTGAGTTCAAACCAACCAGCCATAATGACTCCTTGATTGAAATTGCGTATCGAAAACAGCATCTAAAGGTGCTGTTTACCGATTAAAGTATGAGCGATTTTCTGATGCCTGCCAGGGCGGAGAGATAATGTCAGTTTGCTGACCATGCGTGGGATAATGTTGCCGGATCTGGTCTGAACGCCATCTCCGGCTAACAAAGTCATGTCGCTAAAACTAAACGATGCGGCAGGCGTCGGCTTCCCAGCGGTAACCAACGCCGTAAACGGCGCGGATAAATGACTGTTCGGCGTCGAGAGATTCCAGCTTGCGGCGCAGGTTTTTAATGTGGCTGTCAATGGTGCGGTCGGTTACTACGCGGTAGTCGTCATAAAGATGATTGAGCAAATGCTCGCGGGAGAACACTTTTCCTGGTTCATGAGAGAGCGTTTTCAACAGACGAAATTCCGCAGGCGTCAGGTCAAGCATTTTACCGCGCCATGAAGCCTGAAAACGACCTTCGTCGATAATCAACGGGCTTTCAGCATCCTGTTGCTGCAACTCGCGCTGCGGTTTGCAACGGCGCAAAATGGTTTTGACGCGCGCTACCACTTCCCGTGGGCTGTACGGCTTACAGATATAATCATCTGCGCCAATCTCCAGCCCCAGCAGGCGATCGATCTCTTCGATTTTTGCCGTCACCATCACGATCGGAATGTCAGAAAAACGACGAATTTCCCGGCACAGCGTCAAGCCATCGATGCCAGGGAGCATCAGATCCAACAGGATCAGATCCGGTGGTGTCTGGCGCACATACGGCAGTACCTGATCGCCGTGGCTGATAAGCGTCGGCGCATAGCTCGCAGCACGCAGATAATCAATGAGCAACTGCCCCAGCTTCGGTTCATCTTCCACGATCAAAATACGCGGTGTGTTTTCGTCGATTGGTAACTCGGTCATACTTCTCTCTGTAAATCCCGTTCCAGCGGTAACTCTACTGTAATGCTTACCCCGCCAAAAGGCGAATGGGCAGCAATAATGCGACCATTATGTGCTTCAACAATGTTCAGGCAAATCGCCAGCCCCAGCCCGGAACCGCCGCTGGCACGGTTACGGGAACCTTCGGTGCGATAAAAACGTTCAAACAATTTTTGTAGCTGATCGTCACTGACACCTGGCGCACTGTCGGCAAAGGTCAGGCGCACCGTTTTGTCGCGCTGCCCGGCAGAGATTTGCAGGCTGCCGCCGCTGTCAGTGTAGCGCAGGCTGTTTTCCAGTAAGTTATTGAATAACTGCATTAAACGGTCGCGATCGCCAAATACGGTAATACTGTCTGGCAGGGAAAATTGCAGTTTCAGGCCACGACTGGCGAATCGTTCGCGAAATGCGCCGCCCGCCACTTCCAGCAGTGGGATCAAATCTACCGGTGCTTTTTGATAGGCGAGAGCGCCTTCATCAGACATCGACAACTGATGGAGATCGTCAACCAGTTTGGTCAGTGTACCGACCTCCGCCTGTAAAGACGCCACCGTCTCCGGCGTGAATTTACGCACGCCATCCTGAATGGCTTCCAGTTCACCGCGCAGCACCGCTAATGGCGTACGCAGTTCGTGAGAAATATCGGCCATAAAATCGCGCCGCATTTGCTGGTTTTTCTCCAGTGTGCTGGCAAGCTGGTTGAAGTCTTGCGCCAGTTTGCCCAGTTCATCTTCACTGGTGGGCGTTACGCGGGTAGTGAAATCGCCCGCCGCCAGTTTGTGCGTGCCATCGACAAGTCGTTTTACCGGTGCCAGTAAACCGCGCGCCAGCAGAAAAGTGGCAAGTGCCGCGAGTAACGTTGCCAGGGCGACAATCAACCAGCTGGTTTGCCGCTGTTGTTTATCGAAATTGATATCAGTATTGCGCGTTAACCGCTCAACGGGGGAGGCGATCACCGCGCCAACTTCCGCACCGTTGACCAGAATGGGTCGCCGTGTACCGTCAGGTGGAATCGGCGCTCGCGGACCAACCAGCACTTTGTTGTTTTGATCAACCACCCAGAACTGGGTACGCCAGCCGTGCGGTGGCATACCCGGGCCGGGTTTATCTTCCGAATTATCGTGTTCAAATGAACGCAGGATCTGAAAGACAAAGCGATCATTGTTGCGCAGGAAGCGCCAGTTGCCATGCTGCGCATACTGCTCGCCAAGCGCATCACTTAACAGTTGTAATCGCTGTTCATTACCATGCTTGATGTAATCAATAAAGCCACGCTCAAAACTGATACGCACCGCCCAGTGCATACTGATCAGCAAGACAATGCAGGTGGCGAAAATCGCCAGAAACAGTTTGCCGGTAATACCGGGTCGCCAGAACTTCATTGCGCGCTCCTTTTTCGCCGCGAAATAGCTACATTTTGATGCGTATCGTTCGGCACTCTGGCAAAGATGAACGCCGGAAGGGCGATGATCAACGCCATGCTAAGCCAGGTGTACATAAAGACGGTTTGTGTGGTGCCGCTGTCGACGCTGACATGCTGTGAACCAAAAAGTCCCAGCAACAGCCCGGCGATAGTGACGCCGATACTCATCGACAATTGCATAATCATCGACAGCAGGCTGTTGCCGCTGCTCGCCAGATTGTCCGGGAGATCTTTCAGCGTCAGGGTGTTCATGGAGGAGAAACGCGTCGAGTTGACCATCCCTTGTAAAAACAGGACGAACGGCAAAACGTAGTACCAGCCCAGCAGGGCGGTAGTCATAAACAACAGGGTGACCAGCGACAGACCCAGCGTGGTCGCTACCAGTACCCGACGATAACCAAAGCGATTCACCACCTGTACCACAATTCGCTTCATTCCCATGCTGCCAAGCACCATCGGGATCATCATCAGTCCGGCATGAAACGGTGAGAAACCGAGGCCAATTTGCAGGAAAACCGGTGTCATAAAGGGCAACATGCCACTGCCAATACGTCCGGCAAAGCTCCCCGCCAGGCCCAGCGAAAAGGTACGAGTGCGGAACAGTTTCAGACTGAAAAGAGCGCGGTTGTTATTTCTGGCGTGCAGCAGATAAAGCACCAGTGCCACCACGCCAACTGCGACCAGGCCTGCAATCGTCAGCGGCGATAAACCTGTACCTTTACTGCCGTCCAGCGCCAGGGTTAATACCGCCATGCCAACCGCCAGCAATAAAAATCCGGAGAGATCAAAGCGCCGCGTCTGCATGGTGTAGTTCGGCATTAACAGCAATGTGGCGATCGCACCGATAATCCCCACCGGAATGTTGCTCAAAAAGATCCAGTGCCACGACGCGTACTCCACCAGCAGACCGCCGAGCGCCGGACCGAGCAGCGGACCGACCTGACCGGGTAACGTGACAAAGGTCATCGCCGCCATATATTGCTCGCGCGGTACGATTTTCATCACCGTCAATCTGCCGACCGGCACCATCATCGCGCCGCCAACGCCCTGTAACGCGCGTGCCAGCAACAGTTCGTTCAGCGTGCCGGAAAGCGCGCAAAACAGTGAACCGAGAGTAAACAGCACGATGGCGGTAAAGAAAATATTGCGCACGCCGACTTTGTCCGCCAGCCAGCCGCTGGCGGGCAGCATCACCGCCACGGTCAGCACATAAGAGACAATGACCATGTGCATATGCAACGGACTTTCCCCGAGGCTTTGCGCCATTGAGGGAAGGGCGGTGTTTACGATGGTGGTGTCCAGCGACTGCATAAAGAAGCCGAAAGCCACAATCCACAATTGCCAACGGGTGCTGTCGGGAAGATCTGTCATTTACTCGGTTACCGTTTGTTTAGGTTTACGCGAAAAACGCAGCCGCAGACGGTCGAAAAAGAGATACACCACCGGCGTGGTATACAGCGTAAGGAGCTGGCTCATTACCAGTCCGCCGACAATGGTGATCCCCAGGGGTTGCCGCAGCTCCGAGCCGTCGCCGCCCGACAATACCAGCGGCAGCGCACCAAACAGCGCCGCCAGGGTGGTCATCATAATCGGGCGAAAACGCAGCAGACAGGCCTGGAAAATAGCTTCCTGCGGCGTCAGGTTACCGTGCCGTTGGGCTTCAAGCGCAAAATCGACCATCATAATGGCGTTTTTCTTCACGATGCCGATTAATAGCATGATCCCTATCAGGGCGATTAGGCTGAACGGGGCATTGAACAGCTCCAGCGCCAACAGCGCTCCAACGCCCGCCGAGGGCAGGGTGGAGAGAATCGTCAGCGGATGTACGTAACTCTCGTAAAGGATACCCAGCACGATATACACCGTGGCGATGGCGGCGATAATCAGGATCACCTGCGAGTTCATCGTCTCCTGGAACACCTGCGCCGTGCCGGCAAAACTGCCGCGCACCGTCGAAGGCACCCCAAGCTGGGTCATTGCGCGATCGATCGCCGCACTGGCGTCCGAGAGCGATTTTCCGGTCGGCAGGTTAAACGAAATGGTCGAGGCCGCCGATAATCCCTGATGATTCACCGATAGTGGGGCATTCGCCGGTTGCCATTTAGCGAAATACGACAGCGGGATCGCTTTGCCTTCGTTATTGATAACGAACATTTTTTCCAGCGCACTGATGTCCTGGGTATAGCGCGGATCCACTTCCATCACCACTTTATACTGGTTCATCGGCTGGTAAATGGTCGAGATTTGCCGCTGACCGAAGGCGTTATTTAACAGACTGTTGGCGGCTTGTACGTCGATTCCCAGCCGTGCCATGGTGTCGCGGTCGTAAACCAGATTCATCTCCGCGCCGTTATCCTGCTGATCGGAGTTCACGTCCGCCAGTTCCGGCAACGTCGCCAGTTTTTTGCGGATTTTCGGCTCCCATTCGCGCAGTGCCGCCAGGTCGTCGGATAACAACGTGTACTGATAGCTGGCGTTCGACTGACGTCCGCCAACGCGAATATCCTGTACCGCCATCAGGAACAGATTCGCCCCCGGTTCTTTCGCCAGCTTCACGCGCAGACGGTCGATAATTTGCTGCGCCGTTTCGCTGCGTTCGTCGCGTGGCTTGAGGGTGATAAACATCATCCCGCTGTTCACTCGCGAACCGCCGGTAAATCCGGTGACATTATCCACTGCCGGATCGTCACGGATAATTTTCATGAAATCCTGCAACTTACCGCGCATCGCCTGAAACGAAATACTCTGATCCGCCTGTATCCCGCCCATCAACACGCCAGTGTCCTGCTCCGGGAAGAAGGTTTTCGGGATCGAGATATATAGCCAGATATTCAGCGCAATGGTGCCAAGCAGCACCACGCCCACCAGACGGGTATGATTGAGCACCCATTTCAGTGACTTGCCGTAGCCTTGTTGCAGGGCTACCAACATGCGACCAAAACCACGCAGTCGCTTTTGCTCGCGCGGCTTGCTGGCTTTCAGCATCCAGCCACACATCATTGGCGTTAATGTCAGAGAAACCAGCAACGATATACCAATGGCGACAGAAAGCGTCACGGCAAATTCGCGTAACAGTCGGCCCGGCAATCCGCCCATCAACAGCAGCGGCAGGAACACCGCCACCAGTGACAGACTCATCGACAGCACCGTAAAACCGACTTCGCGAGTACCTTGCAGTGCGGCTTGCAACGGTTTCATTCCCGCTTCCAGATGACGTGCAATGTTTTCCAGCACCACGATGGCGTCATCCACCACGAAACCAGTAGCGATGGTGAGCGCCATTAACGAAAGGTTATTGAGACTGAATCCGCACAGGTACATCGCCGCAAACGTACCAATCAGCGAAACCGGCACCGAAACGGCGGGAATAATAGTGGCGCGACCCGAGCGCAGGAATAAAAACACCACCAGAATCACCAGCGCCACCGAGATAATCAGCGTTTGCTCGACTTCTTCCAGCGAGGCGCGAATGGTGGGGGAGCGATCCTGGGCAATTTGCAGATCAATCGCCGCCGGAATGGTTTCCTGCAACTCCGGTAATTTTGCCCGGATGCTGTCAACCGTCTGGATAATATTGGCTTCCGGCAGTTTGCGGATCATCAGCAAAATAGCTGGTTTGGCGTTGGTCATCCCGGCGTTGCGCACATCCTGCACTGAGTCAGTCACCGTCGCCACATCACCCAGACGAACCGCGCCGCCGTTGTTGTAATGAATAATCAACGGCTGATATTCAGCGGCGGTTTTTAGCTCATCATTGGTCTGGATCTGCCAGCGGTGAGTGCCATCTTCCAGCGCGCCCTGCGGTTTACGCACGTTGGCATTGCTGACGGCGGTGCGTACGTCGTCCAGCGACACGCCCTGATTAAACAGCGCCTGCGGATTCAGCCCGACGCGTACGGCGGGCAGTGAGCTGCCTCCGACATCGACATCACCAACACCGTCGATTTGCGAAATCGTCGGAGCCAGTTGCGTCGAGGCGAAATCGTACAGTTCACCCTGAGAATAAGTATCGGATGTCAGCGTGAGGATCATAATTGGCGCATCCGACGGGTTCGCTTTGCGATAGGTCGGGCGGCTGGGCATCCCACTGGGCAGCAAACTTTGTGCAGCGTTGATCGCCGCCTGCACATCACGCGCTGCGCCGTTGATATCCCGGTCAAAATCAAACTGCAAAATAATACGCGTGCTGCCGAGCGAACTGCTGGAGGTCATTTCACTGACTCCGGCAATGCGCCCAAGTGAGCGCTCCAGCGGCGTGGCAACGGAAGACGCCATTGTTTCTGGTGACGCACCGGGCAGCGAGGCGCTGACCATAATCACCGGAAAATCGACCTGCGGCAGCGGGGCGACCGGCAGCATACGGAAGCCCAGTATGCCGCACAGGGTAATGGCAACCGACAGTAAAATCGTCGCCACCGGACGGTAAATGAAGAGGGCAAAAAACTTCACTTACGCCTCCTCTTCATGACGGGCAAAGCGGCTTTTGGTCCACAATGCCAGGCGGTCGAACAGCAGATAAATCACCGGCGTGGTAAACAGCGTCAGCACCTGGCTGACAATCAGACCGCCGACCATGCCGATACCTAACGGACGACGCAGTTCCGCGCCGACCCCGGTACTCAACATCAGCGGCAGCGCGCCAAGCAGAGCCGCCAGGGTGGTCATCAGGATCGGACGAAAACGCAACAGACAAGCCTGGTAGATTGCCTCGCGCGGCGACATGCCTTGCTCGCGCTCGGCAGCCAGCGCGAAGTCGATCATCATGATGGCGTTCTTCTTCACGATACCGATCAGCAAAATAATGCCGATAATCGCAATCACATCCAGTTCGCTACCAGCAATCAGCAACGCCAGCAGTGCGCCAACCCCTGCAGTGGGTAGCGTCGAGAGAATGGTGATCGGGTGAATAAAGCTCTCGTACAGAATGCCGAGCACGATATACATCGCCACCACCGCCGCGACAATCAGCCAGACAGTGCTGCCCAGCGCCGACTGGAAGGCGAGGGTGCTGCCCTGGAACTGCGTGGTGATATCCACCGGCAGATTCAGCGTCTTTTCGGTGTCCATAATCGCCTGCACCGCATCGCCCAGCGAATAGTTATCCGGCACGTTAAAGGAGATGGTCGTTACCGGGAACTGATCCAGATGGTTAATGGAGAGCGGCGCAAAACGCTGCTCAATTTTGGCAATTGAGCTTAGCGGCACCACGCCGCCGTCGCTGCTGGTCAGGCGAATGGTATCCAGCGCCGCGAGGCCAGGGGTATTTTCGGTGTTGTGTTCCAGCACCACGCGATACTGGTTAGCCTGAGTATAAATAGTGGAAATCAGTCGCTGACCAAACGCGTTGTACAGGGCGTTATCGACATCCGCCATGCTGATCCCCAGACGGCTGGCGCTGTCGCGATCAACATTGACATACGCCACCAGCCCTTTGTCCTGCCAGTCGCTGGAGACATCAGAAAGCTGTGGCAGTTGCTGGAGTTTTTCCATCAACTGTGGCACCCAGGTACTGAGCGCATCCAGTGAGGTGGCCTGCAAGGTAAACTGGTACTGGGTGCGGCTGACCTGAGTATCGATGGTCAGGTCCTGCGTTGGTTGCAGGAAGAGATCGACGCCCGGCACTTTATCTACCGCCGTTTGCAGACGGGCGATGACTTTTTGCACCCGATCATCACGTTCATCCAACGGTTTGAGGTTGATTTGTAAACGCGCACTGTTCAGCGACGGGTTAGTGCCATCAACGCCAACAAATGAGGTCAGGCTTTGCACCGCCGGATCCTGCAAAATCACGTCCGCGACCTGGCGTTGCCGCTGGGCCATATTGGCAAAGGAGCTGGATTGCGGTGCCTGCAAAGTGCCCTGAATAATGCCATTGTCCTGTACCGGGAAGAAACCTTTCGGAATGAACACCCACAGCAGCACGCTAAGCAGCAGCGTGCTGAGCGCCACGCTTAAGGTTAGCCACGGATGATTCAGCACTTTCGCCAGTCCACGGCCATAGGCGGCGATTATCCTGTCGAACATTTTTTCCGAGGCACGGGAGAAGCGGTTCTGTTTACGCAACGACTCCTGGCTGAGCATCCGCGCGCACATCATCGGTGTCAGGGTCAGCGACACCACCGCTGAGATCAAAATCGCTACCGCCAGGGTAATAGCAAATTCGCGGAACAGTCGCCCGACGATATCGCCCATAAACAGCAGTGGGATCAACACCGCAATCAGCGAGAAGGTCAGCGAGATAATGGTAAAGCCGATTTCACCCGCGCCCTTGAGCGCCGCCGCCAACGGTTTTTCGCCTTTTTCGATATAGCGGGAAATATTTTCGATCACCACGATGGCGTCATCGACCACGAATCCGGTGGCGATAGTTAACGCCATCAGCGTCAGGTTATTGATTGAAAAATCGAGAAACACCATAACCGCGAAAGTGCCGATTAACGACAGCGGCACGGCGAAGCCGGGAATGATGGTCGCCGGAATATTGCGCAAAAACAGGTAGATAATCATGACTACCAGCGCGATAGCCATCATCAATTCAAACTGAGTATCATCGACGGATGCGCGAATATTGGTGGTGCGGTCAGAAAGTACCGTCACCTTCACCGATTTCGGCAGACTCTCAGTCAGCTGTGGCAGCATCTGCCGGATGCTGTCGGCGGTGGAGATAATGTTAGCACCGGGCTGGCGCTGAACATTCATCACAATGGCCTGTTCTTTGTTCGCCCACGCGCCGAGCCAGCTGTTTTCTGCACCTTGCTCTACGGTTGCGACATCGCCCAGACGAATCGGCGCGCCGTTCTGGTAGGCGATGATTAGCTGGCGATACTCTTCGGCGGATTGCATCTGGTCGTTAGCGGAAAGCGTGACCGCACGGGAAGGGCCGTCGAGGCTACCTTTTGCCGAGTTGACGTTAGCTCCGGTAATGGCGGTGCGCACGGTTTCGCTGGTCAGGCCGAGGGCGGCAATCGCCTGGGCGTTAAGTTTGACGCGAACAGCCGGACGCTGACCGCCGGAAAGCGTCACCAGGCCGACACCGGAAATCTGCGAGATTTTCTGCGCGACGCGGGTTTCCACCATATCTTCCACTTGGGTCATCGGCATGGCGGTTGAGGTGACGGCGAGCGTCATGATCGGCGGATCTGCCGGGTTCACTTTGCTGTAAACCGGCGGGTTAGGCAGATCGCTCGGCAACAAGTTGGTCGCAGCGTTAATCGCGGCCTGCACTTCCTGCTCGGCGACATCGAGCGGTAATGTTAGCTGGAACTGCAAAGTGATAACTGACGCACCGCCGGAACTTTGCGACGACATCTGTTTCAGGCCAGACATCTGCCCGAACTGGCGTTCGAGCGGCGCGGTAACGGCAGAGGTCATGACATCCGGGCTGGCACCTGGGTAGAGCGTGACCACCTGAATGGTCGGATAGTCCACTTCCGGCAGCGCCGAAACGGGCAGGGCGCGATAACCGATAATCCCGGCGAGTAAGATCGCCACCATCAGCAGCGTGGTGGCCACAGGACGCATAATAAACAGGCGCGACGGGCCGCCTGTGCTGCTCGGGGGTAACACCTGCATCAGGAGCGTGCTCCTTTTTTCGCGTATTCGCGGCTGGTGGCTTTCTCTTCCGGAGTAGTGGCGCTCTGGGCTTCCACCACTTCCACTTTCGCCCCTTCGGTCAGGCGATCAATGCCGTCTGTCACCACGCGATCGCCCGCAGAAATACCTGCACGGATCACCACTTTCTGACTGTCCTGAATGCCCGGCGTCACCAGATGTTTGCTGACCTTGTTTTCGCTACTCAGCACCCAGACAAAATGGCCTTCATTGCCCATTTGCAGGGCGGCCGTTGGGATCACTACGGCGTTTTGTTCGGTGTCGACTAACATGCGCGCGTTAACAAACTGATTGGGAAACAGCGCATCATCCTGATTATTAAAGCGTGCTTTCACTTTAATCGTACCGGTTGTGGCATCGATTTGGTTATCGAGGCTTAACAGCGTGCCTTCACTTAATTTCTTCGAGTTGGTGCGATCCCAGGCTTCTACCACCAGCGGTTTTCCGGCTTTCTGCGCCTGCACGACGGTAGCGATATCGCTTTCCGGCAGGGTAAAGAGCAAATCGATAGGATGCGTCTGGGTGATCACCACGATCCCGGTGGTATCACCACTGGAGATTTGGTTACCAACATCAACCTGCTTGAGACCAACGCGACCATCGACTGGTGCGGTGATGCGGCTCCAGTCGAGTTGCAGCTGCGCGCTGGCGACGCTTGCTTCATCAGCCTTAATGGTGCCTTCGGTTTCACTGACCAGCGCCTGTTGGGCATCCAGCTCCTGACGGGAGACGAGATTGGTTTTTGCCAGTTGCTGATAACGCGCCAGATCACGGCGGGCGTTAGCAAGCGTGGCTTTATCTTTTGCCAGTTGGCCCTGGGCTTGTGCTAATGCAACTTTGAACTGGCTGGGGTCAATTTCTGCCAGTAAATCGCCTGCTTTGACCTGCTGGCCTTCCTGGAAATGTAACGCCATCAGTTGACCGTCCACGCGGCTGCGCACCGTAACAGTATTAGCGGCGGTAATGGTGCCAAGCCCGGTGAGGTAACGCGGAACTGCCTGTTCTACGGCGGTCGCCGCCTGAACCGGGGCTAATGGGCCGGAACGCATACCACGGCGACCACCCGCTGGCGATTGCTGCGCTTGTTTCGTCGCCCCTGGGGCTGCACTCTGGGAGTCATTGCGGCCTTGCCAGAACCAGAATGCGGCGATGGCGGCGATAACCACCACGATTACGATTACCCAACGGGATTTATAACTGCCTTTCATCGTTAAGAGTTTCTCTTCCTGAAACGTTTCGCGGAATGATACTAGTGTAGCCAGCCAATAAGGGAGAAAAATGGAGGAATTATGAAACACTATCGGGAATCGTCTGAATGGCGGGCACATTTGCGAGCACGCATCCAGTAATAACACAGGAAACTATTTTATCTACGCGTTAGCGATAGACTACTTGCATGGCGAAAGGAGGTAAGCCGACGATTTCAGCGGGACGCTGAAACGGGAAAGCCCCTCCCGAGGAAGGGGCCTTAAATAAGGAAAGGGTCATGATGAAGCTACTCATCATCGTGGTGCTCTTAGTCATAAGCTTCCCCGCTTACTAAGACTACCAGGGCGGGGGAAACCCCGCTCTACCCTCACTCCTGAAAGTATGCCTTCACGATAAGATTGTCAATCCGCAGGCTTTGCCGTCTGCGATCCTGCCAGCAAAAATTCTTTGCGAGACGTTACGCAATAATCACACTGGAAACTATTTTATCTGCAAGTCAGCGATAGACTAAGTGCATGGCGAAAGGAGGTAAGCCGACGATTTCAGCGGGACGCTGAAACGGGAAAGCCCCTCCCGAGGAAGGGGCCTTAAATAAGGAAAGGGTCATGATGAAGCTACTCATCATCGTGGTGCTCTTAGTCATAAGCTTCCCCGCTTACTAAGACTACCAGGGCGGGGGAAACCCCGCTCTACCCTCACTCCTGAAAGTATGCCTTCACGATAAGATTGTCAATCCGCAGGCTTTGTAGTCTGCGATCCTGCCAGCAAATATTCTTTGCGAGTCGTTACGCAATAATCACAGAGGAAACTATTTTATTCACGCGTTAGCGATAGACTGCATTCAGGGCGAAAGGAGGTAAGCCGATGATTTCAGCGGGACGCTGAAACGGGAAAGCCTCTCCCGGAGAAGAGGGCTTTTAATAAGGAAAGGGTTATGATGAAGCACGTCATCATACTGGTGATACTCTTAGTGATTAGCTTCCAGGCTTACTAAGAACACCAGGGGGAGGGGGAAACCTCTCCCTAACCCTCACTCCTGAAATTATGTCACTCCGCCCTTAGTGTCAATCGACGGCTCTCCGTTCTTGCGAGGCGAATAGCAAAATTTTCTGCGCCGCCGGGCCTAATTCTGAAAGTTTCTTCGTTTGCTCTTATTTCATTATTGCAGTCGGTATGATACCGGACCTCGATAATTCTCTAAGAAAGGATTTCTTATGAGCGAACAAATCACGTTTGCCACCAGCGATTTTGCCAGTAACCCGGAACCACGTCCTGCATTCTGCTGCTGGATGTTTCTGGCTCGATGAGCGGCAGACCTATTAATGAACTTAACGCCGGATTGGTGACCTTTCGTGATGAACTGCTTGCCGATCCGCTGGCTTTAAAAAGAGTGGAACTCGGCATTGTGACGTTCGGCCCGGTGCATGTGGAACAACCCTTTACCAGCGCCGCTAACTTTTTCCCGCCCATCCTGTTTGCCCAGGGGGATACGCCAATGGGGGCCGCCATTACCAAAGCCCTGGATATGGTTGAAGAGAGGAAACGTGAGTACCGCGCAAATGGTATTTCGTATTATCGCCCGTGGATTTTCCTGATCACCGATGGCGCTCCAACCGATGAGTGGCAGGCTGCCGCCAACAAAGTGTTTCAGGGGGAAGAAGATAAGAAGTTTGCCTTCTTTTCCATCGGTGTTCAGGGGGCGGATATGAAGACGCTGGCACAAATCAGCGTTCGTCAGCCTTTGCCTCTGCAAGGATTACAATTCCGTGAACTGTTTAGCTGGTTATCCAGTTCGCTGCGTTCGGTTTCCCGCTCCACGCCGGGAACGGAAGTTGTGCTGGAAGCGCCAAAAGGCTGGACGTCAGTGTGAGCTGGCGTCTGGTTTATGCATCCGCTGTTGGAACGTCGCACATTAGCGCTGATTTACCTTGTCAGGATGCCTGCCAGATGCAGGTTGCCTGGTTAAACGATCAGCAACCATTACTGGTGATGTTTCTTGCTGATGGTGCAGGCAGCGTCTCGCAGGGTGGCGAAGGCGCGATGCTCGCCGTCAATGAAGCGATGGCTTATATGTCGCAAAAAGTGCAGGGTGGGGAATTGGGGCTTAATGATATCCTCGCCACGGATATTGTGCTGACTATTCGTCAGCGACTTTTTGCCGAGGCAGAGGCCAAAGAATTAGCAGTTCGCGATTTTGCCTGCACGTTTCTGGGATTGATTTCATCGGCTAATGGCACCTTGATTATGCAGATTGGCGATGGCGGCGTGGTGGTGGATTTTGGTCACGGTCTGCAATTGCCGCTTACGCCGATGGTGGGTGAATATGCCAATATGACGCACTTCATTACCGATGAAGATGCCGTTTCCAGACTGGAAACTTTCACCAGCACTGAGCGTGTGCATAAAGTTGCAGCATTTACGGATGGTATCCAGCGACTGGCGTTAAATATGCTGGATAATTCTCCTCATGTACCTTTCTTTACCCCGTTTTTCAATGGACTGGCGTCAGCAACGCAGGAACAACTCGATTTATTACCTGAATTGTTAAAGCAGTTTTTGTCCAGCCCGGCGGTAAACGAGCGTACGGATGATGATAAAACGTTGGCACTGGCGCTGTGGTTACCATGAAACCCACTTTATATACTGCTACTGGTGAGTGCGTTACGCCAGGCCGTGAACTGGGCAAAGGCGGTGAAGGCGCGGTTTATGATATCAATGAGTTTGTCGATAGCGTCGCCAAGATTTATCACACGCCGCCACCCGCCTTAAAACAGGACAAACTTGCCTTTATGGCTGCGACAGCTGACGCGCAATTGTTGAATTATGTCGCCTGGCCGCAGGCAACGCTTCACGGTGGACGAGGCGGAAAAGTTATCGGTTTTATGATGCCAAAAGTTTCTGGTAAAGAACCGATTCATATGATCTATAGCCCGGCACATCGTCGTCAACGTTACCCTCATTGTGCGTGGGATTTTCTACTCTATGTTGCGCGCAATATTGCTTCATCTTTTGCTACGGTTCACGAGCACGGGCACGTCGTGGGTGACGTAAACCAGAACAGTTTTATGGTAGGTCGCGACAGCAAAGTGGTACTGATTGATAGCGACTCCTTTCAGATTAACGCCAATGGCACACTGCATTTATGCGAAGTCGGCGTGTCGCATTTTACGCCGCCAGAGCTACAAACCTTGTCGTCATTTGTCGGCTTTGAACGCACAGAAAATCACGATAATTTTGGCCTTGCGTTGCTGATTTTTCACGTCTTGTTTGGTGGCCGGCATCCTTATTCTGGTGTGCCGCTTATCTCTGATGCGGGTAATGCGCTGGAGACGGATATTACCCATTTCCGTTATGCCTACGCGTCAGATAATCAGCAACGTGGTTTAAAACCGCCGCCACGATCGATTCCGCTATCGATGTTACCGAGTGATGTTGAAGCCATGTTTCAGCAGGCATTCACGGAAAGTGGCGTGGCAACCGGGCGTCCGACGGCTAAAGCGTGGGTAGCGGCACTGGACTCTCTACGCCAACATTTAAAGAAATGTACCGTTTCAGCAATGCATGTTTACCCCGCTCATTTGACTGACTGCCCGTGGTGTGCGCTGGATAATCAAGGCGTTATCTATTTTATTGATCTCGGCGAAGAGGTCATTACCACCAGCGGTGATTTTGTGCTGGCGAAATTCTGGGCGATGGTGATGGCGTCAGTAGCACCGCCAGCATTGCAATTGCCATTACCCGATCATTTCCAACCGACTGGCCGGCCGCTTCCTTTAGGCCTGTTACGGCGCGAATACATCATTCTGATTGAGATCGCACTGTCAGCATTATCGCTGCTGCTTTGCGGCCTTCAGGCAGAACCGCGTTATATTATTTTGGTTCCTGTGCTGGCGGCTATCTGGATTATTGGCAGTCTGACAAGCAAAGCGTACAAAGCAGAAGTTCAGCAACGCCGTGAGGCATTTAATCGTGCGAAAATGGACTATGACCATTTAGTCCGCCAGATCCAGCAGGTAGGCGGCCTGGAAGGTTTTATCGCCAAACGGACGATGCTCGAAAAAATGAAGGACGAAATTCTCGGGTTACCGGAAGAAGAGAAACGCGCTCTGGCAGCACTTCATGACACTGCAAGGGAACGGCAGAAGCAGAAGTTTCTGGAGGGATTTTTTATTGATGTTGCCTCTATTCCCGGCGTTGGCCCTGCGCGTAAAGCGGCGTTACGGTCTTTTGGTATTGAAACAGCCGCAGATGTTACCCGTCGTGGCGTTAAGCAAGTGAAAGGGTTTGGCGACCATCTGACCCAGGCGGTTATCGACTGGAAAGCGAGCTGTGAACGCCGTTTTGTGTTCAGGCCGAATGAAGCGATAACGCCAGCAGACAGACAAGCGGTAATGGCGAAAATGACCGCCAAACGACATCGGCTGGAATCGGCGTTGACAGTCGGCGCGACAGAGTTGCAGCGATTCCGCCTTCATGCTCCAGCACGGACCATGCCGTTGATGGAACCGTTACGTCAGGCAGCAGAAAAACTGGCTCAGGCGCAGGCAGATTTAAGCCGCTGCTGAGCCATTTTTCAATTAACGAAACACCACTTCCGCCCAGCGTGCCAGCCCGGCGGTGACGGAGCCAAAGTCATCGCCGCCTGCAATCGGAATTCCCGGCAACTGTTCTGCCAGCGCTTTTTTAATCAGCGGCGAACGGGCGCTACCGCCGGTCAGGTAGATAACGTCCGGTTTTTCCTGGGCGTTATCCAGGGCCAGTTGCACCTGTTCCAGAATCCGCGCCAGTGGCTGGCTGAGGGCGCTTTCCAGCCCTTGCTGGCTAATCAGCGTAGCCAGTTCATCGCTGATAAACGGCAGTGAGGCGCGGGTTTCCGCTACGCTTGAAAGAGCAATTTTGCACTCTTCTGCGCTACGCACCAGGCGATAGCTTAAACGCTGACGCCAGACTTTCTGTAGCAGGGCCACTTTTTCCGGTTCGCGGGCATCGCGTACCAGATCGTTAAGCAGACGACCGTTGGCACTACTGTAGAAATCACTCTGCGCAGGTACGTCGTTGATGGCAACCGCATTCCACCACGGCAGAATCGGCAGGGCGATGCCTTTTTCGGTTTCGCCACCCATGCCCAGTAACGGCATCAGGTTTTTAAACGCCAGTGCGATGTCCAGATCGTTACCGCCAATACGGCAACCACTGTGACCCAGCAGGCTGGCTTCACGATCGAGACGCGAACGCCACTGCGGCCCCATCAGCAGCAATGAACAGTCAGTCGTACCACCGCCGATATCCACCACCAGCACCCGTTTTTCTTCCTGCAAGGTGGCTTCGTAATCCAGCCCAGCCGCGACCGGCTCGTACTGGAATACCACGTCCCTGAATCCGGCACGCTTCGCCGCGCGTTCCAGAATCCCTTGCGCCTGGGTGTTTGCTTCATCGCCGCTCAGCCCCTGGAAGTTGATCGGGCGACCAATCACCGCCTGAGTAATCGCTTCTGGCAGCTGCGCCTGCGCCTGCTGGCGAATGTGCAACATCATTGCGCAGACCAGATCCTCAAACAGCGCTACCTGCTGCGGTTTTAAGCCGCTGGCACCGAGGAACGATTTTGGTGATTTCACAAACCACACTTCTTCTGGATCATCAATGTACTGTGCCAGTGAGGAAAGACCGAACTGCACGCTTTTCGCCGTAACATCGATATCTTCTTCGCGGTTATAACGAATCGCCCGACGTAACAGCGCCTGCGTTTCATCGTCGTCTGCCGGAACATCATGATGGCGGTACAGCCATTCGCTTACCGATTCACGCGTTGGCGCGCAAAGCATTGAAGGCAGCAGCGTGCTGTCGTTTTCCATTTTCAGTAATTGCGGTTTACCGTCACGCATGACCGCCACTGAACAGTTTGCTGTACCGTAATCAAAACCAATAAACACGAATTAATCCCCATGCCGGTGAAGAAGGGGCGTGACTTTAGCGAAATGTTGCTGTCGCGACAACCGGAATATGAAAGCAAAGCGTAGCGTCTGAATAACGTTTATGCTGAAAGCGGATGAATAAGGAGATGCGATGTATACCCTGAACTGGCAGCCGCCGTATGACTGGTCGTGGATGTTGGGATTTCTCGCCGCCCGTGCAGTGAGTGGTGTGGAAACGGTCGCTGAGGATTATTATGCCCGTAGTCTGGCGGTGGGCGAATATCGCGGCGTGGTGACTGCTATTCCGGATATAGCCCGCCATACTCTGCACATAAATTTAAGTGCAGGTTTAGAACCCGTTGCCGCTGAGTGTCTGGCGAAAATGAGCCGCCTGTTTGATCTGCAATGTAACCCGCAGATTGTTAACGGTGCGTTGGGCAAGTTAGGCGCGGCGCGGCCCGGATTGCGTTTACCCGGCTGTATTGATGCTTTTGAGCAGGGTGTGCGGGCGATTTTAGGCCAACTGGTGAGCGTGGCGATGGCGGCAAAATTGACTGCCAAAGTTGTACAGCTTTATGGCGAACGGCTGGATGATTTTCCGGAGTATATCTGCTTCCCCACGCCTCAGCGGCTGGCAGCAGCCGACCCGCAGGCATTAAAAGCGTTAGGCATGCCGTTGAAACGGGCAGAGGCACTGATTCATCTGGCAAATGCGGCGCTGGAGGGCAGCTTACCAATGACAATTCCGGGCGATGTGGAGCAGGCGATGAAAACGCTGCAAACTTTTCCGGGTATCGGGCGCTGGACGGCGAATTATTTCGCTTTGCGTGGCTGGCAGGCGAAAGATGTTTTTCTGCCGGATGATTATCTGATTAAACAGCGATTTCCGGGGATGACACCGGCACAAATCCGCCGTTATGCCGAGCGCTGGAAGCCCTGGCGTTCTTATGCGCTGTTGCATATCTGGTATACGGAAGGCTGGCAACCAGACGGAACGGACGAATTGTAGGCCTGATACGTCGCATCAGGCAATGGGCAAACGCTCCCTCAGTTAATCGCGAAATAACTGCTATTCACCAGCAAATCCAGCGGTTGGGCATCGGCAATCACATCACCATAAATCAGATCGACGCCGATGCCAGAAAGCGTATCCATCACTAAGGGTAAAACGACTGGCCCGGCGATGGTTTTCATCCCGAGTCGCTGAGCGTGCCCCTGAATAATCGTAATCAGCATCTCATCCATCAAATTACCCTGCACGTTGGCGCATAACTCACCATCAAGTAGCAGGTAATCTGCCATATTCGCTTTCAGCGAGTTGAAGATTTGCAGATCGCGGCCCACCTGGCTGAGCACTATCCGACATCCCGCCAGCCGCAGTTTTTGCACGCTTTCTGCGTGATCTAAAATCGCGTCTGCCGGAATAATCAGATGTAATAACCGTGGTGGTAGAGGGCTATTTTCCAGCTGCTCAAGCAGATCATTCACCAGCGTGGCGCTACTCAAACCGGCAACGGAAAGGGGGAGGGCGATGCTTATGCCTTTACTGGCAACCGCTTTTGCGGCCAGCTGGAAAAATTCGTGGAATACCCGTCGGTCAAGAGCATGGCTAAGTGCCGGATCGCTGAAGCTACGACGAAATTTTTGTTCATCAATAATCTCGCCTTCGCAACTCCAGAGTTTAAGCGAAATCAGCCACAAATTACGCGCTTCCGGGATCCGCGGCGAAGCGACACCGTGGGCCATCATCATCAACTGATTCTCTTTAATCATCCGCCACTGTTCATCAAGCGACATCGCCGCCCGTTCGCTATGTGCGGCAGCTTGCTGTGGTTCGTAAACCGTCACCCGGCCCCGTCCACCATTTTTGGAGGCATAACAGGCGATATCAGCCTGCGACATCACTTCTGCCGCCTGATGATTGTTGTCATCAATCAAGGTAATCCCGGCACTGGCACCTACCCGATGCACACGGCCTTCCCATATAAAGTGATAGTCATTCACGGCACTGATAATGCGTGTAGCGATAAAACGCGCGCTTTCAACATTACAGTCTGGTAGCAGCAGACCAAATTCATCCCCACCGAGTCGCGCCAGCACGTCGCTGGAACGCAGCATACTCAGCATCAACGACGCCAGTTCGCGCAGCAAAGCGTCGCCCGCCGCATGCCCGGCGCTGTCATTCACCGCTTTAAAGCGATCAAGATCGATAAACACCAGGGCATGTCGCTGATGTGTACTGTTTACCGTTTGCAGCAGCATACGCAGTTGCTTCTCAAAACTGGCGCGATTGGCGAGATGCGTCAGTGCATCATGGGAGGCGCTGTAGCTCAGCTGGCGCAGCATTTTGCGTGATTCGGTAACGTCCTGAATCACCAGAACCGAACCAATATTGCTGCCGTCCAGAGTACTTAACGGCGTAATACTGTAATGCACGTCGTAGCTGCCGCCGCTCCGGCAGTGCAACACCACATCTTGTTCAATCGCGGAACGTGAGGTGTCGGCACTGTAAATGTTCTCCATCAGGGGACCATTGTCGCCAAAGGTAATATGCAACACCGTCAGGAGCGGAACACCTAATGCTTCTTCCTGCGTCCAGCCGCTCATCTTCTCCGCCACTGGATTCATAAAGGTAATTTTCATTGCCATATCAATACAGACCACGGCTTCGCCGATGGAGTCCAGCGTTATGTGCAGGCGCTCTTTTTCCTGAAACAATGCCTCGTTAAGCTGTTTAACCTCAGTCATATCCATATTAATGCCGAGCAGGCGTTCGACTTCGCCTTCTTTATTCAGTACCCGGTTGGCGAGGGCGCGGATATGGCGAATACCGTCTTTTACGGTAATGCGAAATTCCAGTTTAAAGGGCGAGCGTGATTGCAACGAATCACGAATCACTTTTTCGGCATGCTGGCGATCTTCCGGCAGCACGCACTCGTACCACACCTGCCAGTTCGGTTTGATATGTGGAGGAATTTCATACAGCTCGAACATCCGCTTATCCCAGCTAAAAATATTCGGCTTCAACTCCCACTCCCAGATGCCAATCCCGCCCGCTTCGTTAGCCAGCGTGATGCGCTCCATCAGTTGCTGATTCACCTGTTCGGTGCGTTTTAGCTCGTTAATGTCTTCAATCTGAGCGATAAAATAGAGCGGCGTGCCATCCGTGTGGCGCACCAGTGAGACGGCAAGCAACGCCCAGACAACATCGCCATTGCGGTTGTAGTAGCGTTTTTCCATTGAATAGGTGTTTATTTCACCGCTTATCAGCTTTTCAACCTGTTGGAGATCTTTATTGAGATCCTCCGGCCAGGTCAGTTGCTGAAAGGTGAGTCCGCGCAGCTCTTCCTGACTGTACCCGAGAAACTGGCAGAGCGCTTTGTTGGTTTGCAGCCATTGTCCCTCGGTGCCCACTAACGCCATACCGATAGCGGAATATTCCATGGCGTTCCGAAAACGGGTTTCGCTTTCGGAAATGTGTTTGCGTTCCGCACGAAAGGCATACATCACCATCGTCATGATGTTGGCGGGCAGCAGGATCAGCAAAAACGGTAGCCACGGCATATGGCTCATCAGGTATGTACGCGGCGTAGCAAGCAGGGAGGGATCCGCGGCCATCATCAGCGACACCATCATCACCGTGGTAAGGAAGATCAAAAAGGCTTCCATTCGTGGCAGGCGCACGGCGCTCCACATCAACAGCACAATAATGAAAGTAAAAGGCCACGGCAGATACAGCATCGAAAGCCAGCTTAACGTCAGTGTGATGGCTAACGTGAGCAGCGACTCAAAAAGCAACCGTGGGTTGCGATGGCGCAGCAGATAGTGTGGTTTAAATAACAATCCCAGCGGCACCAGTGCCAGAGCGCCGATGGATTCTGACAGTACCCATATCAAAAATGCCCTGAGAGGATCGTCTCCGGGCGTCAGCAGGACAACCAGAACACCCCCTAGCAGAGGCGGAACAATGGCGCTGCCGAATGCCAGACGCAGCCAGTCAGCCAGATTTTGCAAGGGGTTATACCACGGCAGCAATTTACGTAGCAGCACTGCCCCGACCACGGCTTCAACAATATTGATGGTCGTCCAGGTCATGTTCAGCGAGCTGGTGGAAAAAAGCAGGATGGATGCGGCGATATTTCCCAGCGAGCAGCTCAGCGCAATTCCCGGCCACATGCGCCCGGCATGGCGATAAAACGCCACCATCATGATGGACGTCGGGAACCACAGTGGGGCGAGTTGGGTGCCAAACTGCGAAAGCTCAAGCGAGAAAAGGGTAAAGATAAACGAGACTAAACCTAAACTGACCAGGTGAAGCAGCGGGTGGGGCAGGGCAATTAATACATGCTGTGATTGTTTGCTCATTACCGCTTTATCCGCAAGACCAGGTCGCCAGTATTCGTTTCTGTGTTTATGCTAGTACAAAAGTTTTACATTTTATATGCGAATTGCTCATAAAGTGACGTAAAGGCGGATAATTTGCGCAACTGCGTATAACATTTTTTACCTTACATAAAACTGATCAACGTAATTTGCCACCGGGAATTCTTTGTCAACAATTAACTCTGAGCGCGCGGCAACGCTATTCGACTGGTATCAGACGGATGAAATCCCTATAATTGCCGCGTTTGGCGCTTCGTCGCCCCCTTCCTAACATCCAGGTTAATCAGGTCGCTAAATATATGACTGATCAGTCTCATCAGTGCGTCATTATCGGTATCGCTGGCGCATCGGCTTCCGGCAAGAGTCTTATTGCCAGTACCCTTTATCGTGAATTACGTGAGCAAGTCGGTGATGAACACATCGGCGTAATTCCCGAAGACTGCTATTACAAAGATCAAAGCCATCTGTCGATGGAAGAACGCGTTAAGACCAACTACGACCATCCCAGCGCGATGGATCACAGCCTGTTGCTTGAGCATTTACAAGCGTTGAAACGCGGCTCGGCAATTGACCTGCCGGTTTACAGCTATGTTGAACATACGCGTATGAAAGAAACGGTGACGGTTGAGCCGAAGAAGGTCATCATTCTCGAAGGCATTTTGTTGCTGACGGATGCGCGTTTGCGTGACGAACTTAACTTCTCCATTTTCGTTGATACCCCGCTGGATATCTGCCTGATGCGCCGCATCAAGCGTGACGTTAACGAGCGTGGGCGTTCAATGGATTCCGTGATGGCGCAATATCAAAAAACCGTGCGCCCGATGTTCCTGCAATTCATTGAGCCTTCTAAACAATATGCGGACATTATCGTGCCGCGCGGCGGGAAAAACCGCATCGCGATCGATATATTGAAAGCGAAAATAAGTCAGTTCTTTGAATAAGCTTGATAAATTGTGTACCGTTCAGTGATAACCTGGTATGCCCTTGACGTAATTGGCGTTAAGGGAGTGATGCGCGAAAGGAGAAAATGCCATGCGTCTGTGTGACCGAGATATTGAAGCCTGGCTTGATGAAGGCCGTTTGTCGATCAACCCACGTCCGCCAGTGGAGCGTATTAACGGCGCGACGGTGGATGTACGCCTGGGCAATAAATTTCGTACCTTCCGTGGTCACACGGCAGCGTTTATCGATCTGAGCGGTCCCAAAGATGAAGTGAGCGCCGCGCTTGACCGCGTGATGAGCGATGAGATCGTTCTCGACGAGGGCGAGGCGTTCTATCTTCACCCAGGAGAGCTGGCGCTGGCGGTGACGCTGGAGTCGGTGACGCTGCCAGCCGATCTGGTGGGCTGGCTGGACGGGCGTTCCTCTTTGGCGCGTCTGGGGCTGATGGTGCACGTCACCGCGCACCGTATCGATCCGGGCTGGTCTGGTTGCATTGTGCTGGAGTTCTACAACTCCGGTAAGCTGCCGCTGGCGCTGCGTCCGGGCATGTTAATTGGTGCGCTGAGCTTTGAGCCGCTTTCCGGCCCGGCGGCGCGACCTTACAACCGCCGTGAAGATGCGAAATATCGCAACCAGCAGGGCGCGGTAGCCAGCCGAATCGATAAAGACTAATTCAGGCCCATTGAGGATACCATGAGACGATTTCTGACGACGCTGATGATACTCTTGGTCGTGCTGGTGGCCGGGTTATCTGCGTTAGTGTTGCTGGTGAATCCGAATGATTTCCGCGACTATATGGTCAAGCAAGTTGCTGCACGTAGCGGTTATCAATTGCAGCTCGACGGGCCACTGCGTTGGCACGTCTGGCCGCAGCTTAGTATCCTCTCCGGGCGAATGTCTCTCACCGCCCAGGGCGCAAGCCAGCCACTGGTTCGCGCCGACAACATGCGTCTGGACGTGGCGCTTTTACCACTACTGAGTCATCAACTGAGCGTTAAGCAGGTGATGCTAAAAGGGGCAGTGATCCAACTGACGCCGCAGACGGAAGCGGTGCGCAGTGAAGACGCTCCGGTTGCACCGCGCGACAATACCTTGCCGGATCTGTCAGACGATCGCGGATGGTCGTTTGATATATCCAGTCTTAAGGTGGCGGACAGCGTGCTGGTGTTCCAGCATGAAGATGACGAGCAGGTGACAATCCGCAATATCCGCCTGCAAATGGAACAAGATCCCCAACATCGTGGCTCATTTGAGTTCTCCGGGCGGGTTAATCGCGATCAGCGCGATCTCACGATATCCCTTAACGGTACGGTAGATGCTTCTGATTATCCGCATGATTTAACGGCGGCTATTGAACAAATTAACTGGCAGTTGCAGGGTGCAGATTTACCAAAACAAGGTATTCAGGGGCAGGGGAGTTTCCAGGCCCAGTGGCAGGAGTCACATAAACGCCTTTCATTTAACCAAATCAGCTTGACCGCCAATGACAGCACGCTGAGCGGGCAAGCACAGGTCACGCTGACAGAGAAACCTGAATGGCAGCTGAGACTGCAATTCCCGCAACTGAATCTTGACAACCTCATCCCGCTTAATGAAACAGCGAATGGTGAAAACGGTGCCGCGCAGCAGGGGCAGAGCCAATCAACATTGCCGCGCCCGGTCATTTCTTCGCGTATTGATGAACCGGCATATCAGGGACTGCAAGGCTTTACGGCTGATATTTTGTTGCAGGCCAGTAACGTGCGCTGGCGCGGAATGAATTTTACAGATGTTGCCACGCAAATGACCAACAAGTCGGGTTTGCTGGAAATTACTCAACTGCAGGGCAAGCTTAACGGTGGACAGGTTTCACTGCCGGGCACGCTGGACGCGACATCAATAAATCCGCGGATAAACTTCCAGCCACGGCTGGAAAACGTTGAGATTGGTACCATTCTGAAGGCGTTTAACTATCCGATTTCGTTGACCGGAAAAATGTCACTGGCTGGTGATTTCTCCGGTGCTGACATAGATGCCGACGCATTCCGCCACAACTGGCAAGGACAGGCACATGTCAAAATGACCGACACGCGCATGGAAGGGATGAACTTCCAGCAGATGATTCAGCAAGCGGTAGAGCGTAATGGCGGTGATGTGAAGGCCGCTGAAAACTTTGATAACGTGACGCGGCTTGACCGCTTTACCACCGATTTGACGTTGAAGGATGGCGTCGTGACGTTAAACGACATGCAAGGTCAATCGCCTGTGCTGGCGCTGACAGGGGAAGGCATGTTGAATCTGGCAGATCAAACCTGCGACACCCAGTTTGATATTCGGGTCGTGGGTGGCTGGAACGGGGAAAGCAAACTGATTGATTTCCTCAAAGAAACGCCAGTACCGCTGCGGGTTTATGGCAACTGGCAGCAACTCAATTACAGTCTGCAAGTGGATCAGTTACTGCGCAAACATCTACAGGACGAAGCGAAACGTCGCCTGAATGACTGGGCCGAGCGGAATAAAGATTCCCGCAATGGCAAAGATGTGAAGAAGTTGCTGGAGAAGATGTAGGACAAGTTATGCAGATGGCGGCGTCAATTTGTCGCCATCTGTATTTATAGCACTAAGCAGCATGTGGATATTGAATTTCAATACGTTGAATATGTAGTCCTGCATGAGCCATCATGGTGATCAATTTATCGATACTAAAGATCTGGATCTTACCTCTGGCAAGTTCAGATATGCGAGGTTGAGTGACCCCTAAAGCAGAAGCTGCCTGAGCCTGGCTAAACCCTTGTTGTTCAATCCAGTTATTAATGATCGTTACAAGCTCGGCACGGATCCGCATATTTTCCGCTTGTTCAGGGGTGTCACTCACCGCATCCCACACACTATCAAAGGTTTCAATTTTCATTTTTCCGCTCCTGAACAAGTTCTTTATAGCGTCGTTTGGCTAAATCAATATCCGATTGACTGGTAGTCTGTGTTTTCTTTTGAAAACAATGCAATACGTAAACCGCTTCTTCAAATTTTGCGACATACATGACGCGATAGATCCCATCAGCATCGCGAGTACGAATCTCTCGCACACCAGGGCCGATAGTTGAAAAAGGTTTCCAGTCGTATGGGTTTAACCCTTGTTGGATCCTGTCGAGTTGATAGCCAATTTCCTGTCGAGACGATTCTGGAAATGCGCGTAAATCGTCAAGACTGGTATCAAGAAAAGCCAGCTTTTTTCTCATTACTCCATCCTTAGATTATACTAAATTTTGTATAAATCAAATGCGCAGTTTGAACCTGCGCATTTGATGTTTTATCACACCTCGTACTCCATCTCGCCATCCTTACGTAGCGGAATAATCTGCACCTTCTGCACGCGATGGCTTTCCACCTGCAACGTTTTAAGCAAATAATCCCCCACCTGAACTTCTTCGCCAGGTTTTGGAATACGCTGTAAATATTCCATCAACAGCCCGGCAATGGTGTGATATTCACGTTTTTCATCCAGCGGCAGCGGCACATATTGCACCAGATCCTCCAGCGGCATATGACCATTCGCCGTCCAGGAACCGTCCGCATTCTTCTGAATATCATGGCGGGCGTCGATCTCTTCCACTTCGTTCGGTAAGTTACCGGCAATGGTTTCAGTGACGTCACTTAATGTCACAATCCCTTCCACCGAGCCAAACTCATCCACCACAAAAGCAAAGTGCGTGCGGGCATTACGGAACTGCTCCAGGGCAGGTAACAACGGCAAGGTTTCCGGGAACACCAGCGGCTGGCGAATCAACACCCGCAGGTTGAGCGGTTCGCCACGCAGTGACTGTTGTAGCAGGTCGATAACGTGAACAACACCGAGCAAATCTTCTGCGTCATCACCGTCGGTAACCACCAGCCGCGTATGCTGATTTCGCTCCAGCAACTGGCGGATCTCGTCTTCCGGCGCGTTGAGATCGATATGCTCAATATCGTGGCGCGACGTCATAATGCTGCTGACAGTACGCTGGTTAAGATTAAGTACCCGCTCAATCATCCGCCGTTCCTGCGGATTAAAGATCTGCTGGTTACCATGATCCACCAGCATGGACGCGGTTTCGGCGTCCAGTTCCGCATCTTCTTTTTGCCCGCTAAGCAGGCGCATTACCGCTTCGGTAGTCCGCTGGCGTAGCGTCTGGTTAGCGGAAAGAAAACGTCGCCGGTTAAAGATAGCCAACTGATTGAGCGCCTCGATCATCACCGAGAAACCAATGGCAGCGTACAGGTAGCCTTTCGGAATGACGAAGCCGAAACCTTCTGCCACCAGGCTAAAGCCAATCATCAACAGGAAGCTTAAGCAGAGAATAACGATGGTCGGGTGACTGTTAACAAATTGCGTTAACGGCTTGCTGGCCATCAACATCAGGCTGATAGCGATAACCACGGCGGCCATCATGACCAGTAAATGGTCGACCATCCCGACGGCGGTAATCACTGAGTCGAGTGAGAAGATGGCGTCCAGTACCACAATTTGTGTCACCACCCCCCAGAACTTCGCACCTTTGCGTTGTGTGGGATTATTGCTGTCTTTCCCTTCCAGCCGTTCGTTCAGCTCCATCGTGGCTTTGAACAACAGGAAGAAACCACCAAACAGCATGATTAAGTCGCGGGCGCTAAAGGTAAACGAGCGGAAGCTGAACAGCGGTTGCGTCAGGGTGACCAGCCAGGAGATTGACGCCAGCAGTAACAGGCGCATTAACATCGCCAGCAGCAGCCCGGTAACCCGTGCGCGGTCGCGCTGCTTCGGCGGTAGTTTTTCGGCGAGGATGGCAATAAAGACCAGGTTATCAATGCCGAGGACCAGTTCGATCACAATCAGCGTGATTAACCCGGCCCAGATAGACGGATCGGCAATCCATTCCATAGTAAGTACAAAACCTATTCGTTGTATGACAAATGTCACAATTCGATCATGGATAAATCGGGGCAAAAATGCAATGTTGCAGCACTATTTATCTCATATTATTTGAGGGTAATAACCTCACATTATCCCTGAATTAAAAGTGGTAATAATAAAACATTATTTAAGAAATATCGCATGTGGAGGCGCAATATTAAATATTGTCAACCTAAAGAAACTCCTAAAAACCATATTGAATGACACTTAATATAATTCTTAAAAATAGCCAATTGCCGAATTGTTACCTTGCCTGCTATTCCGTTAGCTGTAACACTTCCTCCTGCATTATTGGAGAGCCAATATTCAATTACCATAATGTCACCTTATATTCGGAAGTTAATTTCCGCAATAACCCTTTCTCATCAACGATTGTATGCAGAGAGGGTTTGAAAAATTAAGCTAAATCAGTGTATTGGTAGCTAAAAAGCCAGGGGCGGTAGCGTGTCTGGATGCCTGAAAGACCAGTCTGAATTATTCTGTCAATAGCCTGCGGATGAAATCAATTTTTTTAGGACTGATGCCAGTTAAATTTGTATTCAATTAACTGCAAGGTAAATGTGCATGGCGACATTGCTATTAATAGTGCACAGGATAATTACTCTGCCAAAGTGATAAATAAACAATGATGAAATCCAAAATGAAATTGATGCCATTATTGGTGTCAGTAACCTTGATAAGCGGTTGCACAGTACTTCCGGGCAGCAATATGTCGACGATGGGCAAAGACGTCATCAAACAGCAGGACGCTGATTTCGATCTCGACAAAATGGTGAATGTTTATCCGCTGACCCCGCGCCTGATTGACCAATTACGCCCACGCCCGAATGTAGCGCGCCCCAATATGACGCTGGAAAGTGAGATCGCGAATTACCAGTATCGCGTCGGGCCGGGCGACGTTCTGAATGTCACCGTCTGGGATCACCCGGAACTCACCACGCCAGCCGGTCAGTACCGCAGCTCCAGCGACACCGGCAACTGGGTACAGCCTGACGGCACTATGTTTTACCCGTATATCGGCAAGGTCCACGTAGTCGGGAAAACGCTCGCTGAAATCCGCAGTGATATTACCGGGCGCTTAGCGACGTACATCGCTGACCCGCAGGTGGATGTTAATATCGCCGCCTTCCGCTCACAAAAGGCCTATATCTCAGGTCAGGTGAATAAATCCGGTCAACAGGCGATCACCAACGTACCACTGACCATTCTCGACGCCATCAACGCCGCAGGTGGCCTGACCGACACCGCTGACTGGCGCAACGTGGTGCTAACACACAATGGTCGTGAAGAACGCATTTCTTTGCAGGCGCTGATGCAAAACGGCGACCTCAATCAGAACCGACTGCTTTACCCCGGCGATATTCTCTACGTGCCGCGTAATGATGATCTGAAAGTGTTTGTGATGGGTGAAGTGAAGAAACAGAGCACCCTGAAAATGGACTTTAGCGGCATGACCCTGACTGAAGCCCTGGGCAATGCCGAAGGTATCGACATGACCACCTCCAACGCCAGCGGCATCTTTGTCATTCGTCCGCTGAAAGGCGAGGGCGGGCGTAACGGCAAGATTGCCAATATCTACCAGCTGGATATGTCCGATGCGACGTCGCTGGTGATGGCGACAGAATTCCGCCTGCAACCTTATGACGTGGTGTATGTCACCACCGCCCCGGTTTCCCGCTGGAACCGTCTGATCAATCAGTTGCTGCCAACTATTAGCGGTGTCCGTTACATGACGGATACAGCCAGCGACATTCATAACTGGTAATCGTCATGTTTAACAACATCTTAGTTGTCTGTGTCGGCAATATTTGCCGTTCCCCGACGGCGGAACGCTTACTGCAACGTTATCACCCGGAGCTGAAAGTGGAGTCCGCTGGACTCGGCGCGCTGGTCGGTAAGGGCGCTGATCCTACCGCTATCAGCGTCGCCGCAGAACATCAACTGTCTCTGGAAGGTCACTGTGCACGGCAAATCAGCCGCCGCCTGTGTCGCAACTATGACCTGATTTTGACCATGGAAAAGCGCCATATCGAACGCTTATGCGAGATGGCACCTGAGATGCGCGGCAAAGTGATGCTGTTTGGTCACTGGGATAACGAATGTGAAATCCCCGATCCGTATCGCAAAAGCCGGGAAACGTTTGCAGCGGTGTACACATTACTTGAACGGTCTGCCCGCCAGTGGGCGCAGGCATTGAACGCAGAGCAGGTATAAGAATGACAGAAAAAGTAAAACAACATGCCGCTCCGGTAACGGGCAGTGATGAAATCGATATTGGTCGCCTGGTCGGCACCGTCATTGAAGCGCGCTGGTGGGTGATTGGCATCACCGCTGTATTTGCCCTCTGTGCTGTGGTTTACACTTTCTTCGCCACGCCGATTTATAGTGCCGACGCACTGGTACAAATCGAACAAAACAGCGGCAATTCGTTAGTGCAGGACATTGGCTCGGCATTAGCCAACAAACCGCCTGCATCGGACGCCGAGATCCAGTTGATTCGTTCGCGTCTGGTGCTTGGTAAAACGGTGGACGATCTAGACCTCGATATTGCGGTGAGCAAAAACACGTTCCCGATTTTCGGTGCGGGTTGGGATCGCCTGATGGGACGTCAGAACGAGACGGTGAAAGTGACCACCTTTAACCGCCCGAAAGAGATGGCGGACCAGGTGTTTACGCTTAATGTGCTGGATGACAAAAACTACACTCTGAGCAGTGATGGCGGCTTTAGCGCCCGTGGGCAAGCGGGCCAGATGCTGAAAAAAGAAGGCGTCACGCTGATGGTTGAAGCCATTCACGCCCGCCCGGGCAGTGAGTTTACCGTCACCAAATACTCCACGTTGGGGATGATCAACCAACTGCAAAACAGCCTGACGGTAACGGAGAACGGCAAAGACGCAGGCGTACTGAGCCTGACTTATACCGGTGAAGATCGCGAACAGATCCGCGACATTCTTAACAGCATCGCCCGTAACTATCAGGAACAAAATATTGAGCGCAAATCGGCGGAAGCGTCGAAAAGCCTCGCTTTCCTCGCGCAACAGTTACCGGAAGTACGTAGCCGCCTCGATGTTGCCGAAAACAAACTGAATGCCTTCCGTCAGGATAAAGATTCTGTTGATCTGCCGCTGGAAGCGAAAGCGGTGCTCGATTCGATGGTGAACATCGACGCGCAGTTGAACGAACTGACCTTTAAAGAGGCGGAAATCTCCAAGCTGTACACCAAAGTTCACCCCGCGTACCGCACGCTGCTGGAGAAACGTCAGGCGCTGGAAGACGAAAAAGCCAAACTTAATGGTCGCGTAACGGCGATGCCGAAAACCCAGCAGGAAATTGTCCGTCTGACCCGCGATGTCGAGTCTGGTCAGCAGGTCTATATGCAACTGCTGAATAAAGAGCAGGAGCTGAAAATCACTGAAGCCAGCACCGTCGGCGATGTGCGCATTGTTGATCCGGCAATCACCCAGCCTGGCGTGCTGAAACCGAAGAAAGGGCTGATTATCCTCGGCGCGATTATCCTTGGCCTGATGCTCTCTATCGTGGGTGTGCTGCTGCGCTCGTTGTTTAATCGCGGCATCGAAAGCCCGCAGGTGCTGGAAGAACATGGTATCAGCGTCTATGCCAGCATCCCGTTGTCGGAATGGCAGAAAGCGCGCGATAGCGTCAAAACCATCAAAGGGATTAAACGCTATAAACAGAGCCAGCTACTGGCGGTGGGGAATCCAACCGATCTGGCGATTGAAGCCATCCGCAGTCTGCGTACCAGTCTGCACTTCGCGATGATGCAGGCGCAGAACAATGTGTTGATGATGACAGGGGTGAGCCCGTCAATCGGTAAAACCTTTGTCTGCGCCAACCTGGCGGCGGTGATCAGTCAGACCAATAAACGGGTGTTGTTGATCGACTGCGATATGCGCAAAGGCTACACCCACGAGCTGTTGGGTACTAATAACGTCAATGGCCTGTCGGAAATTCTGATTGGTCAGGGCGATATTACTACCGCAGCTAAACCGACCTCTATTGCCAAATTTGACCTGATCCCGCGCGGTCAGGTACCGCCAAATCCTTCTGAACTGTTGATGAGCGAACGCTTTGCCGAACTGGTGAACTGGGCGAGTAAAAACTATGACCTGGTGTTGATTGATACGCCGCCGATTCTGGCAGTGACCGATGCGGCAATTGTTGGTCGTCATGTCGGAACCACGTTAATGGTGGCGCGTTATGCGGTCAACACATTGAAAGAAGTGGAAACCAGTCTGAGCCGCTTTGAGCAAAACGGTATTCCGGTGAAAGGGGTGATTCTGAACTCCATCTTCCGCCGCGCCAGCGCGTATCAGGATTATGGCTATTACGAATACGAATATAAGTCGGATGCGAAATAACGACATCCGCTGTCGGATGCGATGCTGACGCATCTTATCCGACCTACGTTCACGCCGCATCCGGCAAGCAAACCAGCTCCGTAGGCCGGATAAGGCGCTCACGCCGCATCCGGCAACAGAACCCGTAAACAAGCTTATAAACCGGCAGAACATCTCGACACTCCGGGAGAACAACCTATGAAAGACAATCCGCTGATCTCAATCTATATGCCGACCTGGAACCGCCAACAACTGGCGATTCGGGCGATAAAATCGGTCCTGCGCCAGGACTACAGCAACTGGGAGATGATCATCGTGGATGATTGCTCCACCTCCTGGGAACAACTGCAACAGTACGTCACCGCCCTCAACGATCCGCGTATTACCTACATTCACAACGACATTAACAGCGGGGCGTGCGCGGTACGTAACCAGGCGATTATGCTGGCGCAAGGGGAATATATCACCGGGATCGATGATGATGATGAATGGACACCCAACCGTCTGAGCGTCTTCCTCGCCCATAAACAGCAACTGGTCACTCACGCCTTTTTGTACGCTAACGATTACGTTTGCCAGGGTGAAGTCTATTCCCAACCGGCAAGTTTGCCGCTGTATCCCAAATCGCCGTATTCACGCCGCCTGTTCTATAAACGCAATATCATTGGCAATCAGGTCTTTACCTGGGCGTGGCGTTTCAAAGAGTGTTTGTTCGATACCGAACTGAAAGCGGCACAGGATTACGACATCTTCCTGCGGATGGTGGTGGAGTATGGCGAACCGTGGAAAGTGGAAGAGGCGACGCAGATCCTGCATATCAATCACGGTGAAATGCAGATCACCTCGTCACCGAAAAAATTCTCCGGGTACTTCCACTTTTACCGCAAGCACAAAGATAAATTTGACCGCGCCAGCAAAAAATATCAGCTGTTTACTCTCTACCAGATCCGCAATAAACGTATGACCTGGCGCACTTTGCTGACGCTGCTGTCGGTGCGTAACGGCAAACGTCTGGCTGATGGTATTCGGGGGCGCTAAAGATGCTGGAAGATCTGCGTGCCAACAGCTGGAGTTTACGCCCGTGCTGCATGGTACTTGCCTATCGTGTTGCTCATTTTTGTTCGGTGTGGCGCAAAAAGAACGTCCTCAACAATCTGTGGGCGGCCCCGCTGCTGGTGCTGTATCGCATTATCACCGAATGCTTTTTCGGTTATGAAATCCAGGCCGCCGCGACCATTGGCCGCCGCTTTACTATCCATCACGGTTACGCCGTAGTGATCAATAAAAACGTGGTAGCGGGGGATGATTTCACCATTCGCCACGGCGTCACTATCGGCAATCGTGGTGCCGATAACATGGCATGTCCACACATTGGCAACGGCGTCGAACTCGGTGCCAACGTCATTATTCTTGGTGATATCACGCTTGGTAACAACGTCACCGTGGGCGCGGGCAGCGTGGTGCTCGACTCTGTCCCGGACAACGCGCTGGTGGTGGGAGAAAAAGCGCGAGTGAAGGTAATTAAATGAATATTCTGCAATTTAATGTGCGACTGGCGGAAGGCGGGGCAGCCGGTGTGGCGTTAGATCTCCACCAGCGTGCGCTGCAACAGGGGCTGGCGTCACATTTTGTCTACGGCTACGGCAAAGGCGGCAAAGAGAGCGTCAGCCATCAAAACTATCCGCAGGTCATCAAACATACGTCGCGGATGACCGCAATGGCGAATATTGCCCTGTTTCGTCTGTTTAATCGCGATCTGTTTGGCAATTTCAATGAGTTATATCGCACCATTACTCGCACACCGGGTCCGGTGGTCCTGCATTTTCATGTGCTGCACAGCTACTGGCTAAATCTTAACAGCGTGGTGCGCTTTTGCGAAAAGGTGAAAAACCACAAACCGGACGCCACTCTGGTCTGGACGCTGCACGACCACTGGAGCGTTACCGGACGCTGCGCCTTTACCGACGGTTGCGAAGGCTGGAAAACGGGCTGCCAGAAATGCCCGACCTTAAATAATTATCCGCCGGTGAAGATTGATCGCGCACACCAGCTGGTGGCGGGCAAACGCCAGTTATTCCGCGAGATGCTGGCACTGGGCTGTCAGTTTATTTCCCCCAGCCAGCATGTGGCTGACGCTTTCAATAGCCTGTACGGGCCAGGGCGTTGCCGGATTATCAATAATGGCATTGATATGGCAACCGAAGCGATTCTGGCGGACTTGCCTCCGGTGCGCGAAACCCAGGGCAAGCCGAAAATCGCGGTGGTGGCGCATGATCTGCGTTACGACGGCAAAACTAACCAGCAACTGGTACGCGAGATGATGGCGCTGGGCGACAAAATCGAACTGCATACCTTTGGTAAGTTCTCGCCGTTCACCGCTGGCAACGTGGTTAATCACGGCTTTGAAACTGACAAGCGCAAGTTGATGAGCGCGCTCAATCAGATGGATGCGCTGGTATTCAGTTCTCGCGTCGATAACTACCCGCTGATTTTGTGTGAGGCGCTATCGATTGGCGTGCCGGTGATTGCCACCCATAGCGACGCGGCGCGTGAAGTGTTGCAAAAATCCGGCGGTAAAACCGTCAGCGAAGAAGACGTGCTGCAACTGGTGCAGTTAAGCAAACCGGAAATCGCGCAGGCGATATTTGGTACCACGCTGGCTGAGTTCAGCCAACGCAGCCGCGCGGCCTACAGTGGACAACAGATGCTGGAGGAGTATGTCAACTTCTATCAGAATCTGTAGCTACCTGTTGCTGCCGCTGATCTACCTGCTGGTTAACGTCAAAATCGCCCAGCTTGGCGAAAGTTTCCCCATCACTATCGTCACTTTTTTACCTGTCTTGTTACTGCTGTTTTTAGAACGCATCAGCGTTAGAAAATTGATGATTGCCTTAGGGATTGGCGCGGGGCTCACGGCGTTCAACTATCTGTTTGGTCAGTCGCTGGATGCCAGTAAATACGTCACTTCAACCATGCTGTTTGTCTATATTGTGATCATTATTGGCATGGTGTGGAGTATTCGTTTTAAAACAATTTCGCCACACAACCATCGCAAGATATTACGTTTCTTTTATCTGGTGGTCGGGCTGGTGGTGGCGCTGGCGGCGGTGGAGATGGCGCAAATTATCCTCACCGGTGGCAGCAGTATTATGGAGTCGATTTCGAAATATCTGATTTACAGCAACAGCTATGTGCTGAATTTCATTAAATTCGGCGGCAAGCGCACGACAGCACTTTATTTCGAACCGGCATTTTTCGCTCTGGCATTAATCTCAATTTGGCTCAGCATCAAACAGTTTGGTATCAAAACGCCTAAAACAGATGCTATGATTCTCGCAGGGATAATATTATCCGGATCGTTTTCAGGGGTTATGACCTTTATCCTGTTTTATTTGCTGGAGTGGGCATTTCAATATCTGAATAAAGAGGCGATTAAGAAAAAGTTACCGTTAGCATTGATTTCTCTGGCTGTATTCCTGGTTGGTGTGGTAATCGCGTTTCCTTATATTTCCACCCGTCTGGGCGATTTAGGTACGGAAGGATCGTCATCGTATTATCGTATTGTCGGTCCGCTGGTGATGGTCGGTTATTCTTTGACCCATATTGACGGTGTAGTCAGATTTGGCTCACTTTATGAATATGTCGCATCATTCGGAATATTTAACGGTGCGGATGTCGGAAAAACCATAGACAATGGTTTGTATCTGCTGATTATTTATTTTTCCTGGTTCGCGGTGTTTTTATCGCTGTGGTACATGGGGAAAGTGATAAAAATGATGATCAACGCTTTTGGTGATAACCGCAATTTTCGCGTGCAATTATATCTTTTTACTCCGGTATCGCTGTTTTTTACCGGTTCGATATTTAGCCCGGAATATGCATTTTTAATCGTCTGTCCGTTTATTTTGCGAAAAGCGTTAAATATTACGAGGTAAGAATAAGAACATGTTGCTTAGCATAATCACTGTCGCGTTTCGTAACCTCGAAGGGATAGTCAAAACACATGCCTCGCTGGCGCATCTGGCGCAGGCGGAAGATATCAGCTTCGAATGGATTGTTGTCGATGGCGGCTCCAATGACGGCACCCGTGAGTATCTGGAAAATCTCAATGGTATCTATAACCTACGCTTTGTCAGCGAGCCAGATAACGGTATCTACGACGCCATGAACAAGGGCATTGCGATGGCACAAGGCAAGTTCGCGTTGTTTCTCAACTCGGGCGATATTTTTCATCAGGATGCCGCAAATTTTGTCCGTAAGTTAAAAATGCAAAAAGATAACATGATGATCACCGGCGATGCGCTGCTGGATTTTGGCGACGGGCATAAAATTAAACGTAGTGCTAAACCGGGTTGGTATATTTATCACAGCCTGCCCGCCAGCCATCAGGCGATATTTTTCCCGGTATCCGGCTTGAAAAAATGGCGTTATGACCTGGAATATAAAGTTTCTTCTGACTACGCGCTGGCAGCCAAAATGTATAAAGCCGGTTATGCATTTAAAAAACTCAATGGCCTGGTGTCTGAATTTTCTATGGGTGGGGTATCAACCACCAATAATATGGAATTGTGTGCTGACGCCAAAAAAGTCCAACGGCAAATATTACACGTGCCTGGCTTTTGGGCTGAATTATCCTGGCATTTACGCCAACGTACTACCTCAAAGACGAAAGCCTTATATAACAAAAGCTGAATATAAGGGAAAACGATGCAGGATTTAAGTGGATTCTCGGTGCCGAAAGGGTTCCGGGGTGGCAACGCTATTAAAGTGCAATTGTGGTGGGCAGTACAGGCAACATTATTTGCCTGGTCGCCACAAGTATTGTATCGCTGGCGGGCATTTTTATTACGTTTATTCGGCGCAAAAATAGGAAAAAACGTAGTTATTCGGCCGTCAGTAAAAATTACCTATCCGTGGAAATTAACCTTAGGTGATTACGCGTGGGTCGGCGATGAGGTCAATTTATATACCCTCGGTGAAATAACCATTGGCGCACATTCGGTGATATCGCAAAAAAGTTATTTATGCACCGGGAGCCACGACCATGCAAGTCAACATTTCACCATTAACGCCACGCCTATTGTGATTGGCGAGAAATGCTGGCTGGCAACCGATGTCTTTGTTGCCCCAGGCGTCACAATCGGCGACGGCACCGTCGTGGGTGCACGAAGCAGTGTTTTTAAATCGCTTCCGGCAAATGTGGTTTGCCGGGGGAATCCCGCAGTGGTGATACGCGAACGCGTTGAAACCGAATAAATTCAAAAATACAGAGGAATAAGACATGTCAAAAGTCGCTCTCATCACCGGTGTAACCGGACAAGACGGTTCTTACCTGGCAGAGTTTCTGCTGGAAAAAGGTTACGAGGTGCATGGTATTAAGCGTCGTGCATCGTCATTCAACACCGAGCGCGTGGATCACATTTATCAGGATCCGCACACCTGCAACCCGAAATTCCATCTGCATTATGGCGACCTGAGTGATACCTCCAACCTGACGCGCATTTTGCGTGAAGTGCAGCCGGATGAAGTGTACAACCTGGGCGCAATGAGCCACGTTGCGGTTTCTTTTGAGTCACCGGAATATACCGCAGACGTCGATGCGATGGGTACGCTGCGCCTGCTCGAGGCGATCCGCTTCCTCGGTCTGGAAAAGAAAACCCGTTTCTATCAGGCTTCCACCTCTGAACTGTACGGTCTGGTGCAGGAAATTCCGCAGAAAGAAACCACGCCGTTCTACCCGCGATCTCCGTATGCGGTCGCCAAACTGTACGCCTACTGGATCACCGTTAACTACCGCGAATCCTACGGCATGTACGCTTGTAACGGAATTCTCTTCAACCATGAATCCCCGCGCCGCGGCGAAACCTTCGTTACCCGCAAAATCACCCGCGCAATCGCCAACATCGCCCAGGGGCTGGAGTCGTGCCTGTACCTCGGCAATATGGATTCCCTGCGTGACTGGGGCCACGCCAAAGACTACGTAAAAATGCAGTGGATGATGCTGCAACAGGAACAGCCGGAAGATTTCGTTATCGCGACCGGCGTTCAGTACTCCGTGCGTCAGTTCGTGGAAATGGCAGCGGCACAGCTGGGCATCAAACTGCGCTTTGAAGGCACGGGTGTTGAAGAGAAGGGCATTGTGGTTTCCGTCACCGGGCATGACGCGCCGGGCGTTAAACCGGGTGATGTGATTATCGCCGTTGATCCGCGTTACTTCCGTCCGGCTGAAGTTGAAACGCTGCTCGGCGACCCGACCAAAGCGCACGAAAAACTGGGCTGGAAACCGGAAATCACCCTCAGAGAGATGGTGTCTGAAATGGTGGCTAATGACCTCGAAGCGGCGAAAAAACACTCTCTGCTGAAATCTCACGGCTACGACGTGGCGATCGCGCTGGAGTCATAAGCATGAGTAGACAACGCATTTTTATCGCTGGCCATCGCGGAATGGTCGGTTCTGCCATCAGGCGGCAGCTCGAACAGCGCGGTGATGTGGAACTGGTATTACGCACCCGCGACGAGCTGAACCTGCTGGACAGCCGCGCGGTGCATGATTTCTTTGCCAGCGAACGCATTGACCAGGTCTATCTGGCGGCGGCGAAAGTGGGCGGCATTGTTGCCAACAACACCTATCCGGCGGATTTCATCTACCAGAACATGATGATTGAGAGCAACATCATTCACGCCGCGCATCAGAACGACGTGAACAAACTGCTGTTTCTCGGATCGTCCTGCATCTACCCGAAACTGGCAAAACAGCCGATGGCAGAAAGCGAGCTGTTGCAGGGCACGCTGGAGCCGACTAACGAGCCTTATGCCATTGCCAAAATCGCCGGGATCAAACTGTGCGAATCTTACAACCGCCAGTATGGACGCGATTACCGCTCGGTCATGCCAACCAACCTGTACGGGCCACACGACAACTTCCATCCGAGTAACTCGCATGTGATCCCAGCATTGCTGCGTCGCTTCCACGAGGCGACGGCACAGAATGCACCGGACGTGGTGGTGTGGGGCAGCGGTACACCGATGCGTGAATTTCTGCACGTCGATGATATGGCGGCGGCAAGCATTCATGTGATGGAGCTGGCGCACGAAGTCTGGCTGGAAAACACCCAGCCGATGTTGTCGCACATTAACGTCGGTACGGGCGTTGACTGCACTATCCGCGAGCTGGCGCAAACCATCGCCAAAGTGGTGGGTTACAAAGGTCGGGTGGTTTTTGATGCCAGTAAACCGGATGGTACGCCGCGCAAACTGCTGGATGTGACGCGCCTGCATCAGCTTGGCTGGTATCACGAAATCTCACTGGAAGCGGGGCTTGCCAGCACTTACCAGTGGTTCCTTGAGAATCAAGACCGCTTTCGGGGGTAATGATGTTTTTACGTCAGGAAGACTTTGCCACGGTAGTGCGCTCCACCCCGCTTGTCTCTCTCGACTTTATTGTCGAGAACAGTCGCGGCGAGTTTCTGCTTGGCAAAAGAACCAACCGCCCGGCGCAGGGTTACTGGTTTGTGCCGGGAGGGCGCGTGCAGAAAGACGAAACGCTGGAAGCCGCATTTGAGCGGCTGACGATGGCGGAACTGGGGCTGCGTCTGCCGATAACAGCAGGCCAGTTTTACGGTGTCTGGCAGCACTTTTATGACGATAACTTCTCCGGCACGGATTTCACCACTCACTATGTGGTGCTCGGTTTTCGCTTCAGAGTATCGGAAGAAGAGCTGTTACTGCCGGATGAGCAGCATGACGATTACCGCTGGCTGACGCCGGATGCACTGCTCGCCAGTGACAATGTTCACGCTAACAGCCGCGCCTATTTTCTCGCTGAGAAGCGTGCCGGAGTACCCGGATTATGAAAATACTGGTCTACGGCATTAACTACTCGCCGGAGTTAACCGGCATCGGCAAATACACCGGCGAGATGGTGGAATGGCTGGCGGCACAAGGTCATGAGGTGCGGGTCATTACCGCACCGCCTTACTACCCGCAGTGGCAGGTGGGCGAGAACTATTCCGCCTGGCGCTACAAACGAGAAGAGGGGGCCGCCACGGTGTGGCGCTGCCCGCTGTACGTGCCAAAACAGCCGAGCACCCTGAAACGCCTGTTGCATCTCAGCAGTTTTGCCGTCAGCAGTTTCTTTCCGCTGATGGCGCAACGTCGCTGGAAGCCGGATCGCATTATTGGCGTGGTGCCAACGCTGTTTTGCACGCCGGGAATGCGCCTGCTGGCGAAACTCTCTGGCGCGCGTACCGTGCTGCATATTCAGGATTACGAAGTGGACGCCATGCTGGGGCTGGGCCTTGCCGGAAAAGGCAAAGGCGGCAAAGTGGCACAGCTGGCGACGGCGTTCGAACGTAGCGGACTGCATAACGTCGATAACGTCTCCACGATTTCGCGTTCGATGATGAATAAAGCCATCGAAAAAGGCGTGGCGGCAGAAAACGTCATCTTCTTCCCCAACTGGTCAGAAATTGCCCGTTTTCAGCATGTTGCAGATGCCGATGTTGATGCCCTTCGTAACCAGCTTGGCCTGCCGGATAACAAAAAAATCATTCTTTACTCCGGCAATATTGGTGAAAAGCAGGGGCTGGAAAACGTTATTGAAGCTGCCGATCGCCTGCGCGATGAACCGCTGATTTTTGCCATTGTCGGGCAGGGCGGCGGCAAAGCGCGGCTGGAAAAAATGGCGCAGCAGCGTGGACTGCGCAACATGCAATTTTTTCCGCTGCAATCGTATGACGCTTTACCCGCACTGCTGAAGATGGGCGATTGCCATCTGGTGGTGCAAAAACGCGGCGCGGCAGATGCCGTATTGCCGTCGAAACTGACCAATATTCTGGCAGTAGGCGGTAACGCGGTGATTACTGCTGAAGCCTACACAGAACTGGGGCAGCTTTGCGAAACCTTTCCGGGCATTGCGGTTTGCGTAGAACCGGAATCGGTCGAGGCGCTGGTGGCGGGGATCCGTCAGGCGCTCCTGCTGCCCAAACACAACACGGTGGCACGTGAATATGCCGAACGCACGCTCGATAAAGAGAACGTGTTACGTCAATTTATAAATGATATTCGGGGATAATTATGGCGCAGTCGAAACTCTATCCAGTTGTGATGGCAGGTGGCTCCGGTAGCCGCTTATGGCCGCTTTCCCGCGTACTTTACCCCAAGCAGTTTTTATGCCTGAAAGGCGATCTCACCATGCTGCAAACCACCATCTGCCGCCTGAACGGCGTGGAGTGCGAAAGCCCGGTGGTGATTTGCAATGAGCAGCACCGCTTTATTGTCGCGGAACAGCTGCGCCAACTGAACAAACTCACCGAGAACATTATTCTCGAACCGGCAGGGCGTAATACTGCACCTGCCATTGCGCTGGCGGCGCTGGCGGCAAAACGTCATAGCCCGGAGAGCGACCCGTTAATGCTGGTATTGGCGGCGGATCATGTGATTGCCGATGAAGACGCGTTCCGTGCCGCCGTGCGTAATGCCATGCCATATGCCGAAGCGGGCAAGCTGGTGACCTTCGGCATTGTGCCGGATCTACCAGAAACCGGTTATGGCTATATTCGTCGCGGTGAAGTGTCTGCGGGTGAGCAGGATACGGTGGCCTTTGAAGTGGCGCAGTTTGTCGAAAAACCAAATCTGGAAACCGCGCAGGCCTATGTGGCAAGCGGCGAATATTACTGGAACAGCGGCATGTTCCTGTTCCGCGCCGGACGCTATCTCGAAGAACTGAAAAAATATCGCCCGGATATTCTCGATGCCTGCGAAAAAGCGATGAGCGCCGTCGATCCGGATCTCGATTTTATTCGCGTGGATGAAGAAGAGTTTCTCGCCTGCCCGGAAGAGTCGGTGGATTACGCGGTCATGGAACGTACGGCAGATGCCGTTGTGGTACCGATGGATGCGGGCTGGAGCGATGTCGGTTCCTGGTCTTCATTATGGGAGATCAGCGCCCACACCGCCGAGGGCAACGTTTGCCACGGCGATGTAATTAATCACAAAACTGAAAACAGCTATGTGTACGCCGAATCTGGCCTGGTCACCACCGTCGGGGTGAAAGATCTGGTGGTGGTGCAGACCAAAGATGCGGTGCTGATTGCCGACCGTAACGCGGTGCAGGATGTGAAAAAAGTGGTCGAGCAGATCAAAGCCGATGGTCGCCATGAGCATCGGGTGCATCGCGAAGTCTATCGCCCGTGGGGCAAATATGACTCTATCGACGCAGGCGACCGCTACCAGGTGAAACGCATCACCGTGAAACCGGGCGAGGGCTTGTCGGTACAGATGCACCATCACCGCGCGGAACACTGGGTGGTTGTCGCGGGAACGGCAAAAGTCACTATTGACGGTGATATCAAACTGCTTGGTGAAAACGAGTCCATTTATATTCCGCTGGGGGCGACGCACTGCCTGGAAAACCCGGGGAAAATTCCGCTCGATTTAATTGAAGTGCGCTCCGGCTCTTATCTCGAAGAGGATGATGTGGTGCGCTTCGCGGATCGCTACGGACGGGTGTAAACGTCGCATCAGGCGCTGTTTGTCGGATGCGGCGTGAACGCCTTATCCGACCTACGGTTCGGTTTTGTAGGCCTGATAAGACGCGGCAGCGTCGCATCAGGCAATGAATGCCGAACCGCGATGTAAATAACGACAAAAACAAAATTGGCCGCTTCGGTCAGGGCCAACTATTGCCTGAAAAAGGGTAACGACATGAAAAAATTAACCTGCTTTAAAGCCTATGATATTCGTGGGAAATTAGGCGAAGAACTGAATGAAGATATCGCCTGGCGCATTGGTCGCGCCTATGGCGAATTTCTCAAACCGAAAACCATTGTGTTAGGCGGTGATGTCCGTCTCACCAGCGAAACCTTAAAACTGGCGCTGGCAAAAGGTTTACAGGATGCGGGCGTTGATGTGCTGGATATCGGCATGTCCGGCACCGAAGAGATCTATTTCGCCACGTTCCATCTCGGCGTGGATGGCGGTATTGAAGTTACTGCCAGCCATAATCCGATGGATTACAACGGCATGAAACTGGTGCGCGAAGGGGCTCGCCCGATCAGCGGCGATACCGGACTGCGCGATGTCCAGCGTCTGGCAGAAGCCAACGACTTTCCTCCCGTTGATGAAACCAAACGCGGTCGCTATCAGCAAATCAATCTGCGTGACGCTTACGTTGATCACCTGTTCGGTTATATCAACGTCAAAAACCTCACGCCGCTCAAGCTGGTGATCAACTCCGGGAACGGCGCAGCGGGTCCAGTAGTGGACGCCATTGAAGCCCGCTTTAAAGCCCTCGGCGCGCCCGTGGAATTGATCAAAGAGCACAACACGCCGGACGGTAATTTCCCCAACGGTATTCCTAACCCGCTACTGCCAGAATGCCGCGACGACACCCGCAATGCGGTCATCAAACACGGCGCGGATATGGGCATTGCCTTTGACGGTGATTTTGATCGCTGCTTCCTGTTTGACGAAAAAGGGCAGTTTATTGAGGGCTACTACATTGTCGGCCTGCTGGCAGAAGCATTCCTCGAAAAAAATCCCGGCGCGAAGATCATCCACGATCCACGTCTCTCCTGGAACACTGTTGATGTGGTGACCGCCGCGGGCGGCACGCCGGTAATGTCGAAAACCGGACACGCCTTTATTAAAGAACGTATGCGCAAGGAAGACGCCATCTACGGTGGCGAAATGAGTGCCCACCATTACTTCCGTGATTTCGCTTACTGCGACAGCGGCATGATCCCGTGGCTGCTGGTAGCCGAACTGGTGTGCCTGAAAGAGAAAACGCTGGGCGAACTGGTACGCGACCGGATGGCGGCGTTTCCGGCAAGCGGTGAGATCAACAGCAAACTGGCGCAACCCGTTGAGGCGATTAACCGCGTGGAACAGCATTTTAGCCGTGAGGCTCTGGCGGTGGATCGCACCGATGGCATCAGCATGACCTTTGCCGACTGGCGCTTTAATCTGCGCACCTCCAATACCGAACCGGTGGTGCGCCTGAATGTGGAATCGCGCGGTGATGTGCCACTGATGGAAGCGCGAACGCGAACTCTGCTGACGTTGCTGAACGAGTAATGTCGGATCTTCCCTTACCCCACTGCGGGTAAGGGGCTAATAACAGGAACAACGATGACAAATCTAAAAAAGCGCGAGCGAGCGAAAACCAATGCATCGTTAATCTCTATGGTGCAACGCTTTTCAGATATCACCATCATGTTTGCCGGGCTATGGCTGGTTTGCGAAGTGAGCGGACTGTCATTCCTCTACATGCACCTGTTGGTGGCGCTGATTACGCTGGTGGTGTTCCAGATGCTGGGCGGCATCACCGATTTTTATCGCTCATGGCGCGGTGTTCGGGCAGCGACAGAATTTGCCCTGTTGCTACAAAACTGGACCTTAAGCGTGATTTTCAGCGCCGGACTGGTGGCGTTCAATAATGATCTCGACACGCAACTGAAAATCTGGCTGGCGTGGTATGGGCTGACCAGCATCGGACTGGTGGTTTGCCGTTCATGTATTCGTATTGGTGCGGGCTGGCTGCGTAATCATGGCTATAACAAGCGGATGGTCGCGGTGGCGGGGGATTTAGCCGCCGGACAAATGCTGATGGAGAGCTTCCGTAATCAGCCGTGGTTAGGGTTTGAAGTGGTGGGCGTATACCACGACCCAAAACCGGGCGGCGTTTCTAACGACTGGGCGGGCAATCTGCAACAGCTGGTCGAGGACGCGAAAGCGGGCAAGATTCATAACGTCTATATCGCGATGCAAATGTGCGACGGCGCGCGAGTGAAAAAACTGGTCCATCAACTGGCGGACACCACCTGTTCGGTGCTGCTGATCCCCGATGTCTTTACCTTCAACATTCTCCATTCACGTCTCGAAGAGATGAACGGCGTTCCGGTGGTGCCGCTGTATGACACGCCGCTTTCCGGGGTTAACCGCCTGCTAAAACGTGCGGAAGACATTGTGCTGGCGACGCTGATCTTGCTGCTGATCTCCCCGGTGCTGTGCTGTATTGCGCTGGCGGTGAAACTCAGTTCACCTGGGCCGGTTATTTTCCGCCAGACTCGCTACGGCATGGATGGCAAGCCGATCAAAGTGTGGAAGTTCCGTTCCATGAAAGTGATGGAGAACGACAAAGTGGTGACTCAGGCGACGCAGAACGATCCGCGCGTCACTAAAGTGGGGAACTTTCTGCGCCGCACCTCGCTGGATGAACTGCCGCAGTTTATCAATGTGCTGACCGGCGGGATGTCGATTGTCGGTCCGCGTCCGCACGCGGTAGCGCATAACGAACAGTATCGCCAGCTCATTGAAGGCTACATGCTGCGCCACAAAGTGAAACCGGGCATTACCGGCTGGGCGCAGATTAATGGCTGGCGCGGCGAAACCGACACGCTGGAGAAAATGGAAAAACGCGTCGAGTTCGACCTTGAGTACATCCGCGAATGGAGCGTCTGGTTCGATATCAAAATCGTTTTCCTGACGGTATTCAAAGGTTTCGTTAACAAAGCGGCATATTGATATGAGCTTACGTGAAAAAACCATCAGCGGCGCGAAGTGGTCGGCGATTGCCACGGTGATCATCATCGGCCTCGGGCTGGTGCAGATGACCGTGCTGGCGCGGATTATCGACAACCACCAATTCGGCCTGCTGACTGTGTCGCTGGTGATAATCGCGCTGGCAGATACGCTTTCTGACTTCGGTATCGCTAACTCGATTATTCAGCGAAAAGAAATCAGTCACCTTGAACTCACCACGTTGTACTGGCTGAACGTCGGGCTGGGGCTCGTGGTGTGCGTGGCGGTGTTTTTGTTGAGTGATGCCATTGGCGACGTGCTGAATAACCCGGACCTGGCACCGTTGATTAAAACATTGTCGCTGGCGTTTGTGGTGATCCCCCACGGGCAACAGTTCCGCGCGTTGATGCAGAAGGAGCTGGAGTTCAACAAAATCGGCATGATCGAAACCAGCGCGGTGCTGGCGGGCTTTACTTTTACGGTGGTTAGCGCCCATTTCTGGCCGCTGGCGATGACCGCGATCCTCGGTTATCTGGTCAATAGTGCGGTAAGAACGCTGCTGTTTGGCTACTTTGGCCGCAAAATTTATCGCCCCGGTCTGCATTTCTCGCTGGCGTCGGTGGCACCAAACTTACGTTTTGGTGCCTGGCTGACGGCGGACAGCATCATCAACTATCTCAATACCAACCTTTCAACGCTGGTGCTGGCGCGTATTCTCGGCGCGGGCGTGGCTGGGGGATACAACCTGGCGTACAACGTGGCCGTTGTGCCGCCGATGAAGCTGAACCCAATCATCACCCGCGTGTTGTTTCCGGCATTCGCCAAAATTCAGGACGATACCGAAAAGCTGCGTGTTAACTTCTACAAGCTGCTGTCGGTAGTGGGGATTATCAACTTTCCGGCGCTGCTGGGGCTGATGGTGGTGTCGAATAATTTTGTACCGCTGGTCTTTGGTGAGAAGTGGAACAGCATTATTCCGGTGCTGCAATTGCTGTGTGTGGTGGGTCTACTGCGCTCCGTGGGTAACCCGATTGGTTCGCTGCTGATGGCGAAAGCGCGGGTCGATATCAGCTTTAAATTCAACGTATTCAAAACCTTTCTGTTTATTCCGGCGATTGTTATTGGTGGGCAGATGGCGGGCGCAATCGGCGTCACGCTTGGCTTCCTGCTGGTGCAAATTATCAACACCATTCTGAGTTACTTCGTGATGATTAAACCGGTGCTCGGTTCCAGTTATCGCCAGTACATCCTGAGTTTGTGGCTGCCGTTTTATCTCTCGCTGCCGACGCTGGTGGTCAGTTATGCGCTGGGCATTGTGCTGAAAGGGCAACTGGCGCTGGGGATGCTGCTGGCGGTGCAAATAGCCGCGGGCGTGCTGGCGTTTGTGGTGATGATTGTGCTGTCGCGCCATCCGCTGGTGGTGGAAGTGAAGCGTCAGTTTTGTCGCAGCGAAAAAATGAAAATGCTTTTACGGGCGGGGTGAGTTGCTGTTTTCGGTTCCGACAACGGTTGCCGGATGCGGCGTAAAACGCCTTATCCGTCCTACGGTTCTGTGCTCGGTACCTGTAGGCCTGATAAGACGCGTCAGCGTCGCATCAGGCACTGAATGCCGGATGCGGCGTGAACGCCTTATCCGGCCTACGGTTCTGTGCTCGGGTCTTGTAGGCCTGATAAGACGCATCAGCGTCGCATCAGGCAAAAAGCGGCAACGAACAAAACAAACACAGCCTCACCTGGCATCAAATTTATGAGGAAAAAATGAAATTACTTATTCTGGGCAACCACACTTGCGGCAATCGTGGCGACAGCGCCATCCTGCGCGGCTTACTTGATGCCATCAACATTCTCAATCCACACGCCGAAGTGGATGTGATGAGCCGCTATCCGGTCAGTTCTTCCTGGCTGCTCAACCGCCCGGTAATGGGCGATCCGCTGTTCCTGCAAATGAAACAACACAACAGCGCGGCGGGCGTTGTCGGGCGCGTTAAAAAAGTCCTCCGTCGCCGCTACCAGCATCAGGTATTGCTCTCACGCGTCACCGACACTGGCAAGCTGCGTAATATCGCCATCGCCCAGGGATTCACCGACTTCGTGCGCCTGCTGTCAGGTTACGACGCCATTATCCAGGTCGGCGGATCGTTTTTTGTCGATCTCTACGGCGTGCCGCAGTTTGAACATGCACTTTGCACGTTTATGGCGAAAAAGCCGCTGTTTATGATTGGTCACAGTGTTGGCCCCTTCCAGGATGAGCAATTTAACCAACTGGCGAACTACGTTTTTGGTCACTGCGACGCGCTAATCCTGCGCGAATCGGTCAGCCTTGACCTGATGAAACGCAGCAATATCACCACTGCAAAAGTGGAAGATGGCGTCGATACTGCGTGGCTGGTCGATCACCACACAGAAGATTTCACCGCCAGCTATGCCGTCCAACACTGGCTGGACGTTGCCGCACAACAGAAAACGGTGGCAATTACCCTGCGCGAACTGGCACCGTTTGACAAACGTCTCGGCACCACTCAACAAGCGTATGAAAAAGCCTTTGCCGGGGTGGTCAATCGCATTCTCGACGAAGGGTATCAGGTGATTGCGCTATCCACCTGTACGGGCATCGACAGCTATAACAAAGACGACCGCATGGTGGCGCTCAACCTGCGCCAGCACATCAGCGATCCTGCCCGTTACCACGTAGTGATGGATGAACTCAACGATCTGGAAATGGGCAAAATTCTCGGTGCCTGTGAACTCACCGTCGGTACGCGCCTGCACTCAGCCATTATCTCAATGAACTTTGCTACTCCGGCGATTGCCATCAACTATGAACATAAATCCGCCGGGATCATGCAGCAGCTGGGACTGCCAGAGATGGCGATTGATATTCGTCATTTACTGGACGGCAGTTTGCAAGCGATGGTTGCAGATACCTTAGGCCAACTTCCGGCGCTGAACGCACGACTTAACGAAGCTGTCAGTCGTGAGCGTCATACAGGAATGCAGATGGTGCAATCTGTGCTTGAACGCATCGGGGAGGTGAAATGAAGGTCGGCTTCTTTTTACTGAAATTTCCGCTGTCGTCGGAAACCTTCGTTCTTAACCAAATCACTGCGTTTATTGATATGGGCTTTGAAGTGGAGATTGTCGCGCTGCAAAAAGGCGACACACAAAACACCCACGCGGCATGGACGAAATACAACCTTGCCGCCAGAACCCGCTGGTTACAGGACGAACCTACGGGCAAAGTGGCGAAACTGCGCCACCGAGCCAGTCAGAGCTTGCGCGGCATTCATCGTAAAAATACCTGGCAGGCGCTCAACCTCAAACGCTATGGTGCCGAGTCGCGGAACCTGATTTTGTCTGCCATTTGCGGCCAGGTCGCAACACCGTTTCGCGCCGATGTGTTCATCGCTCATTTTGGCCCGGCGGGGGTAACCGCAGCAAAACTCCGCGAACTGGGTGTCATTCGCGGCAAAATTGCCACTATCTTCCACGGTATTGATATCTCCAGTCGGGAAGTACTCAACCACTACACTCCCGAATATCAGCAACTGTTTCGCCGTGGCGACCTGATGTTACCGATAAGCAATCTGTGGGCCGGAAGGCTGCAAAAAATGGGCTGCCCGAGGGAAAAAATCTCCGTATCGCGTATGGGTGTGGACATGACGCGCTTTAGCCCGCGTCCGGTGAAAGCACCCGCAACGCCGCTGGAAATCATTTCCGTCGCACGCTTAACCGAGAAAAAAGGTCTGCATGTGGCGATTGAAGCCTGCCGTCAGTTGAAAGAGCTGGGCGTGGCATTTCGCTATCGCATCCTCGGCATTGGCCCGTGGGAACGACGCCTGCGCACCCTCATCGAACAATATCAACTGGAAGATGTGGTGGAGATGCCGGGCTTTAAACCGAGCCATGAAGTGAAAGCGATGCTCGACGACGCGGATGTCTTCCTGTTGCCATCGGTAACGGGCGCGGATGGCGATATGGAAGGCATTCCGGTGGCGCTAATGGAAGCAATGGCGGTCGGCATTCCGGTGGTTTCTACTCTGCATAGCGGAATACCGGAATTGGTGGAGGCCGATAAATCCGGCTGGCTGGTGCCTGAGAACGATGCTCGCGCACTGGCGCAACGACTGGCGGCGTTTAGCCAACTGGACACCGACGAACTGACTCCGGTCGTCAAACGTGCGCGCGAAAAAGTCGAACACGATTTTAACCAGCAGGTGATCAATCGAGAACTCGCCAGCTTGCTGCAAGCTTTATAGAGGAGAACGTATGCCATTTAAAAAAATCTCCCGACGCACCTTCCTGACGGCAAGCTCGGCGCTTGCCTTCCTCCATACCCCTTTCGCTCGCGCACTTCCAGCCCGACAAAGCGTTAACATTAACGACTACAATCCACACGACTGGATCGCCTCATTTAAACAAGCCTTCAGCGAAGGACAAACAGTCGTCGTGCCTGCCGGATTCGTTTGTGACAATATCAACACCGGCATCTTTATCCCTCCCGGTAAAACGTTACACATCCTTGGAAGCCTGCGCGGCAACGGCAGAGGGCGTTTTGTCTTACAGGACGGCAGCCAGGTGACAGGGGAGGAGGGCGGCAGTATGCATAACATCACCCTGGATGTGCGTGGCTCTGACTGCACCATCAAAGGGCTGGCGATGAGCGGCTTTGGCCCGGTAACGCAGATTTATATCGGCGGCAAAAACAAACGGGTCATGCGCAACCTGATCATCGATAACCTGACCGTTAGCCACGCTAATTACGCCATCTTACGCCAGGGATTTCATAACCAGATAATCGGTGCCAACATCACCAACTGTAAGTTCAGCGACTTACAGGGCGACGCCATTGAATGGAATGTGGCGATTAACGACAGTGATATTTTGATATCTGACCATGTCATCGAGCGCATCAACTGTACCAATGGCAAAATCAACTGGGGCATCGGCATAGGCCTTGCGGGAAGTACCTACGATAACAACTACCCGGAAGACCAGGCAGTGAAAAACTTTGTCGTGGCGAATATCACGGGATCGGATTGTCGGCAGTTGATCCATGTTGAAAATGGTAAACATTTTGTTATTCGTAATATCAAAGCCCGCAATATCACGCCGGATTTCAGTAAGAAAGCAGGTATTGATAACGCGACAGTCGCTATATACGGTTGTGACAATTTCGTGATTGATAATATTGAAATGATTAATAGCGCCGGGATGTTAATCGGCTATGGGGTAATTAAAGGCAAATATCTCTCGATACCGCAAAATTTCCGAGTGAATAATATTCAACTGGATAATACCCACCTTGCTTACAAATTGCGCGGTATCCAAATCTCTGCCGGGAATGCCGTCTCATTTGTGGCACTGACTAACATTGAGGTGAAGCGTGCGTCGCTGGAGTTACACAACAAGCCGCAACATCTTTTTATGCGAAATATCAAAGTGATGCAGGAATCCTCTGTTGGACCAGCATTGAGCATGAACTTCGACATGCGCAAAGACGTTCGCGGCGTCTTTATGGCGAAAAAAGAAACACTCCTGTCTCTTGCAAATGTTCATGCGGTGAATGAAAGAGGGCAAAGCTCCGTCGATATCGACAGGATTAATCACCATATTGTTAATATGGAAAAGATTAACTTTAGATTGCCGGAACGGAGAGAGTAGATTTGCGACCATTCCTGGAAAAATGGAGCCATACTTAGGAACAATGCTACTGCAATCCACAACGAAGCGGCGTAACATCACAAGTAATTCAGTAATCAATTCAGGGTAATTGATGCTGGCGAAAAAAATCGAACAAGCTATAATTCAGCAACCATTTTACAGGTGGATGAAATAATGACGAATTTAAAAGCAGTTATTCCTGTAGCGGGTCTTGGGATGCATATGTTGCCTGCCACTAAGGCGATTCCCAAAGAGATGCTACCGATCGTCGACAAGCCAATGATTCAGTACATTGTTGACGAGATTGTGGCTGCAGGGATCAAAGAAATCCTCCTGGTAACTCACGCGTCCAAGAACGCGGTCGAAAACCACTTCGACACCTCTTATGAATTAGAATCTCTCCTTGAACAGCGCGTGAAGCGTCAACTACTGGCGGAAGTGCAGTCCATCTGTCCGCCGGGCGTGACCATTATGAACGTGCGTCAGGGCGAACCTTTAGGTTTGGGCCACTCCATTTTATGTGCACGACCTGCCATTGGTGACAACACATTTGTCGTGGTGCTGCCAGACGTTGTGATCGACGACGCGAGTGCCGACCCGCTGCGTTACAACCTTGCTGCCATGATTGCGCGCTTCAACGAAACGGGCCGTAGCCAGGTGCTGGCAAAACGTATGCCGGGTGACCTCTCTGAATACTCGGTCATCCAGACCAAAGAACCACTGGACCGCGAAGGTAAAGTCAGCCGCATTGTTGAATTTATCGAAAAACCGGATCAGCCGCAGACGCTGGACTCAGACATCATGGCCGTGGGCCGTTATGTGCTTTCTGCCGATATTTGGCCGGAACTTGAACGCACTCAGCCTGGTGCATGGGGGCGTATTCAGCTGACTGATGCTATTGCTGAACTGGCAAAAAAACAGTCTGTTGATGCAATGCTGATGACTGGTGACAGCTACGACTGCGGTAAAAAAATGGGCTATATGCAGGCGTTTGTGAAGTATGGACTACGCAACCTGAAAGAAGGGGCGAAGTTCCGTAAAGGGATTGAGAAGCTGTTAAGCGAATAATGAAAATCTGACCGGATGTAACGGTTGATAAGAAAATTATAACGGCAGTGAAGATTCGTGGCGAAAGTAATTTGTTGCGAATATTCCTGCCGTTGTTTTATATAAACAATCAGAATAACAACGAGTTAGCAATAGGATTTTAGTCAAAGTTTTCCAGGATTTTCCTTGTTTCCAGAGCGGATTGGTAAGACAATTAGCGTTTGAATTTTTCGGGTTTAGCGCGAGTAGGTAATGCTCGTCACATCGTAGGCATGCACGCAGTGCTCTGGTAGCTGGAAAGCCAGGGGCGGTAGCGTGCATTAATACCTCTATTAATCAAACTAAGAGCCGCTTATTTCACAGCATGCTCTGAAGTAATATGGAATAAAAGAGTGAAGATACTTGTTACTGGTGGCGCAGGATTTATTGGTTCTGCTGTAGTTCGTCACATTATAAATAATACGCAGGATAGTGTTGTTAATGTCGATAAATTAACGTACGCCGGAAACCTGGAATCGCTTGCTGATGTTTCTGATTCTGAACGCTATGTTTTTGAACATGCGGATATTTGCGATGCAGCTGCAATGGCACGGATTTTTGCTCAGCATCAGCCGGATGCAGTGATGCACCTGGCTGCTGAAAGCCATGTGGATCGTTCAATTACAGGCCCTGCGGCATTTATTGAAACCAATATTGTTGGTACTTATGTCCTTTTGGAAGCCGCTCGCAATTACTGGTCTGCTCTTGATAGCGACAAGAAAAATAGCTTCCGTTTTCATCATATTTCTACTGACGAAGTATATGGTGATTTGCCTCATCCTGACGAGGTAAATAATACAGAAGAATTACCCTTATTTACTGAGACAACAGCTTACGCGCCAAGCAGCCCTTATTCCGCATCCAAAGCATCCAGCGATCATTTAGTCCGCGCGTGGAAACGTACCTATGGTTTACCGACCATTGTGACTAATTGCTCTAACAATTATGGTCCTTATCATTTCCCGGAAAAATTGATTCCATTGGTTATTCTGAATGCTCTGGAAGGTAAAGCATTACCTATTTATGGTAAAGGGGATCAAATTCGCGACTGGCTGTATGTTGAAGATCATGCGCGTGCGTTATATACCGTCGTAACCGAAGGTAAAGCGGGTGAAACTTATAACATTGGTGGACACAACGAAAAGAAAAACATCGATGTAGTGCTCACTATTTGTGATTTGCTGGATGAGATTGTACCGAAAGAGAAATCTTATCGTGAGCAAATCACTTATGTTGCCGATCGTCCGGGACACGATCGCCGTTATGCCATTGATGCTGATAAGATTGGTCGTGAATTGGGATGGAAACCACAGGAAACGTTTGAGAGCGGCATTCGTAAAACGGTGGAATGGTACCTGTCCAATACAAAATGGGTTGATAATGTGAAAAGTGGTGCCTATCAATCGTGGATTGAACAGAACTATGAGGGCCGCCAGTAATGAATATTCTCCTTTTCGGCAAAACAGGGCAGGTAGGTTGGGAACTACAGCGTGCTCTGGCACCTTTGGGTAATTTGATTGCTCTTGATGTTCACTCCACTGATTATTGTGGTGATTTTAGTAATCCTGAAGGTGTAGGTGAAACCGTAAGAAGCATTCGGCCTGATATTATTGTCAACGCAGCCGCTCACACCGCAGTTGACAAAGCAGAATCAGAACCGGAGTTTGCACAATTACTTAACGCGACAAGTGTCGAAGCGATTGCGAAAGCAGCCAATGAAGTCGGTGCCTGGGTTATTCACTACTCTACTGACTACGTATTTCCGGGGACCGGTGAAATACCATGGCAGGAGTCGGATGCAACCGCACCGCTAAATGTTTACGGTGAAACCAAGTTAGCCGGAGAAAAAGCATTACAAGAGCATTGTGTGAAGCACCTTATTTTCCGGACCAGCTGGGTCTATGCAGGTAAAGGAAATAACTTCGCCAAAACGATGTTACGACTGGCAAAAGAGCGTGAAGAATTGGCCGTTATTAACGATCAGTTTGGTGCGCCAACAGGTGCTGAGCTGCTGGCTGATTGTACAGCACATGCCATTCGTGTCGCACTGAATAAACCTGAAGTCGCAGGCTTGTACCATTTGGTAGCCAGTGGTACCACAACCTGGCACGATTATGCTGCGCTGGTTTTTGAAGAGGCGTGCAAAGCAGGCATTCCCCTTGCACTCAACAAGCTCAACGCAGTACCAACAACAGCCTATCCTACACCAGCACGTCGTCCACATAACTCTCGCCTTAATACAGAAAAATTTCAGCAGAACTTTGCGCTTGTATTGCCTGACTGGCAGGTTGGCGTGAAACGAATGCTCAACGAATTATTTACGACTACTGCAATTTAATAGTTTTTGCATCTTGTTCGTGATGGTGGAGCAAGATGAATTAAAAGGAATGATGAAATGAAAACGCGTAAAGGTATTATTTTAGCGGGGGGATCTGGTACTCGTCTTTATCCTGTCACTATGGCTGTCAGTAAACAGCTGTTACCGATTTATGATAAACCGATGATTTATTATCCGCTATCTACGCTGATGTTAGCGGGTATTCGCGATATTCTGATTATCAGTACGCCACAGGATACTCCTCGTTTTCAACAACTGCTGGGTGATGGTAGCCAGTGGGGCCTTAATCTTCAGTATAAAGTACAACCTAGTCCAGATGGTTTGGCACAAGCTTTCATTATTGGAGAAGATTTTATTGGTAGGGATGATTGCGCATTAATTCTAGGTGATAATATCTTTTACGGTCATGACCTACCAAAATTAATGGATACAGCTGTTAATAGAGAGAGTGGTGCAACGGTATTTGCCTATCACGTTAATGATCCAGAACGTTACGGTGTGGTGGAATTTGATAAAAACGGCACGGCAATAAGCCTGGAAGAAAAACCGCTTCAACCGAAAAGCAACTATGCAGTTACAGGGCTTTATTTCTATGATAATGACGTCGTGGAAATGGCGAAAAATCTTAAGCCTTCTGCCCGTGGTGAACTGGAAATTACCGATATTAATCGTATCTATATGGAACAGGGGCGTTTGTCTGTTGCCATGATGGGCCGTGGTTATGCATGGCTGGACACGGGGACACATCAAAGCCTGATTGAGGCAAGCAACTTCATCGCAACAATTGAAGAGCGTCAGGGGTTAAAAGTTTCCTGCCCGGAAGAAATTGCTTACCGTAAAGGGTTTATTGATTCTGAGCAGGTGAAAGTATTAGCTGATCCGCTGAAAAAAAATGCTTATGGTCAGTATCTGCTTAAAATGATTAAAGGTTATTAATAAAATGAACGTAATTAAAACAGAAATTCCAGATGTACTGATTTTTGAACCGAAAGTTTTTGGTGATGAGCGTGGTTTCTTTTTCGAGAGCTTTAACCAGAAGGTTTTTGAGGTAGCTGTAGGCCGCAAAGTTGAATTTGTTCAAGATAACCATTCGAAGTCCAGGAAAGGTGTTTTACGCGGATTGCATTATCAGTTAGAACCTTATGCGCAAGGAAAATTGGTACGCTGCGTTGTTGGTGAGGTTTTTGATGTTGCGGTTGATATTCGTAAATCGTCACCTACTTTTGGCAAGTGGGTTGGGGTGAATTTATCTGCTGAGAATAAGCGCCAGTTGTGGATCCCTGAAGGATTTGCGCATGGGTTTTTGGTGCTGAGTGAGACGGCGGAGTTTTTGTATAAGACGACGAATTATTATCATCCTGAAAGTGATAGAGGTATTATTTGGGATGATAAATTCATTAATGTTGAATGGCCTCCATATGAAAATTATATTCTTTCGGCTAAAGATAAAACACTACCACCATTAACTAAATAAATGGATATCGAAGATATTCTAGGAAATTATGTCGAAATTAAAAAGCAATTTAGTGTATTTAACATTTGCTCAAGCCATAAGCTATATATTTCCTCTTCTGACATTGCCTTACTTAAGTCACAAACTTGATCCTAGTGATTTTGGAATGTTAGGGGTGTGTCAAGCAATAGTTCAATATTTTATAATTGTAACCGATTACGGCTTTAATATTACAACAACAAAAGAAATATCAATAAATCGAAATAATAAAAAAAAGATTTCAAAGATATTTTCCACAACATTATTAGCAAAGATTTTTTTGTTGTTTGTCTCTGCAATAGGGTTAATTATTTCTGGATGGGCTGTGAAGTCGATCTCTGGTTATGAGTTATTATTGATTTGCTGTTTTGTAGGCGTTATTGGTAATACGTTTTATCCTTTATGGTTGTTTCAAGGGACTGAAACCATGAAAATACCAGTAATAATGTCCTCTGGTGCTAAGTTACTTTTACTATTAAGTATTTTTATTTTTGTAAAAGACCGAGCAGATCTCAATATTGCAGCATTATTATTAAATTCAGGAAATTTTTTTGCAGGCATATTGGGATTAATTTACATTAAAACAAGGAAGCTGGTTTTTTGGTATAGGCCAACATTACAAGAAGTCTATATTGTTTTACTTGAAGGCTGGCCAGTATTTATCTCCACTGTTGCAATTAGTTTTTATACTACATTTAACACAGTACTGTTAAGTTATAAAGTCAGTTCTGCAGAAGTAGGCTTTTATAATGCTGCGGATAAAATAAGAATAGCTATACAGTCAATGTTTGGTCCCATTACTCAAGCATTTTATCCTAGAATCGTACATTTATATAAAGTTGAACGAGAAGCTGCTATAAACTTGTTGAACAAAGGCATGCTGTTAATCTTGGGGTTGACGATTCCTTCAGCGTTACTCTTCTTTAATTGTTCAGATTATATAGTAGCACATTATTTGAGTAGTTCCTTTTCTCAGACTGCTTCTTACTTGAAGCTTTTGAGTTTTTTACCAATAATTATTGGTATAGCGACAGTATATTGTAATTGGGGATTACTAGGGGATGGTTATGGAAAAGTAGTTAGTAAGATTTATGTTTCATTTGGCCTAATACACTTTCTGTATGCAACACCACTTATAATAATATTTAAAGTCAATGGACTTATTTTGTCAGTATATATAACACAAACACTGATAACTTTAACTACAATATATCATTACTATAGAAAGGTATATAATGGATTTAATAAATAGAATTGTCATTTTACACGAGTACGGAGAACCTTCACACTATACGGGGCTTGTAAGGTATGCAGAATTAAATAGAATACCCGTAGAGTTTAGGGATTTTAATTTTTTTAAAAAAATCCTAATAAGCATCAGGCGAAGAAATTATATGGGAATTTTGAAAGCATTTGAGGATTTATATTGGATGCTGAAAATGCTTTTTTTTCCAAGGTTACTGAGAGGAAGTTATTGCATTGTAGGAATAGCTCCTTTCGATATAATGATCATACCTATGAGACGTATATTATCCTATAGTAAATATATTTATCATACATCATGGCTATATTGGGATGGTGCAGATCATCCTAAAAAAACATATTTTTTTAGTACATTCATACGGCGTTCCTGGAGGCTTTTTCTTAAAAAAGCCAGTTCAGTTGCGACTGTTACTGATGATGCTAGAAAAAGTTTAAATGTGAATTATCCGGAAACAAGAGGTAAAACAAATGTAGTATACCACTCTTTTAATGATCAAATATTTAGATATAAAGGTAATAAAAATAAGAGACTGAGAGTTACTTACTTGGGACGGATGGAAAAATACAAAGGAATAAACACAATTATCAGACTTGTTGGCGAACGTCCAAATATTGACTTTTGTTTTATAGGCAGTGGACAAGAAGTTAGTAAAATTAAAGAACTCTCTTATGAATTTGACAATCTGGAGTATGCTGGTTATCTAAAGAACAAAATAGAAATAGCTGATTATCTTAATGCAACCGATGTGTTAATAATGCCATCGATAAAAATAGATGGATGGGAAGAACTTTTTGGAATTGCTCTTATTGAAGCAATGGCCTGTGGATGCGTTCCTATAGCGACAAAACATAAGGGGCCGGTAACAATATTAGGAAATACTGTATTTAAGACACATTTATTTGATGAGGATTGTATTGAAAAAGGTGCCATTGAAATATTCGATTATCTTGAAGATAATCACGACTATCTTACAAAACTTAAAGAAGAAGCGGTGAAGATTTCTAGGCAATATAATATGGAGGCAATTTCTAAATTATGGGAGGGGATATTAAGCAATGAAAGAAGATAACGTTTACATTGTTGTTTTAAATTGGGAGAATGCTTTAGAAACAATAAAGTGTCTGTCTTCACTTTTTGCACTTGAGTATGATAATTATAGAATAGTTGTATGCGATAATAATTCTCAAGACTCTTCAGTCGCAGAAATAATCAATTGGATTGAAAATAAAAATATTAATCTGCAAGTTCTATCCGAAGAAGATATAGATAATTTTGATAGGCTATGCGATAATAAAATATATATTATAAAAAATAATAAAAATTATGGTTATGCAGGTGGAAATAATGTGGGTATTAAGTTCGCTCTTAATGATAAAACTATTAAATATATATGGATATTAAATAATGATACGACTGTGTCGCCAACAGCACTGTATAGTTTATGTAAAAAAATGCATAACCATCCAAATCTAGGAATTTGTGGATCTTTATTACTACACCAAAACAACAAGTCAATAATCCAAGCTGCGGGTGGAGTATTTAATAAAGTATTTTGTACTACTAAACATCTTTATGAAAATGTTCAGTGGTTAGAGTTATCTGAAAGTGAAAAAGAACATTTAAATCCAGATTATATTGTTGGTGCATCTATGTTTATTGACAAAAAGGTGTTCGAAACAGAAGGGTTACTCTTTGAAGATTATTTTTTATATTATGAAGAAATAGATTTTTGTTTGCGTGTTCGGGATAAATATAAAATAAGTGTCGATTTTGATAGTCATGTATACCATAAACTCGGTGACTCAATCAAAAAAGGAAAGAGTGAATTGGCAGATTATTTGTCAATACGTAATCGTTTGATTATTGCGCGTCGTTTTTTTCCCATAAGTTTTCTGACTGTTTGGCTTTCTTTGTTTGTTGTGATGTTTAATAGAATAAAAAGGATGCAATTCTCGAGAGCATTTAAAGTTTTGAAAGTTATTTTCATTGACTCGTGGAAAATTTTACTAAAATATAAGACGGTCTAAAATGGAATATATGTTATTATGTTTCTGGCTTGCTATTTCTTGCTGTTCTGTAAAGGTTTCTTTAAGTAAAATAAATATACTATTGATTTTTATTTTTCTTTCGGGTGCTTATAGTTGGGGTTATGATTGGATTCGTTATAGAGAGTATTATGAGAATGTATTTTTAATAAGTGATCTGGTAACATGGATATATGAACCTGGGTTTACATTCATTTTGTTTGTAAATAAGTTGCTCAATTTAGACTACCACTGGGTTGTTGTTACATGTACGCTTATTTTAAGTGTAAATGTTTATAAATATATAAAGGTTAAAAATCATCCTAATTTCTGTTTGTTATTTGTATTCAGCATTTTTGGTTTTATGGAGTTTGCAGAGCAAATTCGACAAGGTGTCGCTATATCGTTTATACTTTTAGCTGTAGATAATTTATTGGTCAAAAAGAATAAAAAGTTTATTTTTTATGTAATCTGTGCTGCTATGTTCCATATCTCGGCAATAGTATGTTTATTATTTTTATATCTTGTTAAATTATTGGATAGGAAAAATAAAGCATTTATAATGCTCTCTCTTATAATTTTGGGCGGTGTTTCTGTCATTGCATTTAATGTTTTAATTAATAATATGGATTTTTTTGGAGTGAGTGGTTTTATTGCAACAAAATTAAAAGGATACGCTGAAAGTGATGGTAGTGAATCTGGTATTTTAAGTGCTGGGTTGCTATTAAATATTATGGTAATAGTCATCTGTCTGCTTTCCATTCAAGGAAGACATCTTAAATATTATCTATCCTCAGTATTTTCATTTTTTGTAATACAATCAAAAATCGTTTCCATAGCTTACCGATTTTCGTACTATGGTTATGCTTTTATATATGAGTCGTTTGAATGGTTATACATGGCTAACAAAGGTAGATTGTTTAATAAACTCGCAATGATAATTGTACTCCTTGTTTTTGCTTTTAAGCCATTATTAAATCCTGTTTACTTAGACATGTTCAACGATTATCATTTCTTCTGGTTCGGCTTTTTAGATACTTTACCAGATGTAAATATAACTCAAGTTAAACGGTGTTCGACACTATTAAACCATGGTATACAGTATTGTAGACGATAACATGAAAAAAATTTATATTGATGGTTACTTTTTAGCACAAAGAATTACAGGTGTTCAGCGATATGCAGAGGAACTTGTAAAAAATATTAATAACAAAGGATATGACATTATTATATTAGCTCCTAAGAATATTAAACGAACGATACCTGGTGTTGTAATTAAAAGAAGCAAGATGTTCAGTGGATTATTATGGCAGCAATTTATTCTACCTATCCAGCTTTTCTTTTTAGGTAAACCAATAATTACATCCTTATCTGGATTAGGACCGATATTATATCCGAATAAATTACTAGCCATACATGATGCATCTTTATATAGATATCCATCCTATTTTTCAAATCTCTATAGAATTGTATATAAAAAGCTATATCCTATAACAATATTTTTTAGCAAAGCCATAATTACTGTTAGTGAATTTTCCAAGCAAGAAATAAAAGAACTTATAAATATTTCAAAAGATATATTAGTTGTAAATAATGTGACACCGCAATCGTATGAAGGTTCTCTGCGGGATAATATTTATGAGCAAATGGAGCCATATATTCTTGTCGTAGGAACCCTTGATAAAAGGAAAAATCTAAAAAATGTCCTTGAAGCATTTCAGCAATCTAAGTTGAAAGGAGTATATAAACTATTGGTTGCTGGTGGGACAGCAAAATCTTTTTCTGATAATGAATGGATTACTAACTTATGCAGTGATGATGTTATTTTTTTGGGTTATGTTTCGGATGCTGAGTTGGCTAATCTCTATAATAGGGCGCATTTTTTTATTTATATGTCAATATATGAAGGCTTTGGTATTCCACCGTTGGAGTCCCTTGCAAATAATTGCCCTGTACTTTTATCTGATATAGATGTCTTTAAAGAAATTTATGGGGATAGTTTTGAATATGCAAACCCCTTAAGTGTAGAGTCAATTGCTATGGGGCTTGAAAGAGTTGTTTCGTCGGATAGACATGAATTATATGAGAAACAAAGAATAGCATTATCAAAATATACTAAGGAAAACCAAGTTAAACAATTTGAAGAGATTATAAAAAGGTATATTCATGCAGCCTATTAAAGTTTTGCAATTTAGTAAATTCTATCCACCTGCAGTAGGCGGAATAGAGCAAGTGGTTTATGATATTGTCCAAGGATGCTCAAAATATCCACATATTCATAATGATGTTCTTTGCTTTAATCATGATTTGGGACAACCTGATCATGAAATAACAGTCGAAAATTTGAGAATTATGCGTATGCATACAGCAAAAATCGTTGCATCCACACCACTGTCATTTAATATTTTTAAGCGGTTTTTGAAATTACGGGATGAGTACGATCTGGTCCATTTTCATGTTCCAAATCCGATTGCTACATTTGCATCTTTTTTTGTGAAAAAGAATAAATATATCGTCCATTGGCATAGTGACATCGTAAAACAAAAAAAACTTTTGTGCCTTTTTAAACCATTTCAGAATATTATGCTGCGAAGAGCAGCAAGAATTATAGTTACGAGTGATAAATATGGTAGAGAGTCTCAGCAATTAAAGGATTATAGTGAAAAATTAATAACGATACCCATAGGAATATCGCCGATACAAAAAACAATAAATCAGGAATTATTTCAAGCATTAAAAAAAGAATTTCCTTTTAAAAAGATTGTTTTCTCATTAGGTCGGTTAGCATATTATAAGGGTTTTGAATATCTTATTAAGTCGGCACGATATTTGAATGATGATTGTGTTATTTTAATTGGTGGAGCAGGGGAGTTAAAGGATGATTTACAAGCTCTAATCCAAAAATATAATTTACATGATAAAGTTAGATTATTGGGTCGAATTGATGATGTTGATTTAAGTACATATTATATTTTTTCAGATGTGTTTTGCATGCCATCAATTGAAAAATCTGAAGCATTTGGTGTAGTCCAGTTAGAGGCAATGTTATATAGCCTTCCAATTGTATCTACAAAAATCCCGGGGTCAGGTGTTGACTGGGTGAATGCTGATGGAGTTAGTGGAATTACAGTCGAACCTAAAAATGAACATGCAATCGCAGAGGCAATCAATAAATTATTATCAGATGATTCTTTACGACATAGCCTTGGCAAGAATGCTCACAATAGACTTTTAGAACTTTTTACTGTGGATAGGATGAGTTCTCAGTTATCTGAATTATATTGTCACTTAATTCTAACTCAAAAGGCCAATTGATAATATGAAGAGAAATGTTACAGCAGTAATTTTAGCCGGTGGTGTTGGTTCAAGATTATGGCCACTTTCGAGAGAAAAAAGACCAAAACAATTCATATCGATTGATGGTAAAAACTCACTATTATCAAATACATTAAAGCGCCTTCCTGAGTTAAATATCGAAAATGTTATTGTTGTCTGTAATTTTGAACATCGTTTTTTAGTCGCAGAGACTTTGAGGAAACATGATTTATTAAATAATAATATCATTCTTGAACCTTGTGGTAGAAATACTGCTGCAGCAATTGCAATGGCTGCGTTACATGTCAATAAAATATTTGGTTCTGAACAACATTTGTTAATACTTGCTGCTGATCATGTGATAAATAATATTGCTAACTTCTCGAAAGCATATTTTGATGGGTATGATCTGTCACAATTGAATAAGCTTGTTACTTTTGGAGTAGTACCGACTTACCCAGAGACTGGATATGGATATATAAGAATCGGTGCTGAAATTAATAAAAGTTCCTACGAAATTGAATGTTTCGTCGAGAAACCTGATCTAGCTTTAGCGGAGCAGTTTTTAGCTACAAAAAATTATCTATGGAACAGTGGTATGTTTCTCTTTAAGGCGAACTTTTTCCTAGAAGAGTTACGCAAATATAGAGATGATATATTAGCGTGTTGCATCGAATCTTATGATTGTTCTGTAATTGATGAAGATTTTATCAAAATCCCCACGGCGGTTTTTTCTAAATGTGCATCTGAATCGATTGATTATGCAATTATGGAAAAATCTTCGGCTAGAGCAGTTGTTCCTCTTGATGCAGGATGGAGTGACGTCGGTTCTTGGGATTCGATTTGGCATTTAGCGTCAAAGGATTCTCTCGGCAATGTGTTGGATGGAGATATTTTGGCATTAGAAACACATGGAAGTTATATACGATCGGAGAGTAGATTAATAGCCACTTATGGTGTTAATGACTTAATCGTGGTTGATTCTGATGACGCATTGTTGATAACGTCTAAAAATAAATCTCAACATGTTAAGTATATAGTTGAATTATTAAAAAAGAAAAATAGGCCAGAAATTATATCAGGTCTTAAAGAACTTAGATATTGGGGGGAGATTACTACAGTTTTATCTCAAAATGAGTATAAAATTAATTTATTGACTCTTAAACCCGGAAAAGAAATTTCTTATCAAATTCATTCACAACGTATCGAATGCTGGTATATTCTTAAAGGCGAGGCATCCATAATAGTGGATGATAAGTCTTTTAAATATAATGCTAGTGACTTTGTTCTAATTAAACCAGGTTGTAAACATAAAGTTCAAAATTTAACTCCAGAGCCAATTTTAATTATTGAAATTCAACATGGCAATTTAAATGATGAATGTGATGTTGAAAGATTGATTGCAGAAGGATAGTAAAATGAAAAGTGTTTACAACATCAGCGCAAATGTTATTCGTAATTGTAATATTGTTTTTGGAACTAGTGGTGCTAGAGGTTTAGTGGTAGATTTCACCCATGATGTTTGTGCCGCATTCACTCATGCGTTTCTTTCTGTTATTGGTGACAAATACAATTTTAATAAAGTTGCCTTAGCCATCGACAACCGCCCAAGCAGTTACGAAATTGCTCAGGCATGCGCGTTCGCTATCAAAAAGCATGGGTTCGCTGTTGAATATCATGGTGTAATTCCAACTCCTGCATTGGCTCATTACTCCATGCAGAAAAATATCCCCTGTATAATGGTTACCGGGAGCCACATACCTTTTGATCGTAATGGTTTGAAATTCTACCGACCAGATGGTGAAATCACAAAAGAGGATGAGCTAGCAATAGTAAACAGTGAATATGCTTTTTCTCCTGTAGGTGTATTACCTAATCTTGAAACAAGCACTCAAGGTGCAGACTACTACCTTGAGCGTTATGTTTCTCTTTTTAATCCCGATATTTTAAAGGGGAAAAGAATAGGGGTATATGAACATTCTAGTGCGGGACGCGATTTATATGCTCCTCTTTTTAATCAATTGGGTGCAGAGGTCATTTCCCTAGGTAGAAGTGATGAGTTCGTTCCGATTGATACGGAAGCAGTAAGTGATGAAGATCGTATACTTGCAAGAGAGTGGTCTAAAAAATATAATCTTGATGCTATTTTCTCAACAGATGGCGATGGTGATCGTCCTTTAGTTGCCGATGAAAATGGTGAATGGCTAAGAGGCGATATTCTGGGATTACTTTCTGCTATTGAACTTAATATCAAGGCGTTGGCTATTCCAGTGAGTTGTAATACAGCAATTGAAGAGTCTAATAAATTTGCAAGTATACAACGAACGAAAATAGGTTCTCCTTATGTAATTGCAGCGTTTGCAGATCTTGCTAAGCAATTTGATTCAGTCGCTGGTTTTGAAGCTAATGGTGGTTTTCTCCTTGCCTCCGATTTACAAATTAATGGCAAGGAATTAAAATCGTTACCTACACGAGATGCTGTGTTACCAGCATTAATGCTCTTAATAGCTTCTCGCAATAGTACTATTTCTCAACTGATTAATAATCTTCCTCAGCGATTCACTTGGTCAGATAGAGTTAAAAACTTCCCTTCAGATTCAAGTCAACAAATTATAAAAAACGCCATATCGTCACCCAATAATTTCTTTAATAGTTTAGGTTATGAATCATTATCCTGTTCCGCTATTGATGAAACGGATGGTGCAAGATTTACTTTAAATAATGGTGATATTATACATCTCCGTCCTTCCGGTAATGCTCCAGAACTCCGTTGTTATGCTGAGGCCAGTGATGAAAATCAGGCTAAGCAATATGTTACGAATGTGCTGGGAAATATTACCTCTTTGATTTCTTGATGTTATAGGTATATCTACGCTTATATGTGTGCGTAGGTTTGATTACACGTAGATGCCGGTATACAGAATTGAAGAACGGTATTTGTTGCATTAATGAAATTCAGCACTACACACATTCGTGCAACTTGAGATAACATCTCAATCATATTCAAGTCGCGCATACATCGCGGTGAACACCCCCTGACAGGAGTAAACAATGTCAAAGCAACAGATCGGCGTCGTCGGTATGGCAGTGATGGGGCGCAACCTTGCGCTCAATATCGAAAGCCGTGGTTATACCGTCTCTATTTTCAACCGTTCCCGTGAAAAGACGGAAGAAGTAATTGCTGAAAATCCAGGCAAGAAACTGGTTCCTTACTATACGGTGAAAGAGTTTGTTGAATCTCTGGAAACGCCTCGTCGCATCCTGTTAATGGTGAAAGCAGGTGCAGGCACGGATGCTGCTATTGATTCTCTCAAGCCATACCTCGATAAAGGTGACATCATCATTGATGGCGGTAACACCTTCTTCCAGGATACCATCCGTCGTAACCGTGAGCTTTCTGCCGAAGGCTTTAACTTCATTGGTACCGGTGTTTCCGGTGGTGAAGAAGGTGCGCTGAAAGGTCCTTCCATTATGCCTGGTGGGCAGAAAGAAGCCTATGAACTGGTTGCACCGATCCTGACCAAAATCGCCGCAGTGGCTGAAGACGGTGAGCCATGCGTTACCTATATTGGTGCCGATGGTGCAGGTCACTATGTGAAGATGGTTCACAACGGTATTGAATACGGCGATATGCAGCTGATTGCTGAAGCCTATTCTCTGCTTAAAGGTGGCCTGAATCTCACCAACGAAGAACTGGCGCAGACCTTTACCGAGTGGAATAACGGTGAACTGAGCAGCTACCTGATCGACATCACTAAAGACATCTTCACTAAAAAAGATGAAGACGGTAACTACCTGGTTGATGTGATTCTGGATGAAGCGGCTAACAAAGGTACCGGTAAATGGACCAGCCAGAGTGCGCTGGATCTCGGCGAACCGCTGTCGCTGATTACCGAGTCTGTGTTTGCACGTTATATCTCTTCTCTGAAAGATCAGCGTGTTGCCGCATCTAAAGTTCTCTCTGGCCCGCAAGCACAGCCAGCAGGCGACAAGGCTGAGTTCATCGAAAAAGTTCGCCGTGCGCTGTATCTGGGCAAAATCGTTTCTTACGCTCAGGGCTTCTCTCAGCTACGCGCCGCGTCTGAAGAGTACAACTGGGATCTGAACTACGGCGAAATCGCGAAGATTTTCCGTGCTGGCTGCATCATCCGTGCGCAGTTCCTGCAGAAAATCACCGATGCTTATGCCGAAAATCCGCAGATCGCTAACCTGCTGTTGGCTCCGTACTTCAAGCAAATTGCCGATGACTACCAGCAGGCGCTGCGCGATGTCGTCGCTTATGCGGTACAGAACGGTATCCCGGTTCCGACCTTCGCCGCTGCGGTTGCCTATTATGACAGCTACCGTGCCGCTGTTCTGCCTGCGAACCTGATCCAGGCACAGCGTGACTATTTCGGTGCGCATACTTATAAGCGCATTGATAAAGACGGTGTGTTCCATACCGAATGGCTGGATTAATCTGATTTAAATCAATTAATCAATGCAAGGCCCGGAGAAACCCTCCGGGCTTTTTTATTATACAAAGCGGCAGGTTATGGCCTTTTTTTATAATTTATGGTTAAAAAAGCGATATAATACAGAGCCGCACAGCAGGATCGCTGCCTTGACAGTTCATCTACATCAGCGTTAAAAATCCCGCAGTAGATGAAGCTGTGGTGGTGGATTAATGACCACTCTAAATGTTTAACCGGAAGAAGTCAGAGCTAATGAAAATAACAATTTCAGGAACAGGTTATGTTGGTCTTTCAAATGGTATTCTGATTGCGCAAAACCACGAAGTGGTTGCACTGGATATCGTTCAGGCCAAAGTGGACATGCTTAACAAGAAGCAGTCACCGATTGTTGATAAGGAGATTGAAGAGTATCTGGCGACTAAAGATCTCAATTTCCGCGCTACGACAGATAAGTTTGACGCGTATAAAAATGCCGATTACGTTATTATTGCCACGCCTACCGATTATGACCCGAAAACAAATTATTTTAATACCTCAAGCGTGGAAGCGGTCATTCGCGATGTGACAGAAATTAATCCTAATGCTGTCATGGTGATTAAATCTACAATTCCGGTAGGTTTCACCAAATCAATTAAAGAACGTCTGGGTATCGATAACCTTATTTTCTCTCCGGAATTCCTCCGTGAAGGTAAAGCTCTTTACGATAACCTTCATCCGTCACGTATTGTAATCGGTGAGCGTTCGGAACGCGCAGAACGTTTTGCTGCGTTATTACAGGAAGGCGCGATTAAGCAAAATATCCCGACCCTGTTCACCGATTCAACCGAAGCAGAAGCGATTAAACTGTTTGCTAATACCTATCTGGCGATGCGCGTAGCATACTTTAATGAACTGGATAGCTATGCAGAAAGTTTAGGTCTGAATACTCGCCAGATTATCGAAGGCGTTTGTCTCGACCCGCGTATTGGCAACCATTACAACAATCCGTCGTTTGGTTATGGTGGTTATTGTCTGCCGAAAGATACCAAGCAGTTACTGGCGAACTACCAGTCTGTGCCGAATAACCTGATTTCGGCAATTGTCGATGCAAACCGCACGCGTAAAGATTTTATTGCCGATGCCATTTTGTCACGCAAGCCGCAAGTGGTGGGTATTTATCGTCTGATTATGAAGAGCGGTTCAGATAACTTCCGCGCGTCTTCCATTCAGGGGATTATGAAACGTATCAAGGCGAAAGGCGTTGAAGTGATCATCTACGAACCGGTGATGAAAGAAGATTCATTCTTCAACTCTCGGCTGGAACGTGATCTCGCCACTTTCAAACAACAAGCCGATGTCATTATTTCCAACCGTATGGCAGAAGAGCTTAAGGATGTGGCAGACAAAGTCTACACCCGCGATCTCTTTGGCAGCGACTAACATCCTGTTATCAGGGCGATTTTCGCCCTGATTCTCTTATGTTCCCTTTGTAATAATTCATTATTTTTATCATTTATCCTATAGCATTCATGGCGATTATCGCTAAACTATGCCGACTTAAAATTATTTCGTCCGTTAGGGTAATGATGAGAGTAGAAAATAATAATGTTTCTGGGCAAAACCATGACCCGGAACAGATTGATTTGATTGATTTACTGGTGCAGTTGTGGCGTGGCAAGATGACAATTATCATCTCTGTCATTGTTGCTATTGCCCTGGCTATAGGGTATCTGGCCGTTGCCAAAGAAAAGTGGACTTCCACAGCTATCGTTACTCAACCTGATGTGGGACAAATCGCTGGTTATAACAATGCCATAAATGTGATTTATGGCTCGGCAGCGCCGAAAGTGTCTGAGATCCAGTCGATGTTAATTGGTCGTTTCAGCACGACATTTTCTGCATTAGCAGAAACGCTGGATAATCAGGAAGAACCTGAAAAACTGACCATTGAGCCTACCGTTAAAAATCAGTCATTACCTTTAGCGGTTTCTTATGTGGGTGAAACACCTGAAGGTGCGCAGAAACAGCTGGCGCAGTATATCCAGCAAGTTGACGACCAGGTAAATGAAGAACTGGAACAAGACCTGAAAGACAACATCGCGTTGCGTATGAAAAACTTGCAGGACTCTCTGAAGACCCAGGAAGTGGTCGCGCAGGAGCAGAAAGATCTGCGTATCCGTCAGATTCAGGAAGCGTTGCAGTATGCGAATCAGGCGCAGGTGACAAAGCCGCAGATTCAGCAGACACAGGACGTAACCCAGGATACTATGTTCCTTTTGGGGAGCGAAGCGCTGGAGTCGATGATTAAGCACGAGGCGACTCGTCCGTTGGTGTTCTCATCAAACTACTATCAGACTCGTCAAAACCTGCTGGATATCGACAATCTTGACGTTGATAAACTTGATATTCATGCTTACCGCTATGTGATGAAACCGACGTTACCTATTCGTCGCGATAGCCCGAAAAAGGCAATTACCTTGATTCTGGCGGTGCTGCTGGGCGGCATGGTTGGCGCGGGGATTGTGTTGGGGCGTAACGCTCTGCGTAATTACAACGCGAAGTAATCTTTTCGGTTTTAAAGAAAAAGGGCAGGGTGGTGACACCTTGCCCTTTTTTTTGCCGGATGCGACAACAACATCGCATCCGCTTACCCCGCAACTCACTGATGCCGTTTACGCAGGTTCTCAATCACCGTCGTTAAATCCAGATCCTGATCCTGCAACAGCACTAGCAGGTGATACATCAAGTCAGACGCCTCGTTGGTGAGTTCAAAGCGGTCATGTACCGTTGCTGCTAGTGCGGTTTCCACGCCTTCTTCGCCCACTTTCTGTGCAATGCGTTTGGTGCCGCTGGCATACAGTTTGGCGGTGTAAGAGGTTTCCGGGTCGGCAGATTTGCGTTCGGCGAGCAGTTGTTCCAGTTGATACAGGAACAGCCACTGGTGAGCGGTGTCGCCGAAGCAGCTGCTGGTGCCTTTGTGGCAGGTCGGGCCGATGGGATTCGCCAGCACTAATAAAGTGTCGTTGTCGCAGTCCGGCGCAATATTTACTACGTTGAGGAAATTGCCCGATGTTTCGCCTTTGGTCCACAGTCGCTGTTTAGTGCGCGAGAAGAAGGTGACTTTGCCGCTTTCGATGGTTTTGTCTAAGGCTTCCGGGTTCATATAGCCCAGCATTAACACTTCGCCGGATACCGCGTGTTGCACAATCACCGGCATCAGTCCGTCGGTTTTTTCCCAGTCCAGTTCGCGACGTTGTTGTTCTGTTAACATATCCTGATCTCCACGCCCTGTGTTGCCAGGTACGCTTTTAATTCACCAATATTGATTATTTGTTTGTGGAATACGGAAGCTGCCAGCGCGCCGTCAACGTCGGCATCACGGAAGGCTTCGAGGAAGTGTTCCATGGTGCCCGCGCCACCGGAGGCAATCAGCGGGACGTGGCAAACTTCACGTACTTTTTTCAGTTGTTCGAGGTCGTAACCGTTACGCACGCCGTCCTGATTCATCATGTTGAGGACGATTTCTCCGGCTCCACGTTTTTGCACTTCCTGTACCCAGTCGAGCGTTTCCCACTGAGTGACGCGGGTGCGGGTTTCATCGCCGGTATATTGATTCACATGATATTTACCGGTTTCAGCGTCGTACCAGGTATCAATACCGACCACAATACACTGCACGCCAAAACGATCCGCCAGGCGAGTAATTAACGTCGGATCCGCCAGCGCAGGAGAGTTGATGGAAATTTTATCCGCGCCAAAGGAAAGAATTTTCGCGGCATCTTCCAGAGACTTAATCCCACCCGCCACACAAAACGGAATGTCGATCACTTCCGCCACGCGAGATACCCAGCTTTTATCTACCACACGGCCATCGCTGGAAGCGGTGATATCGTAGAACACCAGTTCGTCTGCACCTTCTTCGGCGTAGCGTTTTGCCAGCGGCACGATGTCGCCAATGATTTCATGGTTGCGAAACTGTACGCCTTTCACCACCTGACCATCACGAACGTCGAGACATGGGATTATGCGTTTTGCCAGCATGCGATGGCCTCCTTCACGGTGAATTTACCTTCCAGTAATGCCCGACCAACTATTACGCCGCGCACGCCAGTGCCACGCAGGGCAGCAACATCGTTAATGTCGCCAATGCCGCCGGATGACTGAAATGCCACCTGCGGATATCTGGCGCACACTTCTTCATATAAAGAGACGTTAGAGCCTGCCAGCGTGCCGTCACGCGAGATATCGGTACACAGCACATGTTTCAGGCCGACGGGCAGATAGGTTTCCACCAGTTGTTCCAGCGACACGCCCGAGTTCTCTTGCCAGCCGCTCACTGCCACCTGTTTGTTGCCTTGCTCGTCAATACGGACATCCAGCGCCAGCACTAAGGCATCGGCACCGAAACGTTCAAACCAGCCTTTCACCATCTCTGGTGATTTCACCGCGGTGGAGCCGACCACCACGCGCGCAACGCCCGCTTCCAGTAACGCCGCCACGTCTTCTTCGCTACGCACGCCGCCGCCAACCTGCACCGGAACGTTAACGCCCGCCACCAGGGTTTTAATCAGCGGGATTTGACGTTTAGCCGGATCTTTTGCCCCGGTCAGATCCACCAGGTGCAACACTTCGGCACCCTGCGCGGCGTAATCCTGCAATCGCGGCAGCGGGTCGTTACCGTAATCGCGCTGTTTGCCGTAATCGCCCTGATGGAGACGTACCACGGTGCCGTCGATTAAATCTAATGCCGGAATAATCATCACATCTCCAGGAAGTTTTTCAGCAACTTAGCGCCAGCGGCACCAGAACGCTCCGGGTGAAACTGCACGCCGTAGAAGTTATCTTTTTGTACCGCCGCGGTGAACGGTTCGCCGTAATTACATTGGGCGATGGTCCACGGATTGACCGGCATTGCGTAGCTGTGAACAAAGTAAAAGTACGCGCCGTCTTCAATCCCCTGAAACAGGCGGTTGCCTGCCTGTGGGTAAACGCGGTTCCAGCCCATATGCGGCAGCGGCAGACCAAAGTCAGTCATTTTCGGCACGTCTTCGTCGATGATGCCCAGCAAGTCGACGCCGTTGCTCTCTTCGCTGCGCCGCCCCAGCAGTTGCATCCCTAAGCAGATGCCCAGCACCGGTTGGGTACAGGCTTTGATGAGATCAAACAGCTCGCGCTCACGCACCTGATCCATCGCTGCTTGTGCGGTGCCAACGCCGGGTAAAAATAGTTTATCGGCCAGCAACACGACATCCGGGTCACGGCTGACTTTGGGTTCATAACCGTGGCGCGCAATGGCAGACTTCACCGAGTTCAGATTGGCGCAGCCGGTATCAAGGATCACCACGTTCATTACAGCACTCCTTTCGACGAGGGCAGGGTATCGCCTTCCACGCGGATGGCCTGGCGCAGGGTGCGACCAAAGGCTTTGAACAGGCTCTCTACACGGTGATGATCGTTTTTACCTTTGGTTTTCAGGTGTAGCGTCACGCCCATGGTGTATGAGAGCGATCGGAAGAAGTGCTCGATCATCTCGGTGCTGAGATCGCCCACGCGCTGGTAGGTAAATTCAGCTTTATATTCCAGGTGCGGGCGACCAGAGATATCCAGCGCGCAGCGGGCAAGGCATTCGTCCATCGGCAGCACAAAACCAAAGCGGCAAATACCGCGTTTGTCGCCGAGGGCAATTTTTAACGCTTCGCCCAGCGCCAGGCCGGTATCTTCGACGGTGTGGTGATCGTCGATATAGAGATCGCCTTTGACGTTGATTTCCATCCGGAAGCCGCCGTGGGTGGCGATCTGATCCAGCATGTGATCAAAGAAGCCAACGCCGGTGTTAATCTTGCTGCCACCTTCGCGATCCAGCCACACCTGGACGTCAATTTGCGTCTCTTTGGTGTTACGCTCTACGTGAGCGTAACGGTCTCGTTTAGTGAGCTGCTCGCCAATCATCGGCCAGTTGAGGGTGTCGCGGTCGTAGCGTAAACCATTAATACCCATGTTTTCCGCCAGTTGAATGTCGGTCGCGCGATCGCCAATCACATAACTGTTAGCGCGATCCATCGCTTGCTCAGCGAGGTAACCCTCCACCAGTTTTACTTTCGGCTTACGGCAGTCGCACTCATCGGCGGGCAGGTGCGGACAAATCAGCACTTCATCAAATTGCACGCCCTGCGAGGTGAAGATCTGCATCATCAGGTTGTGCGGGCCATCGAAATCTGCCTGCGGGAAACTTTGTGTTCCAAGGCCATCCTGATTAGTGATCATCACCAGCTTGTAGCCCGCTTTTTGCAGCTTCAGCAGCTGTGGGATCACGCCCGGTTCAAAGGCGAGTTTGTCAAAACGGTCCACCTGAAAATCACTCGGCGGTTCGCTAATCAGGGTTCCATCGCGATCGATAAAAAGATACTTCTGACTCATTAAACTTGCTCCGCACGTAAGGCGTCAATGACGCGCTGGCTTTCTTCACGGGTTCCGACGGTAATTCGCAGGCAGCCGCTTAAAGAGGGTTGTTTATTCTGATCACGTAAGATAATGCCCTGATCCCACAAAGATTTAAACACTGCGCTGGAAGCTTTAAAGCGCGCGAGAATGTAGTTGGTTTCAGAGTCAAAAACCTGCTCCACGCAGGAGATTTCTTTCAATGCGGCAATCAGGTATTCGCGTTCTGCAATAATTTGCGCCACCCGTTCGCGCATGGCGACGATCCCCTGCGGGCTTAACGCCTGGGCCGCAATGTCGGCAACCGGCGTCGAGAGCGGGTAGGGGGCGATCACTTTCATTAACAGGTTAATGACTTCTTCGTTTGCCAGCGTAAACCCGCAACGAAGACCCGCCAGAGCAAAAGCTTTCGACAGTGTGCGTAAAATAGCCAGGTGCGGATATTCCGCCAGCCAGCCAGCCAGCGATGCCTGCGGGCAAAACTCGATATAGGCTTCATCGGCAACCACAATCGCTTTACCGCGGGTTAGCTCCAGCAGAGTGCGAAAATCCTGCGGATTGATCAGTTGCCCGGTCGGGTTGTTGGGGCTGCAAACATAGACCACTTTTACGCCGTCCAGCTTGTCAGAAATACCCTGTAAGTCCAGTTGCCAGTTGTCCAGCGTCGGCACTGTGCGGCACTCGACGCCAATCGTTTCGGCGCTGACGCTGTACATGCCGTACGTTGGCGGGCAGTAGAGGATGGCATCTTTACCCGGTTCGCAAAAAGCGCGAATCAGCAGTTCAATACCTTCGTCCGCGCCACGGCTGACCAGCACCTGTTCCGGTTTTACGCCTGCATATTGCGCGTAATTTTCAATCACCGCTTTCGGCTGGCATTCCGGGTAGCGGTTGAGCGTTTGCTGAGTAAGCTGAAACTCCACGGCTGTGGGATATTCGTTGGCGTTCAGCCAGACGTCGCCGTTACCGCCCAGACGACGCGCCGACTGATACGGCGTCAGGTTGCGGACGTTTTCACGCGCTAAATCGGTAATAGTCACGGTGCTCATGCTTGCTCCTTAAGGGCGTTAACACGCAAAGTAACGGCATTTTTGTGGGCGGTCAGGCGCTCGGCGGCGGCCAGTGTTTCAATGGTCGAAGCCAGCGCGTAAAAGCCTTCTTTCGACAGTTCCTGCACGGTCATACGCTTCTGGAAATCTGCCAGCCCGAGGCTGGAACAGGTGGCGGTGTAACCGTAAGTCGGCAGAACGTGGTTGGTGCCGGAGGCGTAATCACCTGCGGATTCCGGTGACCAGTCACCAAGAAATACCGAACCGGCACTGGTAATGCTATCGACCAGTTCACGGGCGTTGCGGGTCTGAATGATCAGGTGCTCCGGGCCGTACTGGTTGGAGATCTCCACGCACTGCGCTAAATCGTTGGTCACGATCAGGCGGCTGGCGCTCAGTGCCTGACGGGCGGTTTCAGCTCTCGGCAGTTCCGCCAGCTGGCGTTCGACAGCTTCGGCAACTTGATGCGCCATATCAGCGTCGGGCGTCAGTAAAATCACCTGTGAGTCCGGGCCGTGTTCAGCCTGAGAAAGCAAATCAGAAGCCACGAAATCCGGCGTAGCGCCGCTGTCAGCAATCACCAGCACTTCCGACGGGCCTGCGGGCATATCGATCGCCGCACCGTCCAGACGCTGGCTCACCTGACGTTTCGCTTCGGTGACAAAGGCGTTACCCGGCCCGAAGATTTTGTCCACTTTCGGCACAGATTCCGTACCAAACGCCAGCGCGGCAATGGCCTGTGCGCCGCCGACGTTAAACACGTCCTGCACACCGCACAGCTGCGCCGCATAAAGGATCTCATCGGCAATCGGCGGCGGTGAGCACAACACCACTTTTTTACAGCCCGCAATACGCGCCGGAGTTGCCAGCATTAATACCGTTGAGAAGAGCGGGGCGGAGCCGCCAGGAATATACAACCCAACTGAAGCGACCGGGCGCGTGACCTGCTGGCAACGCACGCCTGGCTGCGTTTCTACATCTACCGGCGGCAGTTTTTGCGCAGTGTGGAAGGTTTCAATATTCTTTACTGCCACCGCCATCTCCTGTTTTAGCTCGTCGCTCAGGCGTTCGCTGGCGGCGGCAATTTCCTCAGCAGACACCTTCAGTGCGGTAACCGTGGTTTTATCAAACTTCGCGCTGTATTCCCGCAGGGCCTCATTGCCGCGTGCTTTCACGTTATCGAGAATATCGTTAACAGTGCGGGTAATGCTTTCAGAAGCGGAGATCGCCGGGCGCATTAACAGCTGGCGTTGTTGCTCCGCAGTACAGCTATTCCAGTCAATGATTGTGTTAAAGCTCATGGCGATCACTCCATCATCTTCTCAATCGGCAGGACCAGGATTGAACTGGCACCCAGCGCTTTCAGTTTTTCCATCGTTTCCCAGAACAGGGTTTCGCTACTCACCATGTGCATCGCTACGCGTTGTTGGTCACCCGCCAGCGGCAGAATGGTTGGGCGTTCGGCACCTGGCAGCAGGGCGATGACCTCATCCAGACGTTCGGTCGGTGCGTGCATCATGATGTATTTTGATTCGCGCGCCTGGATCACACCCTGAATACGGGTCAGCAGTTTGTCGATCAGTTGCTGTTTGGATTCTTCCATTTCGCCATCGCGCTGGATCAGGCAGGCTTTCGAGCGGTAGATAACTTCGACTTCGCGCAGGCCGTTTGCTTCCAGCGTGGCACCGGTGGAAACCAGATCGCAAATCGCATCCGCCAGTCCGGCACGCGGGGCGACTTCAACAGAACCGTTCAGTAAGCAGGATTTAAAAGTGATGCCTTTCTGGTCGAGATAACGCTTGAGCAGGTGAGGATAAGAGGTGGCGATACGTTTACCGTTTAAGGAGAGCGGGCCGTCCCAGGCTTCATCAACCGGCGTTGCCAGCGAAAGACGGCAGCCGCCGAAATCCAGACGACGCAGGGTAAAGTAGCGTGGATCTTCACCCTGGGCGCGGCGGTTAAGCAGCTCTTCTTCCAGCACGTTTTCGCCGATAATCCCAAGATCTACCACGCCGTCCATTACCAGACCGGGAATGTCGTCGTCACGCACGCGCAGAATATCAATCGGCATGTTTTCTGCCATCGCGATCAGGCGCTGGGTGTGAAGATTAATTTTAATGCCACAGCGCGCCAGCAATTCGCGTGAGTCATCACTTAAACGGCCGGATTTCTGCATAGCTATGCGTAAACGAGTGTTGTCTGTCATTTTCTTATTCCTCTTTAAACCTGTCTGAACCGTTAGCAACCGCGCAATAAAAAAGCCCCCGGAAGGTGATCTTCCGGGGGCTTTCTCATGCGTTCATGCACCACTGGAAGATCTGAATGTCTTCCAGCACACATCGCCTGAAAGACTAGTCAGGATGATGGTGATGATGGTGGTGTTTAAATTGAACGCGTGTCATAAAAGTCTCTGTGAATGTTTATTCAACTGATGTCTTTTAACCTAAACCACTTTCACGTTAGAAAGCAAGGGCTTTTTTATATATTTTATGGCAATGGATTTGTTTAATGAATGAGCGGGGAAAGGAGGGGGCCTGGAGTGATTACGTAAGAAAAGTAATCGTGAAAATATGTCTTTAAAACCCTCAAGAACATTGTGTTCAGTAACTAAAGTGGGCTTTGTTCCTGCCGGATGCGGCGTGAATGCCATATCTGGTCTACAAATGTTGCCTAAATTCAATATATTGATGTTTTTGTAGGACTGATAAGCGGAGCGCATCAGGCAATGGTATATTTGCTAACAGTTTCGATTTCATTCATAGAATGAATTGTCAGTTTTGATACGCTAGCGTAGCCTTATAGATCTAAGGTGTATCAGGAGATAACGGATGAAAAAGGTCGCAATTGTCGGGTTAGGGTGGTTAGGCATGCCGCTGGCGATGTCACTTTCAGCGCGAGGCTGGCAAGTCACCGGGAGTAAAACCACACAAGATGGTGTCGAAGCGGCCCGAATGAGTGGCATTGATAGCTATCTGCTTCGCATGGAGCCTGAGTTAGTTTGCGATTCTGACGATCTGGATGCCCTGATGGATGTCGATGCGCTGGTCATTACGCTTCCGGCACGTCGTAGCGGCCCCGGCGATGAGTTCTATTTACAAGCGGTACAAGAGTTAGTGGATAGCGCGCTGGCCCATCGTATTCCCCGAATTATTTTTACCAGCTCAACATCTGTCTATGGCGACGCGCAAGGCACGGTCAAAGAAACTACCCCGCGTAATCCGGTAACCAATAGTGGACGAGTATTAGAAGAACTCGAAGACTGGCTGCACAATTTACCCGGTACTTCGGTCGATATTCTGCGTCTTGCGGGCCTGGTCGGACCGGGACGTCATCCCGGACGCTTCTTTGCCGGAAAAACCGCGCCTGATGGTGAACATGGTGTTAATTTAGTCCATTTAGAAGATGTTATTGGCGCTATCACTCTGTTGTTACAGGCACCTAAAGGCGGACACATCTATAATATATGTGCGCCAGCTCACCCTGCGCGTAATGTTTTCTATCCGCAGATGGCCCGTTTACTGGGGCTGGAACCTCCGCAATTCAGAAATAGTCTGGACAGCGGCAAAGGTAAGATTATTGATGGCAGTCGGATTTGTAATGAACTGGGATTTGAATACCAGTATCCCGATCCGCTGGTAATGCCGCTGGAGTAAACGATCACGCCAGCAGGACGCCGCATGCACTGCAAGGGGGCGTGTATGAAACCACTGCTGGATGTGTTGATGATCCTCGATGCCTTAGAAAAAGAAGGCAGTTTTGCGGCGGCGTCGGCCAAACTCTATAAGACGCCGTCCGCTCTGAGTTACACCGTTCACAAGCTGGAAAGCGACCTTAATATTCAATTGCTTGATCGTAGCGGACACCGCGCTAAATTCACCCGCACCGGAAAAATGTTATTAGAGAAAGGGCGGGAAGTTCTGCATACCGTGCGAGAACTGGAAAAGCAGGCGATCAAACTGCATGAAGGCTGGGAAAACGAGCTGGTGATTGGCGTGGACGACACGTTTCCTTTTTCTCTGCTTGCGCCACTGATTGAAGCTTTTTATCAACATCATAGCGTGACGCGCCTGAAGTTTATCAATGGCGTACTCGGTGGTTCCTGGGATGCCCTGACTCAGGGGCGAGCGGATATTATTGTTGGCGCGATGCATGAGCCACCATCTTCCAGTGAGTTTGGTTTTTCACGGTTGGGCGATCTGGAACAAGTCTTTGCGGTCGCGCCTCATCATCCGTTAGCCCTGGAAGAAGAGCCGTTAAATCGTCGTATTATTAAGCGATATCGGGCGATTGTGGTGGGGGATACTGCGCAGGCAGGCGCTTCTACGGCCTCACAACTTCTCGACGAACAAGAAGCCATTACCGTTTTCGATTTTAAAACCAAGCTGGAGCTGCAAATTAGCGGCCTCGGCTGCGGCTATTTACCCCGTTATCTGGCGCAACGTTTTCTCGATAGTGGCGCGTTAATCGAGAAGAAAGTGGTCGCCCAAACTCTCTTTGAACCCGTCTGGATTGGCTGGAATGAACAGACCGCAGGGCTTGCCAGCGGCTGGTGGCGGGATGAAATTTTAGCAAATAGTGCGATCGCCGGTGTTTATGCAAAATCTGATGACGGAAAATCAGCCATTTAAAGAAAAATTATTATGACAAGCCTCTCATTCTCTTGTCATTTCCCCCCCATTTAGGCACAATGCGCCGCTGTCAAAAAATGACTAAAAACCGACGTTTCATCAGCGTCGGTTATTTTTTGCTTCAAACCAATCATTCATACCAAGAGGCCGGGCTTCGTACCGGATAGATATTTACTAAAAATCGACAGTTGTTGTCGCTGAGGAATCCAAAAAAATGGGGCAATTTTTTGCTTACGCGACGGTTATCACCGTAAAGGAGAATGACCATGTCGCATAACGTTACTCCAAACACCTCTCGCGTGGAATTGCGTAAAACGCTTACGTTAGTTCCGGTTGTAATGATGGGTCTTGCCTATATGCAGCCGATGACGCTGTTTGATACTTTTGGTATCGTTTCAGGCCTCACGGATGGTCATGTGCCGACAGCCTATGCGTTCGCATTGATTGCGATCCTGTTTACGGCTCTGAGCTACGGGAAGCTGGTTCGCCGCTATCCTTCTGCTGGCTCTGCATACACTTACGCCCAGAAATCCATTAGCCCGACTGTCGGCTTTATGGTGGGTTGGTCTTCTCTGCTCGACTATCTGTTCGCGCCGATGATCAACATTCTGCTGGCGAAAATCTATTTTGAAGCTCTGGTGCCTTCCATCCCATCGTGGATGTTTGTGGTGGCGCTGGTGGCCTTTATGACCGCCTTTAACCTGCGTAGTCTGAAATCCGTAGCGAACTTCAACACTGTAATCGTCGTGTTGCAGGTAGTGCTGATCGCGGTGATTCTGGGCATGGTTGTTTATGGCGTATTTGAAGGTGAAGGCGCTGGTACGCTGGCGAGCACTCGTCCGTTCTGGTCTGGCGATGCGCATGTTATCCCGATGATTACCGGGGCGACAATCCTGTGCTTCTCCTTTACCGGCTTTGACGGCATCAGCAACCTGTCGGAAGAAACCAAAGATGCAGAGCGCGTGATCCCGCGTGCGATTTTCCTGACCGCGCTGATTGGCGGCATGATCTTCATCTTTGCAACTTACTTCCTGCAGCTGTACTTCCCGGATATCTCTCGCTTTAAAGATCCGGATGCGTCACAGCCTGAAATCATGCTGTACGTTGCGGGTAAAGCGTTCCAGGTTGGCGCGCTGATCTTCTCCACCATTACCGTACTGGCGTCCGGTATGGCGGCGCATGCAGGCGTAGCGCGTCTGATGTACGTAATGGGTCGTGACGGCGTATTCCCGAAAAGCTTCTTCGGTTATGTACACCCGAAATGGCGTACTCCGGCGATGAACATCATCCTGGTTGGCGCGATTGCCCTGCTGGCAATCAACTTCGACCTGGTAATGGCTACAGCGCTGATTAACTTTGGTGCGTTGGTGGCGTTCACCTTCGTTAACCTGTCGGTCATCTCGCAGTTCTGGATCCGTGAGAAGCGTAATAAGACGCTGAAAGATCACTTCCAGTATCTGTTCCTGCCGATGTGTGGTGCGCTGACCGTTGGTGCGCTGTGGGTTAACCTGGAAGAAAGCTCAATGGTTCTGGGTCTGATCTGGGCGGCTATCGGTCTGATTTACCTGGCTTGCGTCACCAAGAGTTTCCGTAACCCGGTTCCGCAGTACGAAGACGTAGCGTAATCATCTTTTCTAATAATAAACCGGAGTCGAATGAATATTTGGCTCCGGTTTTTTTATTCTTTTTTATCGACATCCTCATTAATAACCATTTGTTCTAATTTAGAGAATTTGGTTATTGGTCTGCATTCCACCAGTCATGAATAATTTCCCTATTAACATTCAACTGGTTAATTAATTTATGTTTTCAATGATATTAAGCGGGCTAATTTGTGGTGCTCTGCTGGGATTTGTCATGCAGCGTGGGCGTTTTTGCCTGACAGGTGGTTTTCGCGATATGTATCTCGCGAAAAATAATCGCATGTTTTACGCCTTGCTGATTGCAATTTCGGTACAAAGTGTGGGGGCTTTTGCGTTAATTCAGGCGGGCCTACTGACTTACGAAGCCGGGGCGTTCCCGTGGCTTGGTACTGTTATAGGTGGGTATATCTTTGGGCTGGGAATTGTTCTGGCGGGTGGATGTGCCACCGGGACCTGGTATCGCGCGGGTGAGGGATTGATCGGCAGTTGGATCGCGCTTTTCACTTATATGGTGATGAGTGCGGTGATGCGTTCTCCACATGCCAGTGGTTTAAATCAAACCTTGCAGCACTACAGTACTGAACATAACTCTATTGCTGAGACTTTTCATTTGTCTGTGTGGCCGTTGGTTGCCGTTTTGCTGGTGATAACGCTCTGGGTGGTGATGAAAGAGTTGAAGAAGCCAAAACTCAAAGTCGCGACCTTACCGCCGCGCCGAACCGGGATCGCTCATATTCTGTTTGAAAAACGCTGGCATCCCTTTGTCACTGCTGTACTCATCGGTTTGATTGCGCTTTTAGCCTGGCCCCTGAGTGAAGCAACCGGACGCATGTTTGGGTTAGGAATCACTTCCCCAACGGCCAATATTCTGCAATTTCTGGTCGCGGGTGACGTGAAATACATTAACTGGGGCGTTTTCCTGGTGTTAGGGATCTTCGTGGGGTCATTTATTGCAGCCAAAGCGAGCCGTGAGTTCCGCGTTCGCGCAGCTGATGCACAAACAACATTACGTAGCGGGTTAGGTGGTGTACTGATGGGCTTCGGTGCCAGTATTGCAGGTGGTTGCTCTATCGGTAATGGACTGGTTATGACTGCAATGATGACCTGGCAGGGCTGGATTGGCCTTGTATTTATGATTCTCGGAGTCTGGACTGCGTCCTGGCTTGTGTATGTTCGACCGCAGCGTAAGGCGCGACTGGCAACTGCTGCGGCAAATTAAGTAAGGTGTAAAGATGGCGATTAAAAAGCTGGATGTGGTGACGCAGGTCTGTCCGTTTCCACTCATAGAAGCAAAAGCAGCACTGGCAGAAATGGCCAGCGGCGATGAGTTGGTAATTGAGTTTGATTGCACCCAGGCAACTGAAGCAATCCCACAGTGGGCGGCAGAAGAAGGACATGCCATCACCGATTATCAGCAGATTGGCGATGCAGCGTGGAGCATCACCGTTCAAAAAGCCTGACTCAACATTGTCCTCCGCCGTACCAGCGGCGGAGGCTTCAAATTAGACGATCTCTTCCGCGTACTGCCAAAGCGCTTTTAACAGCGCCACTTTCTCTTTGTCATCGGCATATTGTTGTGCCAGCATCTGCAATTCATCTGCATAACCCTGTAAAAACTCTGGCGTGAAGACCTGGCGGCGGTGCTCCAGCCAGCGTTGCTGCTCGGCATAATCCAGCGTCCCCGGGAAGTTGCGCGCCCGATAATTGAACAACAGCTTTTCAATCCGTTTATCGACAAAAGTGATATCCAGTGCCGGTAAATTACGCGGCTCGGTTTCCAGCACAATTTTCATTGCTGCACGATCGGCGTCACTGAAAAAGCCGTTATAAAGCTGTGCATCCACGTTATCTGAAGGCGTAAACGGTTCGGCTTCCGCGAATATCGCCACCACTTTTTCGCGCACTTGCGGATTTTCACGCAGAATTTTCAGGTTATCGAGGCAATGCTGACGATTAATTCCCAGTCGGTCGGCATCTTCCGGGCGTAGCGTATTCGCCTGGGCCAGCACCGGACATTTATTGATATGCACCAGCTTAACCGGAACGGCGGCGTTATCGCCAAGATCGGTTTTTGCGGTATATAAACGCTCGCGCAATGTGTCGCTATCCAGTTCCAGTAATGGCGAAATGTCTCCTGCCAAATCCACCATAATTACGGCATTGCGATTTTCAGGATGCCACGCCAGCGGTGCCACCCAGCTGGTATTGCCGCGCCATGCCCCAAACATTCCGGAAACGTGCACCAGGGGTTTCATCTGCGGAACATCAATCAACGCCATCAGTTTGTGTTTATTACGATGGGTAAAGAGATATTCAAACAGGCGTGGCTGACGCGTTTTTACCAGTTTCGCCATCGCAATAGTGGCGTACACATCAGCCATCGCATCGTGGGCGTTGCTATGTTCAATACCATTCGCTTTGGTTAAATGCTCAAGGCGAAAGCTCGGTAGACCGTCATCATTTTCAGGCCAGTTTATTCCTTCCGGGCGCAGGGCATAACAGGCACGCATAACATCCAACAAATCCCAGCGCGAGTTATCATGCTGCCAGCTCCAGGCGTAAGGATCGTAGAAATTACGATAAAAAACGTTGCGTGTGACTTCGTCGTCGAAACGCACATTGTTGTAGCCCAGAATACAGGTCTTCGGTACGGTAAAAAGCGAGTGAATACGGGCGGCAAACGCGGCTTCGTTTTCTCCTTTCGCCCGTGCTTCCTGCGGGGTAATACCGGTAATTAATACTGCTCCAGGCTGGGGTAAATAGTCATCCGCGGGCTTGCAGTAAAAGACTTCGGGTTCGCCGATGACATTGAATTCGCTATCGGTGCGAATGGCTGCGAACTGTGCAGGGCGATCTAACGCGGGGTGCGTGCCAAAGGTTTCGTAATCGTGAAACAAAAAGGTAGATTGTTGCTTACCGTCATTCATCATTAGGTTAAATCCGTTATTTCTGCTGTCTGCCAGAGTATCAAATATCACCGTGCTAATCAGCTTTAGCGCCACAATTTGGCAGCGAGTGGCAACAGATCATGTCAGATAAAAATGAGAGGGTAGTCACATTTTCTTGCACTTTATTCCAGCCAGTTCATAAGTATTTCCGTAAAAAGAACAGCTATTTGAAACTCCTGAGGGTTTGCTGTTGAAACGCCGTCTTATTATTGCTGCTTCTTTGTTCGTTTTTAACTTATCGTCTGGTTTTGCGGCGGAAAACATTCCTTTTTCACCTCAGCCTCCAGAGATTCATGCCGGGTCCTGGGTATTGATGGATTACACCACCGGTCAGATCCTCACCGCGGGTAATGAGCATCAACAGCGCAATCCCGCCAGCCTGACAAAGCTGATGACGGGTTATGTCGTGGATCGCGCTATCGATAGTCATCGCATTACGCCAGACGATATTGTCACCGTGGGGCGCGATGCGTGGGCGAAAGATAATCCGGTGTTTGTCGGTTCTTCACTGATGTTTTTGAAAGAGGGCGATCGCGTATCGGTACGTGATTTAAGCCGTGGTTTAATTGTGGATTCCGGAAATGACGCTTGTGTTGCTCTGGCTGACTATATTGCCGGTGGGCAACGGCAGTTTGTTGAAATGATGAACAACTATGCCGAGAAGCTGCATCTCAAGGATACGCATTTTGAAACAGTGCATGGTCTGGATGCACCTGGCCAGCATAGCTCGGCTTATGATTTAGCTGTGCTTTCTCGCGCTATCATCCACGGCGAGCCCGAGTTTTATCATATGTACAGTGAGAAAAGTCTCACCTGGAACGGTATCACCCAGCAAAACCGTAACGGGTTGTTGTGGGATAAAACCATGAATGTTGACGGCCTGAAAACGGGTCATACTTCTGGTGCCGGTTTTAACCTCATTGCTTCGGCTGTAGATGGGCAGCGTCGTCTCATTGCAGTGGTAATGGGGGCTGACAGTGCAAAAGGTCGTGAGGAAGAGGCAAGAAAATTACTGCGTTGGGGGCAACAAAACTTTACTACGGTGCAAATTTTGCACCGTGGGAAAAAGGTCGGTACGGAACGCATCTGGTATGGCGATAAAGAAAATATCGCCCTGGGAACAGAACAAGAGTTCTGGATGGTACTACCGAAAGCCGAAATTCCACATATCAAAGCCAAATATACCCTTGATGGTAAAGAACTCACCGCGCCAATTAGCGCCCATCAGCGGGTAGGGGAAATTGAACTTTACGACCGTGATAAACAGGTGGCGCACTGGCCGCTGGTTACCCTGGAATCTGTCGGGGAAGGCAGCATGTTTTCTCGCCTTAGTGATTATTTCCACCATAAGGCCTGACCTTTCTTTTGCAGCAGACTGGCAGGAGTGCGAGTCTGCTCGCATAATCAACACTCATTCCTTGTGGTTTTAATATTGCAACTATACTGTATATAAAAACAGTATTAATGGAGGCGTCATGAACTACGAGATTAAGCAGGAAGAGAAACGTACCGTTGCGGGTTTCCATCTCGTTGGCCCGTGGGAACAGACGGTAAAGAAAGGCTTTGAGCAGTTGATGATGTGGGTAGATAGCAAAAATATTGTGCCGAAGGAGTGGGTTGCTGTCTATTACGACAATCCAGATGAAACACCCGCCGAAAAATTACGCTGCGACACCGTCGTGACGGTGCCGGGTTACTTTACGCTTCCCGAAAACAGTGAGGGCGTCATTTTGACAGAAATTTCAGGTGGTCAGTATGCGGTGGCGGTAGCTCGTGTAGTCGGTGATGATTTTGCTAAACCCTGGTATCAGTTCTTTAATAGCCTCTTGCAGGACAGTGCTTATGAAATGTTACCAAAGCCCTGCTTCGAGGTTTATTTGAACAATGGCGCGGAAGATGGGTACTGGGATATCGAAATGTATGTTGCGGTGCAGCCAAAACATCACTAATTCATCTCAGGGCGGTGTGTTGACGCGATGACCACTCTTTTTTTTGAAAGCGAAAAGAGTAAGATGCGCCTTTCAATTTTTTCGCTCCTGCCGGGAAATTACACTGTTCCCGGTTTGTCCGTCGGATAATTCAGAGGCGCGCCTTCTGGCCGACAGATGAGTTATGAGCGCTTTTAATCTTCATTACGGAGTTTCTGCGTGCGTGCCGATAAGTCATTAAGCCCGTTTGAAATCCGGGTATACCGCCATTACCGCATTGTGCATGGTACTCGGGTCGCGCTGGCATTCCTGCTCACTTTTCTCATTATCCGCCTGTTTACTATCCCGGAAAGCACCTGGCCGCTGGTCACCATGGTGGTGATTATGGGGCCAATCTCGTTCTGGGGTAACGTTGTCCCTCGCGCCTTCGAACGTATTGGCGGTACGGTGTTGGGTTCGATTTTAGGTCTTATCGCTCTGCAACTGGAGTTAATTTCGTTACCGCTGATGTTAGTCTGGTGCGCGGCGGCGATGTTTCTTTGCGGTTGGCTGGCGCTGGGCAAGAAACCGTATCAAGGATTATTGATTGGGGTGACGCTGGCAATTGTTGTTGGTTCCCCGACAGGTGAAATTGATACGGCGTTATGGCGAAGCGGCGATGTGATCCTCGGCTCTTTACTGGCAATGTTGTTTACCGGTATCTGGCCACAACGGGCGTTCATCCACTGGCGCATTCAACTGGCGAAAAGTCTGACCGAGTATAATCGGGTCTATCAATCTGCATTCTCACCGAACTTACTCGAACGCCCACGTCTGGAAAGCCATCTACAAAAACTCCTGACCGATGCCGTGAAAATGCGTGGGCTGATTGCGCCCGCCAGCAAAGAAACCCGTATTCCAAAATCGATATATGAAGGTATCCAGACCATTAACCGCAATCTGGTTTGTATGCTGGAGTTGCAAATCAATGCGTACTGGGCCACGCGCCCCAGCCATTTCGTGTTATTGAACGCGCAAAAACTTCGTGATACCCAGCACATGATGCAGCAAATACTGCTGAGCCTTGTTCATGCGCTGTACGAAGGTAATCCGCAGCCGGTTTTTGCCAATACGGAAAAATTGAACGATGCTGTGGAAGAGCTGCGTCAGTTGCTCAATAACCACCATGACCTGAAGGTAGTGGAAACACCAATCTATGGTTATGTGTGGCTGAACATGGAAACGGCGCATCAGCTTGAGTTGCTATCGAATCTGATTTGCCGGGCCTTGCGCAAATAATTCCTGAACTTCAGAATCATCTTGCTGCTGCTTCGATTCAGCAAGGATAAAGGGTATGATAGTGAAAAGGGATAAAAGCATTGTCATCTGCGGCAGCTATGAGTAATGTTGGCCCTAACGAATAGCGGTTGCTTAAACGAATCCGACTCTCACATTATCAGGGGTATAAAAATGGAAACTACCAAGCCTTCATTCCAGGACGTACTGGAATTTGTTCGTCTGTTCCGTCGTAAGAACAAACTGCAACGTGAAATTCAGGACGTTGAGAAAAAGATCCGTGACAACCAGAAGCGCGTCCTGCTGCTGGACAACCTGAGCGATTACATCAAGCCGGGGATGAGCGTTGAAGCAATCCAGGGCATCATCGCCAGCATGAAAGGTGACTATGAAGATCGCGTTGACGATTACATCATCAAAAATGCCGAGCTCTCCAAAGAACGCCGCGATATCTCCAAAAAGCTGAAAGCTATGGGCGAAATGAAAAACGGCGAAGCGAAGTAATTCCTGTTTTATTCAATGAGGGTTGCCCGGCAACCCTCATTGCTCATTGATTCTTTTCTGTGTATCAAAGTCATCATTCCCATCTGATAACCTGTCGAAATTAGCGACAGACTTCTTCTATATGCAGCAAGGCAAAAAGTTCTGCAACTCTATTGTTATTAACCGCACTGGTTACTAACACGTTGTGCGCTCCAGCTTCCCGTAACCAACATTTCACCAAAGATATTTGTTCCATGTTGGCTAAATCTGCTTTGGTTACTACTCCAATGACCGGGCGTTAACACGAGGAAGTCTGGCTATTCCACAATGCCATCTTCTTTCGTAATGGATTGAGAATGCTGGATTTTTAATTATATTACGCGCAGTATTAATCGCGTAAATGTTTTGCGGTCAGCAACGGTGGGGGATCCATTGTTCTGTTCAATGAATACCATCATACAATTGAATCAGGAGTCGGTATGATGATTTTGGTGACAGGTGGAGCACGGAGCGGGAAGAGTCGCCACGCAGAGGCGCTTATTGGGGACTCTTCACAGGTTCTGTATATCGCCACCTCGCAAATCCTTGATGATGAGATGGCTGCACGGATAGAACATCATCGGCAAGGCCGTCCGGCGCACTGGCGCACGGTGGAGCGTTGGCAACATGTTGATGAATTAATTCATGCAGACATTAACCCGCATGAAGCTGTGTTGCTGGAATGCGTTACCACAATGGTGACTAATCTGTTGTTTGATTATGGCGGCGATAAAGACCCTGATGAATGGGATTATCAGGCGATGGAACAGGCGATTAATGCTGAGATTCAGTCGTTGATTGCTGCCTGCCAACGTTGCCCCGCAAAGGTTGTATTAGTGACTAACGAAGTGGGAATGGGGATTGTGCCGGAGAGTCGTCTGGCACGACATTTTCGTGATATTGCCGGGCGGGTAAATCAGCAGCTGGCCGCTGCGGCAAATGAAGTATGGTTGGTGGTTTCGGGTATTGGAGTAAAAATCAAATGAGTAAATTATTTTGGGCGATGCTCTCTTTTATTACGCGTCTGCCTGTACCGCGTCGCTGGTCCCAGGGACTGGATTTCGAGCATTATTCTCGCGGTATTATTACTTTTCCTTTAATTGGATTATTGCTTGGCGCGATTAGCGGGCTGGTCTTCATGGTGCTGCAGGCATGGTGTGGCGTACCACTGGCGGCACTGTTTAGCGTGCTTGTGCTGGCGCTGATGACCGGGGGATTCCACCTGGACGGCCTCGCCGATACCTGTGATGGCGTATTTTCTGCACGTAGCCGCGATCGCATGTTGGAAATCATGCGTGATAGCCGTTTAGGCACCCACGGCGGTCTGGCATTGATTTTTGTGGTACTGGCAAAGATTCTGGTGTTAAGCGAGTTGGCTCTGCGTGGCGAACCGATCCTTGCATCGCTGGCGGCAGCATGTGCGGTCAGCCGCGGGACTGCCGCATTATTGATGTATCGTCATCGTTATGCCCGGGAAGAAGGGCTTGGCAATGTGTTCATTGGCAAAATTGATGGGCGACAAACCTGCGTCACACTCGGCTTAGCCGCTATTTTTGCTGCCGTATTATTGCCGGGTATGCATGGTGTGGCTGCTATGGTGGTGACGATGGTGGCGATTTTCATCCTCGGTCAGCTTCTCAAACGTACGCTGGGCGGGCAAACCGGCGATACGCTGGGAGCTGCTATAGAGCTTGGTGAACTGGTCTTCCTGCTGGCACTGCTATAAAGAGACGTGACATGCAAACACTTGCCGATTTACTGAATACGATCCCTGCTATCGATCCTGCCGCTATGTCGCGTGCACAACGGCATATCGACGGGTTACTCAAACCTGTTGGTAGCCTGGGAAGGCTGGAGGCGCTTGCCATACAACTGGCAGGAATGCCGGGGTTGAATGGCGTTCCGCATGTGGGCAAAAAAGCGGTACTGGTTATGTGTGCCGATCACGGCGTCTGGGAGGAAGGGGTCGCTATTTCCCCAAAAGAAGTGACAGCCATTCAGGCTGAAAATATGACCCGCGGAACAACCGGCGTGTGTGTGCTGGCAGCACAAGCGGGCGCTAACGTCTACGTAATTGATGTTGGTATTGATACTGCTGAGCCTATCCCCGGGCTTATCAACATGCGTGTTGCTCGAGGTAGTGGCAATATTGCTTCAGCTCCGGCAATGAGTCGCCATCAGGCAGAAAAGTTGCTTTTGGACGTCATATGTTATACGCGGGAGCTGGCAAAAAACGGTGTTACGCTGTTTGGTGTAGGTGAACTGGGGATGGCAAACACGACACCGGCAGCGGCAATAGTCAGCACAATCACTGGCCGGGCTCCTGAAGAAGTGGTTGGGATTGGCGCAAACCTGCCGACAGATAAACTGGCTAATAAAATTGATGTTGTGCGCCGGGCGATTACGTTGAATCAACCAAATCCGCAGGATGGCGTTGATGTCCTGGCAAAAGTGGGTGGATTTGATTTGGTCGGAATGGCTGGCGTGATGTTAGGCGCTGCTTCCTGCGGTTTACCCGTGTTGCTGGATGGATTTCTTTCTTATGCTGCCGCGCTCGCAGCCTGCCAGATGTCTCCTGCAATCAAACCGTATCTCATTCCTTCTCACCTGTCGGCAGAAAAAGGGGCGCGTATTGCGCTGTCGCATTTGGGGCTGGAGCCTTATCTCAATATGGAGATGCGTTTAGGTGAGGGGAGTGGCGCAGCTCTGGCGATGCCCATCATCGAAGCTGCCTGTGCGATATATAACAACATGGGCGAACTTGCTGCCAGTAATATTGTTCTACCGGGGAATACGACTTCTGATTTGAACAGTTAAAAACGAAAAGTCTGATAAAAGCTATACTTAACGGATAGCTTTCGCGACTTAGGAAAGGGACATGATGCGTCGTGTAAATATTTTTTGCTCATTTGCTCTACTTTTTGCCAGCCATACTAGCCTGGCGGTAACTTATCCATTACCTCCAGAGGGTAGCCGTTTAGTGGGGCAGTCGTTTACTGTAACTGTTCCTGATCACAATACCCAGCCGCTGGAGACTTTTGCCGCACAATACGGGCAAGGGTTAAGTAACATGCTGGAAGCGAACCCGGGCGCTGATGTTTTTTTGCCGAAGTCTGGCTCGCAACTCACCATTCCGCAGCAACTGATTTTGCCCGCCACTGTTCGTAAAGGGATTGTGGTTAACGTCGCTGAGATGCGTCTTTATTACTACCCACCAGACAGTAATACTGTGGAAGTCTTTCCTATTGGTATCGGCCAGGCTGGGCGAGAAACCCCGCGTAACTGGGTGACTACCGTTGAACGTAAACAAGAAGCTCCAACCTGGACGCCAACGCCGAACACTCGGCGCGAATATGCGAAACGAGGGGAGAGTTTGCCCGCATTTGTTCCTGCGGGTCCCGATAATCCCATGGGGCTGTACGCGATTTATATTGGCAGGTTGTATGCCATCCATGGTACCAATGCCAATTTTGGTATTGGGCTCCGGGTAAGTCAGGGCTGTATTCGTCTGCGCAATGACGATATCAAATATCTGTTTGATAATGTTCCTGTTGGAACGCGTGTGCAAATTATCGACCAGCCAGTAAAATACACCACTGAACCAGATGGCTCGAACTGGCTGGAAGTTCATGAGCCGTTGTCGCGCAATCGTGCAGAATATGAGTCTGACCGAAAAGTACCATTGCCGGTAACCCCATCTTTGCGGGCGTTTATCAACGGGCAAGAAGTTGATGTAAATCGCGCAAATGCTGCGTTGCAACGTCGATCGGGAATGCCTGTGCAAATTAGTTCTGGTTCAAGACAGATGTTTTAAGAGCGTTGGTAATTAGAAAGCAAAAGCCTGCTAGAAAGCAGGCTTTTTTGAATTTGGCTCCTCTGACTGGACTCGAACCAGTGACATACGGATTAACAGTCCGCCGTTCTACCGACTGAACTACAGAGGAATCGTGTGAACGGGGCGCATATTAATGGCAGTGCATGGTGATGTCAAAGGGTGAAATGCATTTTTTTGTTTGTTTGCTGTCAATTTCAACAAAGTGGTGAGCTTTCAATCTTATTGGGTAATGAACCATCGTGGTGCATACCCTCCTTTTATAGGGCAGGGGAACGCGACAGCTGATTAAAGGAGCAAATGACGAATCTATCATAATCTCTTATTTGACAGTTGGTTAGCTTGTACATCAACGCCAAAATAAAACTGGCAAGCATCTTGCAATCTGGTTGTAAGTAATGGCGGCACTTGGGCCGATTCTTAAAAACCGGAGGCAACATGAACTTCAGACGCCTGAAATACTTCGTAAAAATTGTAGATATTGGTAGCCTGACCCAGGCTGCTGAAGTATTGCATATCGCACAACCAGCGCTCAGCCAGCAGGTTGCCACACTGGAAGGTGAGTTAAATCAACAACTTTTGATTCGCACAAAACGGGGCGTTACGCCAACAGACGCCGGAAAAATTCTCTATACCCATGCGCGGGCCATTTTACGTCAGTGTGAGCAGGCCCAACTGGCGGTGCATAACGTTGGTCAGGCATTATCGGGGCAAGTCTCGATTGGCTTTGCGCCAGGAACCGCTGCGTCATCCATCACCATGCCCTTATTACAGGCGGTTCGCGCTGAATTCCCGGAGATCGTTATCTATCTTCATGAAAATAGCGGTGCAGTGCTTAACGAAAAACTGATAAATCACCAACTCGATATGGCGGTGATTTATGAGCATTCCCCTGTGGCTGGGGTATCCAGTCAGGCTTTGCTGAAAGAAGATCTTTTCCTGGTAGGAACTCAAGATTGTCCGGGGCAAAGCGTTGATGTGAATGCTATTGCGCAAATGAACCTCTTTCTCCCCAGTGATTACAGTGCTATTAGACTTCGTGTTGATGAGGCTTTTTCCCTACGGCGACTCACGGCAAAAGTTATTGGTGAAATTGAGTCTATTGCCACGCTTACCGCAGCGATTGCCAGCGGCATGGGCGTTGCAGTATTACCCGAATCGGCCGCGCGTTCGTTATGTGGCGCAGTAAATGGGTGGATGTCACGCATTACCACTCCTTCCATGAGTCTCTCTTTGTCATTAAATTTACCCGCCAGAGCGAACTTATCGCCACAGGCACAGGCAGTGAAAGAGTTGTTAATGTCAGTGATTAGTTCTCCAGTGATGGAAAAAAGGCAGTGGCAATTGGTGAGCTAAGTGTTATATCGGAATGGAATAAGATGCGGGTTTTTATTATTTGTTATGCCGGGCATTAGACTTTAACAATAACGGGAAATCTGAACTGCCCGGAGTTTACCGTGAATTTCCAACAACTAAAGATAATCCGCGAGGCTGCACGTCAGGATTACAACCTGACAGAGGTTGCGAATATGCTTTTTACCTCACAGTCAGGCGTCAGCCGTCATATTCGGGAACTGGAGGATGAACTTGGCATCGAAATATTTGTTCGACGAGGTAAGCGACTGCTGGGCATGACTGAACCGGGCAAAGCATTACTGGTCATTGCAGAACGTATTCTGAATGAAGCCAGTAATGTTCGTCGGCTTGCAGACCTGTTTACCAACGATACGTCTGGCGTTCTCACTATTGCAACGACGCATACTCAGGCACGTTATAGCTTGCCAGAGGTCATTAAAGCTTTTCGCGAACTTTTCCCGGAGGTTCGGCTCGAGCTAATCCAGGGGACGCCACAGGAAATTGCGACGTTGTTGCAAAATGGCGAAGCTGATATTGGTATCGCCAGCGAGCGTTTGAGTAATGACCCGCAGCTCGTCGCCTTCCCGTGGTTTCGTTGGCACCATAGTTTGCTTGTTCCACTCGATCATCCCTTAACGCAAATTTCACCATTGACGCTGGAATCAATAGCGAAGTGGCCGTTAATCACTTACCGACAGGGGATTACGGGGCGCTCACGTATTGATGACGCATTTGCCCGCAAAGGTTTGCTGGCAGATATTGTATTAAGTGCGCAGGATTCTGATGTCATTAAAACCTATGTTGCTCTTGGGCTTGGGATCGGATTAGTTGCCGAACAATCCAGCGGCGAACAAGAGGAAGAGAATTTAATCCGTCTGGATACGCGGCATCTTTTCGATGCTAATACTGTCTGGTTGGGACTGAAGCGAGGACAACTTCAGCGTAACTATGTCTGGCGCTTTCTGGAACTTTGTAATGCAGGACTGTCAGTTGAGGATATCAAGCGGCAGGTGATGGAAAACAGTGAAGAGGAAATTGATTATCAGATATAGCAAAAAGCCCGCTATAAAAGCGGGCTTTTCAGAAATTTGGCTCCTCTGACTGGACTCGAACCAGTGACATACGGATTAACAGTCCGCCGTTCTACCGACTGAACTACAGAGGAATCGTTGTTGAGGCACATCTTAACGGCGAAAAATCTTTTGTCAAACCCGATTTTTAAATTCCCCAACTGTTTGCCGTTTCTATCAACAGTTTGTTGCATTTGCAGACAATTTGTTGGCGAAAATCTTTGCAGCTTTGCTGATTCTCCCTCATTATTTGAAATGTGGTTTCACTTTCTGCAATTAAGGTCGGCTTTGAATATCTCCTCTGCTTTACGCCAGGTTGTTCACGGCACTCGCTGGCACGCTAAACGCAAGAGCTACAAGGTGTTGTTCTGGCGCGAGATAACCCCGCTTGCTGTTCCTATCTTCATGGAGAATGCCTGTGTCCTGTTGATGGGTGTCCTGAGCACTTTTCTGGTCAGCTGGCTGGGAAAAGATGCGATGGCCGGCGTGGGATTGGCGGACAGCTTCAATATGGTCATTATGGCTTTTTTTGCAGCTATCGATCTTGGTACTACTGTCGTTGTGGCATTTAGTCTCGGTAAGCGGGATCGACGACGAGCGAGGGTGGCGACGCGGCAGTCATTGGTGATCATGACGTTGTTTGCCGTACTGTTGGCAACGCTTATTCATCATTTTGGCGAACAAATTATTGATTTCGTCGCGGGTGATGCCACGACAGAAGTTAAAGCACTGGCGTTGACTTATCTGGAGCTGACGGTACTCAGTTATCCAGCAGCTGCCATCACTTTGATTGGTAGCGGGGCACTTCGTGGTGCAGGGAATACGAAAATACCGCTACTGATTAACGGTAGCCTGAATATTCTTAATATTATTATTAGCGGCATATTGATTTACGGCCTTTTCTCCTGGCCGGGACTGGGATTTGTCGGGGCTGGGTTGGGTTTAACCATTTCTCGTTATATTGGCGCAGTTGCAATTTTGTGGGTGCTGGCGATTGGTTTTAATCCTGCGCTCAGGATTTCGTTAAAGAGCTATTTTAAACCGCTGAATTTTAGCATTATCTGGGAAGTCATGGGGATTGGTATTCCAGCGAGTGTCGAATCAGTGTTATTTACCAGTGGTCGGTTATTAACCCAAATGTTCGTTGCCGGGATGGGGACCAGTGTTATTGCCGGAAATTTTATCGCGTTTTCAATTGCGGCTCTTATCAACTTACCCGGAAGTGCGCTCGGCTCTGCTTCTACGATCATTACAGGCCGAAGGTTGGGGGTAGGGCAGATAGCGCAAGCAGAGATTCAGTTGCGGCATGTGTTCTGGCTTTCCACTCTTGGATTAACGGCCATCGCCTGGCTAACGGCTCCCTTTGCCGGGGTTATGGCATCGTTTTACACCCAGGATCCACAGGTTAAACATGTCGTTGTGATTCTGATTTGGCTAAATGCTTTATTTATGCCTATTTGGTCCGCCTCATGGGTGCTACCCGCTGGATTTAAAGGTGCTCGCGATGCCCGTTACGCCATGTGGGTTTCTATGTTGAGCATGTGGGGTTGCCGGGTTGTCGTCGGTTATGTGCTGGGCATCATGCTTGGCTGGGGTGTGGTTGGTGTCTGGATGGGAATGTTTGCCGACTGGGCTGTGCGGGCCGTGCTGTTTTACTGGCGAATGGTTACTGGACGTTGGCTGTGGAAATACCCTCGATCCGAACCGCAAAAGTGTGAAAAAAAGCCAGCTGTGTCGGAATAAACGACAAAATGCAGATTATTTCAGCAAACGATTTCAAATTTAAAAAACAGGCTTTGACATTATGGGTGGGCATCGCTAATATTCGCCTCGTTCTCACGATTCCTCTGTAGTTCAGTCGGTAGAACGGCGGACTGTTAATCCGTATGTCACTGGTTCGAGTCCAGTCAGAGGAGCCAAATTTTGGTTTTGAGACATCTCTATGAGTCTCAAAACAGTTAAAAAATAAAAATTATTTTTACCCGGTTACCTTGTAAAAAAGTGACCGGGTTTTTTGATTTCTGTGTTTCGTGCGCTTAATCGAGTCTCACGCTTCAGTGAGCAAATTGCCCCTCCCCAACAGACATCACGATTCGCAAGGTCAAAAACTCTGTTCCATGAAGTACCGTACAAAGATAAAGAGAAAAATGCCTTATGCGGGATGTCGCTATCGCGTCTTTATCGGGAAACTATGCGTAATTGCCACTTTGCCTTCTGTAATCAGAAAAAGAAGAACTGGAATTTTAATAAATATTATTTCTCTGGGAACGAGGGGGGTATAATCAATATGACGAGTTGAATATTATATTTTTTATAAGAATTATATGAGATTAAAGAAATCTGCCGTAAAGACAGATTTCTTTAAAATATAATTAGAGATTTGCGACGTTATGATAAACTTTTTGTACATCGTCGTCATCTTCAAGGGCATCAACAAGCCCTTCAAAGATTTCTAAATCTTCTGGGGAAAGCTCAACTTCAGATTGCGCAATCATTTCTAATTCTGTTGTTGAGAACTCAGTGATTCCAGCTGCTTTTAGAGCCGCGATTCCTTTATGAAGGTCAGTAGGTTCGGTATAAATAACAATGTTACCTTCTTCTTCAGTCACATCACGAACATCAACTTCAGCTTCAAGTAAAATTTCAAAAATATGGTCAGGGTCTGATCCTTTAAATACAATCACACCCGTATTGTCAAACATATAGCTGACAGAACCTGCCGCTCCGATATTGCCGCCTTTTTTATTGAAAATTGTGCGAACGTTAGCAATCGTACGGTTAACATTTGAAGTCAATGTCTCGGCGATAATCATTGAGCCATTAGGACCAAAGCCTTCATAACGTCCCTGCACGAACGTTTCATCTCCGCCGCCTTTGGCTTTATCAATTGCTTTATCAATAACGTGCTTTGGAACTTGTGCCTGCTTTGCACGTTCAATAACGAATTTTAAAGATGTGTTTAATTCTGGATCGGGTTCACCTTGTTTAGCAGCAGCATAGATTTCTACACCGAATTTTGCATAAATTTTAGACGTTGCACCGTCTTTAGCCGTTTTTTTAGCAACAATATTGGCCCATTTACGTCCCACTGGAATGATCTCCTCGAAAATTTATTTACATTACTGGTAAATCGTTAACATGTGTTAATTCGGCATATTATATCATAACAGGAAAAATCTCGTCTATTAGAAATAAAAATATTCTAAAGCCATAATCTTATATTTAATTTTATAAAAACTTATATTGTTGGCGGGATTTTTTATAATTGTGTTTTGAAAGCATACTTGCTTTTAATATGTGGAAATCATTAAGACGATAATAAAACACGTATCCGCCCAAGGAAGCAAACAGCCCACGATTATTGCAGGCTATTTGCCAGGTGTCTTACTTACTCCTTCACATCTATTTCTGATAAGAAGGTTCAGAACTTATTATCGGAACGGCGGCTCATTAAAGGTTCGTAATTTACGCGAATGCAGTCGGTCGCCTTCTGCGCGCAGCAAATCGATCGCCCGAATGCCAATTTGCAGATGTTCGGAAATAGCGCCTTCATAAAAACGGTTAGCCTGGCCGGGAAGTTTAATCTCGCCATGCAACGGTTTATCTGAAACACACAGTAGTGTCCCGTATGGCACGCGGAAACGATATCCTTGCGCGGCAATGGTTGCACTTTCCATATCAATTGCTACGGCCCGGCTTAAGTTAAAACGAAGTGCAGAAGCTGAGTAACGTAATTCCCAGTTCCTGTCATCTGTGGTTACCACAGTACCAGTACGTAGCCGCTGTTTGACTTCCTCACCGGGCCTGCCGCTCACCAGCTTGGTGGCGTCATAAAGCGCACGTTGCACTTCAGCAATGCTCGGAATAGGAATATCGGGCGGCAGAACCGCATCAAGAACGTGGTCATCGCGTAAATAAGCGTGTGCAAGTACATAATCGCCAATGGCCTGACTTTCACGTAATCCGCCACAGTGACCAATCATCAACCAGACATCCGGGCGTAGCACTGCCAGATGATCGCAGATGGTTTTAGCATTTGACGGTCCCACGCCAATATTCACCAGAGTAATACCCTGACCATCGGCGGTAATTAAATGCCATGCTGGCATCTGATGTTTTTTCCATGCAAGGTCGGAAATGGCTTCTTCTGGCGCTTCGGTTTCGGCGGTGATCCAGTTCCCGCCAGCACAAGAAAGGGCAATGTAGGGACTATCAGGATCGAGGATCTGGCTGCATCCCCAACGAACGAATTCATCCACATAACGTGTGTAGTTGGTAAACAAGACGAACGGCTGAAAATGTTCAACTGGCGTACCGGTATAATGGCGCAACCGCGCGAGGGAAAAATCGACGCGGCGCGCATCAAAATGCGATAGCGGGGAGAATTCAGTTGGATGATAAATGCCGTCTGCAGTTTCATCGCCAATTTGCGCCAGTTCTGTTGTCGGGAAGTAGCGAGTTAACCCAGCGCTCATTGAGCGATCAAGTGTCAATTCAGAGCCATCGATGACATAAGGATAGGGGATTTCATGCTGCGAGGGTTGCACTGAGATATGCGCACCATAATCCTGATACAGCAACGTAAGTTGTTCATTGAGATACGAACGAAAGAGAGTAGGGCGAGTAATCGTGGTGGTGTAGCTGCCTGCGTGAGTAAAACGACCAAATGCGCGCGTTTTGGGGGGATTGGTTGTGCTACCGTCCCAGGTTACGGTCAGTGATGGATAGACAAAAAGACCTTGTTTGCGGGCGTTTTCATCAGGTAATTCGCCACTTGTAATATAGTTGCCAATGGCGTTGCGTAATGCGACTACAGATTGCTCATACAGCGCGTCGAGTTTATCCAGTGCCTGAGCTGGGGTCAGACCGGAGCCCTTATTATTCATGTGTGTCTCCTGTTCCATACAATTACCGCACATCCGATAGTATGTCACAGGAATGTGAAACAAAAGTGTAAGGCGAAGATCGGATGATCTTCGCCAGACTATCAAGCGCGTTGATTGTCTTTCATCAACAAAGCGGTCATTGCGGAAATCAGACATCCAGCCAGCAAATAAATGGCGACGCTATGCCAGTTCCCGGCAAAGTAAGTGATGAGTGCAGCGGCAATAAAAGGTGTAAATCCACCGCCAACCACACTGGCGACCTGATAACCGACTCCAGCACCACTATAGCGATAACTGGCACCAAACATTTCGGTAAACATCGGTTGTTGCACACACACCACCATGTCATGCGCAATGTTTGCCAGCATTATGGAGAAGAAAACTATCCAGAAAATAGATTGTGCTTCAAGCGCCATAAAGAAAGGAAATGCGCTCAACGTTCCGATTAACGCACCTGTGATATAAACCCTGCGGCGACCAAAACGATCGGCAAGCCAGGCAAAACAGGGAATTGTCAAGCAGCTTAATCCACCTACCAGCAAACCAATATTGAGGAAAAGTTCGCGCGGTAACCCCATATTCTGGGTTGAATAATTAAGTGCAAAGGCAGTAACGATGTACATCGTCAGCAATTCGCACAGTCGTAGCGCAATAATCTTCAGGAAAGCACCGGGATGTCGTAACAGCGCTTCGATAACCGGGATGCGTTTTTTCGCGGCAGCTTGATAATGTTGCTGTTGTTCAAATTCCGCGGACTCCTCCATGCCATTGCGCACCCACAATGCTCCCAGTACCAGTACGATGCTAAACAGGAAAGGAATGCGCCAGCCCCAGCTTAAAAACTGTTCGTCAGTCGTCATCATACTGATCAATGAAACCAGTCCGGTTGAAAGCAGTAAACCTACACCGTAGCCAACTTGTACACCGCTACTGTAAAAGGCTTTTTTATTTTTCGGTGCACTTTCAACGGAAAGCAACGCCGCGCCTCCCCATTCGCCGCCGACGGCAAATCCCTGAATGGCACGCAGTGTCACCAGCAAAATAGGTGCCCACCACCCAATGGTCGAGAATGAAGGAAGAATACCAATCAAGGCTGTCGCGATGCCCATCATCCAGACGGTCAGCATTAACATGCGCTTACGTCCCAGTCGGTCGCCAAAGTGACCGAAAATGACACCGCCGAGCGGACGGAAAAGGAATCCGACGCCAAAGGTGGCAAATGCGGCGAGCGTTCCCATCGCCGGGCTTACTTGCGGGAAAAACTCGCGATTAAACACCAGTGCGGCGGTGATGCCATAGAGTAAAAAATCATACCAGTCGACGACGGCACCAGCGAAGCTGCCTAACGCAGCTCGTCGGGCGCGACTTAACGAAAGCGTCCCTTCATCGGGACGAGTGGAGATGAGCGTGGAGTCCATAATGATCCTGTTTGTACTGTCTTTTTATAATTAGTATGGAAAAGGTAACTCACATTGCCGTCGATCTATAAACGAACCTTATGAGACTACCTCGACAGAGCGCATCTGCAAATGATTTTATGGCTGATTAGCGGCAACATGAAAAATTCGCTGGAAGATGAAAGCGCAGGAGTTGCTGGTGTTGTTTAAGGATTAAGCAGAGGACCCACAGGTTAGAGATATGAAACATAAAAGTCCGCATATGCACAAAATGGCACCCTGATGAGTCTGATAGACTGCATTGCATTATAACCAGTAGGGAGGCGAGGTTAGGTATGTTTTTAGCATCATTGTTGAGACGTATTGCATTTAGTTACTACGATTATAAAGCTTATAATTTCAATATTGAAAAAACAGACTTTGTTGTCATCCATATTCCCGACCAGATTGGCGATGCTATGGCCATCTTTCCTGTTATTCGGGCGCTTGAATTGCATAAAATTAAGCATCTTTTAATTGTTACGTCGACAATTAATTTAGAAGTGTTTAATGCACTTAAACTTGAAAAGACTAAATTAACATTAGTCACAATGACTATGCAGGATCACGCAACATTAAAAGAAATAAAAGATTTAGCAAAGAACATAACACAGCAATACGGTACGCCGGATCTTTGTATAGAGGCGATGCGTAAAAAGAACCTGAAAACGATGATATTTATCAGTCAGTTGAAAGCAAAAACGAATTTTCAGGTTGTTGGTTTAACCATGAAGTGCTACTCCCCTTTGTGCAAGAACGCGTCCCGGATGGATCAGAATCTCCGGGCTCCTGTACCCATGACATGGGCATTTATGATGCGTGAGGCGGGTTTTCCAGCAGTCAGGCCAATATATGAATTGCCACTAAGTGAGGATGTACTCGATGAGGTGCGCGAGGAAATGCGAACGTTAGGATCTTACATTGCGCTTAATTTAGAAGGTAGCTCGCAGGAACGTACATTTTCATTATCGATTGCAGAAAATCTAATAGCAAAAATTCAAAGTGAAACAGATATACCAATAGTGATCGTTCATGGACCAAAAGGGGAAGATAAAGCCAGGGTATTAGTGGATTGTTATAATAATGTCTACCGTTTATCCTTATCACCCTCGATTAAACGTTCAGCAGCAATCATAAAAGATGCTTATATCGCAATAACTCCTGACACCTCAATATTACATATGGCAAGTGCCTATAATACTCCCGTTGTTGCAATTTATGCTGATTACAAAACGCGATGGCCCGCAATGGCCGATGTTTCGGAGTCAGTCGTCGTTGGGCAAAAAATTGACAATATAAGTCTGGATGAATTCGCAAAGGCATTAAAAAGTGTTTTGGCGAGAATATGAGACAGTACTTATGCATAGTAATGCCGATCTGTTATGAACGGTGGTGTCATCAATACTCTGAGGCTGGTCAATCATCACAGAAAACCAGCCTTTGGATCAAAGCAGTACTCACCGGATACGATCATAGTCACACCGAACGCGATTCTTGCGGTGCAGCAGTTTTATTTATTCATTTTCTGTGAGAGAAGGGCAAGCTCTATAGAGGGAATGTAAAAAAGAGTGCTCCGAATGGAGCACTCTTTAAGAAATTATAACGGAAAATCAGAGGTTTTTATAACATGTCGCATAAGCAAACCCAAGCTTTTCAAATACGCTTTGATCACCTGTTGCCAGGGAAACTACGTATTGTTCGCTTGAGTTTGCGGGACTAGATGACCAATACATATTTGATTGAAAACCAGCGTCAGTCGTGTAATGCCCCATATCTCCCCATTCACTGTACAGTGACCCGATGCCTCGGGAACGACTATGGTTTAAATGATCTGCACGGGGAAGTGTGTAGCCATTGCTACTGCAAAAATTTTCAGCAAGGCTGTATATCATGAAAGCATCGCCGGAGTTCACCCACCAACTCTTCACACGGATTTCGTATACATAGCTAGGGCCTCCTGATTTTGGCGTCGCCGTAATCCTTTCCCAATTGCTGCCGACATTTTTAAATGTCACTTTACCGGTAGCATCAACATCGACCCAGGAGGCAGAGCTTGAAAACTCATAATCAGCCGCCGTTTTTCCTGGGGCAAAGTTGTCATTATTCAACTGATAATACGCCCCGGTGAACCCCTGCGAAGGGAATGTAGTTGTCGGTAGGTCAGTACCATTGACTGATACTGTACCGCTCATTATTTTGTCTTCTGCGCGAGTGAATTGTATTGTGGTACTCAGACCAGCTTGATGAACACCATTCAATACAGGGATCAGCGTTGCGATACCCTCTCCGCCGCCTGTAATGGTGGCTTTGTAATCACCGTTGATATTTTGACTGTAATCAATTGCGCTAATTTTCATATAGGGCACGTTAGTACCTGATTGCACAAATTCCATCCCTTCAGAAACTTTGATCGGATTGCCTGATATATCGTGCAAAACAAGATGTAGCTCAGCACTATCGGTAAAGTCCCCTTTCAGTGAGGACCGATTGTTCTTAAGGACGGACTACGAGGCGTCTGCCGGGCCTGCCACCAGCGTTATATCTACTGTTTGCATTCCACCAGCGGTCGTGACTGCGCTTACCGTGACGCTACCTGTCATCGCTCCTTTCACGCTTGTTGTCGCGATTCCGTTTTGATCGGTCACCGCTGTTAATGACGTTAATGTGGCAGAGCCGCTTTTTAAGGCGAAGTACACAGTGAGACCTTCGATCAGGTTACCACTGCCATCCTCAACCGTTGCCTTTAAGGTACTTAAATCAGTGTTGGTGGCGGCGATAGTCGATGGATCAGCGATAAAGCTAGTAACATGGGCGGTGCTTGAGTTGCCAGTGACTTTCACGGTTGTCTGTGTCTGTATTGTTACGCCGTTATGGAACGATGCAGTCACCGTATATGTACCGACTTTATTGCTGGTCAGAACGACTGGAGCCTGACCAGAAGAGTTAGTTCTCACTTTTCCGCCACTTAACGTCGCACCTTCTGGCGTTACGCTAAAGTTGATGACCTGACCCTCCACTGGAGTGCCATTTGCAGAAGTTAGCGTTGCCGTCAGAGTAGCGCCTGTAGGGGCATAGACACCGATAAGCGGACTGGACGCCGAGAGTGTCAGTTTTTCATCAATAGCCTCCAGTTGTTTCTCAAGTGAGGCTCCATTCGCCAGGGATGCTTTCACCATATACGAACCGTTTCTTTCGGGCGTCATGGAGACCTCGGCTATACCATGCGTATCAGTAGAGACAATATTTTGGCTGATGGTCATGTGCTCTGGTGGCTCTGCACTGAATGTCACGGGTTGATGCGCAACCGGGTTGCCAAACTGGTCGTTGACGTGAGCTTTAACTGCTACGTCTTGTGCGACCATGACCTGACCTTCAGGTATCTCCAGACTGGTAATCGTTGCAGAATTAATATCTGCTTTTGCATTCAGTAATCGCGATATGACTTCAGTAGGTTTATCTGCCAGAGAGGCTGAAACTGTTTTCAGTCCGACTTCGGTGCTTGTCACAAGAATTTCAGCGAAACCCTGATCATCCGTTTCAACGCTGGTGCTGCTTATCGTGACGGAGGTTCCGCGGAAATTAACTTTTATGCCTTCTACCGGGTTGCCGTTAGCGTCAGTGACGCTTGCAGTCATGGTCGCGCCCTCGGTCGTGCTGACGACGAATGAGTATACAGAGGTTAAGGAGGCTAGTGTTGCGGTACCAGCATCGGCAATCAAAGTCACCTGTTTCGTATCACTGACACCATAATTGTTCACGCTAACTGTCACGGGGTAGGTACCGGATTTTGTACCGCTCAGTGTAACTTCAGCCTTGCCGTTGATATCAGTAATGGCGGAACCGCCTTGTTCGAGAGTGAAGCTTGCGCTCACATCTGCCGGTAGCGTGAATGTCACCGCCTCATTGGCTAACGGGTTGCCGTTTCCATCAGTCACTGTTGCCTGAAGTGTGGTCATCCCAACGTTATTGGCGATAAAGTTGTCCTCGGTAACGTTAAGATTAACCTGCGCACTGAGCGTATCCGCAATAAAGTTCACCACCAACTGCTCACTCTTACCGCCAGTCATCGATGCTGTAACAGTATGAGCGCCTGCTTTTGTACCTTTCAGCGTGACTTTCGCTTTGCCTTCAGCATCAGTAATCGCTTTACCGCCATCGCTCAGCGTGAAGTTCGCCTTCACATCTTCCGGCAGAGTAAATGTTACTTCAGTGTTGGCTATCGCATTGCCCTCTGTATCAGCGACTGTTGCTGTTAGTGTCGTGAGATCGTTATTGTCGGCAATCACCGGATCCTTCGAGGCTGCCAGCGTAATTTCGGCATTCGCGACGTTCGGCACATAGGTCACTGTTTGTTGCATCGAATCGCCATTTTCGAGGGTTGCCGTCACTTGATAAACCCCGGCTTTTGTAGCGGTAAAGCTTGCGTAAAAATTGCCGTCGTGGTTGGTAGTATATATAGCGTTATTACTGGGGGGCACGCCTTCACTTGGTGATACTCTGAGGGTTACCTCCTGCTGGGGTACACCGTTGCCGTAATTATCCTTCACCTCAATATACAGATTGGTAGTGTCGCCTGCGGAGACTGTATCAAAAAGTGCCTGTAGCAAGGTGAGATGTGCCGTAGACGCATCAGCGTTGACATTAATTGATGTGCTAAGCGTGGAGCTACCATTTTCCAGACTGGCCTCAACGGTATCCGGTCTCGCTCCTGATTCTATCGAGGAGCGGGTATTGGTATAAGTGACGGTAGCCTTACCCTGTTCGTTCGTTACGGCTTGGCCGCCATTCGTCATTTCGGCAGAGTTTGTTCTGCTGGTGAAGTTCACAGTCACACCTTTCACCGGAAAGCCATTATTATCAACGACTGTGGCGGTGATGACGCTGCCGGAGCTGTTCTGCGGGGTACCGGCGATTATGCTGTCTGGGACAGGCGTCAACTCGATAATTTTTGCCGCTGCTGTGTCGCCAATAAAATGCACAGTTTTGTTGTCGCTGGCACCATTATTAGCCAGTGATGCAGTGACCGTCTGCTCACCAAAGGCAACGCCTGCGAGAGTGGCCTGCGCGATGCCAGACTCATTGGTATTACTTACTCCCGGGGTCAGGGTGAGTCCTGAAGAGGCTGAGCTGAATGTTACCGGAAGATTATTCACCTCATTGTCGAACTGATCTTTAACCGTTGCAGTTAGCGTTGCGTTATCGACGCCATTACCTGTGATCTCATCTTTTGACATCTGCAGGACAACCTGAGCCGAGGTTTTGTCCGCCACAAACGTTACCGGCTGCGAATCACTGGTATTGTTATTACCCAGCGTTGCGGTAACCGTATGCGTGCCCGCTTTTTTACCTTTGAGGGTGACATGCGCTTCGCCATTGGCCTGAGTGATGGCAATACCGTTATTTTCAAGGGTAAAGTTTGCCGCCACGTCCTGAGGCATGGTGAAGTTCACCGTTATTCCCGCCACCGGATGATTCGACGGATCTTTCACCGTCGCCGTCAGCTGCACGCTGTCGCTGTTATTCGTCACCACCTGTTGAGCAGGGATGTTCAGGGTGACCTGCGCGTTGCTGGCATCGGGCGCAATATTGACTGTCGTCGTATAGCCATTGCCGTTAAGCAGTGTGGCTTCGACTGTATGAACACCCAAAACCGTGCCCTTAAGGGTAACTTCAGCAACACCACTGTCGTTAGTATTGCTCGTGCTCTGACTAAGTTGAGTATCTGCCGGGTTGGTACTGAAGGTGACCGGTAGGTCTTTTACTGCGTTATCAAAAGGATCTTTCACTGTTGCCGTCAGAGTCGTCTCATCCACGCCATTCCCAATGATTTCCGCTTTCGATGTTTGCAGAACGACAACTACGCTGTCCTTATCTGCCACGAAGGTGACCGGTTGCGCATCGCTGGCATTATTGTTACCCAGCGTTGCGGTAACCGTATGCGTGCCCGCTTTTTTACCTTTGAGGGTGACATGCGCTTCGCCATTGGCCTGAGTGATGGCAATACCGTTATTTTCAAGGGTAAAGTTTGCCGCCACGTCCTGAGGCATGGTGAAGTTCACCGTTATTCCCGCCACCGGATGATTCGACGGATCTTTCACCGTCGCCGTCAGCTGCACGCTGTCGCTGTTATTCGTCACCACCTGTTGAGCAGGGATGTTCAGGGTGACCTGCGCGTTGCTGGTATCGGGCACAATATTGACGATTTTCGTATCGCTTTTACCGTTAAGCAGTATGGCTTCGGCTGTATGAACACCCAAAACCGTGCCTTTAAGGGTAACTTCAGCAATACCGTTCTCATTAGTATTAAGCGCCTTCAGACTCAGTTGCGTGTCTGCGGGGGAGGTGCGGAAGACTACTGACAGATTTTTAACCACGTTATCAAAAGGATCTTTCACTGTTGCTGTCAGAGTTGTCTCATCCACGCCATTCCCAATGATTTCCGCTTTCGATGTTTGCAGAACGACAACCGCTCTGTCTTTATCCGCCACAAACGTCATTGTCTGTGTATCGCTGACATTGCTGTTAGCCAGACGAGCCGTGATCATATGCGTGCCCGCTAACGTGCCGGTCAGGGAGGCGATTGCAGTCCCGTTGCTATCCGTCATGCCTTTTCCGCTGTTGCTAATCGAGAACCGACTTGCGACGTCGTTTGGCACAGAGAAGGTGATTTCTTTGTCTTTTAATGGGTTGCCATTTTTATCCTGCAAGGTTGCAGTCATATGTAGCGGAGCTGTGTTGGTGACGGTGATATCACCTGAAGGCACACTGAGGGTCAGGGCAGCAGTACTTTGATCACCGATAAAATTCACCTGTTGATTAGCCTGGGAACCAGAGCTCACAGAGGCCGTAACCCTATAATCACCATTTTTCAAACTGGTCAGCGTAGCTGTGGCGATCCCGTCGTGGCTATTCACTTCTGTTTGGCTCAGTTTCGCCTCTGCTGAATTAACATTGAAAGTGACCTTGACGTCATTGAGCAGGTTGCCTTTTGCATCCCGGACTGTCGCGGTCATTGTGGCGCTATCATTGCCGTCAGCGACCACTTCATTTTTCGACTTCTGCAGCTCAACCTGCGCGGTACTCGAGTCGCCGACAAAACTGACGATTAACGTTTGTTTCACGCCATTTTCAAGGGTGACTTCAACCGTGTTGTCTTCCTGCTTACTACTTTTCAGATCAAAAGTCGCCAGACCATTAACATCCGTTTTTGCGGTGTTTTGATTGTTGAAGGAAGTTGCCGATCCGCTTAATACCGCAAACGTGACGGTATGATCATTGATTGGGTTGCTTCCTTCATCAGCGACATTGACCGAGACGGTGTTTGCTGCATTCTCATTGGCGAGCACACCATTATTGCTGGCAGATAATGTCGCAATTTTCGCTGACTGCGGGTTGGCGTCGATGATAAAACCAGCGGTATGCAAATCTTCATTCCAGTTTTGCATTAATAGCTTCGCAGTAAGCCCACTGCCTTTGGTATAGGCGGTATAGGTTGCCTTATAGACGCCATCTGCGGTTTCTTTCCAGTCTGTAGTGACACCAGGTTTCACGTTGTCGATGCTGACTGCGTTATTCAGTTGCTGTTTTTGCTCCTTAACAGGTTTGTCATTTTCATCTCTCAGTTCTACCGTCACCTCGATAGGATTGCCGGAGAGATAACGGTCCTTATCAATCTTAATTGACGAGTGAGTTCGGGATGACGAAACAGAAATGATATTCACCACGGCGGGGGCTTTAGCCGCATCCACACCGTTCAGCTGTGGCATAAGCGTCAGCGTGCCAGACATCGCTCCTGTGGTCAGGACTTGGGTATAGCTTCCGTCACCATTATCTTTCCAGTCCGACAGGGTGATGTCCTGAACACCTTCGTGACGCGTCGAAAGCACCAGCCCGATAACAGGATTACCTGCTGCATCATGCGCAATAAAAGTTAGTGTGGCGGTTGAATGGGAATCCGCGTTCAATGTTTGGGTACTTAACGATACCGAGGAATCTTTCTGGCTTAGCGTAGGTGCCTGAACGACCACCATGCTCTGTTCACGATTCGACAAATTGCCTTTGACATCTTCAGCGGTGACTTCAATCGGCCAGGTGTTATCGGTTTCTGGCGTACTGGTGAACCGGTACGCCGGCAGGGTAACCAGAATATCTTTACCCGTTGTAACCACTTTACCACCGGCAGCTTCCAGAGCGGTGGCTTCGACGTTATAGCCTTTCAGGGCATATTTGGTTTGTAGCGACGAAACCAGTGATTTCACTTCTCCTGACTTCCCTGTCACGGGGTCTGTCAGGGTCAGGCGAACCAGTTCTTTTTTGCGATATTCCAGAACGATATTGTTGTTGCGATCCACCAGATCATAACGGCTGCCTGCAAGGCTACGCCGTGCAGCGACTTCATTCGGGTCAAGCTGTTTCTGCATTGCGCTGCCAGGTAGCCAGGTAAAATCGACGGCAAAACGGGTGTCATTTTCGCCCTGTTTACCCTGGCGTTGCTCCGCGCTGAAGGTCATCAGCGGGAAGGGGGTATAGTTAAGTCCAGCGGTTATGGCATGAGGATTACTTTGCCGATCGTCTTTATCGAACAGGGCCACTTCATCGCCATAATACTGTTCATAGACCAGTTTACCGCCAAGGTGCGGCCAGGCGGGTAACCAGCCTTCTGCGCGTACATCCCAGCCATTGGCCGGGCGGGCTTCATAATCGTTGTCCAGCTCAGGTGCGCTGCGCCAGTTGGTCAGTCGCAAATAGCCGTTACTGCTTAATTTTAGATAGTCGCGCCAGTACTCCGCGCTAATGCCGGCGCGGGAGTGGTAACGGCTAAGATCGTGGTCGAAAAAGAAGTTGATGCCCGACATCCATGTGGGAGTGAAATGACGCCAACCCAAGCCGTTGTTAATCTGCGTACGCTCGTCAGTACGATGGAGAGTATGCTGACTGAAAAAGAGATTATCAGGCGTTTCATACCACGGATGGAGAAAATCGAACTGGGAGTTCTTCAGGCTAAAATCTTCATCCACGCCCAGCGTGATTCTTGCGGTACCGAAGCGGCTTAACCAGTCTGTCATTGCGCCTGAAGCCTGAGAAGAGGCCCATCCACGCGCCATATTTGCCGCTTGTTCGCTGTTCATATCCTCGGCGAGCAAAGACCCGATTTGCTGTGAAGTACTGGCTATCTGTTGCTCAAGGTTGCCACTGCTATTACCCGGTGGCGGGGTTAAATTATTTTCACTAACTTGTGCCGGGACATCCAGTTCATCACCCTGGCGGACATTATCAAAACCTCGAGCAAACGTACGAAACTGGTTGAGTTTGCGTAACTCAGCCACCGAAATACCGAAACGTTCGGCAACGCTTTGGGCCGATTCCAGCGCTCCAAGGGTGTAGGGCACCGTATTGGCATTTGCAATGGCAATACGGTGCAGGAACTGGTTGTTGGGTTGCGGCGTTTACCACACCTTGTGCTGCCGCAGCCATAGGGAACGCAAGTTGAGTTATCAGACAGATACCCGCAGTTAAGCGGCGTAGTTTAATTCCCATCCCGCATAATATTTGTCGGTCATTTATTTCTTCTCCACTTCTCTTCTTCGTAGCCATGCTTACCTTCCCTGAACGAGCTAACATAAATGCGCCCTTTCTAGCACAGCGAAAAAATGTAAATCCTGATAGCAATATGATTGAAAATTAATAACTTTTCGTTAGGCAGTTTTGGGTGTGAGTTGCAAGAGGGGAGACTACTGAATAACTCAAGTTTTATAATCGAGGGGAAAATGGTGATGGCGTTCATAGCAAAACGCCCTCAACCATAAAAGTTGAGGGCGCTTAAGATGTTAAAAACCCGCTATCCGTTAAAAAACAATGTTCAACTAAGGTTAGTGACATTGCGCTAAGAAGCGAATTTTTAGAATTTGGCTCCTCTGACTGGACTCGAACCAGTGACATACGGATTAACAGTCCGCCGTTCTACCGACTGAACTACAGAGGAATCGTGTGAACGGGGCGCATATTACTTAGCGGTACCTTGTCTGTCAACACTAAATTTCATAAGCCATTTCAATTGGTTAATTAATCTGCAAAGTTGTTAATTAATGAACATTCGTCGCCGAAAACGAGTCTGTATTATTAGCGCGATGCAGTCTCTGCAAAGGATCTTGTTGATAAAATTGGCAGAAACGTTGCCACAATGAAGGGAAACGAGGAGCAAAAAGTTCTGGGGCGCTAAAGAAATATTCAGAAAGTACGGCAAAACATTCAGCAGGATCACTGGCAGCATAAGCATCAATGCTCGCCGCATTCTCGCCAACCAATTCGATTTCTTCCTGAATGTTGTTCATTGCAGCATGAAGATCGTGTTCCCAGCCAGCAACCTCACGCAACGGAATAAAGGGAACTCCGCTGGCGCGATCGCCGTTACGGGTGTCCAGCTTATGAGCGACTTCATGAATAATCAGGTTAAAACCAGAAGCATCAAAAGAATCTTGTATATCCAACCAGTTCAAAACGATAGGCCCTTGCTGCCAGCTCTGACCTGACTGAACAATACGTTGGTTATGCACCAGACCGATATCGTCTTCCCATTCATCATCGACCACAAATGGCGCAGGATAAATTAAGACTTCATGAAAACCATCCAGCCATTCCAGTCCTAACTCCAGAACGGGTAGGCAAAATAGAAGTGCTATCCGGCAGCTTCTTAATGAATCCAGTTCAAAGCCCTGTAAAGGAACAAGCCGCTTTTGCTGTAAAAAACGTTCGGCAAGAGTGACTAATTTGCTTTGTTCCTGTTCCGTCAGACACGTTAAAAGGGGGATCGATAGTGCTTCCTGCCAGGGAAGGGCAGTTTGATGTGCTGATTCTTGTACTTTCCAGGGCCACTTAATCATCGTTTTGCTCGCAAACTCGTCACTTGAACAAAATTGCACGGACAGGGACTGTTAAAATGCCAAATTTCCTGGCATCATGGCAACCATCTGAACGGAGAGATGCCGGAGCGGCTGAACGGACCGGTCTCGAAAACCGGAGTAGGGGCAACTCTACCGGGGGTTCAAATCCCCCTCTCTCCGCCACTTTATCAAAGACTTATCTCCCAACTTCCCGCCTTGCTTTTCCTAAACAGAACAATCGTAGAATATTCTTGAAGGGTTAGATCGTCACTGTTTTCTGTTCGATACTGTGACATTCAGCACTTGATTCGCTATGGATCTGACAGGAAGCTTTCGAGCGAAAATGTGCAGTTATTCAGTCGTTTTCTTATCGCTCACCATTATTTTTTTAGACATTCATCCTATGAAACTGCCGCAAAGTTGGTGGTGGGAACTGAAGTTGCGTAGAGAAGGGGTCAATAATTGAGTCAAAAAAGGAACGCGGCCGTCAGATTAAAGCCGCGGGACAAAGTCCATAATTTCCAAGAGTTGTTGAATTTCCCAGCTTTTTTGAAAGCCTTTGTATCATACTAACAAGTAAAAAAGGTTTAAATACCAAAATTAACCTGTATTTTTGATAAGTCTTACCATTGTACGATTTACACAGTTTCTGCTCCTCCTTGTTGATAGTGGAAAGGGTGCATTGTGCACTTGCGTAAACATTTATGACGCGTTGATGTCTATGGTTCACATTTCCTTGTCAGGGGATCGACTTATTTGCGGCGAGGCATCATTCGTAACAGAGTATTATCTTTCTGAATGTAGTGATGAAAGAGTGCTGCGCCAGCGTGAGCTGCGATTAAAAAGTAACCTATATTTGCCCAGGTTTCGTGAATATTTTTTATCAGTGCTTTAATTTCGCTGTTTGGGGTAACAAAGGGAGACACATTGAAACCAAGGAAACTCCACGATTTTCCACTGTAAGCCATTAAAGCAATCCCCAGCAGAGGAAGTGCAAGGAAGGTTATATAAAGCATGATGTGCATTAGCGAAGCCGCTTTCATTTGCCAGGCAGGTGGCGGTGGTACAATAGAAGGATCACTATAACGGTGTTTTATAATCAGGCGTGAAAACATTAACACCCAAACGAATATACCCGCATTGTAATGTGTTTCTCGCATCAGCAGATAAGTACTACTACCTTTAGGAAACCAGCCACGGAGTTCCATCGCGGCATAGGTTATTGCAACGAAAAGCAGCGTTATCCAATGTAAATAAATTTGAGTTTTTGAGAATCGGTTCATTTTTGTAGCTCCTGTAATTTTTACAGTCAAGCTATCCCACGAACCTTAAAAAATCCTTATACAGATGTGGTTTTAAGAATTTGTTATTTAAAAAATTGATAGTGCACATTGTAACCAGCCAATATAAGCAATGGCGTGAGCACAGGTATCTTTCTCTGTTGGCCGTATTGTGTATGGAATCCGTTATTGGTTAACTCAATGCGGGTTAGCTTATTAATATACAGACACGTCATAGTGATGAGCGTGTCTGTAGCTAGCTTGCGTTCAGTGGCGTTTGTGGATGGACCAGTGGCAGTTATGATGACTTACTAAAGCGGCATCGAGGCGTTATCATGAGAATACTCAATGAGACATCATTTCCTCGACCACTTCTTCGCTACTCAACTGATATGGATAATACGTTGGCCAGTTTTCCATTTCATTTAATAAAGATTGCTGTGAATCATTACCCATAAAAATGTGAAAATGAGATGATTTTCGTGGTGCAATTATATGATCGCTAAATTGTATATATTTAGGGGCTTTGCTTTCAGGATCTTTACATTCGAATAAGTAACGAACGCCTTTCTTGCCTGATTTATAGGTGAGTATTTTGTATCCATCGTAATCATATTTACAGGATGTTGTTTCATTATTTCTATGGAATTCAACAATGCCGTCCTCAATGCCAATCATCTCGATATCTGTTGCATAACCTTTGTGATAATAATCTTTAATTTCAGCAAATGTTTTAGTTTTATCTGCATCCGCTTTCTTCTGAAAGACGGGGTCAAGTTTGCCACTTTGCAGTAAAGGATAAACGGATTGCCAGACTCCATCCCAGTCACTGAGCGTTCGGTTTTGTACATTGGCATCATCAAAAACACCATTAGCAGCTTTTTGTTCGACCTCTGTTAAGGGTTTGCCGTGTGAGTGATGACCATGCGAAAAGGCAGGAGCGCTAACAATAAAGACACCTAAAGCAACAGCCAGTTTGTGAAGACGAATCGCCAAAACAGTTTCCTCCAGAGTCATTGTATATGATGTGTAATGTTATATTGTAACATATGACAAAATGCAATAACTCTTAGGAGATGAGAGCATAGTTTTCTCAGGTATACTTATCTATCTTATTGAAATAAAATGAATTATGTTGATAATTTGAGGTTGATGACAAACGAAACATAACCTGATGTGATCTGCGTAGGCCGGATAGGGCGCTCGCGCCGCATCCGGCAGGGATAACGCGTACTTTGTCGGTAATATGAAGTTATACAGATAATTTGTTGTGAACCTGCTTGCGTAACCGGTTAAAAAGGGAACGCAACTTCTTATACCGTAAGGCTAAAAGCAGTACAGCCAGCCCAGCGTAGATGAGCGGCTGCGGTGAAATAATCTTCACTGACCACAGATAATGTATTGGGGCCAGGATCGCGACAAGATAGACGAAATTATGCAACTGTTGCCAGTGCTTGCCGAGTTTTCGCTGCATCGCCTGGGTTGAAGTAAACGCTAAAGCAAGCAAAATAACCCAGCTGATAATTCCTAACGTTAAATAAGGCCGGGTAATTAACTCCTTGCCTAATAACGCCAGATTATTCACGCCCAGCTCCAGCAATGCGTAACTGGTTAAATGCAGTGTCGCCCAGGCAAAGCACCATAAGCCTAACAGGCGGCGAGTGCGTATCAATAACGGCTGTTTTGCGTAGCGTGCCAGAGGTGTGATTAACAAGGTCGCCAGCAAAAATTTCAGTGCAGTGCGACCGGTAAAATGCTGAATATCTTTCACCGGATCGGCACCCAGTCCACCGTGATTGATCGCCCAGACCAGCCAGAGAAACGGCAACAATCCGGCAAGATGCAGGCTAACTTTCAGCCATGTCACCTGTTTTGCTGTCAGACGCATTCAGAAATTCTCCCGCAAATCCAGGCCACGATACAGCGATGCCACCTGGTCGGCGTAACCATTAAACAGTAGCGTTGGCTGGCGCTGAACATCGAGGATGCCGCCTGAACCAATAAATCGTTCGGTAGCCTGTGACCAGCGCGGGTGATCAACATGCGGATTAACGTTGGCGTAAAAACCGTATTCGTCAGGCGCTGCCAGATTCCAGGTGGTTGGCGGACGCTCGCGGGTCAGCTTAATACTGACTATCGATTTAATCCCTTTAAAGCCATATTTCCACGGCACAATCAGTCGTACCGGCGCGCCATTTTGTGGCGGTAACGCCTTGCCATAAACACCCACGGTCATCAGTGTGAGCGGATGCATTGCTTCGTCGAGACGCAATCCTTCGACATAAGGATATTTCAGCCCGCCGCCGATAAAGCGGTCCTGCTGGCCAGGCATCTGTTCCGGTGCATAAATTGTTTCGAAAGCGACATACTTCGCATTGCTGGTGGGTTCGGCAAGCGCCAGCAATTTGTGCAGCGGAAAACCAATCCACGGCACCACCATCGACCACGCTTCCACGCAGCGCATACGATAAATACGCTCTTCCAGCGGGAAGCGACGGGTTAAATCATCGTGATCGAGGGTCAATGGTTTTGCCACTTCGCCGCTGATTTTCAGTGTCCATGGATCGGTTTTCAGGCTACCAGCATTAGCGGCGGGATCGGCTTTATCCAGCCCGAATTCATAGAAGTTGTTATAGCCGGAAACTTTATCTGCTGGCGTCAGTGGCAGGTTATTTTGCCAGGCGGCAGGCTTGCTGAACTCCAGCGGTTTTCCTGCGGGGGCGGGTGGGCGATCGTTCCCTTTAAACCAGCTAAGCAGATCGGCATGCGCAGCGTGAGGCAAAGAAAGTGCAGCTGCGCTGATGCCCAGTGCTTTTAACACCTGCCGACGCTTCATAAAGAATACCGACTCGGCCGTAACATCTGATTCTTTTAAAAATTGATTCTTTTTCATAAGCCATCACACTTTTTTGTCGTTAGCCAGCAAGAGCCGTTTACTGTTAATCTGTCAGGGAGTGTCCTCCCTAACAGTAGCAGAGATCTGCTTTTACATATTTATGCTTTAACTGCCACGATAGGTTGAATACCCATATTGGCTAAGTAATAAAGGCACATGATAATGCTCGTTCACTTTATTAATATGAAATTCAACGGGGATCTCAGGGAAGAAACTTTCAAGATTTTGTTTCTTGAAATAGTCCCCGGTTTTAAATACGACACGGTAATCGCCAGTAGTCGCAGTTTGCTCGGGCCACAGTGCCTTAATTCGTCCATCCTTATCTGTTTTGGCGGTATTAAGTTGTAACCAGCCGTTATCCGCCTTCTTTTCAAGAGTGACTGTCACGTCAGCAGCGGGTTTTCCGGTTTGCTGGTTCAAAATGTGCACGCTAAGAATGTTTTGTTGTGCGGCATAAACCAAAGAAGGTAATGAAAATGCTGCCGTTGCTACCGAGAGTACTAAATAACGCTTTAACATGTTTATATCCTTGTCATGTGAATGAGTTTTGAGGATAGCGAAAAAGCGGCCAGGGTAACCTTACAGCAGCATTACAATTTTGTAATGAACCAGGCTGTTTCTATAACATATGATTTATGGCATATTATTTTCATGAAGATTTTACTTATTGAAGATAATCAAAGGACCCAGGAGTGGGTAACGCAGGGGCTTTCCGAAGCGGGTTATGTCATTGATGCCGTTTCTGATGGCAGAGATGGGCTTTATCTTGCGCTGAAGGATGATTATGCATTGATCATTCTGGATATTATGCTTCCGGGTATGGATGGCTGGCAGATCTTACAAACGTTAAGAACAGCAAAGCAAACCCCTGTTATTTGCCTTACTGCAAGGGATTCTGTCGATGACAGAGTCAGAGGGCTGGACAGTGGAGCAAATGATTATCTGGTAAAACCTTTTTCATTTTCTGAGTTGCTGGCAAGGGTTCGGGCACAATTAAGGCAACATCACGCTCTGAATTCATCATTAGAAATCAGCGGCTTAAGAATGGACTCTGTCAGTCAAAGTGTGAGCAGGGACAATATCAGTATTACACTGACGCGCAAGGAGTTTCAGTTACTTTGGCTACTGGCCTCCAGAGCTGGCGAAATTATACCCAGAACGGTTATTGCGAGTGAAATTTGGGGAATCAACTTTGATAGTGATACCAATACGGTGGATGTCGCCATTCGCAGGCTCCGCGCAAAAGTTGATGATCCTTTTCCTGAAAAGCTAATCGCCACAATCCGGGGGATGGGCTATTCATTCGTAGCGGTAAAAAAATAATGAAAAGATTGTCTATAACCGTCCGTTTAACCTTGCTTTTTATATTGCTGCTGTCTGTTGCTGGCGCTGGAATTGTCTGGACTCTCTATAATGGCCTGGCAAGTGAGTTGAAATGGCGCGATGATACAACACTCATTAACCGGACAGCGCAGATCAAGCAGTTGTTAATTGATGGGGTAAATCCAGATACGTTACCTGTATACTTTAACCGGATGATGGATGTTAGTCAGGATATCTTGATCATTCATGGTGATGGCATCAATAAAATTGTTAACCGGACAAATGTCAGTGATGACATGTTAAATAACATACCTGCTAGTGAGACAATCAGCGCAGCTGGCATTTACAGAAGCATTATTAATGACACTGAGATTGATGCTTTACGAATTAATATTGATGAAGTTTCGCCATCATTAACGGTTACTGTGGCTAAATTGGCTTCAGCCAGACATAACATGCTTGAACAGTATAAAATTAATAGCATTATAATTTGCATTGTCGCCATTGTACTTTGCTCAGTATTAAGTCCGCTGTTAATCAGAACGGGATTACGAGAGATCAAAAAGTTGAGTGGTGTAACGGAAGCGCTGAATTATAACGATAGCCGGGAGCCTGTTGAGGTTAGCGCATTACCGAGAGAACTAAAACCTCTTGGGCAGGCGTTGAATAAAATGCATCAAGCCTTAGTCAAAGATTTTGAACGCCTAAGTCAATTTGCTGACGATCTCGCTCATGAACTTAGAACGCCCATTAATGCATTACTGGGTCAGAATCAGGTTACGCTCAGTCAAACCAGAAGTATCGCTGAATATCAAAAAACAATTGCCGGTAACATTGAAGAGCTGGAAAATATTTCGCGGTTAACAGAGAACATACTGTTTCTTGCCCGGGCAGATAAAAACAATGTTTTGGTGAAACTGGACTCGCTTTCTCTCAATAAGGAAGTCGAAAATTTGTTGGATTATCTTGAATACCTTTCAGACGAGAAAGAGATTTGCTTTAAGGTCGAGTGCAATCAGCAAATCTTTGCGGATAAAATTTTACTGCAACGAATGTTATCGAATCTTATTGTTAATGCCATTAGATATTCACCAGAAAAATCGCGTATTCATATAACCAGTTTTCTTGATACCAACGGCTATCTTAATATTGATGTCGCCAGTCCTGGAACGAAAATTCATGAGCCTGAAAAACTCTTCCGTAGATTTTGGCGGGGAGATAATTCGCGTCATTCCGTAGGTCAGGGACTTGGTCTTTCTTTAGTCAAAGCGATTGCCGAATTACATGGGGGAAGTGCTACGTATCACTATCTCAATAAGCATAATGTGTTCCGGATTATGTTACCGCAAAGAAATTAACATAGGGCTTCAGTACGCCATAAATCAACCATGAAAAAACGCAGCCACGTCGTGAGTATTAACGTGGCTGCGATTGATTATGCGCTTACATTCATACGTAACAGGGATTAACCCGCATAAGCTGCCAGCATTTCCTGCGCCGCCAGTTTACCCAACGCATTCGCTGCGAAAGGACTGTCGCCGGTGAGAACTTTACGGTCCTTATGTACTCGCCCGGCGATGTCGTCATTAATAATGTTCATGCCCATTTTCTTCAGCTCTTCGCCGAAGTACCAGGTGAGATGACCCGGCATATAGCCTATCTCTGGCGTTTGTTTGTCTGCGGCGTCTGGGAATGCGCAAATGGAATAACCATTCAGTGGGTTATCGCCGTGGCGAAGCGCCAGAAAAGCCGCCGGGCCGTGGCAAAGGGAGATAACAAAACGGTCATTTTTGATTGCCCACTGTAAAGCAGCAGCCACGTCCTGGCTTTCTGGTAGACCAATAAGTGCGCCATGACCACCAGGAACAAAGATTGCTGCATATTCGCTATCAGCGTTGAGGCTGGCGACAACATCCGCGAGTTTCTTCGGATTGCGGAACAACGATTTATGCTGCTCAAAGAATGGCATTACTTTTTCATCTTTGTGCGGCATAGCCCAGTATTCAAACTTGGTCATCAGACCGGAAATGGTCGCCACTTCGAATTCGAAACCTGCAGCATGGAGATGATACAACGGCAGCAACGTTTCAATCGGATGGTTACCGGTCGAGAACAGTTTTCCGTTATCGGTCGGCAAATAACGTTCGTCCGCGGCGATCACCAGAATTTTATGTTTACCGCGATACGGTTTTGGATAGTCCACGCCATCAAGATCAGAGACGGGACTGGTATATTGGCTAAGCGAATATTCTGAAGGGAAGAATGCATTATCTTCAGCAATATCGACCTGCGGATTTTTACTTGTTTGAACAGTCATAGTGTATTCCTTATTGTTGCTTAGTTAGGGTAGTCACTATATTTGCGACTGAGCTGGTCGCTATTTTTAACCAGTCTGGAAAATTGAGTCAATATATCGAAAGCGGTAGTCGGCGGGTGTAAGTATGTAATGATGATGCTGCACTGGTGTTGAATATTATTCACGCCAAATTTTCCTTATTGAGCAACGTCGTCGCAAGTGGCCTCAATGATTTTAGACCATTATCAAAGGTACGGGGCGGCGGGGAGAGATTTAGTGCTGTGAAATATTGTGGTACTGATGAATATTTATATCGCGGATTGGTAGAGAAAAGATTATTTCATGCACTATTTTTGCAAATATTTCTATATGGGAAGCGTGTTTGTTACGGGGTAATTCATCAGAATGTGCATTTGGGGTGTTGGCTGGAAGAGTCGCTGGTAGATGTTATTGTGGCAGGAGGGGCAGGGTAAGGTGCTGTATCGATATGCTTTGGCAATTGCGTGTGCCGCAGATGGAGATGAAATGCCAATAAAAAAGCCTGAGTTCGATGAGGGACGAACTCAGGCTAGTGTTAAGTTTTACAGTAACACGCCGCGGCGCGTTGGCTGATTAGAACTGGTAGACGATACCAACTGCAAACTGGTCATCAGTTGCGGCATCGGTAATCGCTGCATCGTCTTTATCCAGCAGGTTAAATTTGTATGCTGTGTAGACGTTCATGTTCTTATTGAAGTAGTACCAGGTACCAACTTCGATATAATTTACGCGGTCAGCATCAACACCTTTATGTCCATTACGAGCATAAAGATCTTTGCCTTTGGAATATACGTAGCCTAAAGACGGACGTAAACCGAAGTCGAACTGATACTGTACAACAGCTTCAAAGTTTTGGGTTTTATTTGCAAAATGATCATTAGCCAAAACGGTCATGTTGCGGGTTTCACCGTACATCATTGCTGCATAGATATTATTTGCATCATACTTGGCTGCTAATGACCACACTTCAGCGTTATCACCGTAGCCGTCACCAGCTTGTTCATTAGTACGATCAGATTTGCTATATGCACCTACAAAACCAAAACCTTCGATGTTGTAGTCTACAGACAACGCATAGCCATCACCGTTTTGTTTAGTAACGCCACGATTGCTGTTCTTACCTTGATATTGCACAGCAAAATTCAGACCATCAACCAGACCAAAGAAATCAGAGTTACGGTAGGTTGCAACACCGTTGGTACGACCGTTCATGAAGTTGTCAGCGGAAGCCCAGGAATCACCACCCCATTCAACTAACATATCGGTATAAGCTGCGGCATCATAAGCAACACCGTAGTTACGACCATAGTCGAAAGATCCTAACTCGTTATATTTCAAACCTGCGAAGGTTAAACGGGTTTTTTCCTGATTAGAGCCTTCGGGCTTGCTGGCGTCGAGGTTGTATTCAAACTGACCAAAACCAGTCAGTTCGCTGGTGATTTGGGTTTCACCTTTAACACCGAAACGAGCATAGGAGGTATCTTCGTTTTCGCTGTTATTATCATCAGTATTTGACCAGATGCGTTCGCCAACCATCTTGCCGTAGAAATCAACTTTATTGCCATCTTTATTGTAAATTTCAGCCGCATTTGCTGCGCCAGCAACTAATAACGCCGGGACCAGCATTGCCAGAACTTTTCTTTTCATTATGTATTCCCTTGTGATTATAATCTTCATGAATATATCAATAAGTGCCGTTATCCAAAAAAAAGCACATTTGGATACTATTCTATGAAGTTCATTTTATTTTAAGGATTACATGTAACAAATGTATTTAAAAGATTTCAAAATGTTTCTAATCTATTTAATATAATTCAGAATTATGAATTCTAAATATAAATATTCATGAAAATTATAAATGTATATCAATATGTTATGAGTTGAGCGGAAACATAGGGGGTATCAATGATTGTTGCGCCAAACGGCTGGTGTGATCAGGCGCACATTAATGAAGGCATAAAAAAAAGCCGGCATCATGCCGGCCCAAAAAATATAAACAAGACGATAAAAGGCTAATAACGGAAGCATCATGACACAGAATAATAAAAAGGTATAATTGTAATCAGTGCTAATATATTGATTAAATGAATTAATAAAGCCGATCTCAAAGATAAATAAAATCGCTCAAAACGATTTTTCCTGTATTCACTGCCGTTGCGCAAAAATTATCTATTTGTTCAAAAAATGAGTGAGTCTTGACTGGCTCATCCAATGTGGAAAAATGTGACTTTTATCACATAATAGTACTAAGTCTGAATTTTCCGGGTTATCTCAAAATGGAATACGGTTCGACAAAGATGGAAGAGAGACTCTCTCGCAGCCCTGGCGGCAAACTGGCTTTGTGGGCTTTCTATACATGGTGTGGCTATTTCGTCTGGGCAATGGCGCGTTACATCTGGGTGATGAGCCGGATCCCCGATGCCCCCGTGTCGGGATTTGAAAGCGATTTAGGCTCTACCGCGGGAAAGTGGTTAGGGGCACTGGTCGGATTTTTATTTATGGCTCTGGTCGGGGCATTGTTAGGCAGCATTGCCTGGTACACCCGACCTCGTCCCGCACGTAGCAGACGCTATGAATAAAAACTGCTAAGGTGGCGACTCTTTGGCAACGGAGCGCGTATGGACTTACAACACTGGCAGGCAGAGTTCGAAAACTGGTTGAAAAACCATCATCAGCACCAGGACGCGGCCCATGACGTGTGTCATTTTCGCCGCGTCTGGGCTACGGCACAGAAGCTGGCGGCAGATGACGATGTCGATATGCTGGTGATTTTAACCGCCTGTTATTTTCACGATATTGTGAGCCTGGCGAAAAATCATCCGCAAAGGCAGCGTTCTTCAATCCTGGCGGCAGAAGAGACGCGTCGCCTGCTCCGTGAAGAGTTCGTGCAATTTCCGGCGGAGAAAATTGAGGCCGTTTGTCATGCCATTGCCGCTCACAGTTTCAGCGCGCAAATCGCCCCCTTAACCACGGAAGCTAAAATTGTCCAGGATGCGGATCGGCTGGAAGCCCTGGGGGCGATTGGCCTGGCGCGCGTGTTTGCCGTTTCAGGAGCATTGGGCGTGGCGCTGTTTGATGGTGAAGATCCGTTCGCACAGCATCGCCCGCTTGATGATAAACGCTACGCGCTGGATCATTTCCAGACTAAGTTGCTGAAGCTACCGCATACCATGCAAACCATAAGAGGCAAGCAGCTGGCGCAGCACAACGCGCATTTTTTAGTCGAGTTTATGGCGAAGCTCAGTGCCGAACTGGCGGGGGAGAATGAAGGTGTCGATCACAAGGTGATAGATGCGTTTTCACCCGCGGGATAAGCGCGTGGCCCTAAATGGCTGTAATTATGTTAACCTGTCGGCCATCTCAGATGGCCGGTTAAATCTATGCAGGAAAATATATCAGTAACCGATTCATACAGCACCGGGAATGCCGCACAGGCAATGCTGGAGAAACTGCTGCAAATTTATGATGTTAAAACGCTGGTGGCGCAGCTTAATGGTGTGGGTGAGAATCACTGGAGCGCGGCAATTTTAAAACGTGCGCTGGCGAATGACTCGGCATGGCATCGTTTAAGTGAGAAAGAGTTCGCCCATCTGCAAACGTTGTTACCCAAACCACCGGCACATCATCCGCATTATGCGTTTCGCTTTATCGATCTATTTGCCGGAATTGGCGGCATCCGTCGCGGTTTTGAATCGATTGGCGGACAGTGCGTGTTTACCAGCGAATGGAACAAACATGCGGTACGCACTTATAAAGCCAATCATTATTGCGACCCGGCGACGCATCATTTTAATGAAGATATCCGCGACATCACCCTCAGCCATAAAGAAGGCGTGAGTGATGAGGCGGCGGCGGAACATATTCGTCAACACATTCCTGAACACGATGTTTTACTGGCCGGTTTCCCTTGTCAGCCATTTTCGCTGGCTGGCGTATCGAAAAAGAACTCGCTCGGGCGGGCGCACGGTTTTGCCTGCGATACCCAGGGCACGCTGTTTTTTGATGTGGTACGCATTATCGACGCGCGTCGTCCGGCGATGTTTGTGCTCGAAAACGTCAAAAACCTGAAAAGTCACGACCAGGGTAAAACGTTCCGCATCATCATGCAGACGCTGGACGAACTGGGCTATGACGTGGCTGATGCAGAAGATAACGGGCCAGACGATCCGAAAATCATCGACGGCAAACATTTTCTGCCGCAGCACCGTGAACGCATCGTGCTGGTGGGTTTTCGTCGCGATCTGAATCTGAAAGCCGATTTTACCCTGCGTGATATCAGCGAATGTTTCCCTGCGCAGCGAGTGACGCTGGCGCAGCTGCTGGACCCGATGGTCGAGGCGAAATATATCCTGACGCCGGTGCTGTGGAAGTACCTCTATCGATATGCGAAAAAACATCAGGCGCGCGGTAACGGCTTCGGTTATGGAATGGTTTATCCGAACAATCCGCAAAGCGTCACGCGTACGCTGTCTGCGCGTTATTACAAAGATGGCGCGGAAATTTTAATCGATCGCGGCTGGGATATGGCCAAAGGTGAGAAAGACTTTGACGATCCGCAGAATCAGCAACATCGTCCACGTCGGTTAACGCCTCGTGAATGCGCGCGCTTAATGGGTTTTGAAGCGCCGGGAGAAGCGAAATTCCGCATTCCGGTTTCGGACACTCAGGCCTATCGCCAGTTCGGTAACTCGGTGGTCGTGCCGGTCTTTGCCGCGGTGGCAAAACTGCTTGAGCCAAAAATCAAACAGGCGGTGGCGTTGCGTCAGCAAGAGGCACAACATGGCCGACGTTCACGATAAGGCCACTCGCAGCAAAAATATGCGCGCGATTGCCACGCGTGATACGGCGATAGAGAAGCGCCTCGCCAGTCTGTTAACCGGGCAGGGCCTGGCGTTTCGCGTTCAGGACGCCAGTCTGCCCGGACGCCCGGATTTTGTCGTTGATGAATATCGCTGCGTGATATTTACCCACGGCTGCTTCTGGCATCATCATCACTGCTATCTGTTTAAAGTGCCTGCGACTCGAACCGAGTTCTGGCTGGAGAAGATAGGTAAAAATGTTGAGCGCGATCGCCGCGATATCAGTCGCTTGCAGGAACTCGGCTGGCGCGTATTGATTGTCTGGGAGTGCGCGTTACGTGGGCGCGAGAAGCTGACGGATGAAGCGCTTAGCGAGCGTCTGGAAGAGTGGATCTGCGGCGAAGGTGCCAGCGCGCAGATCGACACGCAGGGGATTCATTTACTCGCTTGATGCGTCCTGAATAACTGGCGCAACTACGGGTTTTGCCGGAAAGAGATATTTTCCCAACGTGACCAGTACCACCGCGAAGACAATTACGCCGAGCGCCAGCCATTCAATCTTCGACAGCGTCTCTCCGCCCAGTCCCGTACCCAGCAAGACCGCGACCACCGGGTTAACGTAGGCGTAGCTGGTGGCGAGAGCCGGACTGACATTACGGATTAAATACATATAAGCGTTGATGGCGATAATCGAACCAAACAGCGCCAGATAGCCGACCGCAAGGAAGCCTGAAAGGGAAGGGAGCGCCGTCAGTTTTTCACCCGCAATCATCGACGCGATCATTAACACCACGCCTGCCGCCAGCATCTCAATAGCACCCGCCATCATCCCTACAGGTAAGGTAATGCGCGAGCCATAAACCGAGCCAAACGCCCAGCTAATCGAGCCGATTAAAATCAGAATCGCGCCCCACGGATTGCCGCTTAAATTTCCACCGCTATTGAGCATGATGATTCCAGCAAGCCCAATGGCGATACCCACCCATTCCAGTTTGCGCGTTTTAATGCCAAACAGGCGGCTGAAGCACAGGGTAAAGAGGGGCACGGTTGCAACCACAACGGCGGCGATGCCGGAAGGAACATTTTGATGCTCGGCAACCGTCACCATGCCATTACCGACAGCCAGCAATAACAGGCCAATCAGCGCGGCATTGAGCAGCGGACGTAGCGGGGGGAGCTTGTGTCCGCGCAGTAGCAAAAATGCCATCAATAAAATACCGGCTGCCAGGAATCGAACGCCTGCCATCATTAACGGAGGCCAGCTTTCCACGCCAATCCGAATGACAAAATAGGTTGAGCCCCAAATGATATACAACGCAAACAGCGCGCCAAAAAGCGGTAACAACTGGCGGAAACGCATAATCCCTCACGGTGGAAATAAAAAGGTGGTTCATAGTAAACGTGAAAATCATTCTGCTGGCGAGAGATATAATTGCACTTAATTGTTAAAAAAATGTTGACCTGTGAAGCAAGTATCAGAGCTGCCGTTTTTGCTTCATACTTACACCCTTCAACAATAAAAATGAGAGGGAATGCTTTTGGCCGGGAGTAGTTTACTGACGTTGCTCGATGATATCGCCACACTACTGGACGATATCTCCGTGATGGGCAAACTGGCGGCGAAGAAAACCGCCGGTGTATTAGGGGATGACTTATCGCTCAATGCGCAACAAGTTTCAGGCGTGCGGGCCAACCGGGAACTTCCCGTGGTCTGGGGCGTGGCGAAAGGATCGCTGATTAATAAAGTGATTCTGGTGCCGCTGGCGCTGATCATCAGTGCGTTTATCCCGTGGGCGATTACGCCTCTGTTGATGATTGGTGGCGCGTTTCTCTGCTTTGAAGGAGTAGAGAAAGTGCTGCATATGCTGGAGGCGCGTAAACATAAAGAAGATCCGGCGCAGAGCCAGCAGCGTCTGGAGAAGCTGGCGGCGCAGGATCCGCTGAAGTTTGAAAAGGACAAAATAAAAGGGGCGATTCGTACCGATTTTATATTGTCTGCCGAAATCGTCGCCATCACGCTGGGGATTGTGGCCGAAGCGCCGTTGCTTAATCAGGTGCTGGTGCTTTCAGGCATCGCGCTGGTAGTGACCGTGGGCGTCTACGGTCTGGTAGGGGTTATCGTTAAGATTGATGACCTGGGGTATTGGCTGGCGGAAAAATCCAGCGCGCTGATGCAGGCATTAGGTAAAGGATTATTGATTATCGCGCCCTGGCTGATGAAAGCGTTATCGATTGTCGGCACGCTGGCGATGTTCCTCGTCGGCGGTGGGATTGTGGTACATGGTATTGCGCCGCTGCATCACGCCATTGAACATTTCGCCGGGCAGCAAAGTGCAGTGGTGGCGATGATATTACCGACTGTTTTAAATCTGATTCTTGGATTTATCATCGGCGGCATCGTGGTGCTGGGAGTGAAAGCCGTAGCGAAAATACGCGGTCAGGCACATTAATACTCGCACTGGCTATTATGCAAAATTCGCCATCTTCAACTAAGGTGAACAAGTTTCACTCGAAAAAAGGAGGCGAGTATGAGCTTTATGGTTAGTGAGGAAGTTACGGTAAAAGAGGGCGGCCCGCGGATGATTGTCACTGGATACTCCAGCGGTATGGTTGAGTGTCGTTGGTATGACGGTTACGGGGTCAAGCGGGAAGCTTTTCATGAAACCGAGCTTGTTCCAGGGGAGGGGAGTCGTCCTGCGGAAGAAGTTTGAAAGGGTATCATTAACACCCGACCGGATGTGGCGCTCACGTCGCATCCGGTCGGGTGTGCCAGTGTCTGCACTGAATTGCCTGATGCGACGCTATCGCGTCTTATCATGCCTACGTTATAAAACTATCGATGTCTGTCGCGTCTTATCATGCCACCATTATAAAATTATCGCTGTTTTGCGGTACGCTATCGCCAGGTTATGCCAGAATCATAAAAAAGCAGGTTGGGAGTCGTCAGGGTGCAGCACGAGACAAAAATGGAAAACCAGAGCTGGTTGAAAAAACTCGCACGCCGCCTGGGGCCTGGTCATGTCGTTAATCTCTGCTTTATCGTGGTATTGCTTTTTTCCACCTTGCTCACCTGGCGTGAAGTAGTGGTGCTGGAAGATGCCTATATCTCCAGCCAGCGTAATCATCTGGAAAACGTAGCCAACGCGCTCGATAAGCATTTGCAGTATAACGTCGACAAACTGATCTTTTTGCGTAATGGCATGCGCGAAGCTCTCGTAGCGCCACTGGATTTCACCTCTCTGCGTGATGCTGTAACCGAGTTCGAACAGCATCGCGACGAGCACGCCTGGAAAATCGAACTCAACCGACGACGCACCCTGCCAGTCAATGGCGTATCGGATGCATTAGTCAGCGAGGGAAATCTCCTGTCTCGCGAAAATGAAAGCCTCGACAATGAAATTACCGCTGCACTGGAAGTTGGTTACTTGCTGCGACTGGCGCACAACTCCTCGTCGATGGTTGAACAGGCGATGTATGTCTCGCGTGCCGGATTTTACGTTTCGACGCAGCCGACCTTGTTTACGCGCAATGTTCCAACGCGTTATTACGGCTATGTCACCCAACCCTGGTTTATCGGCCATTCACAACGAGAAAATCGTCACCGCGCGGTACGCTGGTTCACTTCGCAACCGGAACACGCCAGCAATACTGAACCGCAGGTTACCGTCAGTGTTCCGGTAGACAGTAATAACTACTGGTATGGCGTGCTGGGGATGAGTATTCCCGTACGTACTATGCAGCAATTTTTAAGAAACGCTATCGATAAAAACCTCGATGGTGAGTATCAGCTCTATGACAGTAAGCTGAGATTTTTGACCTCTTCCAATCCTGACCATCCAACAGGGAATATTTTTGATCCTCGTGAACTGGCCTTGCTGGCGCAGGCAATGGAACATGACACGCGGGGCGGCATTCGTATGGACAGTCGCTATGTTAGCTGGGAACGTCTGGACCATTTCGACGGTGTGCTGGTGCGCGTCCATACGTTAAGCGAAGGCGTGCGCGGCGATTTCGGCAGTATCAGCATTGCATTAACCCTGCTGTGGGCGCTCTTTACCACCATGTTACTCATCTCCTGGTATGTGATTCGCCGGATGGTTAGCAACATGTATGTTCTGCAAAGCTCGTTGCAGTGGCAGGCGTGGCACGACACCTTAACGCGTTTATATAACCGTGGCGCACTGTTCGAAAAAGCCCGTCCGCTCGCGAAAATGTGTCAGACGCACCAACATCCTTTTTCTGTCATTCAGGTCGATCTTGACCATTTCAAAGCGATTAATGACCGCTTTGGTCATCAGGCGGGCGACCGTGTTCTTTCTCATGCTGCCGGATTAATTAGCAGTTCCTTGCGTGCGCAGGACGTTGCCGGGCGGGTCGGTGGTGAGGAGTTTTGTGTGATTCTGCCAGGCGCGAGTCTGACGGAGGCTGCGGAGGTCGCAGAACGTATTCGACTGAAGTTAAATGAAAAAGAGATGTTGATCGCCAAGAGTACGACGATACGCATCAGTGCCTCGCTGGGGGTAAGTAGCAGCGAGGAAACCGGTGATTATGATTTTGAACAACTCCAGTCACTGGCCGACCGTCGGCTTTATCTCGCTAAACAGGCCGGGCGTAATCGGGTATGCGCGAGCGATAACGCTTAACGGGCGGAGAAAAAATGGTCCAGCCCTTCACGCCATCCTTCCGGTCCTTCACGCTGCGTTCGCCAGACGCGGGCCGGATCCTCATCATGCAGATGCACCCCTTCACGGTTTAGCCCTTTCACAATCACCGCGTAATCCATTACCTCCAGTAAGGGCGCATCGTTTGGCCCATCGCCCAGGCCAAGTGTGGTTGGGCGTTTGCCTGACAATTGTTGATAGGTCGCGATAATCCAGTTGGCAGCCTGATCTTTTCCGGCAGAGGCATCCAGGACGTGCCAGAAGCGCGCACCTTGCATAAACTGTAAGCCCAGTTCGTTCAGACGAGCGGTAAATTGTGCCATACGCTCGTCACTGTCGCGCCAGATTAGCGTTACCGACGCCTCATGAAGCTGCGTCAGCGCCGCCTGGCTACGGCTTAATCCCGTCCATTCGGCGATGGTTGCATCGTCGACATCATCGAAAGTCGTGAATTTAAAATGTTCTTTCTCGCGTAGCGTATTTAAAACCTGGCTGATTTCGCCATGGCTAATACCTGAGATGATGCGTGGAAAACCGTCTATATCCTGCCATTGTTCAGCAAGCTGGATCACTGCGCCATTTTCGGCAATCAGTGGTAACCCTTGTAGCCCCAACGTTTTTTGCAAGTACAGCATTTCCGCTGAAGTTTTACTGCTACAGAGAATGACGGGAACATTCGCTTCGCGTAAACGGCTGAGCCAGGGGGCAGCCGGTTGCCAGTCATAACTATGACTGTCCAGCAGGGTGCCATCAAGATCGCTAAAAACCAGTAGTGGTTGTTGAATTGAAAACATGGTCGCGCAGTTCTCCCCTTACCAGGATGATTCTCAAAACAGCACAAATAATCAAAGATGATTTTTTCGGGAGCGATCCCGTTGACGCCAGAGCCACCAAGGGGTGACGCACGTCACATTTCTATTCATAAGTAGCGTTAATCATTCATATCGCGAATATTTTCTTGTCAGCGAAAAAAATTGCGGATAAGGTGATGAACACATCAGATTTCCTGGTGTAACGAATTTTTTAAGTGCTTCTTGCTTAAGCAAGTTTCATCCCGACCCCCTCAGGGTCGGGATTTTTTTATTGTGCATTCAACGATTCACTTCAGAGACGCTGAAGTCATGAATATCCAGTTCGAAGGCATCCGCCAATTCACGCCATGTATGATATTCACGTCCATCGACGCTAACGTGTTCAGAATCGTTCTGGCTGCGATGAACTTCGCTTTCGCTAATTTCATTGATCGCCGCCAGCAGGGCATCGACATCGACGCTGACCTCACGTTTTGCGGTATCGCTGTACTCTTTTGCGGTTTTCATCATCTTTCCTCGCAACCGTTACTCTGTTGTTGCCGCCAGTCGTTAAGTCCGCCTGGCATCTCTTAAGTATAGACCGTCGAGAAAATCAGCACTCGCGCGCGCCTGGCGCTGCCAGAAAAACGAAATTGTTCTACACTGGCACAAAGCCACAGGAGGAAAACGATGAAGGTGAATGATCGGGTAACAGTCAAAACGGATGGCGGTCCGCGTCGTCCTGGCGTGGTACTGGCAGTTGAGGAGTTTAGTGAAGGCACAATGTACCTGGTTTCGCTGGAAGACTACCCGCTCGGCATCTGGTTCTTTAATGAAGCAGGGCATCAGGACGGTATCTTTGTGGAGAAAGCAGAGTAATCTTATTCAGCCTGACTGGTGGGAAACCACCAGTCAGAATGTGTTAGCGCATGTTGACAAAAATACCATTAGTCACATTATCCGTCAGTCGGACGACATGGTAGATAACCTGTTTATTATGCGTTTTGATCTTACGTTTAATATTACCTTTATGCGATGAAACGGTCTTGGCTTTGATATTCATTTGGTCAGAGATTTGAATGGTTCCCTGACCTGCCATCCACATTCGCAACATACTCGATTCGGTTCGGCTCAATGATAACGTCGGCATATTTAAAAAAGAGGTTATCGTTGTCTCTTTTTTCAGAATATCGCCAAGGATATCGTCGAGAGATTCCGGTTTAATCGATTTAGAACTTATCAATAAATTTTTTCTGACCAATAGATATTCATCAAAATGAACATTGGCAATTGCCATAAAAACGATAAATAACGTATTGGGATGTTGATTAATGATGTGCTTGATGTGCTGACTGTTAGAAGCATCATGGATGAAACAGTCCTCATTAATAAACACCACTGAAGGGCGCTGTGAATCACAAGCTATGGCAAGGTCATCAACGGTTTCAATGTCGTTGATTTCTCTTTTTTTAACCCCTCTACTCAACAGATACCCGGTTAAACCTAGTCGGGTGTAACTACATAAATCCATAATAATCGTTGACATGGCATACCCTCACTCAATGCGTAACGATAATTCCCCTTACCTGAATATTTCATCATGACTAAACGGAACAACATGGGTCACCTAATGCGCCACTCTCGCGATTTTTCAGGCGGACTTACTATCCCGTAAAGTGTTGTATAATTTGCCTGGAATTGTCTTAAAGTAAAGTAAATGTTGCGATATGTGAGTGAGCTTAAAACAAATATTTCGCCACAGGAGTATCCTGGAAGATGTTCGCAGGTATTATTTTTCGGATAATCCTTAGGATAACATGATAAACGTTACGGAATTATATTAATGGCAATTCACTAATAATATCAGCCAGCAAATTAAAAATTTCACTGAATAAATGTTCGCAAAAAGGCGCAATTAACGGCATTAATGCCGCCATTAAAGAGATACCGACAGTCAGAGTTAATGGAAATCCAATAACAAAAATGGATAATTGCGGGGCCATACGATTCAGTAAACCTAATGCCAGATTCAGGGTCAGCAGCAGAGTAATGAGCGGTAACGCCAGCATCAGCCCGTTAAGGAAAATCAAACTCCCCGCTTTGGTGAGTGCCAGAAACGCATTGCTGTTCAACGGTTCGCCAACAATTGGCAGGGTGTGAAAGGTATCGACCAGCAGTGAAATCAACCATAAATGACCGTTAAATGTCAGGAACAGTAGTAACGCCAGCATATCCATGATACGCGCTAAAACAGGCATATTGAGATGGCTGGCCGGATCGACAAACGTCGCAAATGACAGCCCCATTTGCAGACCGATAATCTCGCCAGCGGTTCGCACAGCGGCAAAGGCAAATTGCATGGTAAAACCAAGCGCAATGCCGATCAGGATCTGCTGCACGGCCAGCCACAGAGCAAAGAACGAAAAAACAGGAACATCGTTGGCAGGTAATGATGGGGCAATAGCGAACGTGATCATCATTGCCAGACCCAGTTTTACCCGTTTCGGCACGCTGCGTTCGCTCAGAATTGGCGCGGTAGAAATGAGCGCCAGCACGCGCAGTAACGGCCAGAAGTACAGACTTAGCCAGGAAAGCCATTGATCGCTTGTCACCTGCATCATTGTACGGGCTACCCGATGATATACGGCAGGTTAGTGAACAAGGTGCGGACGTAATCCAGCAACAGATTGAGCATCCACGGTCCGGCAATAATAATGGCAATAAATACGGCGATGATTTTTGGAATAAACGACAGCGTCATTTCGTTGATCTGCGTGGCGGCCTGCAAAATACTGATGATAAGGCCCGTGACCAGCGCCACCAGCAACAGCGGGGCAGCCAGTGCCAGCGCGACTTTCATCGCTTCAGTCCCCATCATCATGACCGATTCAGGTGTCATTTTGCCTCTCTAGCTGTAAAAGCTCTGCGCCAGCGAACCGACCAGCAATTGCCAGCCATCCACCAGTACAAACAGCATCAGTTTAAAGGGCAGAGCAATGGTGGCGGGGGGGACCATCATCATCCCCAATGCCATCAACACGCTGGCAATCACCAGGTCGATAATCAAAAAAGGGATGAAAATCGTGAAGCCTATCTGAAATGCGGTTTTCAACTCGCTGGTCACGTAGGCCGGGAGCAAAATGCGCATCGGCACGGCTTCAGGTCCCTGCAACGGGCCGGTATTCGCTAGTCTGGCAAACAACCCTAAATCTGCCTCACGGGTCTGACGCAGCATAAACTCACGTAGCGGCTGCGCCCCTTTTTCCAGCGCCTCCTGCATTGATATTTTCTCTTCGCTGAATGGCTGGTACGCATCGACATAAATTTTGTCGATCACCGGTGACATAATAAAAAAGGTCAAAAATAGTGCCAGCCCCAGCAATACCTGGTTAGGTGGCGCGGAGGGCGTTCCCAGCGCGTTACGCAATAAACCAAAAACAATGATGATGCGGGTGAAACTGGTCATCATCAGTAAAATTGCCGGAATAAACGTCAACGAGGTGATGAACACCAGCGTCTGCACCGGGAGCGACCAGCTTTGTCCACCGCCAGGCAGCGGCTGGCTGGTGATACCCGGCAGTTGCGCGAAGGCGAGGGGCGTAACCAGCCAGAGAAGGACAGGTGCGACAGACAACAAACGACGCATCAGGATCTCCCACTACGCTTAAGCAAATTTTTCATGACCGACTGAAAATCGGTCTGCGGTATCTCTTCTGTTGGTGCTGAAGGGGGAAGTTTATGCAGCAGATTGATTTGCCCTGCGGTAACGCCGAGCACCAGCCGTGCATCTTCCACATCGACCACCACAACCCGTTCACGCGCGCCCAGCGAAGCACTGGCGCTAATTTTCAGACCGTTAACGCCAGTGCGTTTCGGGGCAAATCCCAACCGTTTTACCAGCCAGGCAGCAGCGAGGATCAGGGCAATAATGGCGATGAGTGCGCCGCTGACCTGCATCAGTGGCGCAGCAGAAACCGGCGTGGAAGATTGCACAGTAGCGTGGTTATTCATCACTAACGGCTCAGGCGACGCATTCGCTCAGACGGAGTAATGATATCGGTGATCCGCACGCCATATTTATCGGCAACGACCACCACTTCGCCCTGGGCGATTAAATAACCGTTGATCAGAATATCCAGTGGTTCGCCCGCCAGACCGTCCAGCGCCACGACGGACCCTTGCGTCAGACGCAACAGCTCTTTGATGGTCATCCGCGTACGGCCCAGCTCGACGGTCAGCTTGACCGGAATATCCATTATCAGGTCGATATCCTGCAACGTTCCGCTGACATCACCACCGCCAAATTGCTGGAACACCGCGTCGGCAGCGCTTTTGCTGCTGGTTGATTTTTGTTCGCTCAACGCTTCAGCCCACAGATCGTCCATTGCGCCGTTGTTGTCATCGGCCGGATTATTCATGTCACTCATTTGGGCTGTTCCTCGTTCAGAGAATTTAAAATCGGGTTAATCAAATGTTCTATCCGTAACGCATACTGACCGTTGAGAGTGCCGTACTGACTGGTCAGTACCGGAACGCCGTCAACATGAGCGATGATGCGATCGGGTTTTTCTATCGGCAGGACGTCGCCGGGTTTCAGTTTTAAAATCTGCGACAGGCGTAGCGAGATATCGGCAAAGTTGGCGACCAACTCCAGCTGTGAATGCTGCACCTGGCGCACCAGGTTATCGCGCCAGTTCTGATCTTCATTACGCGAGTTTTCCAGCGGCGGGTTAACCAACAATTCCCGTAGCGGCTCAATCATGCTGAATGGCAGACAGATATTAAATTCGCCGGTCAGGTTGCCAATCTCCACATGGAACGGCGTGTTAACCACAATGTCGTTCGGCGAGGTGGTGATATTGGTAAATTTCACCTGCATTTCCGAACGCACGTACTCAACTTCCAGCGGATTAATCGCCTTCCAGGCGTCGCTATAGCCTTCAAGCGCCAGCTTTAACATGCGGTTGATGACGCGCTGTTCGGTATGGGTAAACTCGCGACCTTCCACTTTGGTCGGGAAGCGTCCATCGCCGCCAAACAGGTTATCCACGGCGATAAACACCAGACTCGGTGAAAACACCACCAGCCCTGTGCCGCGCAGCGGTTTCAGATGGATAAGGTTCAGGTTGGTCGGCACCGGCAGGTTGCGGGCAAATTCATGGTACGGCTGAATGCGGATGGCCCCGACGGTTATATCCGGGCTACGACGCAGCAGGTTGAACAGCCCCATACGAAAATGGCGGGCAAAGCGCTCATTAATGATTTCCAGCGCCTGCAAACGTTCGCGCACAACCCGTCGTTGGGTATTCGGATCGTACGGACGAATGTCACTTTCGCCGCTAACACTGGCTGTCGGTTCGTCTTTGACTTCGCTGTCACCATTCAACAGCGCATCAATTTCAGCTTGAGAAAGAATACTATCGCCCATGTCGTTATCGCAGAATAAAAGCGGTATACAGCACGTCGGTGACATCCTGTTTCGGTTGCCCGGCAACAAGCGGGGTGGAAAGCGTGGTTTTAATCTCGGCAATCAGGTTTTTCTTGCCTTCTTCTGTCGCCAGTACGGCAGCATCCTGACGCGAAAACAGTAACAGCAAACGGCTACGGACTTCCGGCAAATACTCACTCAGCCGCGAGCGGGTAGCTTCATCTTTCAGGCGCAGGGTTATGCCGATATAAAGTACGCGATCTGCATCGCCCAGATTGACCGTAAAGGTATCCAGCGCATAGAAGACCGGGGAGGGCACGACGCGTTGCTGCGCTTTGTCTTCAGCGGCAACCTGATGCGAATGCCAGTAGCTGTAACCTGCGCTGGCACAGGCCGCGAGGGTAATGAATACCAGAATCTGGATCCAAAGCGATCGCTTGCTTTTCTTGCTTATCGCGTAATCAGTCATGTGTTGCGGTCTTCCTGTGTCGCTACTGCTTATCGGCTAATTATCCTGCGTCTTGAGCGCAACAAAGCGGGGAAAAGACGCGGATTACGGTGCTACCTCTGACGTTAGGCGAAAATATCAACGTCGCTGTTGCCTGTTACGCGCCCTTGTAAAGAGACGGGAACCGGAAGCGTATCGTCTTCTTCCCCCGCCAGAGGTTCATGGTTTACTGTGCGTTGGCTTTGCTGTTGTTGGGAAGCGGCCTGCTGCTGACCACTAAAGCTTTCGCCACTGATGTTGCTTTGCCCTAACTGAATGCCACTTTCGGCCAGCTGCGTACGCAGTACCGGCAGCGCTGCTTCCAGGGCGGCGCGTACATGCTGATGCGGTGAAACCATCTGGATTTGTGCCTGGTTATCATCCACTTTGAGGGAGATTTGCACTTCACCTAAATCCTGCGGGTGCAGACGCAACTCTGCACTTTGTTGCCCCTGGCGGGTGAACAGCGAAATATGCTGGCTTAATGATTGTTGCCATTCGTGAGAACCCAGCGGTGCACTCAACACAGGCGCGGCGACGGTGGGCAGTGGCTGTGTCTGGTGTGGAGTGATTAGCGGGCTGGCGGCAGCGGTCACCGGTGAAGGTGTGCTGATGACTTCCGCTTTACTCTGGGCTTCTGCTACCAGCGGTGTTAATGGCTGAGCTGGCGTGCCGGGGGCATCATCAGGCTGTGCTGTTGTGAGTTGCGCAGAAGTCAGTTTTGTGAAGAGCGTTGGTTTCTCTGCCGGTAACACGGTTGACGGCACATCAGTCACTTTGGGCGTATTGTCAAAACCCGGCAACATCGCAAAAAGGGCGCTCAGGCTTGCGGTGACGTCTTCATTCAGATCATCCGCTTTTTCGTCTTTTGCCGTATTGTTGCCAGCCACCGCAGCCAACGTCATCGTTTGAGCGGTGGTTAATGGTGTTGATGTGGATTGTTCGTCGTTGATGACAGGCGGTGTTTCATCCACAGGGATCAGTAAATCCGCTTGTTGCGCATCGGCAAGAATCTCGCTGACCAGCGGCTCGCCTTTTGTCGTGGGCTTATCTGTTGCCACCAGCAACTGGGGGGCCGCTTTGTCGGTAGTTGTCTCGCCTGCTAATGCTTCGCTCAACAACGCGAGAAAATCTTGTGCAGCATCGCTGGCTTTGCCGCCAGGCAATGTGGTGGTGTCAACGTCGGCGGTAATTAAGGGCGCTAAGCGAATCATTCAGGTTTCCTCATGGCGGCGCGCTGGGCGAACTCATCCATCTTTTTCTGATCGAGGCGGTTTTCTGCAAGCAGTGCCGCCGTGGATTGCCGTTCCTGCAGTGTCTGCCAGGCCTGCAAACGTTGTTTCTTTTCTCGCCAGCTGTTCAGGGCAATGTCAACTTTGTGCGTCCACTGATTAAGTTGCTGGCGATGCTGAGTAATGGCTTTTTCCAGCGTCTGGATATACTGCTGATAGTTGATCCAGCGGTTGCTGGTCATCCCGGCACTCATATCGCTGTTGAGGTTATTGCGATATTCATTCTGATAATCGATCAGCATTTTGAGCTGTTCTTCCGCCTGCTGACACCCGCGACGCATTTCACCCAGCAGGCGCGCGGCATCCTCTACCTCTTTTTCTGCCAGATCTTTCAGGGTCGCCAGCGCGCCATGTTCTGCCATCTGCCGTTATCTCCTGGGTTATGACACTGTCGGGAAAATACGCTCCAGCCCCTGGAGAGACGCTTCCCAGTCCGCGCGTTCAAAAATGCCTTGTTGCAAATAGCCCTCCAGCTGCGGCCACAGGGCGATGGCTTTGTCGAGCATCGGATCGCTGCCTTTGGCATACGCGCCGACGCTAACCAGATCGCGGTTACGCTGAAAACTCGACAACAGCTGTTTGAAGGTGCGCACTCGCGCGTAATGTTGCTCACTGATCAACGCCGTCATTGCGCGGCTGATCGACGCTTCAATATCGATAGCCGGATAGTGCCCGGCTTCCGCCAGTCGGCGAGACAGCACAATGTGACCGTCGAGGATTGCCCGCGCAGAGTCGGCAATGGGGTCCTGCTGGTCATCGCCTTCAGTGAGCACGGTATAAAATGCAGTAATCGATCCGCCGCCGCTAATGCCATTTCCGGCACGCTCGACCAGTGCCGGTAATTTGGCAAACACCGACGGGGGATAACCTTTAGTGGCGGGTGGTTCGCCAATCGCCAGCGCAATTTCACGCTGGGCCATCGCGTAGCGGGTGAGGGAGTCCATAATCAGCAACACATGCTGACCACGATCGCGAAAATCTTCGGCAATGCGCGTGGCATAGGCGGCACCCTGCATTCGCAGGAGAGGAGAAACATCCGCCGGAGCGGCAATCACCACGGAGCGTGCACGCCCTTCGGCACCGAGGATATTCTCAATAAAATCTTTTACTTCGCGCCCGCGTTCACCAATCAAACCCACGACAATGACATCGGCGCGGGTGTAACGTGCCATCATCCCCAGCAGCACACTTTTACCAACGCCGGACCCGGCAAACAGTCCCATACGCTGCCCACGCCCAACGGTAAGCAGGGCATTGATTGGGCGCACGCCGGTGTCCAGCACATGTTCAATCGGTGTACGTTGCAACGGGTTAAATGGCGGGGTAATCAGCGCACCGGTTTCCGTCGTATCGGGGGAGGGCAGGCCATCGAGCGGCTTACCGCTGCCGTCCAGAACGCGACCTAATAACGCCGGACCGAGCGGCAACTGCTTGCCGCTTTGCAGCCCTTCTGCCGAAATGTTTTTGGCATAAACCCGCGCGCCGGGCAGGACACCTTCGACTTCCTCCAGCGGCATTAAAAACAGCCGTTGACCGTTAAAGCCAACGACTTCGCTTTCTACTTCGTGCGTTTCGCTGCCGTTCTGGCGTTCAATGACACAGGTTGCGCCGAGCGGCAATTGTAATCCGGTGGCTTCCAGCACCAGCCCGGTAGCGCGGGTTAATCGCCCATAGCGACGTACCGCAGGCAACTGCGCCATTTTGGCTTCAAAGTTATCCAGCGTGGTTAGCCAGCGAGTCAGGCGCGTGGTCATTACACCACTCCTGGTGCTGCCAGACGGCAGAGTTCTTGCCAGCGAGTGGCGACACTGGCGTCGAGATCGCCTTCATCGGCGGAGACTTTACAGCCGCCAGGATGGAGTGTGGGATCGCCCCGCAAGCGCCAGCCATGCAAACTTAAGGTTGCGCCGAGCATATCATCCACACGTTGCAGATCATCCGGGTGCACGCGCAGCTGTGGTTTACCGCTGAATAACGGTTCTTGCTGCAACAACTGTTGGATCTGTTTGATCAGTGCCGAGTTATCCACTGTTGGCGTCTGACCGATGACCTGACGTGCCGCCTCCAGCGCCATCTGTATCAGGCGCGAAGCAATCACACTATCAAGCGCATCAAGGGTAGTTTGAAATTCGCTGACCAGTTGCTGCATCCGGGCATGAATTGGCGCTTGTTGAGACTTCGCCTCTGCCAGACCTTGCTCCAGCCCCCGGGCCAGTCCTTCCTGATAGCCCTGCTCATGACCTTGCTGGCGACCTTCGGCAATCCCCGCCTGATAACCTTGCTCATGGGCCTGCATTTGCAGTTGCGCCAGTTGCTGCTCAAGGCTGGGTTCGGCCTCTTCAATGATGGTTTCTTCCGGCTCGACCATGGGCACAAACTCTGCCTGTGGTGGCGCGAGATCGTCCGGCGTCCAGGTTTTCCACGGCAGATTATCAGACATAGGTATCCTCGCCGCTGCCAATTACCATCTCGCCAGTTTCGGCAAGGCGGCGCACAATCAGCAGAATCGCTTTCTGTTCGTTTTCCACCTGCGACAGACGCACCGGACCACGGTTGGCGAGATCGTCGCGCAGAATATCGGCGGCACGCTGCGACATATTGCGCAGGAATTTCTCGCGCAGTGGCTGCTCGGCCCCTTTCAGCGCGATCAACAGCGATTCGGAATCCACTTCCTGCAACAGACGCTGAATGCTGCGATCGTCGACATCCACCAGATTTTCGAACAGGAACATCTCGTCGATAATTTTTTGCGCCAGCTCGCCGTCGAATTCGCGCACGGCGGTAATAACGGCTTCTTCCTGCTGAGTTTTCATCAGGTTGATAATTTCGGCTGCCGTTCTCACGCCGCCCATTTTGCTGCGCTTGAGATTCTGACCGTCGAGCAAGCCATTCAGTACTTCGGTCAGTTCCGCCAGCGCGGCTGGCTGCACGCCGCCAAAGGTGGCGATACGCAACATCACGTCGTGGCGCAGACGTTCATCGAACAACGCCAGAATATCGGCGGCCTGGGCGCGCTTCAGATGCACCAGAATGGTGGCGATAATTTGCGGATGCTCATCGCGAATCAGATCGGCGGCACTCTGCGGCTCCATAAAGTTGAGCGTTTCAATACCGCTGGCGGTATCGCGAGTTTCGAGAATATCTTCCAGCAGGCTGGCGGCACGTTCCTCACCCAGAGCTTTGACCAATACCGAACGCAGATAATCGTTGGCGTTGATATTCAGTGCGGCAAACTGTTCAGCTTCTTGCTCAAACTCCGCCAGCACATCGGTTAGCTGCTTGTTGGAGATCTGCGTGACGTTCGCCATTGCAGCGCTCAGGGTTTGCACTTCGCGCTGGGAGAGGTGCTTGAACACCTCTGCCGCCCGGTCTTCGCCAATGGTCATCAGCAGGATGACGCTTTTATCGGTGCCTGTCAGGTTACTCATGATCGTTATTTATCCACTGGCGAATGACCAGCGCCACCACGCGCGGATCGTTATCAGACATTTCACGGATACGCTGGCTCATGACTTCTGCCCCCAGACGTTGGTTAGCGCGTCGTTGTTGGAGTTGTTCGTCTTTGCTCAGGCGGACTTCCACCGCATCTTCCACTTCCTCACGGGCCTGCGCCTGTTGCTGTACAGCTTTCATCGCCTCGGCGCGACGTGTTAACTGCGGGCGTACCGCTTTCCGCCACAGCAGCCACGCCACCAGCAGTACCAGCAACCAGCGACCGGCAGCCAGCAACTGATCGATAAACGCTTGCTGTTGCCAGAACGGCAGTTCTCCGCCGCTTTCGTCACTGCTATTGAACGGCGAGTTAACGACATTGAGCGAGTCACCGCGTTTTTCAGAAAAGCCCATCGCCTCGCGGGTCAGATCTTCAATTTGCTTCATCTGTTCGTTGCTGAGAGGCAATGGTTTACCGTCTGGCAAGGTTTTGTAATTCACCACTACCGCGACTGACAGACGTTGCACATCGCCCACGTTCATTTTGGTATGACGAATGGTGCGATCGACTTCGTAGTTACTGGTTTCATTCCGCTGTGTGCTACGCGGCCCGCTATTGCTGGTGGTGCTCGCCTGCTGCTGGCGGTTATTTTGATTTGCCGGAGGCGTGCTGATTGGCGCGTTATTCGCAGGTGCCGGTTGATTCGACAACGCCCCCGGTACGCCGCCCGGATAACCGGAACCGCTTTGCTCGCTCTCATTAAGCTGGCGTGAACGAAGCGCCGCATGAGATTCATCACCGTTAGGGCGATACTGTTCTTCCGTTTGTTCTTTACTGGCGAAGTCCAGCTGCGCCGTGACCTGGGCGTGAATATTACCGTTACCAACAATAGGCGACAGGATTGCTTCAATACGCCGCTGAATACGGCCTTCGACATCGCTGGCATATTTCAACTGAGCGTCATTAAGATCGCGCCCGCTGGTACTGGACTGGGTTAACAGATGTCCGCCCTGATCCACCAGCGTGACGTTTCCCGGCGGCAGACCAGCAACGGCGCTGGAAACCAGATGCACAATGGCGCTAATTTGCCCTTCATCGAGTGCGCGGCCGGGTAACAGATTTACCGTCACCGATGCAGAAGGGGATTTTTGTTCACGGACGAATAAAGACGGTTTCGGCATTGCCAGATGTACGCGCGCCCCTTTTACCGGGCCGATAGTTTCGATGGTACGAGAAAGCTCGCCTTCCAGCGCCCGCTGATAATTCACCTGTTCGCTGAACTGGCTGATACCAAACTTTTCCTGATCGAGTAGTTCGAAACCGACCGCGCCGCCTTTGGGCAAACCTTGTTGCGCCAGGCGCAGACGCAGCTCGTGAACTTTATCTGCCGGAACTTCAATAGCGCCGCTGGCTTCGCTGACGCGGTAAGGAATATTCATTTGCGTCAGTTGGCTGACAATTGCGCCACCATCCTGATCGGAAAGATTGCTGAATAATGTGCGGTAGTCGGGGGCTTTCGCCCACAGGATCAGTGCGACCATGACCGCCACTGCCGCGGAACCGGCAACAATCAATGGAATTTTCGGATTCGCACGCAGGCGATTAAGCCACTCAAGAGATTTTGTCTGGGCTGCAGTCGCATTCATCGCGCACCTCGTGGCTGATTATGGACGGCGTTATTGGCAAAGTGGAACAAGACTCACTCCCGGGTCAGCAAACTCGAAAAATTGACGCTCCCATTATTTGTGCTTTCGTTTTTTTCTATCCGCCAATAAACCCGTTTTTTTGTTGCTATTTAGCGCCTTTGTCTTATTGACTTACTGGTAGGCTTTGCTACCAGAAATTATCCAGGAGACGAAAATGTCAGCGATACAGGGGATTGAAGGGGTTATCAGCCTGTTACAGGCTACGGCGATGAGTGCGCGTGCGCAGGATTCACTGCCGCAACCGACCATTAGTTTTGCCGGGCAGCTGCACGCCGCGCTCGATCGCATTAGCGATACACAAACAGCTGCCCGCACGCAGGCAGAAAAATTCACCCTCGGTGAACCCGGCGTGGCGTTAAACGATGTGATGACCGATATGCAAAAAGCCTCAGTTTCTATGCAAATGGGGATTCAGGTGCGTAATAAGCTGGTGGCGGCGTATCAGGAAGTGATGTCCATGCAGGTGTAGGTTTTGTAACCTGTTGTTAATTACATCCCATCTGCCCGCGTGGGGCATGGATGGGGCAAACTCACCCTATTTCTGGTTTAAAATGGATACCTGATCCTGAAAGTTTTCTGCCATCCACGATCCGTAAACGCGATAAACCCTCTGATCATCAGAGGCCTCATTTGATACACATCACCACGTCGGATGTTGTTACGACCGCAGACGCAACAGTAACGTTTGAATAATTTAATCTTTGTTGATGTTTTTATTCATATTCCGGGCTAGGGAAATAATCAGGCGTAATTGTGTCACTGGAATAGAGGTTTCTTGTGGCGCATGTGGAAGGAGCGTCTACTTTGTCTAATAGAGATTTCTTATGACGCAGTATTATTGATCAATAGTCTCCTGGCTTATCAAACCGGTTGAATTAACTCCGCGCCCTGGTTTTTGACATTACCTACCGCGCGCGATACCGGGTGCCAGGTGAACTGGTTTGCTGGCACACAGCCGTTGGTAGCAATTTCTGATGCTTCTTTACCGCCAATCTCTTGCCGCATCCATTCCTGTGCAGCTTCTGGCGACAGAACCAGCGGGCGGCGGTCATGAATATCTACCAGACCCTGGTCTGCTGCTGCAGTGACAATTAAAAATCCTTCGGCTTCGTCACCGCGCTCAAACGGTGTGCTACCTATCGCGGCCATAAAAACAGGTTGTCCATCAGCGCGATAGATAAAATAAGGCTGTTTTTTGTCGCCTTCTTTTTTCCACTCAAACCAGCCATCGGCAAAACAGATTGCCCGACCATGTTGCCAGAGCGGTTTAAACATACGACTGGTGGCCGCAGTTTCTACGCGGGCGTTAATCAGCGGCGGTTTATCCCACCATCCGGGAGCATATCCCCAGAAAACCGGATCCAGATGAAGGTGTTCATCACGTTCACTGAGCAGAAGAACTTTGGTTCCCGGCGCGACGTTGTATCTGCCAATGGGTTCGGGATCGAAGGGAATATCGCGTTCAATATCTTCCGCGAGAAGCGCAAGGTAATCTTCACGCGTTTGGGATTGGGCAAAGCGTCCACACATAGAAACCTCCTGAGATCATACTGAAAAGAATAGGAGAGGGGGCGGGTAAAATCTATGTGTCAGAGGCAACGATGTTCCCGCTGTGGGCCACAGCGGGAATGAGGGATTACTTCTGAATTAAATAACGAATGGTCGGCCCGTCTTGCTGAATATCCAGCACCGTATAGCCGTGATTACGCGCATCCAGTGGAATATTATTGATCGACTGTGGACAGTCGCTCACCACTTCCAGGATTTCCCCTTTTTTTAACTGCGGCATCGCCTCAAGAGTTGCGACTGCCGGATAAGGGCAGGGTTCACCCACCATATCAAGGCGGTAATCAGGAACGATATTTTTCATGCGATCTCCTTAGCAGTCTGCGGTGCCGCATGGCGGAAGAAGCGTTTTTCCCAGCCGATAATCAACATCAGCGCAGTAAACAACAGCAAATATGTCACCAGCAGGCCACCCATCGGGCCAAAGGTTTTCAGCAGGTTGATTTTGTCCCAGTCGGTGGCCAGCGCCGGAGCGAAATCATCCCAGTAATACGCCAGAATCGTTGAGCCGATCACGTTGCCCAGACCGACCCACCAGTAGTGCACCTGGCCTTCTACCGCGCGGTACATCCAGCCGGTTTCGCAGCCGCCTGCCAGCACGATGCCAAAACCAAACAGTAAACCACCAATTACCGCGTTTGGTCCCGCCCACATGATTTTGGGTTCAACGCCTAACTGTACGTAACTGAAGATCCCGATGGCACTCACCGCCATACCAATAATGATTGCTTTCGCCATATGGGTACGTCCGGTGATCCACATATCGCGGAACGCTGAAGTAAAGCAGATTTGCGCACGTTCAATCAGTAAACCAAAGCCGACGCCAAACAGCATTGCCAGCCCCAGTTTGGGTTGGTTCATCGCCGTGAGCAGCGCCCAGCCCAGCATGCCGAAAAAGACCAGCATCCCGAGACGAAAACGACGCCGCGCCTGATCCGGTTTTTGCGTCAGCGGTGAGGCGGCAGAAACTTTCTGCATTTTCACGGGAATACGGAAGATGGGCAGCAGGGTAAAGCGCGCGCCAAACCATGAACCAATGGCAGTGGCGATGGCAAAGAACCAGGCATGCAGCGAGAACTGAGGAATGCCGGTAAAGAACGCCGCCAGGTTACAGCCCATTGCCAGACGCGCGCCAAAACCGGCGATAATGCCGCCAATAATGGCCTGCATAATGCGGATACGGCTGCGCGGCATGCGTAGTTTGACATTGTTGGCCCACAGTGCTGCGGCAAAGCAGCCGCCAAACATGCCGAGGATCATCATCCCGTCGATGCGGGTTAATGGCGATCCTTCCAGATGGATAATTTTAAAATAACCCCACTCTTCAGCATGGACGCCAAACAGCTGCAGGAGCTGACCGCCCCAACGGGTAAATTCACCCGTGACAGCCCAAAAGGTGCCAGTAATGCCAAAATAGTAAGTGGAGAGAATACCCGCCGCGATGACCGCAGGGATGGGTGCCCAGAATTTAATCAACCAGGCGTGTTTGAATTGCTGCCATGACATGAATGTAGCCTCTGAACTCAGAAGGTTTGAAACAAGAATCGCGAATCATACATCATGCAAATTTATTTTCGGGATAATAATTCACAAAAATAATAGTTAGATCAAATTTCTCTCTGAACCTGGAAAGGCTGGCGACATCAGGGCTTTAATGCCACAATCCTCTTTTCTTCTCATGCAGGACGAATGATGAAAAAACTCGCAATTGCAGGCGCGCTCATGTTGCTGGCGGGCTGTGCCGAAGTCGAAAACTATAACAATGTCGTGAAAACCCCCGCGCCGGACTGGCTGGCGGGCTACTGGCAGACCAAAGGGCCGCAACGTGCGCTGGTCAGTCCGGAAGCGATAGGCAGCCTGATTGTCACTAAAGAGGGCGATACCCTGGATTGCCGTCAGTGGCAGCGGGTGATTGCCGTGCCGGGCAAGTTGACATTGATGTCTGATGATCTCACTAACGTTACCGTAAAACGTGAGCTGTACGAGGTTGAGCGTGACGGTAACACCATTGAGTACGATGGTATGACGATGGAGCGTGTGGATCGCCCGACGGCAGAGTGTGCCGCCGCGCTGGATAAAGCGCCGTTACCGAAGCCACTGCCGTAATGAAATCTCCCCGGCTTGCCGCCGGGGATGAATTTAAATCACCTCTTCGATAACCCACACGCTGACGCTGCCGCCGTTGCAAAAGAAGGTCGCTTCACCGTTTTCGTCGGTTACTACGCTCTCTTGCCGGTTCCCCAGAAAATCACGCCAGGTTTTATTGCCGTAATTCTCTCCCAGATTAATGGTTTTTTCGCCATCATCCCCGTTCGACATGACCACCACGCAGCCGGGATATTCGTCAGTGCCACTGCGGCTAAAGGCAATGCAGTTCGGATGGTCGAAAAATAACGTCTGTACACCGTGGGCGAAACGCTGACGGGCGAGAATTAACTCATCAAGCTGTTCGATTATTGGCATATCTATCGGATAGGTTTGCCCGTCACCGCCGACATCTTCGTAATGCGCACCGTAGAGGTCCGGATAGAATACCGAAGGAACGCCATTTTCCCGCAACAAAATTAAGGCATATGCCAGCGGTTTAAACCACGGTTCGACCGGCGCTTCGAGGGCTTGCAACGGTTGGGTGTCGTGATTGGCAACGAGCGTCACGGCGTGGAAAGGATCGGCTTCCACTAATGTACCCGTGAAAATCTGCGTCATGTCGTAGTCACGCCCCATGCGCGATGCTTCATGGAATTTCATCTGCAGCGGCGCATCGAACAGCATGGTTTTGCCTTCCACCTGATCAATATACGTTTGCAGTTTATCGACTTCATGCGACCAGTACTCCGCCACAATAAACAGCGGCTTTGGCGCAACTTCCTGTACGTGTTCGATCCACTCTTTATAAAACCACGCCGGAATATGTTTGACCGCATCAAGACGAAAACCGTCGCATTGCGTTTGTTCCATCACCCAGCGCGCCCAGTATTTAATCTCTTCCGTCACGGCATGATTGCGAAAATCGATATTCTCGCCCATCAGATAATCGAAATTACCTAATTCATCATCAACCTGATCGTTCCAGCCTTCGCCGGTGTAGTCGTTAACAATTTTAAATATGCCATCTTCATCAGGGTTTTCGATATGGTCGATACCGCTAAAACATTTGAAATCCCAGATAAACTTCGAGTATTGCCCGGCACGCGCGGGGAAGGTGTAACGCGTCCAGCCTTCACACTCAATGATTTCTTCGTCAATTTGCGTACGGTCATCAGCATTTACACGCTGCACGCGAATAGCTTCTTTTTCATCCGCGCCCATTTTGTGGTTGACTACCACGTCCAACAGCACCGCAATGTCATTACGTTTCAGGGCGTCAATGGCGGCCAGCAGTTGTGCTTTATCGCCATATTTAGTAGGGATGCTGCCTTTCTGATCAAACTCGCCTAAATCAAATAAATCATAGGAGTCGTAGCCGACCGAATACCCGCCCGATGCGCCTTTATAGGCGGGCGGCAACCAGACCATATTGATACCAATATCATTAAAACCGTCGGCGCGCTCGGCCAGTTCAGGCCAGAGCTTACCGCCTTCCGGGTAATACCAGTGAAAACATTGTAACAGCGTGGGATTACGCATTCTTCGACTCCATTCAAGGGGAACATTAGAAGCGTAGCCGTAATCGGATTATTCGCGAACCATTAGCTCGTTAAGATTCACGAGAAGTTATCTTGCGGAGCCAGCACAAAGCCGCCCTGATCGCCATAGGCACTTAACACCGATTTTTGCACCGATGACTGACCGACCAGTTTCGCCAGTTCATCCATACGAATCTGTAATAACTGCTTTACCTTGCTTTCGTTGTCGAGAATCAGGCGCAGCATCGGGCGGAGCTGCTCCTGCATCGTGGTGGACGGGGCAACCTCTTCAGTCAGGTGTGCTATCTCCTGCACCGCATTCACATACGCCATTTCGCTGGCGATGAGTTCGTCCCATTGTTCTTCCGTTGCCAGGCGTAACATGAGCTGGCTTTTTTCGACGAGTTGTTGCCAGGCGAAATACAAATGCGGTGCATGGTTCATCAGACTGGGTCCTGAATCAAAGAAGGGGAGAGTAACGACTCTTTCCAGGCATCGGCAATATTACGCATTAATGCTTCCACTTCTTCGACTGCGGAGACATCGTTGCGTAAATTGGCTTGCAGCAAGCGCCTGACCATATAGCTATAAAGAGCAATCAAGTTTTGGGTTAATTCGTCTTTGCTCTCTTCATCAAGACTCACCCGAAGTCCGTTCTCAATGATGTTGATCGCTTTTGACAAAGAGACGCCTTTGCCTTGCTGATTGTTGTCCTGCATAAACAGGCGCGCTCTAACCAGTGCGCTCAGCACTCCATCAAATAGCATGGTGACCAGCTGCTGCTGGCTGGCGCTCATTACGGCGCTTTCGACGCCAATTTGTGCATAGGCTTTTGAGCCGCTCGCGGTATACATGCTGACCTCCGTGATCAGGAATTACTCATTGCAGTAAATTGTTGGCTGAGATAGGTACTGGTGTTATTCAGTTTGCTCATCATGGTATCTAATTGCGTAAACTGTGCAGTGTAACGCGCCACGGTGTCATCAATGCTGGCACTGACGGATAGATACTGTTTGGTCAGTTTTTTCAGTGTGGCGTTAATACTGTCCTGTGCGCTATCAATAATGCCATCATCGGCAAGGTAACCTTTTACCTCGGTGGCAATTTTGGTGGTAATTCCTGTTTCTTTACCATCGCCTACCAGCAATTCACGTACGGATGCTGTATTTTCATTCAGGACTTTTTTGAGTTTATCATCATCAATTTTCAGCTTACCCGTCGTGCCGTCCTGCTTAATCCCGATCTCGTTTAATGTTTTGAAGGCACCGTCGCTGGCACCGTTTGCAAATTGTGCGCGGATGCCGCTTTGAATTGTACGTACAACGCTGTCTCCGAGAAGTGCACCATTATTTTTATCTTGTGCTTCAGCACCTGGGTCTACTTCTTTATATTTTGTCAGGGTGTTAAAGGTGTCAATGAGGGAGTTATATGAATCCACCCAGCCTTTAATTGCTTCGGTTGCTTTATCGTTGCTTTTTGTCACCGTGACCCGGACGTCAGTGACTTTTTTGGTCAAATCGAGAGTCACTCCCTGAGGAGCATCGGTAATTTTGTTACTTGAACGTTCAATATCGATACCGTTAACGTTTAGCTGTGCATTTTGCGCGTTAACCAGTTCCTTCATATTCCCGGTGTTGGTCTTGCTGTCATAAGCCAGCAGATCATTTAATTTACTGTCACCCTCAACAGATATGGTCATTTTATTGGCCAGACCTTCACTGGCGGTCAATACCAATTGATAGTTACCATCTTTGACTTTAACGATACTAGCGGAAATTCCACTATCGGCATCGTTAATGGCTTTGCTGATCTCATCCAATGACGTCTGATCTTTATTGAGCTTGATTTCCAGCGGCTCTTTACGACCGTCTTGGGTAATTTTTATTGTGCGTGTATCTGATGACTCATCACCCAGTGCATCTTTTGTTGATGCAATGATTGTCGGGGAATCAGTTCGTAAAGATTGCGCCTGCGCCAGTTGGGTTACGCTGATGGTATAGATACCGGGAGCAGCACCTGCTTCGGTGGAAACTTTAAGGTCTTCATTGCTACTGGTAACGGTAGTGCTTTTGAACAGATCGGCTTTATTTAACGCAGTATTTGCAGTCTGGAATTTTTCTAATGCACTTTTTAATGTGCCATAGGCTGTCAGACGTGCGGTATTGTCACTCTGTTGCTGAGTAATTGGGTTTAAGCGTTTTTTTTCAGCGATGGTCAGGTTGTTTAGCAATGTATCCAGCGGCAGATTCGAACCAACGCCAAGAGATGTAAATGAAGCCATACCTAATTCCTTTTGATTGCAAACAGTAGATAAGCGGGTTATCGGCAATTTGTGCGCAAAGTTTAATAGTTGATTCACGAAGATGATGCGCAGAGTAGAGTTGTATATTACGGATATTTCAGCCGTTAAGAAAAAACAGGAGAGAAACTAAAATTTTCTAAAGTTCGAAATTCAGGTGCCGATACAAGGGGTACGGTGAGAAACCGTGGGCAACAGCCCAATAACATCAAGTTGTAATTGATAAGGAAAAGATCATGGCACAAGTCATTAATACAAACAGCCTGTCGCTGTTGACCCAGAATAACCTGAACAAATCTCAGTCTTCTCTGAGCTCCGCCATTGAACGTCTCTCTTCTGGCCTGCGTATTAACAGTGCTAAAGATGACGCAGCAGGTCAGGCGATTGCTAACCGTTTTACAGCAAATATTAAAGGTCTGACTCAGGCTTCCCGTAACGCGAATGATGGTATTTCTGTTGCGCAGACCACTGAAGGTGCGCTTTCTGAAATCAACAATAACTTACAGCGTATTCGTGAATTGTCAGTACAGGCCACTAATGGTACAAACTCTGACTCCGACCTGAATTCAATTCAGGATGAAATTACACAACGCCTTAGTGAAATTGATCGTGTTTCTAACCAGACACAATTTAATGGTGTAAAAGTTCTGGCTTCTGATCAGACTATGAAAATTCAAGTAGGTGCGAACGATGGTGAAACCATTGAGATTGCCCTTGATAAAATTGATGCTAAAACCTTGGGGCTTGATAACTTTAGCGTAGCACCAGGAAAAGTTCCAATGTCCTCTGCGGTTGCACTTAAGAGCGAAGCCGCTCCTGACTTAACTAAGGTAAATGCAACTGATGGTAGTGTGGGAGGTGCTAAAGCATTCGGTAGCAATTATAAAAATGCTGATGTTGAAACTTATTTTGGTACCGGTAATGTACAAGATACAAAGGATACAACTGATGCGACCGGTACTGCAGGAACAAAAGTTTATCAAGTACAGGTGGAAGGGCAGACTTATTTTGTTGGTCAAGATAATAATACCAACACGAACGGTTTTACATTATTGAAACAAAACTCTACAGGTTATGAAAAAGTTCAGGTGGGTGGTAAGGATGTTCAGTTAGCAAACTTTGGTGGTCGTGTAACTGCATTTGTTGAAGATAATGGTTCTGCCACATCAGTTGATTTAGCTGCGGGTAAAATGGGTAAAGCATTAGCTTATAATGATGCACCAATGTCTGTTTATTTTGGGGGAAAAAACCTAGATGTCCACCAAGTACAAGATACCCAAGGGAATCCTGTACCTAATTCATTTGCTGCTAAAACATCAGACGGCACCTACATTGCAGTAAATGTAGATGCCGCTACAGGTAACACGTCTGTTATTACTGATCCTAATGGTAAGGCAGTTGAATGGGCAGTAAAAAATGATGGTTCTGCACAGGCAATTATGCGTGAAGATGATAAGGTTTATACAGCCAATATCACGAATAAGACGGCAACCAAAGGTGCTGAACTCAGTGCCTCAGATTTGAAAGCCTTAGCAACCACAAATCCATTATCCAAATTAGACGAAGCTTTGGCAAAAGTTGATAAGTTGCGCAGTTCTTTGGGTGCAGTACAAAACCGTTTCGACTCTGCCATCACCAACCTTGGCAACACCGTAAACAACCTGTCTTCTGCCCGTAGCCGTATAGAAGATGCTGACTACGCAACCGAAGTGTCTAACATGTCTCGTGCGCAGATCCTGCAACAAGCGGGTACCTCTGTTCTGGCACAGGCTAACCAGACCACGCAGAACGTACTGTCTCTGCTGCGTTAATTTACACTTATCGCTCAAACCCCGCCACCGGCGGGGTTTTTTCTGCATGGAATTTACCGGTAACCCCCAAATAACCCCTCATTTCACCCACTAATCGTCCGATTA